>Ga0302283_1002744_pt1 | contig 13963 bp, 10 predicted proteins | sample III_Fen_E1_4_FD_198770 | JGI IMG/M metagenome (GOLD analysis project Ga0302283, IMG submission 198770) | Peat permafrost microbial communities from Stordalen Mire near Abisko, Sweden - III_Fen_E1_4 | ecosystem: Environmental > Terrestrial > Soil > Wetlands > Permafrost | place: Sweden: Abisko...
CGCCGACGGCCAGGGGCTGGGCGCTGCGGCAGGTGCGGCCGCGGCACTGGATGAAGGCTTGGACCTGACGGCGGAGCTGGCCCGAATGGCGCGGCTGGGCTTGGTGACGGCGGTGAACGGCCGCACACGGCCCGATCCCCGGGACGAGCCCTTCAGCCACGTCTGCGGCCGCTGCACCCTCTGCTGCCGCCACAAGACCGTGCGCACCGACCCGCATGAGATCGCCCGCCTGGCGCGGCAGCTGGGGCTGACGACCGGCGACATGGCCGCGCGCTTCACCCAAGGTGGCGGCGGGACCGTCCTCGCCCGGCAGCCGGACGGCGCCTGCGTATTCCTGAAAGACAACGCCTGCAGCGTCTGGCCGGCCCGGCCGCTGACCTGCCGGCTCTATCCCCTTGGCCTGGTCCTGCGTCCGGACGGAACCGAAGCCTTCGTTCGCGCCGAATTGCCGGTGGGAAAGCTCGGCAAGGTCAGCGACGAGGGCACGATCGGCGCGTTTCTGGACGCCCAGGACGCGGAGCCCTTCATCGCCGCGTCCAAGCGCTACGACGCCTGGCTGGCCCGGGCCGAAGCACGGCTGGGAATACGCGCCCGCGCCGTCTCCCGGCCGCGAAAGTCCGCAGCGGCGGCGGCGCTGATCGACCTGGACACGGCTGTCGCCCGGCATTGTCGCCTGACCGGCCACCCGGAACCGACGGACTTGGCCGCCCGGATCGACCTGCACCTGCAGATACTCGAGGCGGCGCTGAATGCGGCGTCCTCCCAGGACCAGGCGGCGACGCTGAAGGCGGCCGCCGGCCTGCTGGCCCGGGGACTGGGCGTGACCGAGGCTTGAGGCCTGAAAATAGCCGCCGCACCTTCCCCCGCGTGATCGTGGAACGCCGCCGCGGGGTCGGCTAGGTTCCGCCAAAGGGCAGGAAACCACGTGGACGATCTCGCCGAGAAACTGCAGGGCGTCGCCGAGCGCTGGTTCCCCGGGTTCACCCGGATGGGCGAGGTGCGCCGGCTGACCGCGGGCGCGACCCAGGAGATCTGGCGCTTCGAGATTGTCTGCGGCGAGGTCGCCACGCCGCTGATCCTGCGCCGGGCGCCGGGCGGCGAGCGGGTCTCGGCGACGGCGGTGGGACTGGAGACCGAGGCGCTGCTGCTGGGCCTCGCCGGCGCGGCCGGCGCGCCGGCGCCCGGCGTGCGCCACGTACTGCGGCCCGAGGATGGGCTGGGCCACGGCTTCATCATGGAGTTCATCGAGGGCGAGACTCTGGGCGGCCGCGTGGTTCGCTCGCCGGAGCTGGCCGATGTGCGCCCTCGCCTCGCCCGCCAGTGCGGCGAGATCCTGGCGCGGATCCATTCCATCGACCCGGCCGCGGTTCCGATGCTGAAGCGCTCGAGCCCGACCGAACAGGTGAACCAGTGGCGGGCGAGCTACCAGGCGACCAATTGGCCGCGGCCGGTGTTCGAACTGGCGTTCCGCTGGCTGGACGACCACTGCCCGCCAGACCCCGCCGAGCCCAAGCTGGTGCACGGCGATTTCAGGAACGGCAATCTGATCTTCGGGCCGGACGGCGTGCGCGCCGTGCTCGACTGGGAGCTGGCCCACGTCGGCGACCCGATGACCGACCTCGGCTGGATCTGCACCTGTCCCTGGCGCTTCGGCGGCGACAAGCCGGTGGGCGGCTTCGGCGAGCGCGAGGACCTGTTCGCCGGCTACGAGGCGGCCGGCGGCGGCCGGGTCGACCGCGCCCATGTCAGGTTCTGGGAGGTGTTCGGCAGCCTGAAGTGGGGGGTGATGTGCGCCGGCATGACCGCCGCTTTCCGCGGCGCCGACCCGTCGGTGGAGCGGGCGGTGATCGCCCGTCGCGCGTCCGAGAACGAGGTCGACCTGATGCGACTGCTGGCGTCATGAGGGGGCTCTGATGCAGGACGAACCGCGCCCATCCGAAATCCTCGGAGCCGTCGCCGCCTTCCTGCGCGGGGCGGCGACCAAGGAGAGCGGCCCGCACATCGCCTTCCAGCTGCGCGTCGCCGGCAACGCCCTGGAGATCGCCCAGCGCGGCCTGGATCTGGCCCCCGCCGCCGAGGCCGAGGAGCTGGCGCGGCTGAAGGCCCTGCTCGGCCGCGATGGGACCCTGCCGGAGCTGAACGCCGCCCTGGCCCTGGCCATCCGTGCCGGTGAGATCGACCTGACCACCCCCGGCCTCTCCGACCACCTCTGGGCGACGACGATGGCCAAGCTCGCCATCGACCAGCCCAACTACACCGGCTACCGCGCCGCGCTGGCGGACCGCGCGGCCAAGCATCAATAGCGCCAGGGAGGCGCCGCCATGGATTTCTCGATCGACCCGGCTCTGCAGGCCTACCTGGACGAGCTCGACGCCTTCATCGAGGCGGAGATCAAGCCGCTGGAGCAGCAGGACGACAACGTCCGCTTCTTCGACCATCGGCGCGAGCATGCGCGGACCGACTGGGACAACCAGGGCCTGCCGCGCAAGGATTGGGAGGAGCTGCTGGGCGAGGCCCGCCGCCGCGCCGACGCCGCCGGACACCTGCGCTATGCGTGGCCCACGGAGTGGGGCGGCAAGGGCGGCTCGAACCTCGACATGGCCGTCATCCGCGAACACCTCGCCGCCAAGGGTCTTGGCCTGCACAACGACTTGCAGACCGAGCACTCGATCGTCGGCAACAACCCCTTCATCCTGATGTTCAAGGAGTTCGCCACCGAGGCGCAGTACGAGCGCTACGCGCCGATGCTGCAGCGGGGCGAAATCCGCACCGGGTTCGGCCTCACCGAGCCCTACCATGGCTCCGACGCCACGTTCATGGAGACGCGCGCGGTGCGCGAGACCAAGGATGGCGTCTCAGGCTGGCGGATCAGCGGCGAGAAGATGTGGACCACGGGGATGCACGTGGCCAACTACATCATGACCTTCGCCCGCACCTCCGGGAAGGACGGCGACAGCGATGGCCTCACCGTGTTCCTGGTGCCCGCGTCGGACCCTGGCGTGAAGATCGAGGAGTACCTCTGGACCTTCAACATGCCGACCGACCACCCCCGCGTCTCGATCAAGGAGGTCTGGGTGCCGGAAGAAGCGATGTGGGGCGTCGAGGGCCAGGGCCTGCGCCTGGGGCAGAGCTTCGTGCACCAGAACCGCATCCGCCAGGCCGCCTCGTCCCTCGGCGCGGCGGTGTATTGCATCGAGGAAAGCGTCAAGTACGCCCGGGCGCGGCGGCCCTTCGGCCAGCCGCTGAGCGACAACCAGGCCATCCAATGGCCGCTGATCGAGCTGCACACCCAGTGCGAGATGTTGCGGCTGCTGATCCGCAAGACCGCCTGGGAGATCGACCGCATGCCGCACCGCGAGGTGGAGCGGCAAATCTCGGACAAGGTCTCGATGTGCAACTACATCGGCAATCGCCTGTGCTGCGACGCCGCCGACCGGGCGATGCAGACACACGGCGGCATCGGCTACTCGCGCCACAAGCCGTTCGAGCACATCTACCGCCACCACCGCCGCTACCGGATCACCGAGGGCTCGGAGGAGATCCAGATGCGCAAGGTCGGCGCCTTCCTGTTCGGCTACATGGGCCCGCGCCGCAAGGCGCTCTCCAACATCGGCTGGGAGGCGGTCGACTATCGCGAGGAAGGCCAGATCCGGACCAACGTGGCCCCTTAGCCCCACGCCCCCTTCAGCGCCGCCGCCAGAACCCGGCCCTGTTCTAGGCCGGCCGCGCAGGCGGCGGGGCGGACGCGGCCGTCCATCAGATTGACCCCGAACGCCGCTACGCTGGCGTCGTCGGGCAGGATCAGCTCGACCCGCGCGCCGCCGTCACGGAGCACCTGCAGCTCGGCCTCCAGCGGCGCCTGCATCTGGGCGGAGATCGCCGGATCGACGCCCAGCCGGATGGCCACCACCACCACCAGCTCGTGACCGGTGGCCAGATCGGCGTTGGTGGCGGAGCGCATGCCGCCGTCGATGTAGCGGCGGCCGTTGAGGGCGATCGGCGGGAAGACCCCGGGCACGGCGCAACTCGAAGCCACCGCCCGGGCGAGCCCCACCTTGGCTGCGGCGTCCCAGATGACGAATTCGCCGCTCTCGGCATCCACCGCCGTGCAGGCGAAGCCGCGCTGCGGCCAGACGTCCGCCTGGCTTTCGCTGAGCTGGCGGCCGAAACCTTTGATGAAGGTCTCTTCGTCGACGGTCTGGGCGGCCAGGGCGAAGGCGCCGATTTCCTGGCGGACCACCTGCGGGTCGCGGGCGCCGGAGCGGGCCTGCTGCATCATCACCATCAGCGCGCCGAGGTTGGGCGCGGCCCGAGCTTCCGCCGGCTGGCCGTCCACGGGCGGCGGCGCCGGCCGCGGCCGATCGGCCTCGGCCAGGATGGATTTGGCGATCTCGGCGGCGGGCTTGCCCATGGCCAACTGCGAGCCGACGAAGGAGCCGGCCGAGGTGCCGAGGATGTAGTCGGCCTCGGCGAGATCGACGCCGCCTTCGGCCAGGCCGGCCAGCAGCCCCGCCTCCCAGGCGATCCCCACCGGCCCACCGCCCCCCAGAACCAAAGCTCGCGTCATGGATTTCCTCCGGCCGGTTGTTGATCGTTCGGCCCACCCCTCACCGTACCTCTCCCCACCTTTGGCGGGGAGAGGGATATTGAGAGGGCGGAGAAGTGATGGACCGTCGAAACCCGCACCGACCCAACAGTATCCCTCTCCCCGGCCACGGGGAGAGGTACGGTGAGGGGACTCTCGGCCGTCACCGACCCTTGAAATCGGCCTTCCGCTTTTCGACGAAAGCCGCCATGCCCTCCTTCTGGTCGTCGAAGGCGAACAGCGAGTGGAACAGCCGCCGTTCCAGCTTCACACCCTCGGCGAGACCGGTTTCGTAGGCGGCGTTCACCGTCTCCTTGGCCATCATCACCGCCAGGGACGACAGCGCGGCGATTTTCTGGGCGGTCTCCAGGGCGTTCGGGACCAGCTCGGCCAGCGGCACGATGCGGCTGACCAGAGCGCAGCGCTCCGCCTCGGCGGCGTCCATCATCCGGCCGGTGAGCACCATCTCCATGGCCTTGGACTTGCCGATGAAGCGGGTCAGCCGCTGGGTGCCGCCGGCGCCCGGCATGACGCCGAGATTGATCTCCGGCTGGCCGAATTTGGCGTTGTCCGCGGCGATGATGAAGTCGCACATCATCGCCAGTTCGCAGCCGCCACCTAGCGCATAGCCGGCCACCGCGGCGATCACCGGCTTGCGGCAAGTGGTCACCCGCTCCCAGTTGCGGGTGATGAAGTCCTCGGTGAACACATCGGCGTAGGACTTCGGGGCCATCTCCTTGATGTCGGCGCCGGCGGCGAACGCGCGGTCCGAGCCGGTGATGACCATGGCGTGGACGGCGGGATCGGCCTCGGCGGCGTCCAATACGCCGCTGAGCTCGTCCATCAACTGGGCGTTCAGCGCGTTCAGCGCCTCGGGGCGGTTGAGGCGGATCAGCGTCACCGGCCCATGCGCCTCGACGATCAGGGTTTCCAGGCTCACGGGGCAGGCTCCGATGTCTGCAGGGGCGACCATTCCTGGCCGGCGGGAAGCGGGGCGAAGATGGCGTCGAGATCGGCGTCGGTGACGCTTTCCAGCGTGTCCGGACGCCAGCGCGGGGCGTTGTCCTTGTCGAGGATCACGGCGCGGACGCCCTCGGCGAAGTCCGGCCTGGCGATCATGCGTAGCGCGATGCGGTATTCCAGCTCCAGGTCTTCGGCGAAGTTGGCGATCAGCGCGCCCTCCTCGAGCAGGCGCCAGGCGACCTTCAGGCTGGCAGGGCATTTTGTGCGAATGGCTTCGAGCTGCGCCGTGGCCCAGGGTGAAGCGTTCCCCGCCAGGGCCGCCACGACCGCCTCGACGCTCTCGCCGCCGAACAGCCGGTCGATCTCATCGCGATGCGGGCCGGCGGCCAGGGCCGGACCGGGATCGGCCTCCAGCTCCGTGAGGATGGTCTCGGTGGCGTCGGGATCGGCGGCGATACGGCCCTTGAGCTCATCGAGCCGGCCGGACTCGACGACATCGGTGGCGATGCCGAGCAACTCGCAGTCGGCCGCCTTCAGCCGCGCGCCGGTCAGCGCAAGCCAGGCGCCGGCCTTGCCATGCAGCCGCGACAGGTATCGGCCGGATCCGACGTCCGGGAAAAGGCCGATGCCGGCCTCGGGCATGGCGAAGGTGGTCCGCTCGGTGGCGATCCGGTAGCGGGCCGGCAGGCTGACGCCGACGCCGCCGCCCATCACCGCCCCGTCCATCACCGCGATCACCGGCATGGGGTAGTCGAAGATCAGATGGTCGAGCTGGTACTCGACGAAGAAGAACCGGCGCGCGGCCACCCCGTCGCCGGCCATGCTCTCGGTGAGCGCCCGGATGTCGCCACCGGCGCAGAAACCGCGGCCGCCGGCGTGGTCGATCAGCACCGCGCGCACGTCCGGATCGTCCCGCCACGCAGTGAGGGCAGCGATCATCGCCTCGCACATCCCGGTGGTCAGCGCGCCCAGCGCCTCGGGACGGTTGAGGGTCAGACGGCCGATCCCGCCCTCGCGGGTGACGAAGACCTCGACTTCGCTCACGAGCGCAGCAGCTCCCGGGCGATGATCACCCGCATGATTTCGTTGGTGCCTTCGAGGATCTGGTGGACGCGCAGGTCGCGGACGATCCGTTCCAGCGGGTAATCCTTCAGGTAGCCGTAGCCACCGTGCAGCTGCAGCGCCTGGTTGGCGACCTCGAAGCCGGCGTCGGTGGCGAAACGTTTGGCCATGGCGCAGAGCCGGGTGGCGGCCGGGTCGCCGGCGGTGAGCGCCGCGGCGGCGCGGCGGACCATCAGCCGCGCCGCCTCCAGCTCGGTGGCCATGTCGGCCAGCTTGAACTGCAGCGCCTGGAAGTCCTTCAGCGGCCGGCCGAACTGGCGCCGTTCGGTGAGGTAGGCCTGGGCGGTTTCCAGCGCCAGGCCGGCGCCGCCGAGAGAACAGGCGGCGATGTTCAACCGTCCGCCGTCGAGGCCCATCATGGCGAAGCGGAACCCCTGCCCCTCGTCGCCGATCCTGTTGGCCACCGGCACGCGCACCTTGTCGAAGTGCACCATGGCGGTGGGCTGACTGCGCCAGCCCATCTTCCGTTCCGGCGCCCCGAAGCTGAGGCCCGGCGTATCCTTCTCGACCACGATCGCCGAGACGCCGCCAGCGCCCTCGCCGCCGGTGCGGGCCATGACCACATAGATGTCCGAGGTCCCCGCGCCGGAGATGAACGCCTTGGCGCCGCTGAGCACGTAAGCGTCGCCATCCCGCTCGGCCCGGGTGCTGAGCGAGGCGGCGTCGGAGCCGGCGCCGGGCTCGGTCAGGCAATAGGAGGCGATCAGATCCATCCGGCAGAGCGACGGTAGGAAGCGCTGACGAAGCGCCTCATCGCCGAACCGGTCGATCATCCAGGCGGCCATGTTGTGGATCGAGAGGAAGGCGGCGGTGGAGACATCGCCGTGCGCCAGGGCTTCGAAGATGATCGCCGCGTCCAGCCGGGTGAGCCCCGAGCCGCCGACGTCTTCCTTCACGTAGAGGCCGGCGAAGCCTAAGCCCGCGGCCTCTCTCAGCACCTCGACGGGGAAAATCTCCTCGGCGTCCCAGCGGGCGGAGTGAGGCGCGAGTTCGGCGGCGGCGAAGGCGCGGGCGGCGTCTTCCAGGGCCTGCTGGTCGTCGGTGAGGGCGAAATCCACGCCCTACCTCATGGTCGGGATGACGAAGCTGGCCTCCGTCGGATCGCCCTCCGGCCAGCGGGCGGTGACGGTCTTGACCTTGGTCCAGAATTTTACCCCCTCCATGCCGTGCTGGTTGGTGTCGCCGAAGGCGCTGCGCTTCCAGCCGCCGAAGGTGTGGTAGGCGACCGGCACGGGGATCGGCACATTGATCCCGACCATGCCGACATTGACCCGGGCGGCGAACTCCCGCGCCGCGTGGCCGTTGCGGGTGAAGATGGCGACGCCGTTGCCGTAGGGGTGGTCCGACGCCAGGCCGATCGCCTCGTCCAGGGTCTCGGCCCGGACCAGCTGCAGCACCGGGCCGAAAATCTCGTCCTGGTAGGTCTTCATCGACGGGGTGACGTGGTCGAACAGGGTCGGGCCGAGGAAGAAGCCGTCCTCATGCCCCTGCAGCGCGAAGCCGCGGCCATCCAGCACCAGCTCGGCGCCCTCGCTGACCCCCAAGGCGATGTAATCCTCTATCCGCTTTCGATGCGCGGCGGTGACCACCGGTCCGTACTGGGCGTCCGCGTCGGTGGAGACGCCGACCCGCAGATGTTCGATCTCGCCCAGCAGCCGCTCGCGCAGCGCCTCGGCCGTCTTCGCGCCCACCGGCACGGCCACCGGCAGCGCCATGCAGCGCTCGCCGGCCGAGCCATAGGCGGCGCCGACGATGTCCCGCGCCGCCTGGTCGAGATCGGCGTCCGGCAGCACGATGCCGTGGTTCTTGGCCCCGCCCATCGCCTGGACGCGTTTGCCCTGCGCCGCGCCGGTGGCGTAGACGTGCGCCGCCACATCCGACGAGCCGACGAAGCTCACTGCCGCGATGCCGGGATGGCCAAGAATGGCGTCCACCGCGATCTTGTCGCCGTGGACGACGTTCAGCACCCCGGCCGGGCCGCCGGCCTCCATGAACAGCTCGGCCAGACGCACCGGCAGGCTGGGATCCTTCTCGGAAGGCTTCAGCACGAAGGCGTTGCCCACCGCCACGGCGACGGCGAACATCCACATCGGGATCATGGCCGGGAAGTTGAACGGGGTGATCCCGGCGCCGACCCCCAGGGGCTGGCGCATGGAATAGACGTCGATGCCCGGACCGGCGCCCTCGGTGTATTCGCCCTTCAGGGCATGCGGGATGCCGCAGGCGAACTCCACCACCTCAAGGCCGCGCTGGATGTCACCGCGACTGTCGGCGACCACCTTGCCGTGCTCGGAGGAGAGCAGCTCGGCCAGCTCGTCAATCCGCGCCTCGACCAGCCGCTTGAATTCGAACAGCACCCGCGCACGGCGCTGCGGATTGAGCGCGGCCCAGGCCGGCTGGGCGGCGGCGGCGGCCCGGACCGCTGCGTCGACTTCCTGGGCCGTGGCCAGGTCGACCCTGGCCTGCACCGTCCCGAGGTTGGGATCGAAGATGTCGCCGAACCGGCCCGAAGCGCCCGGGACCGAGCGTCCGCCGATGAAATGATGGACCGATCGCATCCGCCGCGTCCTCTACTGGCTCGCCGGGCAGCCTACGCCACGACGCCCGTCGCCGACAGCCGGCCCGGGCGAAATGACCCGGACCGGCTGGATAGCGACCGCGGCGAAGAGTGGGCTACTGGCCCTGCGCCGGCACGAAGCCGGCGGCGCTGACCACGCCGCCCCACGGCACCTTGCGGATCGACAGGGTCGGGCCCTTCGGATCCTTGGTCGCGTGCTCGTCCGCGTAGGTGACGGTGATGGTCAACGGCCGGTCGGTGATCACCGTGGTCACGCAGCTGAACTTCAGGGTCTTGGCGGCGCCCACCTTCGGCGGATTGGCGGTTGTGCCGCGGTAGGTGGCCGCGCCGCAGCCGGTGTCGCCCACGTAGATGGACAACTGCTGGGCGGCGTCGGCGGTCAGCATGGTCGAGGTGCCGCTGGCCTGGATCAAGTAGCGCCCGACGGTCATCTCGGGGATGACACACTGGATCGCGTGGTCGTTAACGGTCTTGCACAGGCCGGGCGTGATGTCGGGCTGGGAATAGCCGGCGGCCTGGAAGATCCGCGGCGGCGCCGGCGGCGGGCCTTCGGGGGCCCCGGCCTTGCCGGCGGAATCGTCGCCTTGGGCGCTGGCGGCGCCGGCGAGCAGGAGCGTCAGGGCGGCGGCGGTGAAGAGAGCACGCATGAGTCTATAGTCTCCGAATTCGGGGTGGGCGCGCGTTGGCGAGGCTGTTTTCAAGCCGCCGCGGCAGGCGCGTTTTTGCGGATGACGCCGGCGTTTTCCAGCGCGGCTTGCAGGCTGTTGATCTTGTTGAACAGGTCGACGGCGCCGTCGAGGTCGAGCACCAGACGGACCACGGGGATCGACTTGCCCGAGCGGGGCTTGTCAGCCACGGGATCGTCGCGCCGGGCGACGCAGAATTCGATCCGCAGGGTGCGGCCATCGAAGGTCATGCGCTGGACGTTGTCAGCGAAGGTCTCAAGGAGATCAGGACGATCATCGTAGGCGAGGCCCGGGGTTTCAGCTTTCTTGGTCGCCATGCGGCGCGTCTTCCTTCTACTTCCGGTGATGATTGGCGGCGTCGGTTCGCGTTGCTTGAACGCTGATGGTTTTGCCCCCGCTGATTGTTTTAGCGCCGCGGCGGGAAAACACAATGCGCTGTACCGGCGCTCTCTTCAGTGGGTTGGCCGGGTCAGGAAAAAGGCCGGCCCCTTCCGGGACCGGCCTCTCTCGTCTGACAACCAAGCGGCCGAATAAGGGCCTCCTGGACTAGAACTGGTACCGCGCGCCCAGGGTCACGTTGGCGTCGGTATAGGACGACTTGAACTTCACCCCGCCGTTCACGAAGGCCGAGAAGCCGGTGTTGGTGGAGAACAGGTTCGCCTGGCCGGAGATTTCGCCGAAGATCCCCTTCAGGCTGTCGGTGTTGGTGAAGTTCGGGCCACTCGGGACGATCAGGGTCGACAGGTTGTTGTCGCTGAACTCATCCCAGACCCGACCGGTCAGCGAGAGCTTGACCTTGTAGTACTGGAAGGAGGTCGTCGCCCCGACCCGAGCGCCCAGGCTGCCCCGGAAGCTGTCGGTGTCGCCCAGCTGCTGCGTTCCGCCCGGGATGGCCAGGTTGGAGAAGCTGGTGTTGACGTAGGAGATCACGCCCAGCGGTTCCCAGAAGAGCATGTCGCCCAGGGCCATCTGGTAGCCGGCCTCGACCTTGCCGCCGATCGACTTGACGTTGTCGGTGGCGGTCCAGGGGTTCGGCGTCGTCTGCAGACCCGGCAGCGACACTTTCATGTCGAGCAGGTTGGCGCTGACCGTGCCGTCGATGTAGAGGCCGCCGCCGACGAAGGTGGCGTAACCACCGATGTTGGCGCCGGTCAGGTGAGCCCGGTCGGGCGAGGCGCGGAAGTTGACGTTGGAGTCCACGTCCCCGCCATCGACACCCAGCACCCAGGCCTGATCCTTCTGGGTGATGTTGAGGAGGTCGATGCCGCCGACGATCGCCGCAGAGTCCTGATCGTAGCTGGTGTTGTAGGTGAAGCTTTGCGTGCCGCCTGGCGGAGTGAAGACGGTGGTGTGGTTACGGTTCGACCAGTCACCGATCATCTTCATCCAGATGCCGGGGCCTGAGCCCAGACCCTTGCCGTCGATCCCATCGCGCAGGTCGGCCTGACGGTCGAACCAGGTCTGGGTGGTGGCGTACCAGAGATCGTCGGCCGCTCCGCCCAGCGCCGCGAATTCGAACGCGGGAGCTTCAGGCACGCCGATCAGGCGCTCGGTCTTGTCCGCGGCGAAGTATTCCAGCGAGTAGAAGAACAGGCCGGGCTTCGCCAGGACATTGGTCGCGCCGCCGAACTGGTTGGTTCCGCCCGGGTTGAACCAGGTGGATCCGGGCGACAGGCTGAAGGTCGAGGCGGCCGAGGAGCCGACCACGATCGTGATGCCGGTGGGGTTGTAGGCGCCCAGGGCATGGGTGAGCGTGTCGGTGACCTTGATCGCGTTGGTCCCGGTGCTGCCGGCGATCACCACACAATCCGCCGCGTTGAGCACGGTGGTGGTGCAGTTCGACGCGCTCTGGATATCGCTCCAGAGGTTGGCGTCGAGGTCGATCAGACCGGTGGTCCCGCCGAGCGTGGTGCCGGAGGCCAGCAGCACGGCGTCGATCTTGCCGTCCGAGCCGGCCGTGGAGCCGCCGAGGACGATCGTGCCGTTGTTGGTGAAGGCCACCGTACCGGAGATGGTCGTCACCGCCGGCGCCGCCGCGGTGCCCGCGAGGGGCGCCTCGCCGGCGACCAGGAACGCCCCGGCGCTGTTGCCGAAGGTGTTGGTCCCGGTCCCGAAGGCGATGGAGGTCGCCGCCGCGTTGGCGGCCGTATCGATGACGCCGGTGTTGGTGATCGCGTCATTGCCGGTCGGCGACAGGGTGTCGGCGCCCGTGGTGTGCCACGTGCCGGCGTTGTTGATGGTGACGCCGTTTGTGGTGGTCAGGCCCGAGAAGTTGACCCGGCCGAGCAGCGTGCCGGTGGCGTTGTTGTTCACCGTCACCGCGCCGGTCGTGCCCTTGATCGCCAGATCGCCGTAGGAGGCGAACGCCGGTCCGTGGATCGACTCGACCAAGCCGTTGTTGTTGATCGTGGTGGTCGCGCCGGTGACGGCGGTCACATCGATCACGGCATGGGTCGTGTCACCCAGGCCCTGAACCACAGTCTGGTTCAAGGTGACCCCGATGGTGTCGTCGTTGATCGTGATGGCGGCGTTATTGCCGCTGTTGGTCACGATCGCCCGGCCCGCGGCCGCGGTGACGTTGGAGTAGGTGGTCACCACGACGCCGTTGGCCTTGGTCAGCGTCGCCCCGCCCGTGCCGCCGGTGGCGGAGATCGCCACGGGGCCGGTGCCATTGTCGGTCACCGCGCCGGTGGCCGTCACCGGCGTCAGGTTCGCGCCGGCGCCGCCAGCTGTAACCGTGGTCGCGCCAGTGCCGGCCGAGGAGGCAAAGATGCCGTAGTTGCCACCCCGCACCGCGCTGGAGGCGTTGGTTGGCGCCGCCACGGTGACCGAGACGTTGCCGTTGCCGGTCGAGGTAGTGGCCTTGATGCCCGCCGCCCCCGTGCCGGCGGCATTGCCGGTGAGGTCGCCGGTGATCGAGCCGATCGTGGAGACCGTGATCGCCGAACCGCCCGTCGAGTTGGCGAGAATGCCGCTGCTGGTGTTGCCCGCGGCGCCCGAGCCGGTGACGATGCCGGTGGTGATCAGCATCGCCCCGGAGCCGGTGGTGGAGGCGTGCACGCCATCGCCAGCGTTGCCGGTCACGGACGCCAGGAATGCCGCGTTTGTGCTGGTCTGGGTGTTGACGGTGGTCGTGCCGTTGCCGCCGGTCACCGAGGTGACGACCCCGCTGGTGGCGCCCGAGACATTGCCGGCCGCGGCGGTGTTGACACCGACGTTGCCGCCACCGGTGGAGTCGACCTCGATGGCGTTGCTGGCGTTGAGGCCGGAGGCCACGCTGGTCACCGTGCTGCCAAGCCCACCGGTTACGGTCGCTTGAGCCGCGCCGGAGCCGGCGGTCTTCACCAGGATACCTTCGGCGCCCGTGGAGAGGACCGGCGCGCCGACGTTGGCCGTCGCCGTGCTGGTAGAGCCCACATTGGTCGCGAACACCTCGATGGCGTTGCCGTCACCGCCGGCGATGCCGACGTTGCCGGTGATCTGCGGGCTGGCGCCGTTGGCGGTCACCGTTACCAGAGCCGACGTAGCCGCTCCGGTGGTGGTGGCGCTGATGCCGGTCCCGGCGGTGATCGTCGAGTTGGTGTTCACCGACGCATTGCCGCCGACCGAGTCGAAGATCCCGTAAGAAGCCGGGTCGATGACCTTGGCGGTGGCGTTGGTGTTGTTCACCGTGCCGTTGCCGGCGCCCAGGCTGCTCACTTCGATCCCGTAGGTCGGGGTCACCGTGCTGGTCTGGACGTAGATATTGGCGGCGGCGTTTACGGTGATGTTCGCCGCATTGCCCGCGTTGGTGACCAGGGCCGCGATACCGGCCGCGGCGTTGGCGCCGGTGCCGATGCCGTCGGCCGAGGTGCCGATATCGGCGTTCTGGTTGACGGTGATGGCGCCGCTGAGCACCGAGCCGGTTTCCTTGGCGACGATGCCGTTGTTGGCCGTGCCGGCGATCAGACCATCGTCGTTTATGGTGATGCCGCCGTCGGTGGCCACGGTCACAACCCCGGTCGCATCGATGCCGTCGCCGCCGGTCGC
>Ga0302283_1002759_pt1 | contig 13911 bp, 8 predicted proteins | sample III_Fen_E1_4_FD_198770 | JGI IMG/M metagenome (GOLD analysis project Ga0302283, IMG submission 198770) | Peat permafrost microbial communities from Stordalen Mire near Abisko, Sweden - III_Fen_E1_4 | ecosystem: Environmental > Terrestrial > Soil > Wetlands > Permafrost | place: Sweden: Abisko...
GCGGCGATGGCCGGTTCCGCCGGCGGTGCGGGACGTGGGTCGTCCCGCAGCCGGGCGAATACCGGTGTGATCCGACCCGGCCAGGGCGCCAAGCAGGCGTCGGCGGCATCGCCCTCGGCGTCCTCGGCTGCCCCCACGGGCGGAGGCGGCACCGGGACGGCGTCGCGTTCCTCGCAGGGTTCGACCCGACCCGCCGGTAACCGCCCGCCCCCCCGTCCACGCAAGGGCAAGGGGAAGGGCAAGAAGCGCTGAGCGCCGGGCCCACCGCAGCCCCGCTGCGCCAGTCGCTACGACTCCGCGTTCCGCCCTTACTACCGGTCCAACGGCCCGTCCAGGTACCGTGTAGGCATGGCTCTGGCCACCCCCGTCCCCGCTGAGGGGTCCACCGACGCAATTGACGACAGCCTGGCCGACTCGTCGCTGCCGGCTGCCGAGTCGGAGCTGCTCGTCCCGATCCTGGCGGCGTTCCTGCGCCGGCACCCGGGGGACGACACCTCGATGATCGTGCGGGCGGCCGAGACGGCCACCCTGGCCCACGCCGGGCAGACCCGCCGCTCGGGGGAGCCCTACGTCACCCATCCCATCGCCGTGGCCGGCATCGTGGCCGACCTGGGCCTGGACGCCCAGACGGTGGCCGCCGCCCTGCTGCACGACGCGGTCGAGGACACGGGGGTCACCACCGAGATCATCGACCGCGACTTCGGCCCCGACGTGGCCCTCATCGTCGAAGGCGTCACGAAACTCGACCGGCTGCAGTTCGACTCGAAGGAGGCCCAGCAGGCTGCCACCGTCCGCAAGATGCTCGTGGCCATGGCCGACGACTGGCGGGTCCTGATCATCAAACTCGCCGACCGGCTGCACAACATGCGGACATTGTCCGTCATGCCCGAGTGGAAGCAGCGCCGCACGGCCCAGGAGACGCTGGACATCTACGCACCGCTGGCCCATCGGCTCGGTATCCAGGGCGTCAAGTGGCAGCTCGAGGACCTGGCCTTCGCCACCCTCCACCCCAAGCGGTACGCCGAAATCGAGCAGATGGTGGCCAGTCGCGCCCCACTGCGGGACGAGTTCCTGGCCCGCGTCCTGGTCGCCGTGCGCGAGCGGCTCGTCGCCTCCGCCGTCAACGCCGAGGTCACGGGGCGACCGAAACACCTCTGGAGCATCTACGAGAAGATGGTCGTCCGGGGCAAGGAGTTCGACGAGCTCTACGACCTGGTCGGCATCCGGGTGATCGTCGAATCGGAGAAGGACTGCTGGGCCGCCCTCGGGTCGATCCACGCCATCTGGCCGCCGGTCCAGGGCCGGTTCAAGGACTACATCAACTCGCCCAAGTTCAACCTCTACCAGTCGCTGCACACCACCGTCATCGGCCTGGACGGCAAGCCCATCGAGGTCCAGGTCCGGACCCACGAGATGCACCGCCGGGCCGAGTACGGGATCGCCGCCCACTGGGGTTACAAGGAGGGCGGATCGCGGTCCGACGCCAGCCACGGCCCGCGGGCGGACACCGGTAACACGACGACCCGGACCAAGAAGACCAAGGAGGTCAAAGAAGGGAAGGACGCCAAGGGCAAGTCGGAGAAGAAGCACTCGGGCATGACCCCGGCGCAGAGGGCCGAGATGGTGGAACGCGACCGGCGGGCCGAGCGCCTGGCCCTGGCCAAGGAGACGTCGTCGACCACCGCCGAGATCGAGTGGATGCAGCGCATCGTCGACTTCCAGAACGAGACGACCGATCCCATCGAGTTCCTGGAAGCGCTGAAGCTCGACCTCGAGGAGGATGAGGTCTACGTCTTCACGCCGAAGGGCAAGGTCATCGCCCTGGCCGCCAACGCCACCCCGGTCGACTTCGCCTATTCGATCCACACCGAGGTCGGGCACAAGTGCATCGGGGCCAAGGTCAACGGTCGCCTCGTGCCCCTCGACACCCGCCTCAACTCCGCCGACACGGTGGAGATCTTCACGTCCAAGGCGGAGACGGCCGGGCCCTCACGGGACTGGCTGCACATGGTCGCCTCGTCACGGGCCCGGTCCAAGATCCGCCAGTGGTTCTCGAAGGAGCGACGCGAGGACGCCATCGAGCTCGGGCGTGACGAACTGATCAAGGAATTGCGTCGCGAGGGCCTCCCGGTCCAGAAGCTGGCCTCGGACAACACGTTGTCGACCCTGGCCGAGTCGATGAACTACGCCGACGTGGACGCCCTGTACGCCGCCATCGGAGACAACCGGATCAGCGCCCGGGCCGTCACCCAGCGGATCCTGCGGGATCTGCGGGGCGGGGGCTTCGAGGAACAGCTACCCGTCACCGCCCGCCAGCAGCACATCGCCGCCCGCCCGGGGAAGGGCTCGTCGGTCGGTGTCTACGTCGAGGGCCTGGACGACATGATGGTCCGCCTGTCCCGGTGCTGTACCCCGGTGCCCGGCGACGAGATCATCGGATTCGTGACCCGGGGCCGGGGGGTCTCGGTCCACCGGGCCGACTGCGCCAACGCCGCGTCCCTCGCCAGCCGCTCCCGCGAGCGCCTGATCGAGGTCGAGTGGGACCACCGTTCCTCGAGTGTCTTCGTGGCCACGATCGAGGTGGTGGCCATCGACCGCTCGCGCCTGCTCGCCGATGTGACCAAGGTGGTGTCCGAGCACCACCTCAACATCGTGAGCGCCAACACCCAGACCGACGCCGACCGGATCAGCCGCATGCGCTTCGACGTGGAACTGGCGGACCCGGCGCACCTCGAATCGGTGCTCAACCTCATCCGGCACCTCGACGCCGTCTACGACGTGTACCGGATCCTCCCCGGGAAGAAGGACTGAACCCCGTGGCGGACAAGGTGGTGGCCGCGCGCGCCCCGACCGGCACCCACGACGTGCTCTGGCCCGAGTCGACCCGGTGGGAGGCACTGCTCGCCCTGTTCGCGGGCCAGGCGGAGCGCGCCGGGTACGGACTGGCGCACACGCCGATCTTCGAGGACGTGAAGGTCTTCCGGCGCGGCACGGGCGAGGGCAGCGACGTCGTCGGCAAGGAGATGTACGAGTTCGAGGACAAAGGTGGCCGGTCGTTGGCCCTGCGGCCCGAGGGCACCGCACCGTTGGTGCGGGCCTGGGTGCAGCACCGCCCGCCGCTGCCGTGGAAGGCCTGGTACGCCACGCCCGCCTTCCGCTACGAGCGGCCCCAGGCGGGCCGCTACCGTCAGCACCACCAGGTGGGGGTGGAGGCACTCGGCACCGCCGACGCCGACCTCGACGTCGAGGTCATCACCCTGGCCGACCGGTTCTACCGCGCTCTCGGCCTGGCCGATTTCGGACTGCGGCTCAACTCGATGGGGGACGCCAACTGCCGGCCGGCCTACCTCGACCTGCTGCGGGACTACCTGCTGGCCCGGTCCGACGACCTGTGCCCCGAGCACCGGGAGCGGGCGGCCGAGCACCCTCTGCGGGTCCTCGACTGCAAGCGTGGGGCCTGCCTCGAGGCCACCGCCGATGCCCCGACCCTGGCCGACCACCTGTGCGACCCCTGTCGCGAGCACCTGGCCCGGGTACTGGACGGGCTCGACGCCCTCGGTGTCGCCTACGAGGTCGACCACCGGCTCGTGCGCGGCTTCGACTACTACACCCGCACGACCTTCGAGTTCTCGTCGGACGCCCTGGGATCGGCCCAGAACGGCATCGGCGGCGGTGGCCGCTACGACGGGATGGTGGAGACGCTGGGCGGTCCCCCCACGCCCGGGATCGGTTTCGGGCTGGGTATCGAGCGGATCCTCCTGGCCTGCGACGCCGAGGGGGTGTTCCCCGTGGACCCGACACCGCTCGATGCCTTCGTGGTGGACACCACCGGTGGGGCGGCGGCCCGCGATCTGACGGCGGCCCTGCGCGACGCCGGGTTGTCGGCGGACCGGGCGTTCGACGACCGGTCGATGAAGGCGCAGTTCAAGGCGGCGGACCGCTCCGGGGCCCGGTGGGTCCTGGTCGTGGGTCCCGACGAGTCCGCCTCGGGTACGGTGTCTCTTCGACCACTGCGGGGTGAGGGCGACCAGCGGGCGGTACCGGTGGCCGAAGTGGTCGATGCCGTGCGCAACACCCGAACCACCCCGTGACCGGGGCACCAGCACCCCGACCCCGCAACCGGGGCACCAGTACCCCCGACCCCGTGACCGGGGCACCAGTACCCTCGACCCCGTGACCGGGGCACCAGTACCCTCGACCCCGTGACCGGGGCACCACGAAAGGACCCGACGTGACCGTTCCCCCCGAGACATCCGCCCCCTCCTCCGGGGCCACCTCGTTGCGGACCGATCTGTGCGGGACGCTGCGTGCGTCCGACGTGGGCCGGACGGTCACGGTGTGCGGCTGGGTGGCCAAGCGTCGCGAGCACGGCGAGCACCTCGCCTTCATCGACCTGCGTGACCACACCGGCATCGTGCAGTGCGTCGTGCCCGGGACCGTCGACGTCCGCAGCGAGTACGTGGTCGCGGTCGAAGGAACGGTCCGGCTCCGTCCGGCGGGAACCGACAATCCCGATCTGCCCACCGGGGCGGTCGAACTGGGCGAGTGCACCGTGACGCTCCTCAACACCGCCGAACCACCACCCTTCGCCGTCGACGACCGGGTCGAGGTCGACGAGGTCATCCGCCTCCGGCACCGGTTCGTCGACCTCCGGCGACCGACGATGCAGGCCAACCTGCGGCTGCGGGCCAAGGTCAACGGGGCACTCCGGGCCGCCATGGACCGCCAGGGTTTCGTCGAGGTCGAGACGCCGCTGCTGTGGTCCCCGACGCCCGAGGGCGCCCGTGAGTTCGTCGTGCCCAGCCGCCTGCACCACGGTTCGTTCTACGTGCTGCCCCAGAGTCCCCAGTTGGCCAAGCAGTTGCTGATGGTGGCGGGTGTCGACCGCTACTACCAGATCGCCCGCTGCCTGCGGGACGAGGACCTCCGGGCCGACCGCCAGTTCGAGTTCTCCCAGCTGGACATCGAGGCCTCGTTCGTCACCCAGGAGGACATTCTGGGATTCGTGTCCGAGGCCGTGCTCGATGCGGCCGAGGCCGCCACCGGCGTCCGGCCGGGGGAGGTGCCCCAGATCACCTGGGCCGAGGCCCTCGACCGTTACGGTACCGACAAGCCGGACCTCCGGTTCGGCATGGAGTTGATCGACGTCACCGCGGTCTTCGCGTCGACCGGGTTCCGGGCCTTCGCCGCTCCCTGCGTGAAGGCGATCGTGCTGTCCGGAGGGGCGACCACGACGCGGTCACGCCTCGACGCCCTGACCGATCGGGCCAAGGCCCTCGGAGCCAAGGGTCTGGCCTGGTTCCGCGTGGTCGAGGGCGCCGACGGAGCCGCCGACGTCGAGTCACCGGTGACCAAGTTCCTCTCCGACGAGGAGCGGTCCGGCTTGGTCGCCACGACCGGTGCCGCCGTCGGCGACCTGGTCCTCACCGTGGCCGACGAGTACCGCCTCACCTGCCAGGTGCTCGGCGCGCTGCGGGTCGAGCTCGGTGGCCGACCGGTGTCCGAGGGCCCGTATCGCTACCTGTGGGTGGTCGACTTCCCGCTGTTCGACGGGGTGGACGACGAGGGCAACCCGGTGGCGGCCCACCACCCGTTCACGATGCCCCACGCCGACGACCTCGACCGGCTGGAGTCCGATCCGGCGTCGGTCCGCAGCCAGGCCTACGACCTCGTGCTCAACGGATGGGAACTCGGTTCGGGCAGCGTCCGTGTCCACCGGGCCGACATCCAGAGCCGCATCTTCTCGGTCCTCGGGATCAGCGAGGAGGAGGCGGCCTCACGGTTCGGCTTCCTGCTCGGCGCCTTCAAGTACGGGGCACCACCCCACGCCGGGTTCGCCGTGGGTCTCGACCGCCTGGTGGCCATCTTCGCCGGGGAGGACAACATCCGCGAGGTCATCGCCTTCCCGAAGACCCAGTCGGGCTGGGACCCGATGACCGATGCCCCGAAGGCGATCGCCCCGCACGCGTGGCGCGACCTGGGGCTCCAACCGATCCCGACGCTGGACTGAGGGCCCGGTGGCCGGCGAGGACCTGTTCTCCGGCGCAGCCGCCGACCGTCTGGCGTCGCGTGCGCCACTGGCCGCCCGCATGCGGCCCCACACGCTGGACGAGATCATCGGCCAGCGACACCTCATCGGCCCCGGGGCGCCCCTACGGGCCCTCATCGAGGCGGATCGGCTGACGTCGGCCATCCTGTGGGGTCCGCCGGGGACCGGCAAGACCACGTTGGCGTCGGTGGTCGCCACGGCCACGGCCAAGCACTTCGTGCCGCTGTCGGCCGTGACGGCCGGGGTCAAGGACGTCCGCGAGGTGGTGGAAGGGGCGCGCCGGCTGCTCGGCGAACAGGGCCGGGGGACCATCCTGTTCCTGGACGAGGTCCACCGGTTCAACCGGTCGCAGCAGGACGCCCTGCTGCCGTCGGTGGAAGAGGGCCTGCTCGTCCTCATCGGGGCCACCACGGAGAACCCGTTCTTCCAGGTGAACGCCCCTCTCCTGTCCCGGTCGACCCTGTGGCGCCTGGAACCACTGTCCGACGAGGAGTTGGCCGAGGTGGTGGCCCGGGGACTGGCCGCCGAAGGAGCGTCGGCGGACGCGGACGCGGTGGCTGCACTGGTGGGCCTGGCCGACGGCGACGCGCGGGCCGTCCTGACCACGCTCGAGGTGGCGCTGGCCCTGGCGGGGGAGCGGCCCGTGACCCTGGAGGACGTCGAACGGGCCCGCCACACCCGGCTGCAGCACTACGGGGAGGACGACCACTACGACCAGGTCAGCGCCTTCATCAAGTCCGTCCGGGGCTCGGATCCCGACGCCGGCCTCTACTGGTTGGCCCGCATGCTGGAGTCCGGCGAGGACGCCCGTTTCATCGCCCGACGGCTCGTCATCCTGGCCAGCGAGGACGTGGGGGAGGCGGACCCGCTCGCCCTGGTGGTGGCTGACGCCGCCGCCCGGGCCGTGGAGTTCGTCGGGCTGCCCGAAGCACAGCTGAACCTGGCCCAGGCGGTGGTCCACCTGGCGACCGCCCCGAAGTCGAACCGGGTCACCGTGGCACTGGGTCGCGCCCAACGCGACGTCCGCGAGGCGCCCCGCGGCGACGTGCCGACCCACCTGCGCGATGCCCACTACCGGAGTGCCGCGACCATCGGGCACGGCGAGGGCTACGCCTACCCCCACGACCACCCCGACGCCTACGTGGACCAGGAGTACCGTCCGGCCGCCGTGGCCGACCACCGGTACTACGAGCCGAGCGATCGGGGTCACGAGGCGGCGGTGGCCGAACGGCTGCGCCGTCTCCGGGACGACGCCGGGGGACCCGGTGCGGAGTAGCCGGGCACGACCCGTGCACCTCCTCTGCACCCGCCCTGCACCCGCGACGACCTGTGGGTGGGCCAGACTGCACGGATGAGCAGCACCTCGCCCCGGTCGTCGGGAGGCACGCTCGGCGTGCTTGCCGCGGCCCTGGCGCTGGCCGCGGCCGGACTCGTCACCGGTGGAGTGGACGCCGGCGCGACGACGACCGCCTCCCGCACGCTGGTACCCCTGGTCGGGACCTCGGCCGCCCCACCGACCGGAGCCACGGTGCTCGGGCCGACGGCGACGTCCGCCCCGATCACCGTCGACGTGGCGCTGCGCCCGGCGCACCCCGCCGCCCTCGCGGCCTACGGCCTGGCCGTCTCGACGCCGGGCAACCCCCTGTTCCACCACTACCTCACGCCCGACGAGGCGGCCGCCGAGTTCGGACCGGCGCCGGCCACCCTGGACGCCACCCGCTCCTGGCTGTCCTCGGCCGGGCTGCGTGTCGGTGCGGCCATCGGCGACCGGCTCCTCCTGCCGGTGTCCGGGACCGCCACCCAGATCGAGACCGCCTTCCGGGTCCCGCTGGTCCGGGCCCGGCTGCGGGACGGACGGACGGTCCGTCTGGGGACCCGTGACCCGTCGGTCCCGAGTGCCCTCGCCGCGTCCCTCGACGGGGTGATCGGACTGTCCGACCAGGCCCTCGCGCATCCCCAGCTGGTGCGACCGTCCGGGCGGCTCGCCACTCGGACGCCGTCATCGGCCCTGGCGCAGACCGCCCACGGATCGTCGGGCCCACAGGCGTGCCCGGCCGCCAGCAGCAGTGGGAACGACGCGCAGACGGCCAACGAGCTGGCCTCCACCTACGGTCTGTCCGCTCTGTACGCCGCCGGCAAGGTGGGCGCCGGGCAGACGGTGGGGATCTTCGAGCTCGAGCCGTTCACGGCGTCGGACATCCAGGCCTACCAGAACTGCTACGGGACCAAGGTGCCCGTGAGCACGGTACCGGTCGATCTCGGGGCCACCGGCGCCCAGATCGGGGAGGCCGCGCTCGACATCGAAGTCGTCGCCGGAATGGCGCCCGGCGCGTCCATCACCGTGTATTCCGGGCCCAACGACGGAGGGGCGGGCCCCATCGACACCTATGCGGAGATGGTCCAGCCGACCCACCGTGAGACGCTTCCGAAGGTCCTGTCCACGAGCTGGGGTCAGTGCGAGCCCGAGATGGACCCGTCGGACCGCGACACCGAACGCACGTTGTTCGACCTGGCCGCGACCGAGGGCCAGACCATCCTGGCCGCCTCGGGCGACGCCGGATCGAGTGACTGCTACGACCCCGAGGTCTCGGGGTCACCGACCGGACTGGCGGTGGACGATCCCGCCGACCAGCCCGGGGTGACCGGGGTCGGGGGGACCTCCCTCGTGTCCGACGCCGCCAACGCTCCCGTCGAGACCACGTGGAACAGTGACGGCGGCGCCGGAGGCGGGGGGAACTCGGCCTACTTCGCGGCGTCGTCGTGGCAGGAGGTGCCCGCCGCCCGGTCGTCCAGCACGTCCTACACCTGCAACGGCTCCCAGCAGTGCCGCGAGGTGCCGGACGTGTCGGCCTCGGCCGACCCCAACTCGGGCTACGCCGTCTACTGGGGCGGTCACTGGGAACCGATCGGGGGTACCAGCGGAGCCGCGCCGCTGTGGGCTGCCCTCGTGGCCGACATCGACCAGGGCTGCGCGTCCTCGGCCGGGTTCCTCGATCCGACCCTCTACAGCTCCGGAGCCGCATCCGACTTCAACGACGTCACCCTGGGCGACAACAGCCTGTTCGGCGGCTCGCAGTACTCCGCAGGGCCCGGGTACGACCTGGCCACCGGGTGGGGGAGCCCGAAGGCCGGGGCCCTGCTCGCCCTGGTGTCGGGCTCGGCTGCGGGCTGTCCGACGGTCACGGGGCTCAGTCCGTCGTCCGGGCCGGCGCTGGGCGGTGAGCCGGTCACCATCACCGGAACCGGGTTCGGCACCGGTACTCCGGTCGTGCGTTTCGGTGGGGTGACCGCCACGGTGACCGCGTCCTCGCCGACGTCGATCACCGCCATCTCACCGAACGTGACCGTGGGGGGCACCGCCACGGTCACGGTGACCACGACCGGAACGGCCGCGGGCACGAGCCCGTCGGAGGCGGCGGCGGTGTTCACCTTCCTGTCACCACGGGTCAGCTCTGTGGTGGCCAACCATGGCCCGACCAGCGGGGGCGGGCGGGTGACCATCACCGGCTCGGGTTTCGAGGCCGCGGACACCGTGACGTTCGGCTCGCGTCCGGCGACGGGGGTCACGTTCGTGTCCCCGACGACCATCGAGGCCACGGTCCCCGCGGGCTCGGCGGCCACCTCGCCGGTCGAGGTCGTGGTCACCGGTAGCACCGGCTCCAGCCCGGTGACCTCGGGGAGCAACTACTACTACGACCCATCGGGCTACCTGATGGTGGCCTCGGACGGTGGGGTGTTCACCTATGGCGGTGCCGGGTTCCACGGCTCGGCCGCCGGTGCGGCTCGGGCCGCTCCCGTGGTCGCAACGGCCATGACGCCGAACGCCAGGGGCTACTGGATGGTGGGCAGCACCGGTCAGGTGTTCGCCTACGGGAGCGCCGGCTACTACGGAGCTCTCGGGGGTCAGGCACTGGCCCGCCCGGTGGTCGGCATGGCCACGACGCCGGACGGGGCCGGCTACTGGCTGGTGGCCTCCGACGGCGGCATCTTCGCCTTCGGCGACGCCGCCTTCCACGGCTCCACCGGGAACATCCACCTCAACCAGCCGATCGTGGGCATGGCCGCCACGCCGGACGGCCGGGGCTACTGGCTGGTGGCCGCGGACGGCGGCATCTTCGCCTTCGGCGACGCCGCCTTCCACGGCTCCACCGGGAACATCCACCTCAACAGGCCCATCGTGGGGATGGCGGTGGACCTGACGGGCGACGGGTACTGGCTGACGGCCTCGGACGGCGGCATCTTCGCCTTCGGCGGCGCCCCCTTCTACGGATCGACGGGCGACATCGTCCTCAACAGTCCCATCGTGGGCATGGCCGCCACCTGACCCCGGGCACGCCATCTACACTGATCCGATCATGAGCTCCGGACAGATCGCCGTGCTGGTCGCCAGCATCGCCTGCCTCCTGGCCGTGGTCGGCCTCCTCGTGGCCATCGCCTCGATCCGCCGCCAGGTCGACCGGATCGGTGTCCTGGCCGACGAACTCAAACGACAGACCCTCCCGTTGGTGGCCGATGCCCACCGGGTGGTCGACCAGGCCGCCACCGAGATGGAGCGGGTCGGCGCCGTGCTGGACACGACCGAGTCGGTGGCGGCCACCGTCGATTCGGCATCCCGTCTCGCCTACCGGGCCTTCGCCAACCCGGTCGTGAAGGTGCTGGCCGTCCGGGCCGGCGCGGCCACCGGCATCCGCCGCCTGGCGTCGTCAGAGGCCGAGGCGGCGACCCGCCGCAACGGCACGTCCGCCAACGGGTCGGGCAACGGGACGACCGTCACGCGGGACCGGAGCCGGTAGCGGTGGCCCGCCGTTCCGTGTGGCTGGTCACCGGCGTGGTGGCCGGCGCCGCCTCGTCGCTCTACGCCGAGCGCAAGCTCAAGAAGACGGTGGAGGCCGCGTCGGCCCGTCTGCAGCCCGATGCCCTGGCGGCCGAGGTGGGTCGCACGGCCCGCCAGGCGGTCGCCAGCACCGGTGGACGCCTGCGTGAGGCCGTGTCGACGGGACGCGAGGAGAAGCGCCGGCGCGAGCAGGAGCTCTGGGCCCAGCTGGGCCCGACCGGCGAAGGGACGAGCCATATCCGTACCGCCGGGACGGTGACCGAGGAGGACACCGTCGCCCCGGTTCCTCACACGTCTGCCCGACGAACCGGCAGGTCCGCCCGCAGATCCCCTGCTCACCTGGGCAAGTAGGATTTCGGGTCGTGACCTCCGGCACGGCGCCCGACGCCGAACACCTGCGCGACGCATTCACCCGCTTCTTCGTCGAACGCGGCCACACCGCGGTGCCGTCGGCCAGCCTGATCCCCCACGACCCCACCGTGCTGTTCACGATCGCCGGCATGGTGCCCTTCAAGCCCTTCTTCCTCGGGGACGAGACCCCGCCGTGGCGCCGGGCCACCTCGGTGCAGAAGTGCTTCCGGACCGTCGACATCGACATCGTCGGGACCACGCTGCGCCACTGCACCTTCTTCGAGATGCTGGGGAACTTCAGCTTCGGGGACTACTTCAAGTCCGACGCCATCCCGTTCGCCTGGGAGCTCGTCACCGAGGTACTCGGCATCGACGGCGACCGGCTGTGGGTCACCGTCTACGAGACCGACGACGAGGCCGAGGGTATCTGGCGGGACGTCGTCGGTGTGCCCGCGGAGCGGATCCAACGGCTCGGGGACGACAACTTCTGGAAGATGGGGGACACCGGGCCGTGCGGCCCGAGCAGCGAGATCTTCATCGACAAGGGCCCGGCCTACGGGGCCGACGGGGGACCGGCGTTCGGCGGCTCCGAGCGCTTCGTCGAGATCTGGAACCTGGTGTTCATGCAGTACAACCGCAGCGCTGACGGCTCGACCGAGGCGCTGCCGCGGCCCAGCATCGACACCGGGGCCGGACTCGAGCGCATCCTCCCCGTGCTCCAGGGGGTCGACTCGCTCTACGACACGGATCTCTTCGTACCCATGCTCGACACGGCCCAGTCGATCACCGGACGCACCTACGGAGCGGACGAGGCCGTCGACGTGGGACTGCGCATCATGGCCGACCACGGCCGGGCCATGTCGATGCTCGTGGCCGACGGGGTCCTGCCCTCCAACGAGGGGCGGGGCTACGTACTGCGGCGGATCATCCGCCGTGCCGTCCGCCGGGCCCGCCAGCTCGGCGTCGACGCGGCGGTCACCGAACGCCTGGTCGATGCCGCGGTGGGCATGCTGGGGTCCGCCCACCCGGGCCTGGCCGAGCAGCACCGCCTGATCGTCGACGTGGTGGGGCGCGAAGAGGAGGGGTTCCTGCACACGTTGGCCACCGGCTCGGCCATCCTCGACGAGGTGCTGGCGTCGGGTGCGACGACCGTTCCGGGCGAGGTGGCGTTCCGCCTCCACGACACCTACGGCTTCCCGGTGGAGCTCACCGTGGAGATCGCCGAGGAGGTGGGCTCGACGGTCGATCTCGCCGGATTCGAGGCGGCCATGGACAACCAGCGCACGCTCGCCCGTGCCGCGGCCCGGGCCGGTCGGCCGACCGCCGGTGACGAGGCCTACCGGACGGTGCTCGACAACGAGGGTCGGACCACGTTCGTGGGTCAGTCGCCGGACGGGTACTCGGCCCCGGCCCGGGTGGTGGCCGTCCTGGTCGACAACGACCCCGAGCGTGCCGGCCAGGTCGAGATCTTCCTCGACCGCACTCCGTTCTACGCCGAAGGCGGCGGCCAGATGGGGGACATCGGCACCATCGTCACCGAGACGGGCACGGCCTACGTGTACGACACGGTCTCGGCGCTCCCCGGCCTCACCTCCCACCGGGCGACGGTGACCGGCGAGATCTTCGCCGGTCAGGAGGCCCTCGCCACCATCGACGGACCGCGTCGGGACGCGCTGCGCCGGAACCACACCGGTACGCACCTGTTGCACGCCGCGCTGCGTACGGTGCTGGGCGACCAGGTCCGCCAACAGGGCTCCCTGGTGGCGCCGGACCGCCTGCGCTTCGACTTCAGCCACCACGGCGCCGTCTCCCCCGAGGAGCTGACCGCGGTGGCCACGCTGGCCAATGCCGACGTGCTGACCGACGCCGAGGTCGTGGTGCAGGAGACCTCGAAGGCGGACGCGGAGGCCATGGGCGCCCTGGCCTTCTTCGGCGACAAGTACGGCGAACGGGTCCGCGTGGTGCGGGCGGGTCCGCACTCGGTCGAACTGTGCGGGGGGACCCACGTCGGTGCGCTCGGGATGATCGGCCCGATCACCGTCGTGTCGGAGGCGTCGATCGGCTCCAACACCCGTCGCATCGAGGCCGTCACCGGGACCGGTTCGTTGGAGCGGATGGCCGAACGGGAGCGACTGCTCGACGAGGCGGCGTCGTTGCTGCGGACGGATCCCGAACACGTCGGTGAGGCGATCGAGCGACTGATGGAACGTCAGCGGGCGGCGGAGAAGTCGTTGGAGCAGGCCCGTGCGCGCGAGCTGTCCGCCGAGGCGGGCTCACTGGTGGGCACCGCCTCTGACGGCGTCGTGATCGCCCGGCGGGACGGTCTCGTTCCCGACCAGCTACGCGACCTGGCCCAGTCCGTCCGCAGCCAGGGCCGGTTGCGGGTGGTGGTGCTCGGCGGCAGCCCCGATGGCGCCAAGGCCTCGGTGGCCGTGGCCGCCGACGGCGAGGGCGCCCACGCCGGCGAGCTGGTCAAGCAGATCGCCCCGCTGCTCGGCGGTGGTGGCGGCGGCAAGCCCGAGCTGGCCGTGGCCGGTGGCAAGGACCCCTCGGGCATCGACCGGGCACTCGACGAGGCCCGCCGCCTGACCACGGGGGGCTGATCTCCCGGTGCCCGATGACCGGGAGGGTGGGGTCGCGCGCGCAGCGGATCGACCGTCGCGCCCCGGCCGGGCCG
>Ga0302283_1002765_pt1 | contig 13901 bp, 10 predicted proteins | sample III_Fen_E1_4_FD_198770 | JGI IMG/M metagenome (GOLD analysis project Ga0302283, IMG submission 198770) | Peat permafrost microbial communities from Stordalen Mire near Abisko, Sweden - III_Fen_E1_4 | ecosystem: Environmental > Terrestrial > Soil > Wetlands > Permafrost | place: Sweden: Abisko...
CTTCGTGCAGTTCTTCAGCATCCGGCAGACAGCCCGTACCTGTGGAACCATCTCCCTCTCCCAGCACTTCGCCCAGTGGACCAAGTTGGGCATGAACCTGGGCAACATGGAAGAGGCCAAGCTCCTGCTGGAGGCGGGGGGTGGCAGCGGAAGCATCGACTATTCGGTGGGAACCATGACCGTCGGCGGGTCCACATCACTCTCGAATTCGCCGGAAACCATGCCCGAGTACACCCAGAATGGAGGGGTCTACCTGGGTAGCGGCAAGAGCGGCATGCTTTCTCTCGTGTCGTTGGACGGCAGGGTCCTGCGCTCGGTTCGGCAAACCGAGTCCAACCAAGCGATCGTCCCCACCAACGATGTGCCCAAGGGCCTGTACCTGCTGCGATTCCAGGGAGACAACAGCGCGCCCCAAACCCGGAAGTTGCTCGTCCAGTAGAGGAACAATCCTCGCGTCTTCCCATTTCTTTCGACCAGAGGGACCGCAGATGCGGTCCCTTTTTTGTTTTGGGTATCGCCAGGCGATTTGGATCACGTCGTTGTCGGCGAAACTGATCGCGTTCGGCATGCGTCGCTCCCGTCGTATTGACATTTTCCGGTGTGCGGAGAACGTCGGACCGGATTGAACCTACACGGCGCGCGACGGCACAGGAGGCGTGGCAACAGGACTGCAATCCGGAGCGGGGAAGGTTCAACCCCGTGGGGGGGCTTCAGGTCGGACCCTCGCCCAGGAACTTGGCGTGGATCTCCAGCGTCAGGGATTCTATCCTCCGGGCGAGGTCCGCGGCGAGTTCGGTGAGCTTGGTGTTCTGCTCCAGCAAGGCCACCATCTGTTCGCCTTGTTCCGCCGCGGTGATCTGCCTCCGCTCGTTCATCGTGGCCAGTTCCTCGCGATGCTGCGCGTCGGCCTCCGAGTGGGCCTTGTCGCGGTCGGCCTGCCGGGTCTGCGCCAGGAGGATCAGCGGTGCGGCGTAGGCCGCCTGCAGGCTGAACGCGAGGTTGAGGAGGATGAACGGATAGACGTCGAATTTGGTCCAGCCCATCATGTTGATCCCGATCCAGACCGCCACCACCAGGGTCTGCGCGATCAGGAAGACGGGCGTTCCGAAGAACCGCGCGAAGGACTCGGCCTTCAGCGCGAACCAGTCGTCGCCGAAGACGGGTGCGAGGTGCAGGTGGGGCAGGTGGTGCCGGAGATGGTGGTGCTCCTTGGCGGTAGGGTGGGAGGGGTCCATCGAGGTCGTGGGCTTCGGGTCCATGGTTGTCCGTGTTCCTTCCGAGAGTGGATCGTTCGTGGATGCGTGCGGATCCGAGGGGCGCGGCGAGGGATCAGATCTCGGTGTGCACGCGGACGGCGAAGATGTTCACCGGTCCGCGGTCGCGGTTGTAGGCGGGATCGGCGACGAACTGGTAGTCCCCGGAGATGGTGAGCCAGGACAGTACCGCCGCGGCGTAGTAGGTCTCCAGGATGGATTCCGGAGCGTAGGACAGAGCGCCGTCCCCGACGACGAAGCCGGTTCCCCCGCGGGAGAGGAAGTCCTGGTGGACCTGGGAGATTCCATCGACCGCTTCCGCGATCCCGAATTTGTCGTGGGCGCGTCCCCACAGCGCTCCGCCCAGTTGCACGCCTGCGGATGCGGACTGGTCGATCTCGGTGAAGGCCCAGTTCTCGTTCTGCCCGTCGCTCCATCCGGCGCGCGCGAAGGTTCCCAGATCGTGCGTCCACTGGTGGTCCCAATCCAAGCCGAAGCCGTACTTGGCGCGGCCGTAGCGGCGCGATTGCAGGATGCCCGCCTCGACGTCGGTGTCCTGGAGGGCCAGCGCGTAGTTGCCGCCGTGGTAGAGATTGAAGTACGCCAAGGCCCGCAACGCACCCTTTCCATGCGCCTCGTAGTCGCGTTCCACTTCCGCCACCTGTCCCTGGACCTGACCGGGACGATAGTCCAGAACGATGCCGTTCCCCACGGTGGGCATGGCCGCCGAGGCGACCCGGAAGGCCCAAGCATCGGCGTAGTACTCCAACGCCAGCGCCCAAGTGTATCCGTGGGTATCGGCGGGGTAGTCCCAGGACCCTTGGCTCACCAGCGCCGAGTTGATGAACTGCGTGCGGGGATCGTGGCTGAACGCGTTCCCGTCGAAGATGTCGTCGAGACAATACTTGCCCACGGTCGCGACCAGACGGTTGTCGGAGACCACCGTGGCCACCTGGTTCTGCCCGTCCGCGAGGGTGTCGGTCGGCGCCCCGAAATCGAAGGTCTGGCGCAGGAACAACCGCGCCATCCAATTCCAGCCGGGAGCCACGGTCGTGACATGCGAGGTTTCGCCGTTGAGGAACCCCGCCACCCCGGCGGAACCGTCCAACCCCTCGCCGCCGTTGACCTCCGGGTTCCAGTAGGCCTCTCCACCATCCCACAACCGGGCCCCGAGAAAGAGGGTGGAGGTCAGGGAGGTCGCCTGCCCCCCGTCGGCGTCCAAGCTGTTGGGACCGCTGTAGTCGGCGTGGAAGCCGCCGTCCCCTTGGGTGATGAGGGTCTGCTGGAAATGCGCCGTCCATCGCGGAGTCGGGGCGGTGTCCGCGTCCGAGGGGAACGCGTTTGCCAACGCCAGGAGGAAGGAGAGGATCATGTTCGGAGGGCCCTTCGGGTCGAATGGTTCGGCAATGGAAGATCGGATGAGGCATGGTCCGTCGGATATGAAACCAGCCCGCGTCCTTCCCGCGACGTACCCGACCTCAATAGATCTCCGGCACGATCATGGAGGAGGGCACGGGATGCCGAATGTAATCGTCGTGGTGCACGCGTTCCGGCAAGGTGATCGGATCCCTGGGGATCTCGTGGTAGGGGAACAGGGAGAGGAGATGGGCGATGGTGTTGAGGCGGGCCTTCTTCTTGTCCACCGCCTGCACCACCCACCACGGCGCCTCCAGGATGTGCGTGCGCTCCAGCATGGCTTCCTTGGCCACCGTGTACTGCTCCCACCGACGGCGCGATTCCAGGTCCATGGGGCTGAGCTTCCACTGCTTGAGGGGATCGCGGATGCGGCCCAGGAAGCGGGCGTGCTGCTCGTCGTCCGTGATGGAGAACCAGTATTTGACCACGTGGATCCCGGAACGCACCAGCATCTTCTCGAACTCCGGGACGGTCCGGAAGAATTCGTCGTATTCCTGGTCGGTGCAGAATCCCATCACGCGCTCCACGCCCGCCCGGTTGTACCAGCTGCGGTCGAACAGCACGATCTCGCCCGCCGCGGGCAGGTGCGAGACGTAGCGCTGGAAATACCACTGGGTCCGCTCGCGGTCGTTGGGGGCGGGAAGGGCCGCCACCCGGCAGACCCGCGGATTCAGGCGCTGGGTGATGCGCTTGATCACACCTCCCTTGCCCGCCGCGTCCCGTCCCTCGAACAGGATGACCAGCTTCCGGTTCGCCCGCACCACCCAGTCCTGGAGCTTGACCAGTTCCCCCTGCAAGCGGAACAGCTCGCGGAAGTACCTGCGGCGATCGCCGTCACTTCCGTCCGGGAAGTCCGTCGGTCCGTCACCGTCGTCCCGCACGAGTTCCAGCTCCTCGTCCATGCTGTCCAGAATCTCTTCGCGGATGCGGAGGATCCGTTCGTCCTCGGCGGTCTGCATCGTCGTCTCCATGTCGTGCCCTCCGAACCTCGTTTGAGTGGTGCCGCAGCGAATCTATCCGACCTGACGGGATCGCTTCGAGAATGAAATCAGATCGCAATGATGGCGTCGTACCATTTGCGGACACCCGTGTCTCTCCGAAAAAGGAAGACCGGATTCGACGACACCGACGAGCGAGCAACAGGGAGGAAATGCGGATGGACACAGCCACTCTTGTTCTGGACGACCCGGCGGCGATCATCAAGCCGGAACTGGACCGCAAGCCCGGGTCGGGCACGGTGATCACCTTCCTCTGCCTGCTGGTCGTTGGCCTGGGGTTCGGCGGCTGGAGCCTGGTCCGCGACGTCGTCGAGTCCGGCCCCCAGGCCACCACGATCCTCCCCTACCTGTTGCTTGGGGTGGCGCTTCTCATCGCGCTCGGCTTCGAGTTCGTCAACGGATTCCACGACACGGCCAATGCCGTGGCCACGGTGATCTACACCCATTCCCTCCCTCCCAACTTCGCCGTGGTCTGGTCCGGCTGCTTCAATCTCCTGGGGGTTCTCGTCTCCAGCGGGGCGGTGGCCTTCGGGATCATCTCCCTCCTTCCCGTGGAACTGATCCTGAAGGTGGGATCGAGCGCCGGATTCGCGATGGTGTTCGCCCTCCTGATCGCGGCCATCGTCTGGAACCTGGGCACGTGGTGGCTGGGGCTGCCCGCCTCCTCCTCCCACACCCTGATCGGTTCCATCATCGGCGTGGGCGTGGCCAATGCCCTGATGCACGGCCGCGACGGCACCAGCGGAGTGGACTGGGCCCAGGCCACCAAGATCGGATACTCCCTCCTGCTTTCCCCGCTGATCGGCTTCGGCTTCTCGGCGCTCCTCTTGTGGGCCGTCAAGGCGTTCGTCAAGAATCGCGAACTGTTCGCCGAGCCCAAGGGGCAGACGCCGCCCCCTTGGTGGATCCGCGGCCTGTTGGTGCTCACCTGCACCGGCGTCTCCTTTTCCCACGGATCCAACGACGGCCAGAAGGGGATGGGTCTGGTCATGCTCATCCTGGTGGGAACCGTGCCCATGGCCTACGCCCTCAACCGAGCCATGCCCGCAAGCCACGTCATGCAGTTCGCCGCGGTGGCGGAAGTCGCCCACCAGGCCTTGGACAAGGCAGCGCCCCCGCCGGTCGGAGGCGTGGCCGACCCACGCGCGGTGCTCTCCGAATACGTCCGCACCCGCTCCGTGAACCCCCAGGTCGTACCGGCCCTCTCGGCCATCTCCGCCCAGGTCGGCGAGGAGGTCCGCCAATACGGTTCGCTCGCCAAGCTGCCCGCTTCTGCCGTCTCGAACGTGCGCAACGACATGTACCTGGCGTCCGAGGCGATCCGGTTCCTGGGCAAGGACACGCACGTCGTGCTGGATTCCGACACCCGCGCGAAGCTGAAGTCGCTCAAGCAGGAGCTGGACGAATCCACCAAGTTCATCCCCTTGTGGGTCAAGGTCAGCGTCGCCATCGCCCTGGGGCTGGGGACCATGGTGGGCTGGAAGCGCATCGTGGTCACCGTGGGGGAGAAGATCGGGAAGACCCATCTCTCCTACGCGCAGGGCGCTTCGGCCGAACTCGTGGCCATGGCCACCATCGGGATGGCGGACTGGTTCGGGTTGCCGGTTTCCACCACCCACGTCCTCTCCTCCGGGGTGGCCGGGACCATGGCCGCCAACGGATCCGGTCTCCAGATGTCCACCCTGCGCAACATCGCGGTGGCTTGGGTGCTCACGTTGCCCATGGCCATGCTGCTCGCCGGCGGGCTCTACTGGGTCTTCAGCGCGGTGTTCTGACGCCCATCTCCGCGAGCCACTCCCGCCGCGCCGAGATTGCGGTGTCGGCGAAGTCCGTGAACACCGCGTCCACGCCGATGCGGAAGAAGGACTTCAGCTCGGCCTTGGGGTCGCCGTGGAAATCGGCGGGGATCCGGCGCTTCTCGTTGCGGAAGGTGTACGGATGCACCGCCAGGCCCGCCTTGTGGGCGTCGGCCACCAGGGTGGTGGGGGCCATCTGGAAGCCGTCGGCGTCGCTGATCTTCCCATCGTGGTTCAGGTCGACGGGGTTGCCCGTGCTGTCGAGCTTGGCCTTCAGGGGGATCAGGAAAAGCTTCCAGGGACCGATTCCGTCGGCGTAGGTGGCGATCTCCGCGAGGCCCGCCGGCGTGGTCATGGCCTCGAAGGTGCGCGTGGTGTCTCCGGCCCGGGTCCAGTCGTAGGGTCGGTCGTCGGGGACCTTGTAGATCAGCTTTCCCGTGCGCAGGTCGATGTCGTTGGCTCCGATGAGCTGGATCACCTGGGTCTTCAGGCCGTGGGCCCGCATGTACTTGAGGCTCGAGGGCTCGAAGCTCTGCACGAACACCGGGGCGTCGCGCCGGTTCCAGCCTGCCCGCTGGAGCGTCGCGACGATGCTGTCCTCCAGGGGAAGCCCCAGTTCCCGGTTGTAGGTGGGATTCTTCGACTCGGGGTAGATCCAGATCTTCCGCTTCGCGGTCGACCGCGATTTGGCCAGGTCGATGATCTCCTGGAAGGTCACCAGACGACATTTCCCGTCCATCGCTTTGGAGCGTTCCGGGTCGGTGACGATCCCTCCCAGGGTGCGGATCTCGGCCAACGTGAAGTCCGCGGCGAACCATCCCTCCTGGATCTCGCCGTCCACGTTCCGCGTCCTCTTGCGGTCCGCGAACCGCGGCAGGCTCGCCACGTTGGTGCTGATGGCGAGATTCGGGTCGTGGCGGGCGATCAAAACATGGTCCTTGGTCATGATGAGGTCGGGCTCGATGACGTCGGCGCCCAGGTCGATGGCGCAGACGTAGGCCTCGTAGGTCTCCTCCGGCAGGTAGCCCCCGGCCCCGCGGTGGGCCACGACCAGCGGAGGCTTGCCGTCCAGGGTGGGGAGCGGTGTTCCGGCCGACGCGGCCAGCGCGCACGCGGCCAGGAGCGGATGGACGAGCGGAATCTTGGACATGGGCGGATCCTGGCGGAAGGTTGGAGAGGACGCGATTCCTCGAAAGGAGGCGAGGACCGTGTCATCCGGGTGTCCGTTGCATTGCGTCCGCGTTTCTTCATGGCGGATGGAACCGTCCGGCATTTCCTATTCCCCTTTTTGCCGGGGTCGCGTTGCGGTCCTTCGGCGGAACGGAGAAGCGATGCGGATCCTCGTCGTGGAGGACTACCTGCCCCTGCGCGAGTCCGTCCAGCGGGGGCTGGTCCGGGAAGGCCATCGCGTGGAAGGGAGAGGGGACGGAGGCGAGGCGCTCGCGATGGCCCTGGTCGCTCCGCCGGATCTAGTCGTACTGGACCTCATGCTTCCCGGCCTGGACGGCTTCGAATTCCTCCGCCGCATCCGATCGGCGAAGCTGGACTCCTCCGTGCTGGTCCTGACCGCCCGGGACGGGCTCGACGACCGGGTGCGGGGTCTGGACGCCGGGGCCGACGACTACCTGGTCAAGCCCTTCGCCTTCGAGGAGTTCCTGGCGCGGATCCGGGCTCTGCTGCGCCGCCGGGGGCCCGAACCGGTGCTCCGCGTCGGGGACCTGGAACTGGATACCCGGGCGCACACGGTCCACAGAGGCGCGGATCCCATCGACCTCACCTCCAAGGAATTCGAGATCCTTGAATTCCTCGCCCGCCGCAACGGAGAACCCACAAGACCGGAGGAATTGCACAAGCACCTCCATCCCGGCGGCGAACCGGGCCGCAGCAACGTCGTGGAGGTGTACGTGGGGTACCTGCGCCGCAAACTGGAATCCGGAGGGCGGCCGCGATTGCTCCACACGCGGCGGGGCTTCGGATACGTGCTGGAGGCCAAGGAATGCGCCTGAAATCGTCCATCCTATTCCAGCTCCTGGCGGGCGGGTTCGTCGCCACCACGGTGGTCATGGCGGCCGGGGGAGCCGCATCGTACTGGCTGGTGAAGCAGAGCTGGGTCGAGCAGATCGACCGGTCCCTGGAGAGCCGGGCTTTGGGCATCGCTTCCGCCTGCCGGATGACGGAAAACGGCATCGCCTTCGACGCCAAGCTCCTGGACCAGGACGTGTTCCACGATCCCCGCTCCCTGGAGTACTTCGAGGTCCGCGATTCCGCGGGGCGGAGCCTGGGCCGCTCGGCATCCCTGGGAACCGCATCGTTCCCGCGGCAGCACCTGAAGGCCGACACGCAGGTCTTCGGGTGGTTCCATCCTGCCACCCTGCACCGGATGCGCTTCGTCTCCAAGTCCATCGCCTTGCCGGCCTCCGATCCGGGAAAACCGGCTCTGTCGGCGACCATCTTCTTCGGGCAGGATTTCCGGGATGCCAAGAACCGTCTGCGGGTCGTGCGGTGGAGGTTCCTGCTGGTCTGGTGTGCCGCCGAGGTTCTGCTCTCCCTCCTCCTGTACCTGCTTGTCCGCTCCTCCTTCCGGCCGCTGGGCCTGATCGCCGTGCGCTTGAAGGACGTGGACGAGACCCGGTTCGGAAATCTGGGCGACATCGCGGTGCCCTTGGAGGTCGCTCCCATGGTCCGGGCCTTGGAGAGCGCGCTGGGCCGCCTCGCCAAGGCCTTCCAGCGGGAGCGGACGCTCCTGGCCGATCTCGCCCACGAGTTGCGCACGCCCCTTGCGGGGCTCCGCACCACGCTGGAAGTGGGGGTGGACGACGTGGAGGAAGAGGCGCGTACCGCCTTGCGCCGAAGCCTCGCCATCACCGTCGGCATGCAATCCCTCATGGAATCGCTGATGGTCCTCGCGCGGTTGGACGGCAAACAGATCTTACCCGATCTGATGGCGAACGATTTCTCCGCGATGCTGGCTGAACATTGGAAAGTCCTGGTAGCCGAGGTCTCGCGAAAGGGATCCAAGGCCATGCTCGAAGTACCACCATCGTTGATGGTCCGGGCCGATCGAGAATGGCTCTCCATCGTGTTGCGCAACCTGTTGGAGAACTCCGTCCACCACGTCGCCCAGGGGGGATGGATCGAGTGCGTGGCACAGGTGGAGGGCGACTCGATCCGGATCCTGGTCCGAAACGACGGGAGCCGGTTGGAACCATCGGAGGCGGACCACGTGTTCGAACGATTCTGGAGACGGGATGCCGCCCGGGTCTCCGGCCAAGGACAAGCCGGACTGGGGCTTTCCCTCAGCCGGGAACTGGTCCTGCACATGGGGGGAACCATCCGGGCGACGGTGCCGGAACCGGGAGTCTTCCAGATAGAGATCCGGTTGCCCGCGGCCTGAAGACCCATTTTCCGGGAGGCTCATCTTCCTCTCACCAAAGGGTCCCAGGAGCGCAACAATACTGTAATAGATCCAATACTCCGATTCATGAGCTTTTGGTCGTCAATCGCAGACCGTTTGCGGATCCACCGCGAAGGGTCTGAATCCACAGAGACCAGGAGACGACCATGAACACGTTCCATCGATCGCTCGCGATCGCGCTGGCGGCCGGATTCGCCGCCGCCGCGACCGCCGCCACGCCGGACACCGTCGAGATCCACGACGGCGCCATCGCCGCCGGGACCACCACCAACTGGACCAACGACCACATCTACCGCATGTGGAACAAAGTGTTCGTTCGCTCGGGGTCCACTCTGAACATCCAGGCGGGGACCTTGGTGCTCGCCACTTCCAACTCCGATTCAGCCACCGTGCTGGTGGTCTCGCGGGGCGGCAAGATCCACGCCCAAGGCACCGCCACCCAGCCCATCGTGTTCACTTCCGACAAGGACAACCTGGGCTTCAACGGTGCGCTGCCGAACAACAACGCCAGCCGCGGCCTCTGGGGAGGCATCGCCATCCTGGGACGCGCTCCCAACAATTTCCCGGGTGGCGTCTCCGACCTGACCTCGGACATCTCCGGAGACACCGCGCTCCTGAGCTTCGGTGATTCCACCAATCCCCAGCCACACGACAATTCCGGCGTCCTGAGCTACGTGTCCATCCGCTACACCGGCATTTCCGACTACAGCACCATCAAGGCGCTGCAGTTGTGTTCGGTGGGCGACAGCACCCAGATCGACCACGTGGAATCCTACGTGTCCGACGAGGACGGATTCGACATCCTGGGCGGAACGGTGAACCTCAAGTACATCGTCTCGAGCTTCAGCGCCGGCGACGTCTTCTACTACTCCAACGGCTACCGGGGCAAGGTCCAGTACCTGTTCACGATCCAGAACATCATCCCGGGCGGCGCCAGCAACGGAGTGAACACCAAGATCGAGAGCGGGGATTCGTTGCAGAAGCCCACATCCGAGGGGCAACTGTGGAACGTGACCTACATCTCCACCGGCGACAGCACCGGCAAGAGCCTCCTGAACACCTACACCGGCAAGTACAAGTACGCACTGGTGTACAAGAAGGACGGCGCCGGAACATTCGCCAATTCCATCGTGACCGAGTGCCCCTACGGCGGCGTGTTCGTGGACACCTCCACCCTGGCCGACGCCGAACACTCCAAGACCAGCGACAGCCTGGGGCACTCGCTGGTCATCGAAAACAATCTCTGGGACCGCATCGGTGCCGGTGATTCCCTTCAGGGTGTGGCCAATGGCCTCCCTTATTTGGCCACTTATCTCGCAGCCAACCACAACGACATCGGCGACCCCTTGCTGGGCGCCATTTCCTGGACCGCCAACAAAGGCCTGGACCCGCGGCCCTCGATCACCGGACCGGCCTACCAGGACGTGGGCACGGTGCCTGTGGACGGCTTCTTCGACCAGACCACCTACCGCGGTGCCTTCGGGCAGGACAACTGGGCCGCGGGCTGGACGGCGTTGTCGGTAGGGGGTTACTTCTCGGACGCGGCCAACACCACCGGAATCGTCCGCAAGCCCGTATCAGGCGGCGCGCTGGCCAGCCTGCACGGTCGGGTCCTCTCTCTCCAATTGCCCGAAGCCGCGAACGTCCACCTGGACTTCCTGGACCTGTCCGGACGCGTTGTCGCCTCCCGCATCCTGGGTCTAACCACGGGTGCCCACGACGTCGCCTTGCCCGCAGAAGTCCACGGTCTTTCCGTGGTCCGCGTGCGCGCCGGGAACGCATCCCGGAGCTTCCTCGCCACCGTTCCCTGAAGAACATCGCGCCCTGTGCCGCCCGGAGCTCCGGGCGGCATTCGGAGCCTGGAGTGATCGATCATGCGTTTGCGCTTCCTGGGAATGGCCTCCGGCCTGCTCCTTTCCGCTGTCGCCATTCGTGGACAGATTCCGAGAGACACGTCCGATTCCGCCTCGGTTCGGGCGGTACCCGGGACCGACTCCACGGTGGCCCGCGCGACGCCCGCGGATTCGGCCCCCATCGCCGACAGCGCGAGGCCGGTCGTTCCCGTCGCCGCGGCGGCCGATTCCCAGGTGCCGTCGGTCCTTGCGGACACGGTTGCGAGGATCGACTCCTCCAAGGTGGTGCTCAAGACGGATTCCGCCGCGAGTTCCGCTGCAGCGTTGGATACGGTCCAGACGCCAACCGACACGGCGTGGAAGGATTCCGCCGCGATGTTGCGCCACATGGGGGTCGTCGTTGTCCATGGACAATTGCGCGGCAAGCTCAAGGCGCAGGACGAGCGCAAGCAAGCCGACAATCGGAAAGACGTGCTTTCCATCGAGGCCATCCAGGAGCATCCCGACCCCGACGTCGCCGACGCGCTCGCCCGTGCCCCGGGCGTGACGTTGCAGCAGGACCAGGGGGAGGGCCACTATGTCCAGATCCGCGGATCCGAACCCCGGCTCTCGACGGTGACCATCAATGGGCAAAAAATGACATCGTCGTCCGGGGACACCCGCGCGGTGGACCTGGACGTGATCCCGGTCGACCAGCTCTCGGAAATCGAGGTGACCAAGGTTCTCATGCCGGAAATGGACGGCGACGCCATCGGGGGAACCGTGAACCTGGTCACCCCCGGAGCGCTGGACACCCACATGGTCCTGAAGGCGTTGTTGGCGGGTGGGGAAAACGACCTATCCGGCAGGCCCCTCTGGCAGGGTTCTGCCGCGCTGTCGCGCCGCTTCCTGAAGGACGGAGCCTTGGGCGTGTACCTGGGCGGAAGTTGGTTCCGCAACGAGACCCGCACCGACGACTTGGAGATGACCTGGGACACCACCCAAGGGAACCGAGGGGTGATCTGGAACCTGGAACAGCGGGAATACCACAACGAGAAGGAACGAACCGGTGCCAGCGGTCGGCTGGACTGGCGGACTCCCGGGGGTTCGATCGCCTACCTCACCGGAAACTGGAGCCAAACGGACGATTCCCAGCTCCGCGACCGCTTCACCATCACGCGCGAAGGCACCACCCAGATCCCACCCTACATCGACTCCTTCGACGGCGACGGGGTCAAGTACGTCCGGGAGGTCAGGCAGCAGGAGAGGGTGGAAACCGTTTCGCAGGCGACGCTGGGGGGAACCACCCAGGCAGGACCGGTCCTTTTCGATCTCTCCGGTACGGGGTCTTCCTCCAGCTTGCACCAGGACCCGAACTTCCAGGTGGACTTCGTCCAGAAGTCCCAGATGACCTCCTACATCGATCCCAGCAACCCCGACGTCCCCACCTTCAACGCATTCAAATCCACGGGAGCCGTCGATCCGCGGTCGAACGAGGCCACCAATTACTGGATCCACGGGGGCGGAGTCCAAACTCTGGCGAAGGATGGGGAGGAGGACGATCTCCATGGTCGGGCCGACGCGAGGCTTTCCCTGGGGGATGATTCCTCGTGGGAAATCCGCGCCGGTGGAAAATGGGGCTGGAACCACAAGGACCAGGAAGTGTCCGGAGGCAGCATGGCGAACACGAGCTCGAAGCCGCCGAGTCTGTACTTGAACCAGGTTCTGTCTTCGGACTCGGGAGTGGGTTTCTACGACGGCCACTACACCATCGGCCCGCTCCCGGATGTCAATGCGGTCAAGGCCTGGATCGCGGCCAACGGATACAAGCTGGACACCGTCGCCTCCACCAGCGATCATGTCCAGAACGACCCCCTGGACTATTCGGTGGTCGAGCGGCATTGGGCTGGATACGCCGAGACCAAATGGCACCTGGGCGACTTTTCGGCCGTGGGAGGCCTCCGCCTGGAGCGCTACGAGGTGGCGTCGACCGGAAACGATGTCGTCTCGCAGCTCGACGAAAGCTGGTCGTACACCGTTCCCGTGACCGTCGACCGCACCTTCGATTTTCTGTTGCCCATGGTCTCGGCCAGATGGTCGCCGATCCCGGAGCTGGTGGGCCGGGCATCTTACACGCGGTCGTTCTCCCTTCCCGACGCGATGGACCTGCTTCCGACCACCCAGGTCGACCTCCTCGATCTCACCGAGAAGGTGGGTAACCCCGACTTGAAGGCCACGCTGGCGGACGCCGTGGAACTGGACCTGGAGTGGTACCGCAAGCCCCGGGGCATGGCTTCCATCGGGGTGTTCGGAAAACGGCTCGCGGACTACGTGTTCCCGGTGGTCTGGGAGCTGTGGGACGACATCCGCAAGGCGGGGTTCACCTACTACAGCAAGGCCAACGGCGATGTCGCCTATCTGGAGGGCGTGGAGCTGGAGGCGCAGCAGCCGTTCGATTTCCTGCCCTCCTTCCTCTCCGGATTGGGCGTGGAGGGGAACTACACCTGGACGCATTCCTCCACCACGCTTCCCGGGCGAACGGGCGAATCGACCTTGCCCGGACAATCCGAGCATTCGGGGAATATCGGTATTCGCTACGATTTCCACGGATTCTCCGCGGTCGTCTCCGCGAACTTCCAGAGTCCGTTCCTCTTCCAGGTGACCGACGCCACGGACAACGACACCTGGGTGGATTGGCACAAGCGCCTGGACGTCTCCGTCAGCCAGCGGCTGGGGCACGGGCTCCTCGTGTACGCCCAGGCGGCGAACCTGACCAACTCCCCGTATCGCATCTACATGGGCGACACCTACCACCCCACCCAGATCGAGTACAACGGCCGGACCTTCGAAGGCGGGATCCGGATTTCGCTGTGACCTCTCGTCGGACGAAACAACAGGAGAAACCAAAGATGTCCCAAGCCCGCAAACCCCATGGAATCCGCATCGCCGTCGTCGCGGCATCCCTGCTTCTGGCCGCGAACGCACGCTGCGAGAAGGCCGAGCATGGAGACGTGCCGGAAGAGGGCGAGAGGGGACGGGTTTCCTTCCTGGTCTTCGGGGACTGGGGCTGGAACGGCTACAACAACCAGAAGGAACTCGCCGAGACCATGGGCAAGGAGGCCAAGAACATCGGAGCCCAGTTCATCGTCTCGCTGGGCGACAATTTCCAGGTGAACGGGGTACGGTCCGTC
>Ga0302283_1002775_pt1 | contig 13873 bp, 12 predicted proteins | sample III_Fen_E1_4_FD_198770 | JGI IMG/M metagenome (GOLD analysis project Ga0302283, IMG submission 198770) | Peat permafrost microbial communities from Stordalen Mire near Abisko, Sweden - III_Fen_E1_4 | ecosystem: Environmental > Terrestrial > Soil > Wetlands > Permafrost | place: Sweden: Abisko...
AGGGCGTGAGCGAGGCGTCACCCCAGGGGTGGCGGTCGTCTATCGAGGGGTGGCGGTCGTCTATCGAGGGGTGAAAGCCATCTACCGAGGGGTGAGAGCCATCTATCGAGGGGTGAAAGCCATCTATCGAGGGGTTGAGAGCCATCTATCGAGGGGTGAGAGTCGTCTATCGAGGGGTGAAAGCCGTCTACCGAGGGGTGAGAGCCATCTACCGAGGGGTGAGAGCCATCTACCGAGGGGTGGAAAGCTCTCCCCCCGCCGTTTGGTCCCTAGCTCCGCCAGCCCTTCTTCGCGCTGCCCACCGTCTCGACGTCCTGCTCCTTCTTCAGGAGCACGCCGAGCAGGGGTAGCTCCTTCACGAAGCGCTCCTTGCCCACCCCCGCGTGCTTCAGGACCGCGATCCAGTCGATGAGCTCGCTCGTCGACGGGCGCTTGCGCAGCCGCGGCACCTCGCGCAGCTCGTAGAACGCCACGACCGCCTGGTCGACCAGCTCCTGGTCGATGCGCGGGTGGTGCACCTTCACGATGCGCTTCATGAGCTCCACGTCCGGGAAGTCGATGAAGTGAAAGACGCAGCGGCGGAGGAAGGCGTCCGGCAGCTCCTTCTCGTTGTTCGACGTGATGATGACCACGGGGCGCTGCCTGGCGACGACCTCGTCCCCCGTCTCGCTCACGGTGAAGCGCATGCGGTCGAGCTCGTGGAGCAGATCGTTCGGGAACTCGATGTCCGCCTTGTCGACCTCGTCGATGAGCAGGACGACGCGCTTGTCCGACGCGAACGCGCGCCCCATGGGGCCCATCTTGATGTAGCGGCGGATGTCCTTCACGTCCCCGTCGCCGAAGCGCGCGTCGTAGAGCCGCGCGACCGTGTCGTAGACGTAGAGGCCGTCCTGCGCGCGCGTCGTCGACTTGACCGGCCAGAAGACGAGCTCGGCGCCGAGGCTCTCGGCCACGGCCTGCGCGAGCAGCGTCTTGCCCGTGCCGGGCTCGCCCTTGATGAGGAGCGGCCGCTCGAGCGAGAGGGCGCAGTTGACGGCGGCCTCGAGGGCGTCGTTGGTGAGGTAGCTCGGCGTGCCGCTGAAGCGGCGGAAGGCGGCGGGTGTGGTCACGCCGGCAGTCTAGCAACCGTCGCCGCCAAAGGCTTCACTCCCCGGAGCCCCCCGACGCGTGCCCGGAACATCGCGCACATGGGCGCTGTCCCTCCTCCAGCATGCCGCGAAGGCCCCTCGCAAAGCTCTCCGCCGTGGCCAGCACGATGGCCCTCGTCCTCGCGCCGGCGCTCGCCCACGCCGATCCCGGCCCGCACACGACCGAAGCCCGCCTCCGCGAGCTCTGCACGGACCCCGCCTCGCGCGGGGAGCCCCGCGCGGCCGGCTGCGAGCAGCTCGCGTACGACGCGGCGATCTCCTCCGCGGCCGATCGCGAGCTCGGCAAGGCCATGCGCACGCAGATGATGCTCGTCTCGTGGGCCCCGCGCGGGAGCCCGCTCGCGGCGCTCGCCTCCCGCGCGCTCGGCGACGAGTGGCTCGAGCTCGGGGAGGTCGAGCGCGCGGCCGAGTGGTACGAGCGGTACGCGACCCTCGACGCCCGCGCGGCCGGCGTGCAGGCGCTCGGGTCGGCGGCGCGCCTGCGGCTCGTCCTCGGCCAGAGCTTGGAGGCGACGAAGGACGTCGCCTCGGCCCTCGAGCGCGCGCAGGGGACCGCGGTGGCGGCGGCCGCCGAGGTGGCGCTCGTCCTCGTGCAGCATCGCGTCGATCGGGAGGAGTGGGCCGCGGCCCTCGAGAGCTCCCCGCCCTCGTCCCTCGTGGACGTCGCGTCGCCCGACGTGCAGGTGAAGGCGCACGTCCTCGCGGGCCGCGCCTACGCGGCGCTCGGCAAGGACGCCGAGGCGGCGCGCGAGTACGGGCGCGTGCGCGACCTCTGGCGGGACCCCGCGGCGAGCGTGGCGCGGGTGAAGGCGGCGTTCCCGGACGAGAACGAGCGGCAGCAGAACCGCCGGCTCGCGGGCGCGATCACCGGCGTCGGCGAGGCGTACTTCGACGCGGCCGAGCGAGGACGCAAGGCGAGCGCGGCATCGCTGCGGGCGCCCGTGTACGCGGGTGCCCCGAGCGACGCGAAGGCCGCGGTCGCCTTCGTCGAGGGTCCGCTACGCGCGTGGTTCGAGAGGAGGCAGGCCGCGCTCCGCGACACCGAGCCGGCCTACGTCGCGATCCTCGACATCCAGCCCGTGCCCCCTCCGCGCTGGATCACGGCGGCCTCGGCGACGGTCGCGCTCGCGTGGGGGAGCCTCGTCGACGAGCCTCGCCGCATCCCGGTCCCCGCCGCGTGGGCACGCCCGCCGAACCGCGCGGTCCGCGAGGCCTACTTCCGGGCTATCGACGCCATGGTCGAGCCCGTGCGCACGTCGCACGCGAGGCCCGCGGTCCGCAAGTGCGTCGACCTCTCGGTGAGGTACCAGTACCAGGACACCCGCACGCCGGAGTGCGAAGCCTGGCTCGGGGTGCATTACCGGGACGAGGTTCACCCGCTGGACGAGCTCGTCCCGGCCCTCCGGTACGAGGTGCCCCGACCCGCGGCGCCCCCGCAGGCGCACCCGTGAGGCTGGCCGCGGTCCGTCGCAATGGCACCTGGTTACGAGGTGTTACGGGCGAGGGTCCCCCTTCGGGTGACGGGCAATCGGCCCGGGCCGGTCCCTGCTTCAAAACCTTTGCCCCGCCCGCGCGTCTCATGACCCATGCCCTACCGCCAGGACATCGACACGCTGAAGGACCGCTGCGACACCCTCGAGACGGAGCTCGCCAGCCTGCGGGCGCGCGCGAAGGAGCTCCACGAGGTCGCGCGCGACGAGGCCCGCGTCGCGCGGGAGCTCGACGAGGCGCGCAAGATGCTCGGCGACAAGCGCGCGCTGCCGCTCCTCGACAACCTCCGCGTGGCGAGCCCGTGCAACATGAGCTGGGACGCGATGACGGGCGACGAGCGCGTCCGCTTCTGCGGGTCGTGCGAGAAGAACGTCTACAACCTGTCCGCCATGAGCCGCGAGGACGGCGAGCGGCTGCTCGTGGAGAAGGAGGGCAAGGTCTGCGTCCGCTTCTACCGCCGCGCCGACGGGACGGTGATGACGACGGACTGCCCGGTCGGCGCACGCAAGGTGCGTCGGCGGCGCATCGCCTTCGCTGCCGTGGGCGGCGGGCTCCTGGCGGCCGCGGCGGCGACGCTGACGACGTCGCGCGCGACGATGGGCGACGTGGGGCCCATGCAGGGCGCCGTGGCGATCATGCCGCCCACGCAGGTCGCTCCCCCGACGATGGGGGAGCCGTTCGTTTCCGAGAATCCCCCCGAGGCGAAGCCCGTGGAGGTCACCGGGCACACCATGGGCAGGATCGCACCGCCGCCCGCCAGGTCCCCCAAGGCGCCCAAAGCCAAGTAGCGTTGGGCACGAGGGTGCCGCCCTGCTCCTGACCCACCGAGCCCTTGCCCCCTGCTTGTTCATCCTCCTGGCGTCCTGCCGGGACGGCACGAGCGAGTCACCCATGCCCGCGGAGGCCGCCGCGAGCACGCCCGCAGCCCCCGGAGACGCGAGGCCCGCCGCCGCGCTGGCTCGCCCGGCGCCGGGGCCCTCCTCCGTCGCCCCCACCATCGAGCCCTCGGCCGCTCCGCCCGACGCCGACCCGCGGGCCTGCCTCCGCGACGCGGGCGGAGGCGCGGTGGCGAGGCTGCCCGCCGGGGCGTCGCCGCGTCTCCAGGCGATGCTGCGTGACTGCGAGGCCGGCAAGGCCGACGCGTGCGTCACCGTGGGGAGCATCCTCTACGGGGGGCGAGGCGGGCCCTCGAACGCGCGGCTGGCCGCGCAGCTCTGGTCACGCGCGTGCGACGGCGCGAAGCTCGCGGGGTGCGCGCCGCTCGCGGAGGCGAGCTTCGAGGGGCTCGGCACGAAGCTCGATCCCGCGTGCGGCGGCCGCGTCCTCGCCTGGGCGTGCGACCGGGGCGACGCGGACTCGTGCGAGCACCTCGGCGCCCGCACGCTCGCGGGTGACCGCGTCGCCCAGGACGACGCGCGCGCCGAGATGCTCCTCGCGCGCGGCTGCGAGCTCGGCTCGTGGGTGGCGTGTCTCCGCAGCGCAGGAGCCCCGCGAACCGACGAAGACGCGGGAGGCCCCGCGGAGCTCGCGCTCGAGGAGCGCGCCGCGAAGCTCGCCGCCGCCGCGTGCGACCGGGGGCAGTCGCTCGCGTGCCAGGCCCTCGCCGACGCGACGGTGCCGGGCTCCCGTCCGTACCCCGCAAGACGCTGGCGGCCGCCGGGCATCGGCGTCGCGTGGCGCGCGAACAACGCGAACCTCCTCGCCTCCCGGCAGTGGGCCGAGAAGGCGTGCCTCGCCTTCGACGGCGCATGGAGCCTCGGGTGCTCGGGGGTCGACCCGACGCAGGAGCGCGCCCTGCTCCGCAAGGCGTGCGACGCGGGAAACTACGAGCGGTGCATCGACTGGTACTTCGACGTCATCAACTCGCGCGGCTCCGGCGCCCACGCGGACTCCGGCGAGGAGCTCGCGGCCCTCACGCGCGCCTGCCTCGGCGGCGTGACGCGCGGGTGCTGGGCGCTCCCTTCGCGCCTGCCGCAGTACGCCCACGTCATCGACCAGGCCTGCGACGACGGCGAGGTCGAGGCGTGCCATCCGATGCGGCTCATGATGGGGGGCCTGGGCGACGCGCCCGCCCCGTGGTCGTCCGCGCAGCGCGCGCGCGCCTGCTCGCACGGCTCGGCCGTCGATTGCGAAGAGCTCGCCGCCGCCGCCGAGAAGGCAGGCGACGTGGCCGGCGCGGTGGGCTTCCTCGAGAAGGCGTGCCCTCCGTTTCCCTCGCGCGAGGACCGCCGCGACATCGACGCCAAGGCGTGCGTGCGCCTCGCCGCGCGGCAGAGGACAGGGGACGGCGTGCCCCGGGACGCCGCCGCCGCCGCGGTGCGCTTCCGCCTCGGCTGCTTCGCCGAGGGCCGCTTCAACGCGCGCGGGCAGGGGTGCCGCGAGCTCGCCGCCATGTACGACGCGGGCGAGGGCGTGGCGAAGGACCCGGTGCGCGCGACCTCGCTCCTCGCGGGCCTGTGCAACGCGCAGAGCGACCAGTGCGCGGCGTACGGCGACCGGCTGTGGGACGGGATCGGCGTGGACCAGGATCGCGCGATGGCGCGAAGCGCGTACGCGACCGCGTGCGAGCACGGAAAGGGTGATGCATGCGATCGAGGCTCCGGGGCGAAGCCCTTCTCTTCGTGGTAGCGCGTACGGCCGCCGCGGCGTGCGTGGTCGCGCTCCTCGCGTGCGCGTCATCGGGCGTGGCTCGCGCGGACATCATGGCGCCGGACGTCTCGCCGTGCACTCTTCTCCCCGAGGGCGCGCGGTGCTTCGACCACGACGTCGTGGCGGGGTTCTGCGTCCACGATCACGATGGCTCCAAGGTCTGCCGCGCGGGCGCGGCGCGCAGGCCGGCGGCCGTTCCTTCGAGCAGCGCGCGCGCCGCCTCCGATCCGCAACCCGCGCCTGCACCGGACGCCGCGCCAGCCGCCGCGTCATCCGCCGCGGTCGACGCTGCCGCCGCGCCTGCAGCGTTGCCCGCCCCGCCGACCTCCGCGGCCCCCCCGGCGCCGGCGCCCACCCCGAGCCACGGGTGCAGCGCGGCCGGAGGCGAGCCCGGCGGGTCATGGCTTCTCGCCGTCGGGGCCGCAGCGCTCGCGGTCGTGGTCCGCGCGCGGCGGAGCGGCGCCATCGGCCGGACGGCGCGGCGCGAGGAATCGAGCTAGCGTAGGCGGGTGCACCCGTCGCCGTCCCTCGTCCAGAAGCCGTCGCGCGACTCCGTCGAGCGCGCCAAGATCGAGCTCGAGCGCGCGCTCGGCCCCTCGAAGGTGATGACGGGGGACGCGTGCGCCAGCTACGCGAGCGACGAGAGCGGCGTCCCGGGCACGCCGCCGGACGCCGTCGTGCTCGCCGAGACGCGCGAGGACGTGGCCGCCGCGCTCCAGGTTGCCGAGCGGTGCCTCGTGCCCATCGTGCCTCGCGCGGGAGGCACGGGCCGGACGGGCGGGGCCGTGTGCGTCGCGGGGGGCATCGTCCTGGCGACGCACACGCTCTCGCGGATCAAGGAGATCGACCGGAAGGACCTCGTCGCCGTCGTCGAGCCCGGCGTCGTCACGGGCGCCCTCCACGCCGCGTGCGAGAAGGAGGGCCTGTTCTACCCGCCCGACCCCAACTCGCTCGACAGCTGCATGATCGGCGGCAACGTCGCCGAGAACGCGGGCGGCCCGCGCGCGTTCAAGTACGGCGTCACGCGCGAGTACGTGCTCGGTCTCGAGGCGTGCCTCGTCGGGGGGCGCACGCTCCGCACGGGCAAGCGCACCGTCAAGGGCGTCACGGGCTACGACGTGACCGCGCTGCTCGTCGGGAGCGAGGGCACGCTGGGCGTCTTCACGGAGGTGACGCTGAGGCTCGTGCACAAGCCGCCCGAGATCGCGACGATCCTGGCCCTCTTCGCGGACGTGCACACGTGCGGCGCGAAGGTCGCCGAGATCATCGAGTCCGGCCTCGTGCCCCGGTGCCTGGAGCTCCTCGACAGGCGCACGCTCGACGCCGTCCGCTCGCAGGTGAGCATCGACCCGCGCGCGGGAGCGCTTCTGCTCATCGAGGTCGACGGAGACGGCGCCTCCATCGAGCGTCAGATCGCCGTGCTGGGCGAGCTGCTCTCGAAGGGGCCTGGCGTCGTCGACGTCGTCGCCGCGCAGGACGCCGCGCAGCGGGCTCGCCTGTGGGCGGCCCGCCGCGCGCTCTCCCCCGTGACGCGCAAGCTCGCCAGGCACAAGGTCTCGGAGGACGTGGTCGTCCCGCGCTCGCGGGTGCCCGACCTCCTCCTCCGCGTCGAGCGCATCGGCGAGGAGACGGGCGTGCGTCACCTCACGTACGGTCACGCCGGGGACGGCAACCTGCACGTGAACTTCCTCTGGGACGACGACGCCGAGCACCCCGCCGTCGAGCGCGCGACCCTGGCGCTGATGAAGGCGACCATCGAGCTCGGGGGCACGCTGAGCGGCGAGCACGGCATCGGCCTCACCAAGGCCGCGTTCCTCCCGCTCGAGCAGTCGCCCGACCTCATCGCGCTACAGCAGGACCTCAAGCGCGTGTTCGACCCGAAGGAGCTGCTGAACCCGGGCAAGATCTTCCCGAACCCGGGCCACAGGCAGTGCTGAGCGCGTGAGCTTCAGGGAGCGTCGAGCTGGCAGTTGACCTGCCCTGGGCTCGTGCTCGTGCAGAGGCTCGTCGGTCGGGCCTCGGTGCAGGCCGACACGGCGCAGGCGCAGTTGAGGGTACCGTTCAAGCACGCGGTCGGCGCCGGCTCGCACGTGTACGTGGGCGGCTGCGACGACGGTCCCCCGTCGGGATGGACGGCGCCGCCCACGATCTGGACGCTCACGCATACCTGGCTCGAGGTGCAGGCCGGCGTGCAGCCCGTGCTCGCGTCGGGGCCGCCGCCGCCGGCGTCGGCGATGCAGATGCCCGAGCACGCACCGGACGGGGTCACGCCGCCCGGGCATGTCCAGCTCGAGCCGGAGCAGGTGGCGGGCGTGCCGACCTCGCACCCCATCGCGTTGAAGCTGCAGCACTCGGGCGTGGGCCCTGCGCAGCCGGGCTGGATACAGCTCGTCCCGTTGCAGCCGGGGGCCGCAGCCGTGCCGCACATCCAGGCGCCGTTGGTGCACTGGGCTTGGCCCTCGGGATCCTGGCCGCAGCAGGTCGAGTCGTCGTTGCCGAAGCAGTTCGGGGCCTGACCGGCACACCCGCCAGCGGTGTCGGGCCCTCCGCTGTCCGTGGCAGCATCGGCACAGGTCGACGGGTCGGGGCAGCTCCACGAGCCGTTCGTGCAGGTCGGCACGTCACCCTGGCAGATGCAGTGCAGCGGCGGTGGATCGCCGCAAGCCGACGCGTCGGCTGAGCCTGTGTCCGGGCCTGTACCGGTGTCGCGGCCTCCACTGTCCTTGCCCGCGTCGGCACACGTCGACGGGTCTGGACAGCTCCAGGAGCCGTTCGTGCAAGTCGCGACGTCGCCCCCGCAGGTGCAGTGCAGCGGCGGCGGATCTCCGCAAGCGGCGCCGTCGGGCCCGCTGTCAGCGGCGGCGATGCCGACGGCGAAATTGGACGAGCTGCATCCCGCGAGCGGAGCGACGAGGGCGAGGGACAGAGCGAAGGCAGTCTGGATAAGAAGGGGTCGCATGCGAAGGTCTCCTGGTTGGGCCCTTTCCCCGGCCCTTTCCCCACCGAGTGGCCGCCGATCGGCCGGCCCGTCAAACAATCATCGGGACGTGCCGCCGCACGACGCTCGCACGCGTCCCGCGAGCAGCGACCGCGGGTGGTCCTGCAGGAACCGGGAAGCGCTCGCGCGTGCGTCGTCGATGCGGCCGAGCGCGCACAGGGCGTCGATGCGAGCCTCCGCCCGCTCCTCGCCGAGGGCGCCGTGCCCGAACCTCGCGTCCTCTGCGTCGAGCCCCGCGATCGCCCGCTCGGGCCGGCCGTCGCGAAGATCGGCGAGCGCCTCGCGGAGCCCGTGCGTCTCGGCTTCGAAGGCTGGATCCACAGGCGCCGGGAGGGGGGGAGGGTTGATGGCGGCGAGCGGAGCTGCCGTGGCAGCCGGCGTCGGCTTCGCGGCAGGGACAACGACGGCGGCCGGCGGCGGCGCGACGAGGGCCGGCCCCGTCGGCATGGCGACCGTGTCCAGCGGGGCAGCAGCGGTGGCAGGGCTGGCAGCGGCGACCGCCTGCTTCGGGGTCGCGGCCGTGACTGCCGCTCTGGCCCCGCCGGAGGCCCTGCCGGAGGCGTGGGCCGTCGCTGCGGCCTTGTCCGAGCCGTGGTCCGCCGTCGCCATGTAGCCGCCTGCGCCGATGCCTCCGACGACCATGACGACCGCGACGACCTTCGCCACGAGCGCGACGACCGAGCCCCCGGCGGCCGCGGTCGTGCTCGCTGCCGCCGTCGTCGAGGCGCCGGCCGTCACCACGACCGCAGCGCCGACCCGGGCGAGGATCGCGCCGCGCATCCGCGAGCGCTGGGCCGCGGTGGGCCCTTCGCCGTCGCCGGCCATGTCGATGAGCTCCCTTGCCTGCGGATCCAGCTCGCTCATCGCCGTGCTCCGTCCCGTTGCTCGCGCGCCCTGTGCCGGGCCAGCGCCGCGTTGAATGCCTCGCGCGCGAGGCGCAGGCGTGAGTAAACGGTGTTCACGTTGATCCCCAGGGCTTCGGCGATCTGCGGAGCTGGGAGCTGCTCGAGCTCGGCCAAGATGAAGACCTCCTTCTTCTCGTCATCGAGCCTGTCCAGAAGCTCCTGGAGGATGCGTATGGCCTGGGCCCGGGCGGCGGTTGCGTCAGGCGCGTCGCGCTCGTCCGTCGGCACGCGGTCGACGTCCGGGTCATCGGCGGCCCGAGGGTCCTTGCGCTGGAGGGTGCGGCGGTGGTCGTGGACGACGCGGCGGGCGATCTGGAAGAGCCAGGTGCGGATCGACGAGCGCCCCTCGAACTCCCCGAGCTTCTTGTGGACGACCACGAACACGTCCTGGGCCACGTCCTCGACGGCCGGGGGACGGACCCCGAGCCTTGCGACGATTCGCCATACATAATCAACGTTTGCGTCGTAGACCTCGTCGAACGTCAGCCCCGGCGCGCCCGCTCCGGTAGGTGGGCCCGCGACGAGCGCGGCCTCTCGGGCAGGAGCGGAGTCCACTTGCACAGAGGATAGCGGCCGGCCATCGCCCGATCCGTCAAAAAAAGTACACGTCGGCCCCGAGCGCGATGCGGCCCCAGCCGCCGAAGGGCGTGTACACGAGGGGCCCGCTGGCCCCCGTGGGCTCGTCGGTCACGAAGCGGGGGCGGTCGAAGGGTGCGAGGCCTTCGAGGTCGCCGCGAAGGGCGAAGCGCCGGGAGAGCCTCCAGCTCGCCGTGACCCCCACGCCGAGGGTGAACCACCCGGCGGAGGTGTCGAGGGGGGTCGCGACGTCGTAGCCGGAGGCCCACATGGCGTCGATCTCGGCGTCGGCGCAGGCGTAGACGGACAGGCCTCTCGGCGCGGCCGACCCCTGCGGCGGGACGAGGGCCGCGTAGCAGGCCCGCAAACCTCCCCCGGCGGCGTGCACCGCGGCGCCGCCGTCCGACGCGCTCGCGTGCTGCACGAGCCCTGCCTCCCCGTGTAGCTCCCCGCGAAGGCGGCCCCACGCGTAGCCCGCTGCGACCTCCCCGCTGACGTCGGGCGAAGGAAGCTCCCCGGCGGTCCCGAGGACCAGCGCACCCACGAAGAAGCGGGGTGACGAGGGGTTCCCCGCCGGGATGGCCGCTGGCTCGGCGACGGGCTTTGCCTGGGCGCGCCGTACGGGGATCTCCCGCCGCGGCGGAGGAGGCTCGAGCGGTGGCAGTGCATCGACGTGCGGAGCTTCGGTCGGTGGCGTCGCGTCCGCCGGCGGTGGGGTGGGTGCGGGCGAAGGCGTGGGCCCCGGCGGTACGGGCAGCGCTCTCTCCACGGCGAGGCCCGGCTTGATCCGCAGCGCGAGGACGAGCACCGTCGCCTCGGTGACGGCGGCGCACGACGTCGCATCGAGGTCCCGTTCGCCCCCGCCCTCGCCCAGCGTCGTGATGTGGATGTGCCACCACCCGTCTTTGCCCCGCGAGAGGACCGCGCGGGCCGACACGCGCGCGTGGTCTGGGCCGCCCCCCGGGTCCGGACCGACGAGCCGGGCGATCTCGGCGAGGACGGTGGCGCGCTTCGGGCACTCCGCAGGAGCGCTCCAGTCGAGGTCGAGCGGCAGTCCCGTATCGGCGCGCGCCCGCGCACCGGCCGTCACGCCCGCCGCGAGGACGAGGGGGACGATGGCCCGCTGGAGGCGCCGTTGCATCGAGCTGAGGCTCACACGAACCGCGGGGAACCGGAAGAAACTCCTGCGCGAGGCGCCTCAGTCCGCCAACGTGAGCGCGCGGGCCGCCCGGCATCGCTTGGCGTTCAGATCGACGCCCACCGCATCGAAGCCGAACGCGTTGGCCACGGCGAGCGCGGTCCCGAGCCCGCAGAAGGGGTCCACGACGGTGCGCGTCCGCGTCTCCTCGCGCAGGAAGCGGCAGGCCACCTTGCACGCGTTGACCCCCATCGATCGGATGGACGGCATCGCCCCGGCGTCGAGCACGTCCGGCCCCGGCTGCCTCGGCGTGTCACGCGGTCCGCGGGCGAAGCAGATCATGTGCGTGTAGCTCGCGCGCCCGAGGGCGATCGTCCCGGGAGGCTTGCGGCACACGATCTTGTGCCACACGGTGCTCGCCCCCGCGTCCTCCGCGGCCCGCATCACGAGGTAGCCCTTGTCGACCCAGGCGCCGCGGTGGCGAATGTCGCTCTGGTAGAAGATCGCCACCCCTTCGTCTGGCACCCACCGCAAGACCTGCCGCGCCGCGTCGATGAACCACACCCTCCACGCGTCGAACGCGAGGCCGACCTCCGAGACGTCGGGCAGGGAGGTGATCACGCTCGTCCCGGGGTCGGCCGGATGCGCGGCGAGCCACGCGAGCGCCTCTCCATGAACGACGACGCGGCTGGGCTCGGCGCGCGGGACGTCGGCCATCAAGGATCGAGCGGCAGGACCCACACGTCGGCGCCCGGCACGATGCCCAGGTGGCTCGCGGCCTCTTCGTCCAGCGTGACCTCGCCCGGCGCGTCCTCGCGCCATGCCGACCAGACGCTGCGGAAGTAGGGCGCCGACGGGAGCTCCACGGCCACCATGGCCCGCGCCTTCGACACCTCGGACGCGGGGCCGACCTTCGCGAGCCGCGTCTTGCGCGTCCGCTGCACGAGCGCGATCTCGTCCGTCGGCGCGGTGAAGTGCGGGCCCCCGTCGAACGGGTCGACGCGCTCGGCGTACCGGAAGCCGATGCGACGGAGCATCTTCTCGACCCCGCGCGTCTGCGTCCCGACCTTGCCGATGACGTCCTGCGCGTTCTTGGGGAGGAGCGTCGTGTAGATGGTCCCCTCGGGGAAGAGGCTCCGGATGAACTCCTTGTTCTTCTTGGAGAGCCGGTCTGCCTCCGCGTAGGTGAGCCCGGTGAAGTGCCGGCCGAGGGCGTCCCACAGGTGCGAGGTGCCGTCGGGCTCGAGGGGCGGGAGCAGCTCTGCCAGGACCTCGTCGCGGAACAGGTCCCGGTGCATCTTGATGAAGAGGAAGCGCACGTACGAGATGAAGAGCCCGAGCCTCTCGGGCACCTTGCGGTAGTCCGGCAGGAGGATGAGGCCGCCGATCTCGGTCGGCCCGTTGTACGAGTAGCCGATGGAGAGCGTCGTGTGCTTGAAGTGCCGGTCGAGCGTGGCCGAGTAGCGCTCCTCGTCGATGACGTCGAGGTAGATGTACGGAGCCTCGCGCCGGCCCAGCTGGCCGATGATCATCGACGTCCCGATGACGCGCTGCTGGCGGTTGTCGACGAGGACGAACACGTACTCGCGGCGCTTCGGGTCCTTGATGGCGCCGGTGAAGCTCTTGGACGCCTGGTCGAGGATGTGGCGGATCTCCTCCCGGTCGTCGGGAAGGTTCACCGTGTTCAGGTGATGGGCCACGCGGTGCAGCTGCTCCTCGTCGCTGGGGAGCGATCCGCGGATCTCGTAAGGCAGCATGGCTGGGGCAGCTTTACCACGGGGGCGGCGTGGTAGCCTCCGGGCGTGCGGGCGACCTTCGTTTCCTGGCTCTTCGTCGTGGCTCTTGGGGTCAACTTCGGCGCGCTCGGCTGCCGGCCGAAGCCCAAGGGGCGGATGACGGTCGCGGCCTCGGTCTTCCCCATCTACGATCTGGTCCGGCGCGTGGCCGGGCCCGACGCCGACGTGGTCCTCCTCCAGGAAGGCTCGGCCACGAACGCGGAGGCGGCGGGCCTTGCGCGGGTCGGGGTCATGGTGGGCCTCGGCCTCGACCCGTGGATGCAGAAGGCCCTCGAAGCGGCGGCGCCGGCAGGTAAGCCGCCGAAGATCCTCAAGGTCGGCGACCACGTGCCGACGCTCACGACGACGGGCAAGCCATTCGACGACGGGACCTCTGCGGCCGGCGGGTCGACCGTCGACCCGCACGTCTGGCTCGACCCGCAGCGAGCGTCCGTGATGACGAAGGCGATTGGCGAAGAGCTGGCGCGCGCCGACGCGACGCACGCGGCTGCGTACCGCCGGCGCGCCGATGAGCTGAGCGACGCCCTCGATTCGCTCGACAAGGAGGTGGAGACGCAGACGAGCGCCTGGAAGACGCGCGGGTTCGCAACGCGCGAGCCGGACTACGGGTACTTTGCCGATCGGTACCACCTCCACGCTGCGCCGGCGGCACCCGCAGCCCCGGGCGCCGTGCCGACGGTCACGCTCGATGCGGTCGGGGGAGGCCCGGATCTGGACAGCTACGAGAAGCTCATCCGACACGACGTCGGCGTCCTGGCGGCAGCGCTCCGCTAACGGATGCTTATGGTGGGCCGCACAGGTCGGTTGACCGCCTTGGCGCGAGTGTGGGGCTGTCCCACCCTCGTTCGCCGTGAAAGGTGGATGAAGGGGGGCAGATGAAGCGTCGCGATGCTAGCCTCTTCAAGTTCCCCGTGGCACGAGTGTCGCAGCATTCGGGCATGTTCCTCCGATGACGCGTGACGCAAACACACCGCTAGTTTTATGGATTTGCGCCGCGATCTGCGCGCACTACATGTTCGCCGAAGGCGGGGACACGGTTGCGAAGATCCATGACGACCGCGTAGCCATCGCCGAGCTCGGCGAGCACGTCCGTGAGCGCGTTCGGTTCAGCGAGCAGACGTTCGAGGTGTCGTCGCTGGACGCGCCGACGCCCGCCCTCGCGGAGCCTCCGC
>Ga0302283_1002776_pt1 | contig 13873 bp, 9 predicted proteins | sample III_Fen_E1_4_FD_198770 | JGI IMG/M metagenome (GOLD analysis project Ga0302283, IMG submission 198770) | Peat permafrost microbial communities from Stordalen Mire near Abisko, Sweden - III_Fen_E1_4 | ecosystem: Environmental > Terrestrial > Soil > Wetlands > Permafrost | place: Sweden: Abisko...
CCCCAACACCGGCTACGTCACGCAGCCACTCGGACACCTCGCCGCCGAGGACCTGCTGCACGGGCATTTTCCTTTTTGGAATTACTTCGAGGGCCTCGGTTCACCGTTACTCGGTGAAATGCAATCTGCCGCATTCTTGCCACTCACGTTGCTCTTCGCGCTGCCGAGCGGGCTCCTATGGTTCCACATTTCTCTCGAGCTCATCGCGGGTTTCTCTACGTATTTCTTGGCACGTCGTCTTTCGATGCCGGTCTTCTTCGCGACCGTCGCTGGTTTATTGTTCGCGCTGAACGGCACGTACGCGTGGCTCGGCAACGCCGTACTCAATCCGGTCGCTTTCTTGCCCATGCTCATACTGGGCATCGAGATGATCTACGACGCCTCGACGAAAGGAGGACCACGCAAGGGCTGGTACGTCGCCGCACTGGCGATCGCGCTTTCGCTCTACGCCGGCTTTCCTGAGGTCGCGTACTTGGACGGCCTCTTCTGTCTCGGTTGGGCCATCGTGCGGTTCTTCGCGCTTGAGCGCTCGGTACGGCTCGTCGCGGCACGCCGGGTCGGGCTCGCGGGAGTGGTCGGCGCCATACTCTCGCTACCGGTTCTGGTGCCCTTCGACGACTATCTCAAGGCCGCCTACGTCGGTCGCCACACCGGAGGCGCCGCCAGCCTCGTCAGCCTGCCCCATCACACGGCTTCGATGCTCATCGACCCCTATATATACGGTGGCATCTTCGCCAACGCCAATACGCTCGGTTTCTGGGGCGGGATCGGCGGCTACTTCGGCGCCAGTGCCATAGCCCTGGCGATACTCGGACTCTTCGGAGCCCAACACCGCCCACTTCGGATATTCCTCGGGGTCTGGGCCTTTCTGGGAACGCTCAGCATGTTCAACCTCCTTTATATACACCAGGTCTTCGACCTGATACCTGAGGTGAAGAACGCCGCTTTGTCGCGCTATCTCATGCCGAGCTGCGAACTCGCGGTGATCACACTCGCCGTATTCGGGATCTGGGACTTCGCCACCAGTCCACGCGCCAAGAGGATCTTCAACTTGGCGAACCTGATCGCACTGCTACTGCTGATCTGGGCTGTCTACGAGGCGAGATCACTCAACAAGGGCATCGTCCAGAGTCACAAAGCTCATCTCTTCCTCATGGCGATTCACGCCATACCATTTCTAGCCATTTTTGCACTCGTCGTCATCGGTTTCTTCTCAACGAAGAAGTTTGCCGTAATACTGGTGACGCTCATCGTCGTCGGTGAGGCGCTGCTCTGGTTCATCGTTCCCACCACCGAAGCGGCAAAGCAGATCACCGTCGATACCGCGCCGATCTCGTTCCTCCAAGAGAACGAGGGAGAGTATCGTTTTCTCGACTTCGCCATCTTGAACCCCAACTGGGCAACCGAATACGGTCTCAACTCGCTCAGCGCGATTGATCTTCCTTTCCCGAGTAAGTTCTCGAAATTAATTCAGACTCAACTCTTTCCCGGTCTCACCCCACCCGAACAGTTCGTCATTCACGACGGCGTGACCGGAATGACGCGCCAGATGGCCGAGCTCGCCCACCACTTCAAGGCGTACGAAGACGCGTCCGTAAAGTACCTGCTCATTCCGGCATCCGTACCTATCCTGCCTTCGCTTACGAAACTTGGGGTAAAGGAGGTCTTTGAAGACGCTGAGGGCATCGCGACAATCTATGAGATGCCCAATCCCCGTCCCTTCTTCTCCACCACCTCCTCGACCTGCACCGTTACGAGCACCAATCCCGCCGCCGCGACCGTGACCTGTCCCAAGGGTCCGAGCACGCTCATTCGCACCGAATTACAAATGAACGGTTGGCGTGCGTACGTGAACGGTCACGAGGTAACGATTTCGACACGGGGTGGCGCCTACCAATCAATACCAGTGCCCGCAGGCACCTCGAGCGTGACCTACACATTTACGCCACCGCACGAGAAAGACTCGTTGCTCGTGGCGTTCCTCGCCGCATTGTTCCTCGTCGGTTCGTGGATCTTCGGGAGATTGCCCCCGTCGAAGCGGCGATGGCGACGTGTCGGCAAACACGCCGCCAAGAACTAGATATTTTCCAATTACGAACGCGTGTTGGGGTACGGTGACCTCGATGGCCAATCGACTCGACACCCTCGACCTCACCCAGTCGCTCACCCACGACGAGTCCGAGAAGCGAATCCTCCGGGCCCAGCATCGCTTGACCCAACTGCGCCTCTTCTGTGGTGGATTGTTGGGCTCGACGACCAAAGGCCCGGGACTGATCGTGCTTTTCGAGGGCTTTGACGCCGCCGGCAAGGGCGGCGCGATTCGCCGTCTGACCAACGGTCTGGACCCTCGTCACGTGCGCGTGGTACCCGTCGGCCCTCCGACCGACGAAGAACTGCGCCACCACTTCCTATGGCGATTTCAGGAGTCGCTGCCGGGACGCGGCGACATGACCATTTATGACCGTTCTTGGTACGGGCGACTGCTCGTCGAACGCGTCGACGGTCTCATCGACAAAGACGCGGTCAGACAGTCCGCCAAAGAAATCGTCGACTTCGAGGACATGCTCGTCTTTGATGGCGTCACGATCGTAAAATTCTGGCTGCACATCTCAGACGCCGAGCAACTGCGACGATTCAACGATCGGGCGAACAACCCCCTCAAGCAGTGGAAACTCACCCCCGAGGACTGGCGCAACCGTGCACAGCGCCCCGCGTATCTCAAGGCCATCAACGACATGCTCGACTGGACGGACCGCGCACACGCCCATTGGGACCTCATCGCCGCCGAGGATAAACACTTCGCACGGGTTAAGGTCCTCGAAACCCTCGTCGAACGCTGGGAGCACGACATCGAGCGTCGCGGCCTGGCAGCACCGGCGCCCCACGAGGGTGACTACCTGCGCTAGCCAACGAACTACCCGACTATCTGGAACACTGAAACCATGACTTCTCACTACGGCATAACCGTTCCCTTCGACGGCGTCTCGCTGCCTGAGCACAGGGACTGGTTTCACCGACTCGCCGACCTCGGTTACACCGACGTGTGGTCCGCCGAGGTCGACGGGGCCGATGGCTTCACGCCCCTTACTCTCTGTGCCGCCTGGGAGGCACGCCTCAACGTGGGGGTCGCGGTGACCCCGGTCTACACCCGTGGCCCGGGACTGCTCGCCATGAGCGTCGCCGCACTCGCCGAGGTCGCACAGGGACGGTTCACGCTCGGACTGGGTGCTTCGAGCCTGCCCGTCGTGGAACTGTGGAACGGCATCAGTTACGAAGAGCCCTTCGCCAAGACCCGTGACGTCCTGCGCTTCGTGAAACGCGCCTTGGACGGTGAGAAGATCGACGACGTCTTTGACACCTTCGAAGTGCACGGCTTCAAGCTCTCACGGCCCGTGCTCGTGCGCCCGCCAATCCTGCTCGGCGCCCTTCGCCAGGGCATGCTGCGCCTCGCGGGCAGAGAAGCCGACGGCGCGATACTCAACTGGCTCGCCGCCAGCGACGTCGCCCAGTGCGCCCGCGAAGTTGGCGAAGGCAAGATCATCGCGGCGAGACTCTTCGTGATCCCCACCGAGGACGTCGACACCGCACGTTTCATCGGGCGGCGAATGATCTCGTCGTATTTGACCGTCGCCACGTACGCAGAATTCCATCGGTGGCTCGGACGAGGCGAGCTGCTCCAACCCATGTGGGACGCGTGGAATGAGGGGAACCGAAAGCTCGCCAACGAAGTCATACCGGACTCGGTCGTTGACGAACTGATCATTCACGGTTCCTACGCTGCGTGCCGTGAACACGTGGCGCGTTACGTTGACGCCGGAGTGCAGATTCCCACACTCGCCATCGTCCCCTTCGGCGTCGACCTCACAGAGGCGATCGAGGGACTCGCGCCTCGTTAGACCTTTTCGGCCTCGAGGAACTCCAGCATCGCGGCGAATTTCTCTCGCGCCGCGACGGCACGCGTAGGAATGTGGTCGGTTGGAATCTCACTGGGTTCGTAACGCTTGAGTGCGTGACGTGCCACGGTCTGACGATGTACTTCGTCGGGCCCGTCGTAGATTCGTGCCGCCCTCGCCGCACGGTACATCGCCTCTAAGGGCATGTCCGACGAATAGCCCAGCGAGCCGTAGGTCTGAAGCGCGCGATCGACCACGTTGTGCAGCACCGCCGCCCCGTAGTACTTGATCATGGCGATCTCGTCGCGCGACGCCGAAGCTCCGACCTTGTCCATCTTCCACGCCGCGTGCAGCGTCATGAGCCGAGCGGCGTGCATCTCGGCGGCCGAATCCGCGATCCAGTTTTGCACGGTCTGCTTGTCCGCGAGCAACGATCCGTGGGTGAAGCGGCTGAGCGCGCGCTCGCACATCATGTCAAAGGCGCGCTGGGATTGACCAAGCCAACGCATGCAGTGGTGGATGCGACCCGGTCCGAGACGGGCCTGGGCGAGCAGGAAGCCCGAGCCCTCCGGGCCAATCAGGTGGTCCGCGGGGATGTGCACGTCCTCGTAGAGAATCTCGGCGTGGTTACCGAAGCGACCGTAGGTCACTTCGGGATCGTCCATCGAACCCACGTCGCGAAGGATCGTGACACCCTTGGTGTGCACGGGCACCACGAACATTGACGAGCCTTGGTAGGGATGGACGTCGGGATTGGTGACCGCCATCACCACCAGGATGTCCGCGACCGATCCATTGGTCGTGTACCACTTTCGACCGTTGATGATCCACTCATCACCATCGCGAACCGCCGTGCTCTGAAGAAGGCGCGGGTCGCTGCCGGCGGTGTGCGGTTCGGTCATTGAGAATCCCGAGCGCATGGTGCCGTTTAGCAGCGGCTCGAGCCAGCGCTCGCGGATGTCCTCGCGCCCGGTCATCTCCATGCCCGCCGCGAGCAGTTCGGCGTTGCCGCTGTCGGGCGCGTTGTTACCAAAGATCAGGGGACCGTAGGGCGTCTGGCCGAGGATCTCGTGCATCAGTCCCAACTTCACTTGACCGAATCCCATTCCGCCCAGCTCAGAGGGCAGGTGCGCCGCCCAGAGTCCGCGCTTGCGAACTTCTTCCTGCAGGGGCTTGATGAAGGCCACGACCTGGTCGTAGGAGAGGTTGAGCGTCTCGATCGGAAAGATTTCCTCGTGCACGAAACCACGCATCCACGCGAGTTTCTCCTCGAACTCAGGTTCGGTCTCGAAGTCCCACGCCATTGGCCACCTACTTTCTCTGCCTCACTCTACGCCTTGAGAAAACTCGCTTAAGAGCGGCAAAAGGTCCCGAATCAATACACTGGAATGACAGCGAAAGGCAGTCATGGCGAAAAAACGTAGGTCGGCCAAAAAGGTGAAGATCGGTGTCGTGGACACGATGTTCGCACGTTTTGATATGGGGGCGGCGGCGCGCGCCGAACTCGAAGAGTGTCCCGGTTACGGCACGTCGTTCAAAGTCGTCTCGGCGACCGTGCCGGGCTTCAAGGACCTCGCGGTCGCCGCGTTGAACTTGATCGAAGAACAAGGTTGCTCCATCGTCGTCGCCCTCGGCATGCCCGGCTCGGCGCCGATCGACAAGCAGTGCGCCCACGAGGCCTCGACGGGAATCATGCAAGCCCAACTGATCACCGCGACACCGATCTTGGAGGTCTTCGTCCACGAGGACGAGGCGGACGAACCCATAGTGCTGCGTCGACTCTTCGAGAACCGTTCGCGTCAGCACGCGCGAAACGCCTACTGGATGCTTTTTGAGCCCGAACAATTGTCCAATCGTGCCGGAAAAGGAATTCGACAGGGCTTCGACGACGCGGGACCCCTTCAGGACGACTGAGCGAAGGCTCCAAGCAGGATTCACTATGCTCGCCAGAGTTACCTTGCAGTAACCACGAGGAGGAATCCATGCCCGAAGCAGTCATCGTCGCCACCGGACGCAGTCCAATTGGCCGAGCCTTCAAAGGTTCGCTCGTCGACGTGCGGCCCGATGACCTTGCGGCGCACGTTGTTCGCGAGGTGTTGGCAAAGATCCCCCAACTCGATCCGCACACCATTGAGGACCTGCTACTCGGTTGCGGGCAACCGGCTGGCGAGGCAGGCTTTAACGTCGCGCGCGTCACCGCGATTCTGGCGGGCCTCGACAATGTTCCCGGCGTAACCGTCAATCGCTACTGCTCTTCGTCCCTGCAGACCATACGTATGGCCGCTCACGCGATTAAAGCCGGCGAAGGTGACGTCTTCGTCGCCGCCGGCGTCGAAACGGTGTCGCGCTTCGCCGCCGGTGCTTCGGACAACGGCAAGGCAATGAATCCGGTCTTTCACGATGCGATCGCGCGCACCCAGAGTCGTTCCGAGAAAGTCACTGATCCCTGGACGGCGCAACCCGGCCTTCCCGACATCTACATCGCGATGGGCCAGACCGCCGAGAACGTAGCGGAATACGAGAACGTCTCTCGTGAGGAGATGGACGAGTTCGCCGTACGAAGCCAAGAGCTCGCCGTTGCCCACCAGAACAACGGCTTCTTCGAACGCGAGATCATCCCGGTCACGCTGCCCGACGGCACCTACGTGAACAAGGACGACGGTCCTCGCGCCGGCACCACCTTGGAGAAACTCGCGTCGCTCCAGCCAGTCTTTCGTGAAGGCGGCACGATCACCGCGGGCAACGCATGTCCGCTCAACGATGGCGCCGCGGCGGTCGTGGTGATGAGCGACACCCGGGCCAAGGAACTCGGTCTCACGCCCCTCGCGCGCATCGTGTCGAGCGGGGTCAGCGGTCTCAATCCCGAGATCATGGGCCTCGGTCCGATCGAGGCTTGCCATCAAGCACTGGCTCGCGCGGGCATGACCATGAAGGACATCGACCTCGTAGAGATCAACGAGGCCTTCGCCGCTCAGGTCATTCCGAGCGCGAAGCACCTGGAGATTCCACTCGAGAAACTGAACATCCGCGGCGGGGCGATCGCCCTGGGTCACCCCTTTGGCATGACCGGCGCTCGCATCATGACCACGTTGCTCAACTCGCTCGAGGACGCGGACAAGCGCTTCGGCATTGAGTCAATGTGCGTGGGCGGCGGTCAAGGCATGGCCATGATCGTCGAACGCCTGGTCTAGCGAAGGATCAGGCCTTCGTACCGGTCAGTCGCGCGGTGGGGTCATTCACGTATTGTTCGTGTTCCTCGTCACTGACGCTCTTCGCCTCGTCGGGCAACAGCACGGGAATTGAGTCACGAACTTCGTAGGCGACTCGACGTCGCGAGTTGTAGAGGATGTTCGCGTCACTCAAGTACAGCAGTGGACCATGGTCGACCGGGTCCTCCAGCAAGTCCAGGAGAAAGTTTTCCAGCGCCACGTCAGACTCCCTCGAACATTTGGAGGACCTCGCGCACGTGCTGGGCGCAGAGCTCGGCGTTCGCCGCTTCCACGTTAAGGCGCAGCAGTGGCTCGGTATTCGAAGGTCGCAGATTGAACCACCAGTCGCCGTAGTCCGCGGTGAGGCCGTCGAGCTCGTCCACCTTGACCCCGGCCTTCACGAGCGACGCGCTAATCACGGCCACGGTCGCGTGCGGATCATCCACCTTCGAGTTGATCTCGCCCGAGTCGGCGTAGCGCTCGAGAGGACCAACGAGTTGCGAAAGGCTCTGGCCCGTGACGCTCATAAGTTCGAGAACGATCATCGCGGTGATGATGCCCGAATCCGCCCGGTAGTTGTCGCGGTAGTAATAGTGACCAGAGTGCTCGCCGCCGAAGACGGCGTTGGTGTCGGCCATCACCTTCTTGATGAAACTGTGGCCCACTCGGGTGCGCACCGGCACGCCACCGTTCTCCAGGATCACTTCGGGCACCGACTTCGAGCAGATCAAGTTGTAGAGGATGGTCGCACCAGGATTCTTCGCGAGCAACGCCTTGGCGACGAGCGCGGTGGTCGTCGAACCGCTCACGGACTGTCCCTTCTCGTCGATCAGAAAGACCCGGTCCGCGTCACCGTCGAAGGCCAACCCGACGTCGGCGCCCTTTTCGAGCATCCGACGCTCGAGGTCGACCAGGTTGGCGGGATTAAGCGGATCGGCGGGGTGGTTGGGGAAGGTCCCGTCGAGCTCTTCAAAAAGGATCTCGACCCAGAAAGGCAACCCCGCGAAGACCTTGGGCACGACAAAACCGCCCATGCCGTTGGCGGTATCGCAGATGATCTTGAGCGCGCGCAACTTCGAGAGATCGACGAACGAATGCACGTGCGAGACCCATTCGTCCATCAGGTTGCGCGAGGTCAGGGGCGCCAGGTCTCCCGAGGCGGGCTGTTCGAGGAACTTGTTCGTCAACTCCTCGATCTGGGCGAGCCCGGTCTCCACGCCCACTGGTTTGGCCCCCGCGAGACAGAGTTTGATGCCGTTGTACTGGGCGGGGTTGTGCGAGGCGGTGAACATCGCGCCGGGCGCGTCGAGGTGGCCGGTCGCGAAGTAGATGAAGTCGGTAGACGCGAGGCCGAGGTCGGTGACTGGGGTGCCCACTGCGCGCGCGCCTTCGGCGAAGGCTTCGCTGAGTGCGCGACCCGAAGGGCGCATGTCGCGCGCCATGAGGATCTCGGGAGCGCCCGTGAAGGTCGCGAAGGCCGAACCCACCGCGCGTGCGACGTCCTCGTTGAGTTGGTCCGGGTAGGTCCCGCGCACGTCGTACGCCTTAAAGATTGCGCTGGTATCCACGACTTCCTACTCTACTGGCGTAACTTTCGACGCCTTCGAAGCACGATCCAGAGTGTGACAAAGCCACCAAACACTGCCAGGTCGGTGACGACGTTGCCAAGTTCGAGAGCGGGCGTCGAACCGTAGACGAGCGTCACGTCCTTCGAGGTGGGTACGACGACCATCATGTTAGGACTGACCCGGTAGGGTCCACTCGCGCCCGTCGCGCGCCAGCGCGGGAAGTAGGAGATTTTCACTTCGACCGGTACGCCCACGCGGCTGACGTGAAACGAGATCGACTGGGCCCCGACGTGCACGTGGGTGACCTTCACCTTTGGTAGCGGCGCGCTCGCCCTGAGGACCTTGACGCTCGAGGCCTTGGGCCAAAGCAAAGGTCCGCTGCTCGCAGCTAGGACGTTCCAATCCTTCGGGTGGAGCCACCACGTGACGTTCGCCTTGAGCCACCCCACTCGGCTCGTCGTGTTCGCCACCACGTTGGGCAGCGACGTCAAGGGTTCGACCATGGGGCTGTCGCTTATTTTGTAGATGTACCACTTGACCCCGGGACCGGGCCAGGTCTTGGTGGTCGCGACGAGGGTGAGCGCGGGGTCGCTCGACGCTTCGGCGATTGCGTTGGACGAGAAGGCGATGTAGTACTTCACTCCGAGCATCTGGAGGTGCTCGACCCCCTCGACGACGTTGAGCGATCCGTAGTGCAGATTCGCCTGGGCGTCACTCGGCGCCGTGCTGAGCTCGGCCTGATCGAGGAAGTGGTAGGGCGTCGTCGCCGAGGACTCGAAGAGCAGACCTTCCATCGAGTCCACGCAGTTGTTCGTCCAGTAAGGCAGCAGCATCAACGCCTCGGGGGTACCGAAACGCTGCTCGCTCGAGCTGTACTCCCACATTGCACGTCCGCACCCGTAGCGCTTGGCGACTCCTTCAATCGTGGTAATCAGGTCGTGGTACTCGGGCCAGCCACTCTGGGCCTGGTAACCCGAGTAGTTGGTGTTCGCCCACACCGCGACCTGATTGCCCGTGGTGTTCATAGAGAGCGCCGAGGCCGCGGCGGGAATGAGCCCAGGCACCGTCGACGCGAATCCGAGTACCGCCATCACCACCGTCGCGTTGATCGTGCGGCGCAACTTGCGCTCCTCGTGTTCGTCAAATGCTTCGTAGTGAGCGTCTTGAAGCGCGTGAGAGTCCTCTCGCTCGGCCGTGCCAACAAAGGTCGATTCGTCGGTTCGTCGTGGCTCGCCGCTCGAGTCCTCGTCGAGCAGTGCCGCTGGAGGTCCATTCTTCCTGTGTTTCGCCCAGCGCGACAAGGGGTAGGCGAAGAGCCAACCGGCGAGGAGATGAATGGAGATGAACCAGAAGGGGACGAGTCGTTCGTTCCATATCACGCTCTGGGGCTCGTAGACGAAGGCGAGCAACGACAGAGCGACGAGCGTCGCGAGCACCATGCCGAGTCGGTCTCGAACGGCGAACGCCACGACGACGCCGACGGCAGCGAGGGTGATGACCCAGCGATCCCCGCCGTGCCCACCCGCCGAGCTGAACCACCCGAGCGTGGTGAAGATATCGTGCAAGGTGTTCACCGGAACGTTCGAGTAACCGAGTGAGTCGGTGTAACGCTGAGTCGTAAGAAAAGGTGCGAGCCACCAGGCTGAGAGCGCGAGCGACAACAGACCCGCGCCAGCGGCGAATCGGAGTGGTCGCGCGTAATCGCCGCGCTCGGTGATCTCTTTGTCGGGATCTCCAATGCCGCGCCGCGCGAGCAGCTCGAAGACCACGAGGACAACCACCGCCGCGATCGTGAAGAACCAGGGCAGGATGTGCGCGGCGAGCACGAGACTGAGCCCAATGGCGCCGAACCAGTAGCCCCGTCCGGTGCGAACGCCGCGCGCGAAGAGTCCAATGGTGAGCAGACTCAGAGCGAGCGAGAGCGAGAACGCGTACTCGCCCGCCATGGTCGAGAACAGGTTCCCTCCGTCAATCGTGAACGACGCGTCAAAGAGGAACGGCAGCGTCGCCAGGGCGAGGGCGATTGGAATGGGTCGGGGTGCGCGAAAGAGCCGGCCCATGGCGTACGCGCTGAAGGGCATGAGCACGGAGCCGAGAATGGTCGCCAATTTCATCGCTACGGCGAAACCAATCAGGTAGCTCGCCCAGGTCGCCAGGATGTCGGGTAGGACGAAGTAGTACGAGTACGCCGGCATGCCCGCGAACCAACCCGGATACCACGGGGTGAAGTCAAACAAGTTTCCCTGGGTTCGCAAGTACGCCGGGAGTGCCAAGTGCGAACCAGTGTCACCACCAGTGATGAGCGTCGACGAGAAGATCAAGTTCGGGTGCAACTCCCACACCACGACAAAGACGATGCCGAGCAGGATCGACAGATCCATCACCCGGATGGGTGTCCAGTAACGTGCGATCCTTCGCATCATCAGTGGCCGGCCCGTTGGGAAATCAACGACACCAGTGCGACGGCGTTAAACGACGCGTGGGTGATGATGCTGGGAACGAGACGCTGCGTGCGTTTCACCACGACCGCGAGGATGACCCCGAGCAAGGCGAGACCCACGAATTGGAGTGGCTCCTCGTGCGCGAGCCCGAAGAGACATGCGCTCAGCAACGCCGCGACGACGGTGCCCCCTCGGCGCATGACATCAGAGAAGCCGGAGTCGAGCGCACGAAACAGCACGCCACGAAAGAGCCACTCTTCGATGATGGGCGCTCCGATGGTAGTAAGAACGCAGAGCAGAACGAAGGTGGCACCCGTTGCGCCGCCGAAGAGGTGAGTTACCGGCTTGTCCAGACTCTTGGCGTGAAAGGGCAGGTACAACAGATCCACCAAGAGTTGAGCGCCCACGCCCAGCGCCACGTAGAGCACGTCACTCGCGCGAAACGACCACTGGTGTGGCATGTCCTCGAGCTCGCCGCGCGTGCGAGCAAAGCCAATGGCCGCAACGAAACCAATCCAAAGCCCCATAAGGCCGAGCGCGTTTGACCACCACGGGGGCGACGCCAGCTTCTCCAAGGCCGACAACCCCCCTGGGAAATGATCCGCCTGCGCGGCGACGTCAACCAGGATCGACGCGACGACCTCGCCCAGCAAGTAGCCCGCGAAGCATCCGATGACGATCGCCACGACTCTTGGATGATTCTTAAGATTCACCCCGGACATTGAACTCACAAGCCTTTACGCTAACAAGTCGTCAGTTATGCACAGGCCCAAGTCAGCCCGTCGCAGTTGGCCCCTAGATTAGAGAGCGTGAGTACACCCCCAAACGAGCGACAGGGATACAAGAAGTACGTTCCCGGTGGCGACCAGCCCATGGCGCCCGATGCCCGTCGTCGCATCATCACCATTGCCCTGGTGGCCTTCATCCTGGGCATCCTTATCATCCCGTCGCTTTTCTCCAATAAGTCCGTCAAGACCCTTTCGTACTCGACGCTGATCAATGACGCGCGCCACGACAAAGTCATCTCCTCGGCGATCAACAACAACAACGGTGTGATCACTGGTCAGTTGACCAACGGCACCAACTACACCTCCAACGGCCCGATTCCGGCGCTCACCGATGAAGTCAACACCCTACGCACGAATAACGTCAACGTCACCTTCGCTAACTCGTCGAGTTTCCTGTCCGAATTCCTTCCTTATCTGATCTGGATACTCATCTTCGTTGGTTTCTTCGTCTTCGCGAGTCGTCAGGCGCGCGGTCAGATGAACGGGATGATGTCGGTCGGACGTTCCAAGGCCAAGCAGTTCAACCAGGACCGTCCCACGACGACGTTCGCTGACGTCGCGGGTTATTTCGGCGTCAAGCAGGAAATCAGCGAAGTCGTCGAGTTCCTCAAGACCCCAGCGCGCTACAAGGACATCGGCGCTCTGATACCCAAAGGCATCCTTCTCGTGGGCCCTCCGGGCACCGGCAAGACCATGCTCGCGCGCGCCGTCGCCGGCGAGGCGGGCGTGCCGTTCTTCTCGGTGTCGGGCTCGGACTTCATGGAGATGTTCGTGGGCGTGGGCGCGAGTCGCGTGCGCGACCTGTTCGCCACCGCGCGCAAGCAGTCCCCCGCGATTGTCTTCATCGACGAGATTGATTCCATCGGGCGCAAGCGCGGTGCGGGCGTCGGCGGCGGCCACGACGAGCGTGAACAGACGCTCAACCAGATGCTGAACGAGATGGACGGCTTTGACCCCACCGAGGGCGTGGTGGTCATCGCCGCCACGAACCGACCTGACGTCCTCGATCCGGCACTGCTTCGCCCGGGTCGCTTCGACCGCCAAATCGTGGTGCCGTTGCCCGACCTCGACGAACGACTACCCATCCTCCAAGTCCACGCCAAGGAAAAACCGCTCGATCCCACCGTCAACTTGGCGATGGTCGCCCGCGGAACGCCGGGCATGAGCGGTGCCGACCTCGCGAACCTGGTCAACGAAGCGGCCCTGCACGCCGTTCGGCGCAACTCGATCACTATCGGCATGGAGGACTTCGAAAACGCCCGCGACCGCGTGCTCATGGGCCAACAGCGCGACACCATGGTGCTGATGGACGACGAGCGCGAACGGATCGCCTTTCACGAGAGCGGTCACGCCCTTCTCGCGTACGTGCTCGACAAGACCGACCCGCTGCACAAGATCACGATCATTCCTCGGGGCATGGCGCTCGGGGTCACGATGACCCTGCCCGAAGAGGACCGCCACATCATGTCGCGCCAGCATCTCGAGGACTCGCTGTGCATGCGCATGGGCGGACGCGTGGCCGAGCTCCTCGTCTACGGCGACCTCTCGACGGGCGCTGCGGACGACCTGCAGCGCAACACCGAACTGGCCCGGCGCATGGTTCGCGAATGGGGCATGTCCAAAGAGATCGGACCCATGGCCTGGGGTTCGAACAACCAAGTCTTCCTCGGTGAGGACCTCATGCACACCCGCGACTACTCGGACCACACCTCCCAGATCATCGACGACGAGGTCGAAAGGATCCTGCGTGAACAAGAAGCGCGGGCGATCGAGGTCATCACGCTGCACCGGCGCGGGCTTGAGTCACTGACGCGCGCCCTGCTCGAGAGCGAGACCATCGATGGCGAGACCGCCGCGCAGTTGATCGACGAAGCGCACGGTGAACCAGTGCACGCCCAAGGGACCAAGACCGTGAGCTCACTCAACGGCGCCGCCAAGCCAGTCGCCGCACCGAGTGACGCGCCCACGCCCGTT
>Ga0302283_1002777_pt1 | contig 13871 bp, 4 predicted proteins | sample III_Fen_E1_4_FD_198770 | JGI IMG/M metagenome (GOLD analysis project Ga0302283, IMG submission 198770) | Peat permafrost microbial communities from Stordalen Mire near Abisko, Sweden - III_Fen_E1_4 | ecosystem: Environmental > Terrestrial > Soil > Wetlands > Permafrost | place: Sweden: Abisko...
GACCGTGACTGCTTTGCCGGCGCCCACGGCCGCCGTGGTGAAGGTGGCTGAGTAACCGTTCGTGGACAACGCCACATTCGCCGTGTCGCCCGCCACCACGCCGCTCAATGAAACAGTGTTGGAACTCATCGTCGCGGTCGTCGCCCCGTTATACGTTTTGTTGTTGGCGGTAAGGCCGGCGACCACCGTCACCGCGGCCACAGAGATATTGGCGGTCAGACTCGGTTGGGTCAGCGTGTAATTGCCGGCCGCCGTGCCCGTCAGCGACAGGCCGCTGACCGTGACCGTTTTGCCGGCGCCCACGGCCGCCGTGGCGAAGGTGGCCGAGTAACCGTTCGTGGACAACGCCACGTTCGCCGTGTCGCCCGCGATGACGCCGCTCAATGAAACGTTGTTGGAACTAATCGTCGCCGTCGCGGTGCCGTCATAAGTCTTGTTGTTGGCGGTGACGCCCGAAGCCAACGTCACTGTGGCGGCAGTGATGTTGGCCGTCAGACTCGGTTGCGTGAGTGTGTAGTTGCCGGCGGCACTGCCGGTCAGCGACAAGCCGCTGACCGTGACCGCCATACCGGTGCCCACGGTCGCCGTGGCCAAGGCGGCCGAGTAACCGTTGGTGGCCAACGCCACGTTCGCCGTGTCGCCCGCGATGACGCCGCTCAATGAAACATTGTTGGAACTGATCGTCGCCGTTGTGGTGCCATTATACGTTTTGTTGTTGGCCGTGACGCCGGCCGTAATGGTCACCGGGGCCGGTGTCTCCGTGAAGGCACTGCTGTTCCCCGCCGTCAGGCTGTCGCCGCCGGTGCGCGTGGCGGTGAGCACGATACCGCTTTGGGCCGCGCTGTAAGTGAGGCCACTGAGGGTCACTGAACTGGTTCCGTTCGTAATCAGGCCGGTGAGCGTGCCGCCGAGGGCGCCCGTGCCGGTGTTCACACTCAATGTCACCGCCGTGTTGGTCACCGCATTGGCGGCATTGCCGTTGGCATCCTGCGCCTGCACCACCACGCTGAACGCCGTGCCGTAGGCGGGCGAAGCCCCGCCGTTGACCAGGGTGACCGCCAGTTTCGACGGCGGCTGGCTTTCCGTGGTCCCCAGATTGTAAAACGTCCCGGGCGAGGATTCGTTGTTATACTCGGTGGCGATCCAAGCCGAACTGCGGTTGGTGTGGGACACCCTGATTTCGTCCACGCTGCCGGCAAAGTAACCGTCCGGACCGCCACCCGGCCAGCCGGACCCAACATTGAAGGAACCGATCCGATACCAGCCTGGATAATTCTGGATGGCACTGCTGGCGGCGGGGGTTCCCTGCAGAACGCCGTCCACGTAGAGGCCCACCTGGCTGAGCGCATTGTTCCGGTAACCCACGAGGAAATGCCAGTGCCCATCGTTGACCGCGTTTGACGAAGTCCCTAAATTGACGCCGTTGGTGCTGGTGTTGAAAGTGCCGAACTGAGCCGTTCCATTGGTGCTGAAATAAATCTGGCGATCCGCAGAAGCGGAATTGGTTCCGGTTTGAGTGTTTTCGAACCCAATGACTTTCTCGCCCGCAGTGCTGGTGGTTTTGACCCAGGCTTGCAACGTGAGCGTCGTCGGATTGGTGAACTCCAGGGCGCTGGAGATGAAAGCGTTCGTGCCATTCAGGGTGAGACTTCCGCCGATCTGGCCCGGGGCTTGCGTGCCGGCCGCGAGGGAGTGACTGGTGCCGTTGTTTTGGTTTGAAGTGGAGTCCATCAAGTCGCCGGCGGAACCGGTTGGCGTCTGCTGGAAATGCCAGACGGCCTTGTAATTGGCGTCCCAGACGGCGGTGGCATTCTGCTGGTTGGTGGCGGTGGCGTTGCCGAAATACAGGTAAAGGTTGGTGTTCGCCGCCGAAATCAGCAGCGGCACACCGACCCAGGCGATCAGCAGGCCGTTGGAACTGGTGTAGCTTTCGAGCTCATGCGCCAGCTTGTTGGTGCCGTCCCCGGCGGTGAACAGGAGATCGTAGCCGTTCGTCTGGGCGGAGAGCGCCAGCGAACTGTTGGTCAGATTGATCAGCACCGGGAAGTTGGTGAGCGTCCCCGCAACGTTGGTGGCGTTGACCTGGATCGTCAGGCGGTAACGCCAGGCGGTGTTATACCACGGCATGGTGGTGAAGGTGACGCCGGCGGTTTGGGGCAGCACCAGGCCATCGGTCGCGTCCGTGGCCGTGTAGGTGGCGGTTTCGCCCACCGCATCCAGGACGGTGAAGGTGACGACGCCGCTGACGCTCGAGGCGCCGCTGGCCGCCGAGATCACCGAGTTGCCCCCGTTTTTGGCCAGGGTGACGGTCTTGCCGGAAACCGGATTGCCATAGACGTCATTGAGGGTGACCGTGATCGTCGCGGTGCTTTGATCATTGGCCGCCACGGTCGTCGGGCCCGCGGTGACGGTGGACTGGGCGGTGGTGACCGCTCCGGCGGTGACGGTGAAGGCGCTGCTGTTGCCCGCCGTCAGACTGAGTCCGCTGGTGCGGGTGGCGGTCAGGATCACCCCGCTCTGGGCCTTGGTGAGCGTGAGCCCGGTGAACGTCAGGGAACTGGTCCCGTTGCTGATCGTCCCGGTCAGAGTTCCGCCCAATGGACCCGTGCCGGTGTTCAGACTCAGCGTCACCGCCGTGTCCACGGTCACATTCTGGGCCGTTCCCCCCAGCCCTTGTGACTGCACCACAACACTGAACGGGGTGCCCGCAGTGGGCGAGAAACCGCCATTGACCGAGGTGATGGCCAGGTTGGTGGCCAGCGAACCGGACGGAACGATTTCGCCCGTGCCCAGCCGGATGGCGCCGGCCCGGTAGCGGGCGAATGTGATATTCGTCAGAAACGTCGCGCCCGGGGCGTTGGTGATGAAGATTCGGTCCGCCGCGCCGGTCTGCCCGGCCGTGCCGGTCCAGTTGCTGATGGTGAGGGTTCCCGCCGTGTAACTGCCGCCCGCAAAGGTCAGGGTGCCGGCGGTGTTGACGCCCAGTATGAGGCTGGAACTGCTTTGGAGGGTCAGGGTGCCGGCCGTGTCGCTGTAACCGGCGCCGGCGAAGGTTCCGCCGTTCAGCGAAAGCGCGCCCGTATTGGGCAGCGCGTTGTCCGCTCCCAGGCTCAGGGTTCCCGCGTTGACGGTGGTGCCGCCCGTGTAAGTGTTGGCGCCGCTCAAGGTGAGCTGGCCGGCCCCGGTCTTGATGAGTCCGCCGCCGGACAGAACCCCGCTCAGCGAAATGGGATGCGCCACCCCGGCGGCGTCCGCCGCCTGCAGCACGGCCCCGCCCAGGGTCATGGGCAGCGAGGAGGACCAATTGGTGGTCGCGCCCAGGATGCCGCCATTGAGCGTGATCGCGGTGGCAAAACCCGCGCCGGTGGCCGCCTGCACCAGGCCGCCGCCCCCGAGATACAGCGAACCACCGGTCAGGTTCACCGCCGCCGTCATATTGGTGACCCCCGACTGCCCCAGCGTGAGGATCCCCGCCGTCGCCGTGCCCGCCCGCACCAACAGTTCGGCATTGCCACTATACGGTCCGCCCACACTGATGCCCGTGGCCGGGTTGTTGACGGTCAGCGTGCCGCCGTTGACGTCCAGCACCGACCAGCGGCCGCTGTTCAGCAGCCCGATGGTCAGGACGCCGCCCACCGTTAAATTGCCGCCGTCGAGGCGCGCGCTGACCGTCGAAATGGCGTGCTTCGAAACGCTCATGTCGAGGTTGTTGGTGATGACCACGGTTCCGCCACTGATGTAGAGACATGCGCCCCATGGCCAGATGGTCCGCCGTTAATGCGCCCCCCGTCACCTTCATCAAATAATCGCTGTCACTGCCCAGGTCCGAGGTCAGTCCGCCGGCATAGGCGGCGGACCCGCCGGACACCAGCAAGCCTCCGGTCCCGATGCCGATGTAGCTCGAATTCGCGGCCATCAACGAGCCGCCGTTGACCCACAACTGCCCGCCCGTGTTATCCGCCACGCTGGCCGCCCCGCCGTTGACGACCCCGCCGGCGGGAAGCAGCAGGATGCCGCCATTAACCAGGGTTCCGCCGCCATAAGTATTGGTTCCCGTCAGCGTCAGAGTGTTGCTACCCGACTGCGTCAGGGCGCCGGTGCCGGAGATGGGCCCGGACAGGGTTTGCGCCTGACTGCTGTCAAAGTTGAAGGCGCCGTTGTTGGTGATGGCCCCCGCATAGGAGCCGCCGCCCAATTCCCCGGCCCCGCCAATCATGAGCGTGCCGGAACTGATGGTGGTGGCCCCCGTGTAGGTGTTGGTGCCCAACAGCGCCATCGTCCCGCCGCCGCTCAGGATGATGCCGGTGTCTGACAGATTGGTGCCATTGATCAGGGTGCCCGTCACAATCAGGTCCACCCCGCCGGCCGTGCCGCCGTTGGTCACGCCAAAGCTCGTGCCGCCAGTCTGCGAGGGGATCACGCACAAAGAACTGATGGTCGAGGCGTTGGTGCCGCCATTGACCACCACGCCGTCATCCAAGTCCCAATTACCGAAGCCCAATTTGCCGGTTCCGCCGTTGGCCAGCGTGCCCCCCGCCAGCGTCAACACCCCCCGGATATGGGAGGAGGCGCCCGCGCCGGAGTTGGGGGTGCTTGAGCCGGTGAGGGTGCCGCCGGCATTAATGGTGACCGGCAATGCGCCCAGCGTGCCGGCGCTGCCGGCCAGCGCGTTGTCCGAGTTCACCAGCACCGTCGCCCCGTTGTTAATGGTCAGGCTGCTGCTTTGATAGAGACCGCTGGTGGCGGCATTGGGGAAACTCAGGGCCAGCGTCCCGCCGCTGACCACCGTCGCTCCGGTGTAGGCCTCCGCCGTGGTGCCGTTCGAAAGGGTGAGGGTCCCCGCCCCGGTTGCGGTCAAAGCATACGCCCCGCTGATGATCCCTCCCAGCGTGAGAACGCCATTATTCGTCACCGTAATCGCGCCGCCCAGGGTGATGGCCGGATTGATGAGCTCCGCCGTTGAGCTGTTATTCGTGATGCCGCCCGTGAGGGTGAAGGCATTTCCAACGAGGGTGTAGGCCTGGGCGCTGCTGTTGAAGGTGATGCCGCCAAAGGTAAAACCGGCTTGATCGTTGGTCGGGCTGGGGGAGCCGGCGGAACCGAACCCCAGCATATTCCCGCCGGCCACCGGGCCCGAGCCGGAGGAGTAGCTCCAATTGGCCGTGGTGCTGAAGTCATAGAGGCCGGCCGTGGCCGTGCCGCCCACCCAGGTGTCCGTCACCGCCGCCGGGCTGACGCTCAGACCGCCACTCAGCAACAGGGTGAAAATGACCAGGACACGGGAATGGATGAACGATGGTTTCATCGCGGGCGCCCAGCATCGCCTGAATGCTCAGAATCAAACCCCGGTCGGCCACCGCCCGGCCCCGGATCATTTCGACTCCAGCCATGAACCCGCCCACCGGCGGGTGCGCCCGGCATTCCTGCCGGCGCGTCGGAAACGTTGAGACCGTGATATGTCGCTTCGGCGTTCACACTCATTCCCGGTGTGCAAAGCCATGGCCCGGCTGGGCGCTTACCAAGTCGCGGGCACTACTGATTTCGTGCGTGTTGGGAAATCCATACACACCGTAATCGGGATATCGGCGGATACCGGGTCGGACTTGAGATAATTCGTGAAATATCCCTGCTCCGGGGATTATTTCACCCTCACCACCGCTCCGATCTTGGCGAAGGGGAAGGTGGCCGAAAGCCGGGGAAACTCATTTTTCACGCCGCAGCGCGGAGAGTTCCGTGGGTGGGAGGGGGATTCCTGATTTTCCGGGCGCATCTCGACACTGCCCCCGGTTTCCACCGACCGGATGCCAAGTACCGCAGACTTCCAAGTCTGCCGTCTCGCATCCCGCTCTGCGGGACAAACCTGCAGGCCGTTGAACCCGGTGGCGCTCAGGAGCTACGGATCATCCGCCGATTTGGATATGGGCGATTCGGGGGCCGTGCCAGGATGTGCCCGAGAACGCGGAGCCTGGAGGACAACCGAAAGCCGTTGAAACGGTTGTTCAGCTTTTTTGCGTAGGGCTACGCATTTTATTCAGAACCTCCTTCCTCCTCCGCTAAAACTACGGAGGACAGGGACGTCGGTTGCCACGAGATTGAATGGGGGCCGGCGTTCGCAAAGGCGGTGAGCGGTGGTATCCGGCCACCGCCCCGGCGCTGGTTTGAAAACCTCTTCGATCCCCCTGCATCCCACCTCCTGTGGCAAAAAATCATTCCCTCCCCGGTTCCATCCGAAAACGGACGGGATTTACTAAACTTCTGAAAGGGTATCAAATCCCGGGGTTCCGGGAAGGAACGGAAACGGAAAAATCCCGGAAAAATCCCCGGAAAACGCGCTTGCCAGCGATGGCGGCATTCGTAAAAATCCAGCGATGCCAAGTGAAAGCACCCAATTCGATCCCTCCGCCGTCGGGCGGTTGAACCGGTTGTGGCCGGAAACCTTCACGAGCCGGGGGGAATTTATCAATGCCATCGCCAACGCCCAGCACGGCCGGGGTCTGGACAAATATTCCGACCCGGAAAGTGTCCGGCGGCTGCTCGCGAAGTTTGAAAAGACGGGACGAATCACCTGGGGGTTTCTGGATGTGATCGCGAGCCGCCTGGGGCGCTCGCGGGCGCAGTTCCGGGATTATCTGGCCGGCCAGGAGGCCGCTCCGGGCGGCGCGCCCGCCCTTGCCAATCTTCCGTATAACCGGAATCTGAACTATACGGAAGCCGGCCAAAGCCTGGCGGGGATCCGTAAATTGGTCATGTCCGGCAAGCGGGCGGCCATTTATGGTCTCGGGGGCGTGGGCAAGACGCAACTGGCTTTGGAATACGCCCAGCGCCACCAGGCGGAGTATCGGGTGCTTTGGTGGCTGCGTTCGGACACGCGGGAAACGTTGCAAGCGGACTATGCCGCGCTGGCGGCGGCGCTGGGGCTGCCCGAAAAAAACAGCCGGGACCCGAAGGCAATCCTCCAGGCGGTGTTTCAAGCGTTGAGCCGGCGGAAGGACTGGTTGCTCGTGTTTGACAACGCCGGGGCGGCGGGGGAGCTCGGTCCATTCCTTCCGGCCGGCGGTGGGCACACGCTGATTACGTCGCAAAATCCGGATTGGAACCGGGTGGCCACGCCGGTGCCGGTGGCGAAATGGTCGGCGGAGGAGGCCGTCGAGTTCCTGCGCAAACGCACCGGCCCGACGGATTCGGTCCCCGGCCACAACGGCCGCTTTGATTATGAAGTGGCCCGGCAAATGGCCGTGGAAATGGACGGCCTGCCGCTGGCGTTGGAACAAGCGGGCGCCTTTGTGACCGCCAACGGGGTTTCGTTAAAGCACTACCTGGAATTATTCCGCGTGGCGCGCCACCAAATGCCGTTGTTGAAAACCGGGGCGCCGCCGGAACACGCCCAAACCGTGGCGGCGATGTGGGCGCTGGCCTTGGAACAAGTCAAACGGCAATCGCCCGGGGCGGCGGCGTTGGTGCGGCTGTGCGCGTTCTTCGCGCCGGAGGACATTCCGCGCGAAATGATTCTGGCCGGGGTGCGCGATTTCCCGGGGCCCTGGCGCACCCTGGTGAACGATCCGGTGGCATTTGACACGGCGGTGGGGATGCTGCGCCGCTATTCGCTGGTGGAAGCGCAGGACGGTCAGGCGCTTTCGATGCACCGGCTGGTGCAATGTGTGGCGCGGGAATTGCCGGCCCCCCAAAGCCAGCGCGCCGGAGCACGGCAGGCCGCGCGCGCGGTGCTCCAGGCGCTCGCGCAGTTTCCGCTCCGGGAACCGGGCAATTGGGCGCTCTGTGACCGCATTCTGCCGCATTTTCTGGCGGTCGGGGCGGTCGTGGAGGCGGGCGGCTGGCAGTTTCACGAGCCCGCCAGCGTGCTGGCGGGGTTCCTGCCCTACCTCTACGCGCGCCTGGCCCCGGAACAAATCCGGAAGCTGTTGACGGAGGTTTCCCCGGCCACCCGGATTTTTTGCGTCCCGTTCACCCGCCGCTCGGTGTCCCGGAAGGAGGAGGCCCGCGTGGTGAAGCGGTTGCAGAGCCGGGACGATCCCGAGGTGGTGCGGAAACTGGAGTTTGTGCTGGGCTTCCAACTGCTGTTCCGGGGCGCCATGAATGAATCGGAAGCGCGGTTCAAGGCCATTGTCAATCACTGCCGGAAACAAAAGACGCCGGCCACGACGGAAGCGGCGCTCATTGCGCTGCCCCTGCTGGCCACGTTTGCGCTCTATCGGGGCGATTTTGCCGAAGCCGCCGCCCTGGGCGAGGAATGCCTGGCGCAGGCGCCCAAAGCCTTCATCCAACCCCGCGGCCAGGCCCTGTGGGTGAAGGCGGAGGCCCGTCTCCGGCAGGGGGGATTTTCGGCGGCGGCGTGCCGGACCGCCGAGCAAACGCTGCAGGCCGCGATCAGCGCCTGCGCGGCGTATCCCCAGGCCGGCATGTTTTGCAACGCCTCGCTGGGCCTGGTTTACGCCCATCGGGACCGCCCGGACGAAGCCCTTGACTATTGTCAGCGGGCGCGCCGGGGAACAGAGGGCCGCCCGTTCGAGGCGGCGTTCGTTTATTTTTATTCCGGCGAGGTCGCCCTGCGGCTGGGGCGTCCGGCCGAAGCGCAGGAATGGTATAAAAAGGCCCGCGACCTGCATAATCAAACGACGGCGGATTCCGAACGCAATGTCTTCAACCGTTGCCGGTGTGAATTTCAACTCGCCCGCACGGAATTTGAACAGGGCCACCCGGCCGCCGCCCGGAACCAGCTCCGGCGCGTGCGCCGGGAAGTCCGGCAATACGCATACCAAAGGTATTTTGATTATTGGAAAAAATCTGCGCCGGCGGCGTTCCGAGACTTTTTGGAGCGGACGCTGGAATAGATTTCAGGGTTCGACGGGCAGCTTTTGTTCGGCCTGTTCATTGGTCAAACCCTCGCGCGCGCGCAATACGGCCAGGGCGACGACGGGCGGATAGGCCTGGTCCGTCTTCATGCGGGGTTCCACATACTCGATGACTTCAAACAACAGTTGATTCGCCGGCTCGTAGGCCAGCCCGGTCAGTTGCCCGATGTAACGCGTGGCCCGGTCAATGAGCTTCAGGTTCGAGGGCACCACCCAGATCATGCAATTGCCCATCACCCGTCCCAGCCGGACCATGGTGCAGGTGGAGAGCGCGTTCATGACGAGCTTGACCGCCACGCGGGTCACGCCGTCCAACAGGAAATCGGTCTTGGGCACCTTGACCGACACGGCAACGGTGGCCGGGAAGGGCAGGGGGGCGCCGGCGAGGGGTTCCCGGCTGAAGCAGAGCAGGCCGGTGGCCGCCCCGGCGGCGTTGGCGTTGGCCAGTTGCGTCCGGTAAAAGGCGGGGTTTTCCGTGCGGTCCATGACCGCGATGGCGGAATCCCCGACGATGGGGGCGCGGTGGCGCAGGCCGTCCAGGCCGATCTTGAAACGCAGGAGTTCCGGGCGGCTGATTTTATGGAGGATTTCCATGGTGCGGGCGAGTTTGTCCGGCGGGACGAGTTGCCGCGCCTCGGCGGCCGACCATTCCACGCACCGGGGTTCCCGTTTGAGGAGATCCCGCCATGCCGCCGACGTGTCGGCACAGGGCAGGAACAGAAACGACCAGGATTCGGCGGCGGTGTGGTCGTCAAATTTCCGAAAGGGCGGGGTGCAGTAGGTGGGGGAGCGTTCGGTGGTGTCCGTGAGCACATCAATGCCAAACCGGCCGGCGAAGTAATTGTTTTGGTGACCGTAACGGTAAACCGATTCCTCGAGGGCGACCAACCGGGCCAGTTGCCCGAGGAGTTCGGGGGACTTCAAATGCTCAAGCAATTCGGCCAGGTGGCCCAGAAACGTTTCGGGTATGGTGGCGGATTCCAGGCCCAGCACATCGCGCACGGTCATTTCCAACACCGTCAGCAGGACGCAGAGTTGAATGGAGGTGGCCTGCATGCGGGTCGAACCGGTGATGGCCATCGGGCCGGTGGTGAGGTTGATTTTCTCGATGCGCTCATCCGCCAGGACGGCCCGGCTGCGTTCCACGGTCGGGCCCAGTACTTCATCCGGGTTGTTATAAACAAAATAGACTTTGGCCCCGGCCTCGACGCCGGCCCAGGCGGTGCCGATGACAAAGGACGTTTCGCCCCCCTCGGTGATGGCAAACACCACGTCATCCGCCCGGACCCCGAGATCTTGGATTTGCCGGCGGCCGAACGCGGTGAAATCCTCAAAGCCCTCGACAGATTTGATGAGGGCGTAATCGCCGCCGGCCATGACGCTGATCGAGCGGTTGCGGTATTCCAGCCCCAGGTCCGGTCGGCTGCGCCAGAAATCGCGCCAGACGGAATCCAGCAGGATGCTCAGGCGGCCGGTGGAACCGCAGCCGGTGAAAAAGATTTTCCCGCCGTTCCGGAGTGATTTCAGCACTTCGGTGGTGATCCCCGCCGCCCGGCCCGAGGCCACAAACTCACAGTATTTTAGGAGCACATCCTCATCCACCTCGAACAGGAGTTTCAGGGCGGCGGCGAGGTTCTGGGTGGCGGTTTCGCTGAGGTTGGCGGTGAGGGGATGGGACGCTTCGGTCACCAGCGCCCCCAGCTTGAACTGGGGGCTGAGCTTCAGAAATTCATCGGACCGGAGCCGGGAGTTAATACTCATCGGTAATGATTTAATGAAATTGTCAAGGCGGTGTCACGCCGATAGCTTAGAGTTGATCAGATGATGCCCGCCCCGCAAATGTCCGCGCTGGCCGCCTCGGGTTGCGAAGTCGCCTTCGACAACCTGACCCGGCAGCTTTATGCCACGGACGCCTCGCCGTATCAGGTTGAACCGCTGGCGGTGGCGTTCCCCAAAAACGCGGCGCAGGCCGGGGCGATCATCAAAGCGGCGGCCCAGGCGGGGGTGCCCGTCATCCCGCGGGGCGCGGGCACGGGGCTGTCCGGCGGGGCGATTGGCGACGGGTTGGTGGTGGATTTCGCCCGGCACAACCGGCATATTTCGCGGCTGGATCTGGAGCGGCGGACGGTGCATGTGGGCCCGGGCGTGGTGTTGGATCAATTGAACCGCTTCCTCCAGGCCCATGGCTTTGGTTTCGGACCGGATGTGGCCACCAGTTCGCGGGCCACCCTGGGGGGCATGCTGGCCAACGATTCTTCGGGTTCGCACGCGCCAGTTTACGGGACCACGGGAATGCATGTTAACGCCCTGGAAATCACGCTTAGTGACGGGAGTTATCATAAAATCACCGCCACCGACCGGCAGGGATTGCGCAAGCAGCGGTATTTGATTGAAGACCTGGTGGCGCTGAATGAACTGGTCATTAACGAGCAGTTTCCCCCGGGGTTGTTGAAACGCTGGCCGGGCTACGCCCTGGCCCGGGCGGCGGCGGATCCCGGAAACCTGCTGCCCATCCTGACGGGGAGCGAAGGCACCCTGGCGGCGATTGTCGGGGCGGAATTGAAAATCGTTCCGCTGCCGGAGGAGCGCGGCGTGGGGCTGATCTTTTTTGATTCCGTCACCGAGGCCATGCAGGCGGCGCTGGAACTGGCGGATTTGGAGCCCGCCGCCGTGGAACACATTGACCGGCCGTTATTCGAGCAGACGCGCGGCCAGCGTGAGTTTCAAGCCGCGCGGGATTTGCTCGAGTTGGACACGCGGCCGTGTGAAGCCATTTTGCTGGTGGAATTCTTTGAAGCGGCGGCGGACAAGCTGGCGCTGCTGGTGCAGCGACGGCCGGGCCGGCGCCGGCGCATTTTGAAAACCCCCCGCGAGGCCGCGCTCGTCTGGGCGCTGCGCAAAGCCGGGCTCTCGCTGCTGACGAGTTGCCCGGGCGCCGCCAAGCCCGCCTGTTTCATCGAGGACACCGCGGTGCGCCCCCGGGATTTGCCGGCCTATGTGGCGGGCCTGCAGCAACTCATGGCGCGGCAGCAGGTCTCGGCCTCGTATTACGGCCATGCCGCCGCCGGGTTGCTGCATGTGCGGCCGGTGCTGGATTTGCACGACGCGCGGGACCTGGTGAAATACCGGGCGATTGCCAATGAGGTTTCCGCGCTGGTGGCGCAGTTCAAAGGCTCGCTCGCCGCCGAACACGGCGTGGGCATCGCCCGCACCGAATTTCTCGCGGCGCAGGTGGGATCGGAGTTATACGGTGTCATGCGGCAGATCAAGGCGGCGTTTGACCCGGATAATGTGTTCAATCCCGGCAAAATCATCGGCGATGGCCGCTACAAGATTGACGGGGATCTCCGGCTCGGGGCGGGCTATGAATTAAAACTGCCCTTTGCGCCCGTGCTCGCCTTCGCGGCGCGGGACGGTTCGTTCACCGGCAATCTGGAACAATGCAATGGTTGCGGCGGTTGCCTCAAGCCGACGCCGACGATGTGCCCGACGTATCAGGCCACCGGCGATGAACGGATGTCCACGCGGGGCCGGGCCAATTTGATTCGCGCCGCCCTGGAGCAGCGCGGGGTGACGGGGGATCCGCTGTTGTCCCCGGAATTGGAGGTGGCGTTGAGCAACTGCCTGGGCTGCAAAGCCTGCACGACGGAATGTCCCTCGAACGTGAATCTGGCCCTGCTCAAGGCGGAATTGCTGCACGCGGGCATCGGGCGGAGCGGTTTGAAATGGCGCGAACGCTTTCTGTGTTCCCTGGATGCCATCGGAAAAATTGGCTGCGCCATGCCGTCCCTGGCCAATGGCTTTTTGCAACTCCGCCTCTTCGGGCGCTTTGCCAACCGGGTTTTGGGCCTGACGCCGGAGCGCGCCCTGCCGCTCTTCGCCCACAAGCGCTTTGACCGTTGGCTGGCCAGACAGCCGGCGGTCCGGGAGCCCGCGCGGGGCCGGGTGCTGCTGTGGGACGACACGTTTGTGCGTTATCATGAGCCGGAGATCGGGATGGCCGCCGTGCGGGTGCTCCAGGCGGCGGGCTATGAGGTGGTGTTGCCAAAGCACCGCAAATGTTGCGGCCGGCCCGCATTCGGGCTGGGCCATCTCGAAACGGCGGCGGCGCTGGGACGCCATAACCTGGCGCTGTTGCAGGCCACGGCGGCCGACCTGCCCATCCTCTTTCTCGAACCGTCCTGCCATTCCATGTTTGTGCAGGATTACGAGGAGTTGAAATTGCCCGGTGCCCGCGAACTGGCCCGGCGTTGTTTTTTGTTTGAACAATTCATCGCCGACCTGCTGGTGAAGGAGCCGGACGCACTCACCTTCAACGCCCAGCCGCAGCATGTGACCATCCACGTCCACTGCCACGCCAAATCTTTGGCCAACCCGGATTACATGCGGCGGCTGGCGGAACGGCTGCCGCAGCGCGAGGTGACCCTGTTTGACACCGGCTGCTGCGGCATGGCCGGGGCCTTCGGGGCGCTGGAATCCAAATACGAACTCTCCAAAAAGATCGCCGCCCCCCTGATGAATCTCATCAAACACCAGCCGTTCGGCAACATTGTCGTGGCTTCCGGCACCAGTTGCCGGCATCAAATCGAACACCTCGCCGAGGTTCCCATCCACACCTGCCACATGGCGGAATTACTGGCCGGGGCGTTGGAGTGAGGCGGGATCAGCCGCCCATAACCGCTGGAATTCCTGCGGCGTCCGGCCCGCGGCGCGCAGGGTGCGCAAGCTCAGGGCGTCATGCCGCTTGGCGAGGCGCCGGCCCGTGTCATCCAGCAGCAGGGGGCAGTGATAAAATCGGGGCGGGGTCAGCCCCAGGGCGTGGTATAACAATAGCTGCCGCGCGGTGCTGAGCAGCAAATCCGCGCCGCGCACCACCTCGGTGATTTGCATGGCGGCATCATCCACCACGCAGGCCAGTTGATACGCCGGCAGGTCGTCCTGCCGCCAGACCACAAAATCACCGAAATCCCGGCCGCCCACAAACGTTTGTTTACCCTCATG
>Ga0302283_1002778_pt1 | contig 13871 bp, 13 predicted proteins | sample III_Fen_E1_4_FD_198770 | JGI IMG/M metagenome (GOLD analysis project Ga0302283, IMG submission 198770) | Peat permafrost microbial communities from Stordalen Mire near Abisko, Sweden - III_Fen_E1_4 | ecosystem: Environmental > Terrestrial > Soil > Wetlands > Permafrost | place: Sweden: Abisko...
CGGAGAGATGTCGCTTTCTGTCGTGCAGGTCGATCTTCACTTGTGGGGCACCCGTGTCGGTTGTGTCCGTTGAACCTATGAATGGATGACTCTGATTCTAAATCTAATAACAGCTTTCGGGACTCAAGGGTCGCCGTGGAGCGACACTACCACTTCCATGTGGGGAGTGTGCGGGTACAAATCCATCAGGACAATCCTATCCAGATGGAAGGAATTGGTCAAAAATTGTCGCAGGTCGCGGCACAGCGTGTCGTGCGCGCAACTGACGTAGCGGACGGTCCTCGGCCGCAGCGAAACGAGGGCCGAAATGGCCCGGGTCGTCATCCCCTGTCGCGGGGGATCGACCACGACCAGGTCCGGACCTTTTCCGATCCCCGATCGGGCGCGCTCCTCCAGCCAATCTTCCACACCGCTTCTGTGATGGACCGCCCGCAACAGGTTTCCCGGGGCGTACTTCGCGGCCGAAGGGTCGCTCTCCACGGCGTGGACGATGCCGTACCGGTCTTCCAGATGGGCCGCGAAGAGGCCCACTCCGGAATACAGGTCCCAGGCCTCATCTCCCCGATCTTCTCCGACGACCTCCTCCACCATCCGGGGAAGCATCCCGAGATGGCTCTGGAAGAACCCGTCGACGGAAAAACGAAGGATCTTCCCCCCGACATCCACTTGGGCCGGTTCCCCAGGCGGGTCTTCGGGACCGCGGATCCAGCGGCGACCCTGCCCACCCCAGGCGAAGGCGGATCGACCCCTGCGCTCGGCCAAGGGGTCGGCTCCGCGTCCGGAGAGTTCGGTCCAGACACCCTGCAGTTCCGGTGCGAGCACCGGACATTGGGAAAGTTCCACGGTGCGCCGCGTTCCCGCCGCGAAGAATCCCCAAGGGCGCCCGGGCAGGGAGGGTGGCTGGAACTGGGCGCGGTTGCGGCCGCCCCAGGGCGAATCCGGCGCGGCGATCTCGATTCGGGGCCAGCTTTCCAAACGGGCCAGCCTGCGCAGCGAATCCTCGAGGATGGATCTCTTGGCCTCGAGCTGGGCGGGATAGGACAGATATTGCCAGGAGCACCCGCCGCAGTCGCCGAAATGCGGGCACGCCGGTTCCACGCGGTCGGGAGAGGGATCCAGCACGCGCAGCACGCGACCTTCCAGGAACCGTCCCTTGTCCGCGAGGATCTCGGCCTCCACGGTCTCCCCGGGGGCTGCGCCTTCGACGAACACCACCCGCCCGTCGTCCAGCCTGGCCACCGCGCGACCGCCCGCGGCCATCGAGCGGCAGTTGAGCCTCGCGATCACGGAACCGGGCAGTTGGCCGGGACGAAGGCGCCCTTGTCGACGCGGAGAAGACCCACCGCGGTGTTCGTCCGCTTGACCGGATCCATGCGGAGATCGGCCTGGGCCCCTTCGAACCGGTCCGGCATCTTCGGTTTCAGGGCGACCTCGACCGCATCCCAGCCCAATCCGGCGAGCCTGTCGGGGGAATCGTTCTCCGAAGCGCGCCACCTCTGGACGAAGGCCTTCCACGCCGGCCGGGAGTCGTCGGGGACGTTGTCCGTCACGATGTAGGCGCCGTCCAACCGGCCCGACGTCTCCAGCAGGAACTGCCGGGAGTGCCAGCCGGAGGCTCCGATCCATCGGACCTTCATGCCCATCTGCGAGGCCTGGGCTCCCAGGGCGAGCGCTTCCGAAGGGCTTTCGGAGGGGACGAAGACCACCGGAGAAAGGTTGGCGGTGTCATGACCCCGCCGTCGTTCCAGATCGAGGGTGGTCTGGCGCAGCGACTCCAGCAGCGGGCGGAACTCGGTGGTGCCGGCCTGGTACGACCTCTGCCACGCGACGTGCCCCCCCGTCCGCGGGAATTCCCTGCGGAATCCGTCGGAAACGGCGTCCCCGAACTCGGTCTTCGGCCACAGCAGGAACGCTTCGGGCGACTGCAGGCAATTCCTGGCCAGATCGGCCGCCGCGACGCCCTGCTCCCGGGTGGTGATGTTGATCTGCCAGGCGGAGGGATCCAGGCTCGCCACACCGGGACTCGTGGCGGCGGGGAGGACCATGGGTATCGCGGGTGCGGAACGCGCCATCTCCAAAGCCGCGGCGGAGGCGGTGTTGGACAGGAGCGGTCCCACCAGCGCCCGGGGCTTGGCGACGCGGAGGATCCCGCGGACCAGGAGGGCGGCCTGGATGGGGTCCGTCGGCTCGTCGACCACCAGGAAGCCGACCTTCGCGTCCAACGCGGCCAGCCTGGCCCCTTCCGCGACCCTGCGTCCGATCTGGGCGTAGGATCCGGTCAGGGGCAGGATGGCCACCAGCTGCCCGGGGGACACCGCGGCCGACGCGGCGCGCAGCGTGGTGTCGTCGATCCCGGGCCACAGGTACGGGAGTTCCAGGATCGCGGAGGTGTCCAGGTGTCCCGAACGGATCCAGTCCCGGAGGGCCGCCTTCGCCTGGAGCGCCGCGCCGGAGTCCGGTCCCGCGGCGACCTCCGACAATATCTGGCATCCGCGTTCCTGCTCTCCCTCCAGGAGCAGGGCCCACGACTCCAGGAGGAGCGCCCTGGCCTGGAGGGGGGATCCCGCGAAGACGGACTGGAAGCCCTGCGACGCCTCCAACGCCTCCGGAAGCCGCCCCGAGCGCAGCAGGGCCTCGGCGCGCAGGTAGGCGGCGCCCTCCGAACTGTCCCCGGCGAGCCGTTCCACCGCCTGCTCGGGGGGAAGGGCTCGCAGGTCCGAGACCTCGGAGGAGGACATCGCGAGCGCGGCCAGGACCGGCAGGATCATCCCGCGGCCGCCTTCTCGAAGGCGTCTGCGAATTCTCCCCCGGTGGGGAACCGGTCCTCCGACTTCACCGAGAAGGCCCTGTGCACCGCCTGCTCCACGGGCCCGGCGAGATCCGGCCGATGCGTCGACAATTTCTGGCCCTGCCCCTTCAGGATCGCGTTGCACAGCGCGGTGAGCCCCTCCCCGTGGAAGGGAAGCCGCTGCGAGAGGAGCTGGTAGACGACCACGCCGAAGGCGTACAGGTCGGACGACGGGCCGACCTTGGAGCCCTGCAGCTGCTCCGGGGACATGTAGTTGGGCGTTCCCACCGTGGTCCCCGCCTGGGTCAGGGTGACGTCCGGGGTCCGGGCCACCCCGAAATCCATCAGCTTGATGCCGCCGTTGGAGCGCACGATCATGAGGTTGGAGGGCTTGACGTCGCGGTGCACGATGTTCGCGGCGTGCGCCGCGTCCAGCGCGTCGCCGATCTGGTGGATCCAGGGCACGATGGCCTTGGGCCGGACGCCGTTGTGTTCCTTGATCCACTGGCCGAGCGTCTCGCCCTCCACGAACTCCAGGACCAGGTAGAGCAGATCGTCGGCCTGCCCGAAGTCGTAGACGGTGTTGATGTGCGGGTGTTGGAGCGACCCGGCGATGCGGGCTTCCCGCAGGAACCTCTGTTCGGTGGTGTGTCCCTTGGCCTTGTCGGTGCGGAGGATCTTGATGGCGACCTTCCTGTCCATCACGGGGTCGTGGGCCGCGTAGACCTTGCACATCCCCCCGGATCCGATGGGGGAAAGGTCCACGTACCGCCCCAGCCTGGTGAGCTCCCCGTCCGGCCCGCGCTGCATCTGGCTTTCCGTCACCCCGGAGGCGACGGCGACCTCCATGGTGGAACTGGAGCCGGACTGGGCGTTGCGGACGTTTTCCGGCACCCTCTGGGGTCGGGGCGGCAGCGGTGCGGGGGACACCGGCCTCGCCGAACGCGCCGACGACCCGGGCCACGCGAGGACCGTCACCCAAGCCCCCAAGGCGGGCACCAGGAAGGCGAGCGGACTGACCCACAGGCCGAGCTGGAAGACGATCCACCACCCGGCGCACTCGGCGGCGAGCAGGGCCAGGAGGGCCAGGACGGTCCAGCGCCGCTTGAACCTGGCGAGCCCCAGCCAAGCCAGGAGGAAGGTGACGGCCAGCGACACCCAGAAGACGGCAACGGACCAGGCCGGTTGCAGGACGGTGGACTGGTCGAGAAGGTCCAGGAGCACGGTGGCCGTGGCCTCGGCCCTGGGCATCCGGTCCCCGGCCAACGGCGCGGTGAACGGAACGGCGCAGGTGGGAACGAGTCCCGATGCGGTCACTCCCACCACCACCACCCGGTCGCGGAACAGGTTGGAAGACCCTTTCTGCGCGAGGACCGTGGCGGCGTTCACCCGCGGGACGCCCTGGCCCGGAGCCCCCAGCGGCCGCATCAGGATGCTTCCGCCGGCGTCCACGACGGTCTTTCCGTGGGGGCCGGCGATGGTTCGGGAGGAAGAGGCCCACCAAGACGCCACCGAGACGTTGGGAGATGAAACGAGCAATGCCGCCAGGGGCAGGGAGGGAATCAGGTGGCGGCCATCGCTCCAGAGCAGCGGGTAGCTCAATCCCCCCTCGGAGGGAACCAGGGTGTCCAGGCCCGCGCTGAACCGGTCGTCGCAGGGGACTCCGGAAGGGAGCGCCAGCGTTCCCACTTCGGGAAAGGACGCTTCCGCGTCCGTCGCGGACAGTTTCCAGATCTGGCAGGCGTCGCTGAAGGTTCCGGACGGAGCGCTCGCTGGAACGACCACGGGCACGCCCCCGGGGAGGGCGCTCCACAGGGCGGGTGTGGGACCATGGTCGGGGTCGGAGAACATGGATTTGTCCACGACCACGGAGCGGGCGCCGGAATTGGCGATGGAGAGGATCAGGTCGTCCACCCGGGACGCGGGCCAAGGCCAGGGCCCCTGCGCATCCTGCGAAGCGTTGTCGATCTCCACGAGCACCACGGGGGAGGCGCCTTCCCGGTCGGTCTTCACGGTGGGCGTGGTGAGGGCGAGGACGGTCGGATAGAGGGACTCGGACGAAACCAGGCCGATCGTCGCCGCGAGAGCGCCCAGGAATGGCAGTATAAAGCCCAAGGCCAGGGCCAATGGCTTGCGATTCATGAAGGACCAAATCTAGTGCGCAGCCTGGATGTCATGGCCTCGACCCCAGGCCACTTGCGCCAAACGGCCCAGACCGCGACCGCTGTGGCGGACCCGGACAGAAGGGCGAAGGGGCCCAACCCGAAGAGGCCACCTCCCAGCATTCGTCCCGTCGCGGCCACCGATCCGGAAACCAGCGCGAGTTCGGCGAGCAGGGTCCAAAGACCCGCGAAAGCCTTGTTCCCCGACGGGGATCTCCACCAAGCCGCGGCGAACACCACCGCCTGGAGGCCGACCAGCAGAACGAGGCCGGCACCGAGTCCGCCCCGCCCCCACCTCTGGACGAAGAAGGACCACGCCGGCCACGCCGCCAGGACGCACACCGTGCCCATCGCCGCCCCGAGCCAGAATTTTCCCCTCGCGTACAAGGCCCTGGCCAGCATGATCTGGACGCACCAGGGGAACACGCACCAGACCATGACCGCCAAGTGCGAAGCCACCACCACCACGGCATCCTCGCCGAACCGGCCCCGCCGGAAGGCCAATCGGACGAGATCGTGGGCGAAGGCGGAAGCGAAGCAGGAGACGGGCACCAGCAGCGTGGCCAGGCGTCGGAGCGATGTGCGGATCAGTTCCTGCAACACCTCCCAGTCCCGACGTGCCACCAGATCCACCATGTAGGGATAGGAGGCCACTCCCGCGGTCCCCCCGAACAATGCCACCAGAACCATGACGAGCTTGAAGGCGTAACTCGCTTGGGCGACCGCTCCGGTGCCCAGGAATCCGGCTTGTCGACGCAGCAGGAATTCGCTGGAAAACACGAGGGTGAGCCCGAGCATGAGCGGGAGGGATCGCCAGACGAAGGCCCGAAGTTCGGGGCCGACCTCCCGTGGAAAGCCCACTCCGGCTCCGGAATGCCACAAGCCCCAGGCCTGCAGGAAAAGGTGGCCGACCACCGCCCCGGCCAGAACGCCCCAGGCGAACCCTTCCGCACCCATCCAAGGAGCCAGGAACCACCCTCCCGCCAGGATGCCCATGTTGTAGACCAGGGGTGCGATCGCGGGCACCAGGAACCTACGGTGCGCGTACTGTGCCCCGTTCCAGGCTCCCGCCAGCAGGAAACACAACTGCGCGGGGAGGAGGATGCGGGTGAGGTGGATGGCCCGTTCCATGGTCGGAGTGCCCACCAGCCCGGGTTGCATGACCTGCAGCACCGGCCGGGCGTAGACCGCGAGCAACCCGATGACGACCACACCGGATATTCCCAGGAGCAGGGCCACCCCCCCCAGGAATCGGGCCGCCGTCTCCTTGCCGCGCTCGCGCAGGGCGTCCAGGTAGAGAGGAACGAACGAAAGGGACAGGAATCCCCCCGCCAGGAGGGTGTTCACCAGATCCGGCAACTGGAAGGCGGTGGCGTAGGCGTCGGCCTCCGAGCCCGTCCCCAGCCGTGCGGCCAGCAACGCCTCGCGCAGAAGACCCAGGACCCGGCTGGCCAGGGTGGATCCCATGAGGACCAGTGTGGCCGTGGTCATGCCCCTGCGGGCGTCGCGTTCCATTCGCGAGCAAATCTAGACCAGACCCTCCCAGTCTGCGAAACACGCAGGCCGGGAACCCTGGCTCTCCCATCCTGCGAAACACGCAGGCCGGGAACCCTGGCTCTCCCATCCTGCGAAACACGCAGGCCGGGAACCCTGGCCCTTGAGGACTGGGGTTCTGGTTCTTACATTAACCCCCTCGATTTTCAATCCGGCAAAGGAACACCCATGGCCACCATCTTCCGCCTCCAAAGGGGCGGCCGCAAAAACAGGAGCTTCTTCCGCATCATGGTCGCCGACTCGGCCCAGAAGCGCGACGGACGTTTCCTGCAGGAAGTCGGCACCTACGATCCCCTGAGCACGCCTTCCGGCATCCAGCTCAAGGACGCGATCATTCTCGACTGGCTCGCCAAGGGCGCCATCCCCTCGGAAACCGTGAAGTCCATTTTCCGTCGCCACGGACTTCTGGCCAAGCACGCCGCGGTGCGGGTCGGCGTGGATCCCTCCACCGTCGGAACCTCCGTGATCCCCGAGAAGGCCAGGAAGCCCGTGCCCTCCAAGAAGGCCCAGGCCAAGGCCGCGGCCGCGGGCTGAGTTCGGGAATGGAGATCCCCGACGGTCTGGTGGCCGTCGGTCGGCTCCACTCCCCCCACGGCCTGTCGGGCCACATCAAGGCCGAATGCCTCAGTTGGAACCCCGAGCGGTTCCGGGGGCTTTCGGACGTGGTGCTCGTCACCGGCCGCGGTCGGCGCGACATCAAGATCGTCGACGCCATGGCGGCCGGTCCGCTGTGGCGTCTTTCGTTCGAGGGAATCCGCGATCCCGAAACCGCCAAGCTCCTCTCCGGCGCCTGGATCTGCGTCCCGGAAACAAGCGTCCAGAGACCTGCGGGAGGTTGGATCGAAGCCGACCTGGAGAACCTCCCCGTGGTGGATGCCCAAGGATCCGTCCTGGGCAGGGCCCTGGGCCTGGCCGACATCCCCACCTTCGCCCTGCGGGCCGTGGGCGATGACGGGACGGAAGTCGTCCTCCCCCTGGAAGGGCCCCTCGCCTGCCGGGTGGACATGGCTTCCCGGGTCGTCTTCGCCGATCGCGAGATCTGGGACGCCCTCTCGTGAGGGTGGACGTCGTGACGCTGTTCCCCGGCATCTTCCAGGCCTTGGAGCATTCCATCCCGGCCAAGGCGAAGAAGGCGGGCGTCTTCGATCTGCGCCTCCACGACCTGCGGGAATTCCCGCTCAACCGCTACGGCGCGGTGGACGACTACCCCTACGGCGGCGAGCCCGGCATGGTCCTGCACCCGCAACCCCTGGAGCAGTGCCTGGAAAAAGCCCTGGAGGGCCGGGAAGGCGTTCCCGTCCTGTGTCCGTCCCCGCACGGCAAACCTCTGACCCAGGCCGATGTCCGGGAATGGTCGAGCGTTCCCGAGATCGCGCTGGTGTGCGGCCACTACAAGGGGCTGGACGAGCGGTTCCGCTACCTTCGCGTCACCCACGAATTCTCGGTGGGCGATTACGTGCTCTCGGGCGGCGAGATGGCGAGTCTTGTGTTCCTGGACGCCGTGACCCGGCTCCTGCCGGGGGTATTGGGCGACGATGGATCCGCCCGCACCGACAGTTTCGAGGTGCCGCTGCTGGGCTGGCCGGTCTACACGCGCCCCGAAGTCTGGAACGGCCTGAAGGTCCCCGACGCACTCCTTTCCGGAAACCACGAACGCATCCGGCTTTGGCAACGAAAGCAGCAGCTGCTCTGGACCATGGAGCGCCGACCCGACCTGTGGGCCGCCCACGTTCTCACGGAGGAAGACCGGAAGCTGCTGGTGGACGAGACCCTTTCCGACATTCCGTTTCCGGCTTCCGCCGATTCCGACGCGGAGTTTCGAAGGCGGGCCGTCCGCAGGCTCCTGGCAGAATCCGGGGAGGACGTCGCTTCCGAGTAGAAATCGTGCGGGATTGGTAGTTTTCGCCCCCTTATGATCCTTCCCAGAGAAAAATCCCTCACCTCCGCCCAGCTCGCCGAGGTGGAGGGCATCCTGGCCGAGTACGGCTGCTCGGTCACCGTCATTTCCGGCACCACCCGGACCATCTACGCCATCTCCGGCGACGAGCGCGACGAGGAGATGGTGGGCCGCATCGAGGGTCTGGACTACGTGGAGCGGTTCGACCGCATCCAGGCGCCCTATCGCCTGATGCACCACGCCTCCGACCTGAGCTCGCACAAGGTGCGGTTGGGGGACGCCGTCCTGGGCGACGGATTCCATGTCATCGCCGGGCAGTGCACCATCGACCCCAAGAATCCCCAGTACTTCCTGGAAACGGCCCATGCCGTCAAGGAGGCGGGAGCCGTGGCCATCCGCGGCGGGGTCTGGAAACCCCGCACCAGCCCCAACGCCTACCAAGGCGACGACAAGGCGCTCCAGATCCTGCTCCGTGCTCGCGAGGAGACGGGACTCCCCGTGAGCACGGAGGTCATGGAGGACCGACATCTGCAGGTGGTCATGGACGCCGGCGTGGATGTGATCCAGATCGGGACCCGCAACGCCCTGAACTACGGGCTGCTCAAGCAGGTGGGACGCGGGACGGCGGGCACCGCCACGGTGGTCCTGCTCAAGCGCGGCATGCACATGGGTCCGGTGGACGAATTCCTCTGCGCCGCCGAATACATCGCGGCGGGGGGCAATCCCAACGTGGTGCTCTGCCCGCGCGGTACCAAGCCGGAACTGGACGGGTACAGGAACTTCCCGGACGAATCCATCTCCCCCCTCCTGAAGGCCCGGACCTGGGCGCCCGTGGTGGTGGACCCTTCCCATTCCGTGGGCAAGGCCGCCTTCGTTCCCTTCGCGTCCCTCGCCGCAGCCGCCTACGGTGCCGACGGCCTGAACGTGGAGACGCACGTCTGCGGTTCCAAGGGCATCGGCGACGACCCCAAGCAGGCCATCACGCCCGCGACGCTCGCGCGACTGATCCGCGACTGCAAGGAGATCCACGGACGTTCGGCGGGTTACCGCCTGCCCGTCCAGAAAGCCTGAATTGCTGGTCCGGATCCACCCGCTGACTCCGCAGCCCCGGCTGGTCGAGCAAGCCTCCGCCGTCCTGGACAAGGACGGCATCGTGGTGTGGCCCACGGAATCCGGCTATGGAATGGGCTGCTCCACGGCCAGCCCCAAGGCCTTGAACAAGCTCTACCGACTCACCAACCCCGTGAAGGCGAAAGTCCTCGCTCTCCTGTTCCACGACTTCTCCCAGATCGCCCAGTACGCGGAGGTCTCCAACTTCGCCTTCCGCACCATGAAGCACCTGATGCCCGGCCCCTACACCTTCATCCTGCCCGCCCGCACGCGCACGGCCAAGATGCTCTCCATCAAGCGGCCGGAGGTGGGCGTGCGCATGCCCACCCACCCCGTGCTGCAGGCGTTGCTGGCGACGCACGGCCATCCGCTGGTCAACGCCGCGGCCCGTTTCTCCGAGCGTGAGGGCGAAATCTTCACCACGGGGGAAGCGGTGGAGGAGCAGTACGGGCGCTCCGTGGACCTGGTCCTGGACGCCGAAGAAATCCCGGCATCTGGAACTACCATTGTCAGCTTGGTCGGAGACGAGGTTCGCCTCCTCCGGCTGGGTATCGGCCCGATCTCCCAACTGGGTCTGGAGGAGTAGATGGATGCGCTGACCGACCTGGAAATCCGGATCCTGGGGACGCTCGTCGAAAAGTCGATGGCGACGCCGGAGTACTACCCGCTGACGCTCAAGTCGCTGCGGGCCGGATGCAACCAGGCGACCAATCGCCAGCCGGTCACCGACTACGAGGAACTGGACGTCGAACTGGGGATCAAGGCCCTCAAGCTCAAGGGTCTGGTGCATTTCATCGAGCCCAAGGGGGGGCACGAGGTCCGCAAATACCAGCACACCCTGTTCGAGGAGCACCGCTGGGGAATGAACCGCGGACAGGTGGCGTTGTTCGGTCTCCTGCTCCTGCGCGGGGAGCAGACGGCTTCGGAGCTTCGCACCCGGGCGAGGGAGAAGATGATCGACCTCTCGCCCCAACAGACCGACGACGCCCTGGAGACGTTGGTTTCCGCGCAGGACTCCCCCATCGCCCGCGTCCCCCGCCAACCCGGCCAGCGAGAACCCCGTTGGCGTTTTCGCGTCGGGTTGGCCGAACAGATCGACCCTTCCTCCTTCCCCAGCTTGGTGGATGCCGATTCCGACGAATTGCCCATCCTTCCCTCGTCCTCGGCGACCGTCGCGGAATTGGAAGAGCTCCGGCGTCGCCTCGCGGAACTGGAGCAGCGCATCCGGGCCCTGGAGTCCAGGGGCCGCTGATCTCCGACTAGGACTTCGGGGCGTCCCTGGTCGCCAACCAGACGACCAGTCCCGGCAAGGCCCAGGCCACGGCGGCCAGCCGCACCAGGAGCAAGGTCTCCGATCCGGTCCAGGCCGGATATCCGAGTCGTGCGAAGCCCAAGGCGCCGACGCTCTCGCCCAAGCCCACCCCACCCGGCGAAAGCGGGAGGGAATTGGCGATCATGGAGGCGGGGAGGAGAGCTCCGATTTCGTACACCCGGGCGTGGATGTCCACGATGTGCACGCAACACCAGCCGATGGCGATCATCATCTGGTGGGTGCAGCAGGACAGGAGGACCCCGGTCAGGATCGCGGGACGGTTCGCCCCGGACCGCGCCGCCGTGTCCAGGACGGATCGGAGGGTTCCCGCCAGCCGTCCCCACCACCCGGCTTGGTTGGTGGGGAAGGGAACGAACCGGATCAGCGAATGGCCGAACAGACAGATGGCCGTGCTCAGGACGGCACCCCCTCCGGCCAAAACCAGCAGCACCACGCCGATCGCGCGGGCGCGGGGATCCTCCACCACCAGCAGGGAGGTCCAGAACGTCCAGGAAAGGAATAGACCGGTGATTCCCGTCCACCGATCCACCGCCATGGTTCCCAGGGTCTTCGCGAAGGGGACCTTGCGCCGGGTGAGGATCCAGGCCTTGGCCAGATCCCCGGCCGAATTGCCCGGGAGGCAATTGGAAAAGGCGAGCGCCACCAAGGTCAACCGGATCGATTCCCACTTGCCCAGGAACAGGTCGGAGGGGCGAGACAGGATCCGCCATCGCATGCCCATGGTGGCGAGGACCGCTCCCTGCAGGACGAAAGCGCACAGGCAAAGGCGAGGGTGCGTCGTCAGCGCCCGCGTGAGCCGCACGGGGTCCACCAGTCCGCGCTGCCAGAGCAGGAGGAGGAGACCGACCCCGAGCAGGACCCGAGCGGTGGCCTTGATCGCGGTTCTCCAGGCCCTTCGCGATTCAGGCATCGGGAAAAAACGAGACGAGTCCGCTCCAGGGTCTCGGATGCAGGGGCGCGATCGCGGGGTCGCGCGGATCCGCTCCGGCGAGGGAAAACAGGGTCTGGGTCCCGACCGGGCGGAGCAGGATCGCCAAGCTCGCCTCGGGATCGGAATCGAGCCTCTCCATGGCGCGGTGCCCCTCGGTCACGCGCTCGATCCGGTGGTCCCTTTCCTGCGGCCTGGAGAGCACGGCGCGATCGAAGGTCTCGCCCAGGAAGTCGGAATCCAGGGCATGGGCGCCGTCGGAGAAGGGAACCTGGAGAAGCAGGATGGAATCGCTGTCGCGCCGTCGAAACGCGAACCCGTGGACATCTTCCGGCAAGGTCGCGAGCAACGCCTCCGCAGCGTCGGCCCCGAGGTACGGGAGTTCCTCCACGGCGAACGCCGCGCGAAGCGTCCCCTCGGCGGAGTCGAGCGCCGCGGGATCCAGGTGTCGGTAGATCCGGTGGACCGGCTGCAGGACCAGACCGGGATCGTCGGCGGCCACCAGAAGGGCGGGATGCGGCCCGGAGGCGGACCGGAGTCCATCCAGCGGGACCGTCCGGAGGTTGCGCAGGGCGCCCTGCAGCGCGCGCACCGTCTCGGGGTCGTCCAGCACCTGCAGGGAGTGTTCCACGGAATGCTCGTCCAGGAACCGCAGGTGGACCGGCTTCGCCGCCTCGAGCAGTCCGGCGAAGCCGGCCGACGGCTGGTCGTGCAGATGGACCGCAAGCGATGCCGCCTGCTCCGCGGGGACTCCGTTCCCGGGATTCCCCACCACGGCTCCCGGATCGAGGATGGCCACCAGTCCGATGCGCGAGAACCGGTCGTCCACACCGCCCACGGTCGCGGCGAAGGTCTGGCGGTACACGTAGAACGAAGGTCGGGGATCCCGGACCAGGATGCCGGCGCGCAACCACTCCCCGGCGATCCTCCGGGACGCGGAGGAATCGGCCTGAGCGTCCCCGGCCTCTTCGAAACTTTCCGTTCCGGCGCACACCCGCACGAAATTCCATGGACTCCGATGGAACAGGCCACGACGCCAGGCGGGGGTCAGCAGGTCTTGGGGAGGGCAGAAAAGCGCCGAAGGATCGCACCCGACCTTGGACAGGTCGTACCGGACGCCTTGGAGAGGTCGGACATGGCTCATGAAGGGTCCCCTTCGGAGATTGTCGCACCTCGGCCGCCGACCGTCAATTCCATCCCGCCGTCGCGGGGAACCCCCAGGAACCACAGAGCCGCCCAGATCTTGGCGTCCACCACGGCACCCTCCCCGATCCGCTCCCCGAGCCAAGCCGCGACCCGATCGAAGGGGACCCTCTCCACGCGGATGGATTCTTCGCCGGGAATCCCACCTCCGGGCCCGACCTGCACCAGATCTTCCGCCATCACCAGCAGCAGGGTTTCGCTGGTCAAGCCGGCCGAGGAAGGCGCCTGGCAGAGGAGGCGCAAACGGCCCGCCCTCCAGCCCGTCTCCTCCTCCAGTTCGCGACCCGCGGCAACGAGCGGGTCTTCGGGAACGCCCCCGTCTCCCACCAATCCCGCCGGAAGCTCGATCGTCTCGGTGGCGACCGGCACCCGGAACTGGCGAACCAGGAGGATCTCCCGGTCCGGGGTGGCGGCCACCACCCCCACGACGCCCGTCGCGTTGCGGCGACGCACGAATTCCCAGCCGTCGCGCAGGACGACTTCCAGCCAGCGGCCCTGCCAGGCCAGCTGGTCCACTACTCTTCGTCCTTCTTCTTGCGGGGAACGCGCGGCGTGATGGTCCCTTCCACGATGCGGAAGTTCACGATGCCGTCGCATTCCGGATACCTTGGGCAGGAGAGGAACGGCCCGAACCGGCCCTTGCGCAGCTTGGTGGGCCCTCCGCACTTGGGGCACGGGAATTCCGGGTGCAGCGAGCCGATCGAGAGGTCGGTGGGTCCGCCCTGGCTGGCCTCCACGACGGCGCCGGGCACGCGGTCCTCGAAGACGAACTCGGCCTTTCCGGCTTCGGTCAGCTTGAGCTTCGCGGAAAAGGACCGGCGCGTCTTGAAGGAGAAGAACCCGTCCAGCGGCCCGACCTCGCCCTTCTCCATAAGCTCCGTCGCCTCGGCACGGGT
>Ga0302283_1002779_pt1 | contig 13868 bp, 8 predicted proteins | sample III_Fen_E1_4_FD_198770 | JGI IMG/M metagenome (GOLD analysis project Ga0302283, IMG submission 198770) | Peat permafrost microbial communities from Stordalen Mire near Abisko, Sweden - III_Fen_E1_4 | ecosystem: Environmental > Terrestrial > Soil > Wetlands > Permafrost | place: Sweden: Abisko...
CAGCGAGCGTGCTGTGTCCGGGGCCGGTGGAGCTCACGCAGGTCATCACGAACCCGCTGCAGGTGCGGCCGCTGGGGAGGTGTTTCAACGATGCATACGTCGGCGCGGTCGACTGGCGCTGGCGCGCGCCGGGGGGGGACTGGGTGACGGGGGGGCAGGTCGTGTCGACCGTGCTCGAGCGCGGTCCGGGGAAGCAAGAGGCCGACGGCACGACGGTCAATCCGGGCGACCTCGGCTTCGGGTTGAAGGCGTACGTGAACAAGGAGGGGGGGAAGCACTGGATCGGCAACGTGAACACGGATCTCGAGTCGGCGAAGTTCGAGATCAACGATCTCGGGTACAACCAGCGCGCCAACCAGCTCGCCGCGGGGGGGAACCTCGAGTACCGCGATCTCGATCCGGCGGGGCCGTTCCTCGAGACGCACGAATGGCTCTTCGTGGGCGGGACGCTCGACGTGCGAGGCCTGCTCATCGGCCAGGGCAACTACGCGGGGGCGTATGGGCGCTTCAAGAACCTCTGGAACTACTCCGTGAACGTGGGCTTTCGCCCTACGAAATTCGACGATCGCGAGATCGGCGACGGGAGCGCACTCCAGCGCGATGGTCGCGTCGCCGGCGAGGTCTATGTGGGGACCGACTCGACCAAGCGGGTGTCGCTCGGCGTCGATCACACCTCCGAGGTCATCTACGACGGGCTCAATCTGCAAGGGAACGCCGACCTCAATCTGCGCGTGCTCCCGCAGTTCGATCTCGACTTTCTCCCGACGTGGCAGTGGACGTACGGAGAGCCGCGCTTCGCCGAGTACGGCGCGACGAACAATCAGTACGTCTTCGGCAAGCTCGACGCGAAGGCGCTGGGGCTCACCGTGCGCTCGACGTACACGTTTGCGCCGCGGCTCACGCTGCAGGCGTACGCGCAGCTGTTTCTCGCCTCGGGGCACTACAGCGACTTCTCGCAGTTCACCGCCGCGGCAACGGGCCCGCGGCCGGTCGTTCACCTCGCCGAGCTCACGCCGTACACGGGGCAGGTTTCGAACCCGGACTTCGAGCAAGGGGTGCTGAACGTGAACATCGTGCTGCGCTGGGAGTACGTGCTCGGCTCGACGCTGTTCCTCGTGTACACGCGCTCTCAGGTGCCGACGACGACGCTGGAGCCGAATCAGATCGGGTCGCTGAACCTGGGAGCGGTGGGGAAGGCGCCGGCGGCGGATATCGTGCTGGCGAAGCTGACGTACTGGTGGGGGGGGTGAGCGGGACCGGCGTCGGCTCACGGCGGGCCGGAGCGCGCGCCACGGCCGTCGAGAATCGTCGAGAAGAAGACGCGCGCGGCGGGGACGAGGTTCCGTGGAGGGGAAACCGCGGATGGAGGGTGTTGACCTGCCACCGCCGCGCGCGAGAGGGCATAGAGCAGCCGGCGTGCCGCGCGCGAAGAGCGCGATTTCTCGCGAAAGAGATGTGTTGCTCGGTGGCCCGGCTACGAACACCGGTGGCCGTGGCCACTCGCGGTCAGCGGGGGAAGGCTGCTGCGTTGCCGCCGTCGACCGTGATCACGCATCCCGTCGTCGCGGGTGCGGAGGCGAGGTACGTGAACGCGCTCGCCACGTCGTCGGCCGTCACTTCGCGCCCGAGCAAGTTCGCGCGGAAATAGGCGTCGGGTGTGAGCCCTCGCGCCTTCGCTCGCGATTCGAGGACGCCGTCGCCGAAGAGCGCCGTGCGGATCCGATCGGCGTTCACGGCGTTCGAGCGGATTCCGCGCGGGCCGAGGTCGACGGCGAGCTGGCGCATCAACGCGAGTAGGCCCGCCTTGGCGATGGCATACGGGCCGAAGCCCGGCCCCTGGTTGAACGCGCTCTTGCTGGCATTGAAGAGGAGGCAGCCGCCGCGCCCCTGGGCGATCATTACCGCGGCCGCGGCGCGCGACACCTCGGCGTGCGCGAGCAGGTTCAGATCGAGCGAGGCGCGCAGTGCGGCGTTCCCCGCGTCGGTCACCAGGTCTCCCTCAGGCGCGTTGCCAGCGTTCGAGACGACGACATCGAGGCCGCCGAACATCGCAACAGCGTGCTCGACCGCTCGCTCCACATCGGTGCGGCTCGTCACGTCGGCCTCGACGTAGGTCACCTGCGACGCGCGTCCCTTTGCAATCTCCGCGAATGCCGCTTCCAGCTCGCGCGCCGCGCGGTCCACAAGAACGACGTGTGCCCCCAGCTCGGCGAGCTTCCGGGCCGTCGCGTGTCCGATTCCCGACGCGGCCCCGGTTACGAGCGCGATCCGCCCGGCGAGCAGCGCCGGGGTCGTCTTCTTGATCTTCGCCTGCTCGAGGCTCCAGTACTCCACGTCGAAGAGATCGGACCGTGACGCCGGGGCGTACGCGCCAATGTCGGCGGCCGCGACCATCACGTCGATGTCGTGCTCGTACACGTCTGCCGCGATGCTCGCCTCGGCGCGCGTCTTTCCGATCGCCAGCAACCCCACGCCGTCGAGCAGCGCGACGCGCGGCCACGGATCGAGCTTCGTGCGCGTGACCCCTTTCTCTTCGCACATGCGGTCGAAGTAGGCGTCGTAGGCGCGCGCGTAGTTGGCGATCTCGCGCTCGAAGAGGACCGTGAGTGCGTCGGGGTCGGTGAGGGGGAGTCCGCGAAGCGTGAGCGCCGCGGGTTTGGTGCGAATGACGTGATCGGGGGTCGCGCAGCCGGTCTGGGCCAGATCGAAGGCGTCGGAGCGTGCGAGGAAGCCGCGCACCCGCTCGTTGGTCCGCAGCTCGAAGATCGCTCCGCGCTCGAACGCCTCGCCGGCGAGCTTCGCCAGCGCACCGCGAAAGCGGGGGAGGGCGATGGACGCGCGCTGGCCCGCTCGCGCCACGTCGTACGAATCTGCGGCGGGCATGTTCACGGTGCGACTCAGGTCCCCGACGGCTGCCTCGGCGCGCGACACCGCGGAGATCATCCGCTCGTAGCTCTCGCGCGCTGTCTCGCCGAACGTGAAGGCTCCGTGCTTCTCGAGGACGATCACGGTCGGCTCCCGCCCCTCCTCCACGGCGGCCTCGAACGCCTCGGCCGTGCGCTTGGCGAGCGCGAAGCCCGGCATCACGTACGGCACCCAGACCATCCCTGGGCCGAACACCTCGCGGCACACCCGTTCTCCGTCGGGCTGGTTGGCGAGGGCGAGGACCGCATCGGCATGCGTGTGGTCGACGAAGCGGTGGGGGAGATAGGCGTGCAGGAGCGTCTCGACGCTGGGGGTGGGGGACGAAACGTCGAGCAGGTTCGAGCGGAGCTCGTTGACCATCGCCTCGTCGCTCATCGACTCGAGCGCGCGGTAAGCGAGGAGAGGCTCGAGGCGCACGGCAGGGTGACCGGCGGGCTCGATCGTCGCGAGGTCCCACCCCGACCCCTTGATGTGGATGACCTCGACCGCGTTTCCGAAGAGGTCCGTCGCCTGCGCCTTCACCGAAGTGTTCCCGCCTCCGTGCACGACCAGCGCCGTGTCGGCCCCAAGGAGGCGTGCGGTGTAGGTCCGGAGCGCGAGGAGATCGGTCGCGAGGTGCGGGGCGATGGAGCCGCGGGTCTCTGCGACGAAGCGGGTGGCGTCGGCATCTCGGTAGCGGCTGCGCATGGGGGCGAGACTGTCCTCGATGCGCGGGCGGGGGGCAACCCACGGCACGATCGTCGCAGTCGAGTGACGGCATGCGCACCGTGATTTCGCCGATGGCCGCGCTTCTCCTCGGGTTCTCGCTCTCGGCCTGCGCCGGCAACGAGGCGTGGACTACTCCGCTCGCCCCGCCGCGCGCAGCGCGCGAGGCTACCTGCCCCGTCGTCCTCACCGAGGGGCCTGCGCCGGCGGGCGCCCAGACGCTCGCAATCGAGCGCTGCGAGTACACGGGGTTCGGCGAGTCGTGCCATGAGCTGGCGCGCCGCCACGCCTGCGCCCTCGGCGGCAACATCATCTACGGCCTGCACTGGGAGGCGCACGGGTCGGGGAGGAGGCACACGAACTACGTCGTAGGGACGATCGGCGTCGATCCCGCCCAGCCCGGATCCTAGCGCCCGCTGCACAGCGCTTGACTCGACGGACGACGGGCGCTAACTCACGCGCTTCTCACGTACGTCACGCAGGCGCGTAGCTCAGTGGTAGAGCGCTACCTTGACACGGTAGATGTCGTAGGTTCGACCCCTATCGCGCCTACAAAATAAGGGGAAAGGCCGGGCCGGGATTCGCTCCCAGCCCGGCCTTCGTCTTTCAGCGCCCCGCGAGGGGGAGCGTCACTCGTTTCCGACGGCGACGAGCCACTCGTGCACGGTCGTCCCGCGCGTCGAGGTGATCTCGAACCCGAGGTCCGGAGCCACGCTGCCGTCGGGCGCGATTGCCCGCTTGACCGTGAGGTGCACCACGTCGCCGTTCGTCCCGCTGGCGCGATCGAACGAGAACGAGAGCAGGTTGAACGAATCTGGAATGAGGTCGGAGCGCTCGGCGGCTCCGAGGGTCCACGAGCCGATCGGCCCGTCGCTGAAGAGGCGCACGGGAATCGTAACTGCGCCGCCGGGAGGGAGGATGACCCCCTTCAGCGGGCCGAACGCGGTGATCGCCCCGGCCGTGTCGGGCGCTGCGTTGAAGTAGGTCTCCCGACGCGCCGACGACACGGCGCATGGGTCGTGACCGCCGAGTGCGGCCTGGCTCGACCAGATCATGGGGACGAGGTAGCCGAGGTCGGTCGGCTTCTCGGTCGTGGGCTCGTGGATGAGCGTGCCGCAGAGCGAGCCGACGTTAGCCGTGTAGCTCCCCGTGAAGAGGAGCCAGCCGGAGCCGCTCCACGAGAGGTCCGAGTAGCCCGGATTGAAGGCCCAGTCGGGGCTCGTGAACGCGTCGCTCAGCGCTGACGAGATCCCGAACGTTTCGGCGTCAGTGTCGCTCAGGCCGCCCGTGTTCCCTTCGCAGAGGCCCGTCATCGTGAAGGGGACGTTCGTTCCGTCGCTCGTCTGCGTAGCTTCGCTCGTACTGCCGCAGAGAGGTGACGGAATGCCGGAGTAGAGCAGGCCGTAGGAGACCGTCGTAGAGGACGGGTACACGAGCGCGTAGACCGTGTTTCCGTCTTCGGCCGGAACGGTGCCCGAGGAGATCTGCGTGACGAGCCAGCTGGCTGCGGTGGCGTCGTCCATGACCGCTGGTGCAGCGCCGATGAGGATCACCGGCGCGGCGAACGTCGGCTTGCCCACGCCGTACTCACCGAGGCCAGATGCGAAGTAGGTGCTCGTGGCGAGCTTTGCGTAGAACTTCTGAAGCACGCTTGCCTGCGGGTCCGCCCCGTAGAGGATGGGGACGACCCGAGGCGTTGCGAGCACCGGAGCGTTCCCGGGGTTCTCGAAGACCGGTGCGGGGGTGTGCGGCGCGGCAAGCGGCCACGGCGCGTCGGTGGGAGTGGCGTGCGCGTTCACGCTCGCCAAGCCCGCGGTCGCGATCACGGCGCACGTCGCGCCGAGCGCGAGCCTGCTCCAGGTCGTCATCGTCTTCTTCGAGAGGCCGGTACGGCTGCTCTGGATCATGTTCTTCATGGGGGGCCTCCGTTATTCCGTTCCGACGACGAGCCACGATTCATTGACCGTCGTCCCGGAGGTCGACGTGATTCCGACGCGCAGGAAGACCTGGGCGGTGCCCCCATCGGGTGGCGCCGAGCGTCGGATGGTGAGGTGGCGAACGTCGCGCGATTGCCCCTCCGTGCTGTCCCAGGAGAACGACAGCTCGTTGTAGATGTCCGGGTTGAGGTGAGGGTTGGACTCCTCTGCCGCGGCGAGTGTCCACGATTGCATCGGACCGTCGGCCTGGAGGCGCACGGGAACGGTGACCTCCTGCCCGGGGCGAATCGAGAGCCCCTTGGTGTAGCCGTACGGGAAGGTCTGCGTGCCGTCGGTGAGGACGACTTCAGTGTTGAAGTAGACGGGCCGATTCGGGAGGAGCGGACGGCAAGGATCGTGACCGGCGGCGATCGATGCGTTCGACCAGATGCGCGTCACCACGTGCCCGATCCCCGGGTCGAGGTACGCTGCGTTCGGCTGGAACTCGCAGAGGTCGGCCACCTCGGCGTAGGCGCTCCCTTCGTCGGCGCTCGCCCAGCCGGAGAGCGCCCAGTTCACGGCGATGTAGGTCTCCGCGAGCGGATCGGTGACCGACTCGGTGATCTCGTGGCTGAGGCCGAACGTCGCGTTATCGAGGCCGCTCAGGCCGATGTACCCGTTCGGGCAGATCGGGTTCTCGGTGAAGATGACGTTTTGTCCCGACGGCATGCTCGTGAAGTAGTGGTCGGCGCCGAAGTAGACGCACGCCCCCTCGTCCGCGCCCCAACCCGGCGGATAGACGATCGCGTAGATCGTGTTGTCGTCGGGCGCGGGGACTCCAGCCGGCGGATTGGCGAGGAAGGCCGTGAGCCACGCGGGTGTGTCTTCACTCGCGGCGAAGGTCGGTACGTACGGAGGGAGCACGGTGACCGGGCCGACGCCGTACTCGGAGACGGTCTCGGTCCAGTAGCTGCTGCCGGAGAGCTTCGTGAAGAAGTCGCGAACCTGGGCGTCGTAGGGATCGCCGGGGAAGAGGATGGGAACGACCTTGGGCGAGCTCATGACCGTGCCGCCCAGGCTCACGGCCTGTGGCACTTCTGTACTGGAATAGGGCGCGTTCTGCCGCCACTTCGGCCGCGTCGTTCGGCGAGGGTGTTCGCTGTGCGAGGCCCGGGCCGCCGTGCGAGTCGCGGCTGCGGCCGCGGCGATGGGCGAAGGCGCCCGCAGGGTGGGACCCGTAGGGGCGTCTTGTGTCGGCCCGCTCGGGGTACTGCACGCTGCCGTCGCCGTGATCGCGCACAGGGCCGACAGCCGGAATCTTGCAGTCATCGTTGAAGCTCCTTCGTTCGTTGGGTCATCGCGTCGTGGACGCGCCCTCGCGTTTGCAACGCGTGCGCCACGCGCGATCACGGTCGAAACGCACGCACCGTTTGAATCGCTGGCGACGGAGGCGCATCTCGCGCGTCAGATCGCTAACGGGCACGCGCGCGACGAGCCTCGCGAACGCGCGGCGCTCGTCACCCGTTAGGGTGACAGGGCTTCGCGCGCTCCGCGCTGCCGCAGGGAGGCGTGTCCGTCAGCTGTCGCAGAAGAAGTGACCGAAGTCGTCGAACTCGTTCTGCTCGGTCGCCGGAGCCACGAAGCAATCGCTCGACGCGCTCCCCCCTGCATCTTGCTCGGACGTGATGCAGGTCGCGGCCGCCGTCACATACGTGATGCACGTCGATGTCGCCGCGGCGTTCGTGCAGGCGACGTAGGCCGCGACGGTCGCGGGATCGGTCGTGATGGCGCAGCTCGGAGTGCACGATGCCTGTACGCACGTCTGCGCGGCCTGAATCGCCGTGGCGCACGTGATGCCGGCGTTCGAGGGATCGGCGAGCTGGATGCAGCCGGCGAGATTGACCTGGGGGACGGAGAAGATCACTGCCGCGCCGTAGTAGCCCGCGTCCTGCGGAGTCACGAGACACGTGGCGCACGCCTCGTTCACGCCCGAATCGAGCCACGACGCGCAGGCCGAGGCCCCTGCGTCGGCGAGGCAATCGTCCCAGTACGCTTCGACTTGCCCGCCGACGAGCAAGTCGCACTGGCTCTGGTACGAGCTGCGCACGGGGATGTAGGCGGGCGGCTTCCAGTTTGCGGCCAGCACAGGGGAGCACCCCGCATCGACGCCGCCGTCGACCACGACGGGCGGCGCGGCGTCACTCGCGTCTTGCCCTGCGTCGGCGATCGGGGTCGGCGCAGCATCGGTCCCCGTGTCGGAGCCCGCATCGGGACCAGGCGTGCTCGCTTCGGGCGTGGTCGTGCTGTCGATACCCGAGTCCGTGAGCGGTGCGGCGTTGTCGTCGGCGACGCAGCCCGCTGCGAACGCAGCGAGAGACGAGAAGCCTACGCCGGCGATGATGGCGCACGAGGCCCTGGTTCGTAGACGCATGAAGACCCTCCCTCGAGAGAGCCTATCCCGGACGCGACGCCTCGCGCGCATCGGACGCGATCATCCGTTCCCCCTCTTGGCCTATGCGGCCAGGATCATCTCGAGCGGCAGCGGCGTGCGCAGGATGCGCTCCAGCGTGGCCACCGGCGTCCCGCACGGCGGCCGGACGTAGCGCGCGTTCTGGTGGTCGTCGGCCGACGCGGTCCACAGCTTCCGCCCCGCCTCCGCGAACTCGCGCCACTGCGCCGCGACCTCCGGCTTGTGACGCGACGTGTACACCTCGAGCCCGGTCGCGAGCTCGAGCACCGCCCCTGTGCGCATCTTGTCCCGGTAGCGGGCCGGGTGCGCGACGATGTCGACCGCGCCGTCCGCGCGGATCGCTTCGATGCACTCCTGGGGAGTCCACCCGAACAGCTCCTTCGCCGCACTCCCCTGCTCCCAGAAGCGCACATGATGCTCCCGGAAGCGCTCGAACAGCGGGCGCCGGCGCGCCACGACGAGATCGATCGTCGCCTGCAACGCCGGAAAGTCGCCCGGTGGCAGCATCTCCAGCGTGCCGTCGGGATCGATCGCTCGCCTGTCGTCCTGCTCCAGCCCGTCGAGCCATTCGAGGACGAACGTGCGCCACACGGCCTGCACGCGCTGGCCGCGCCGGTACAGAAGGGTGCTCTCGAGCTTCCCGGCGTGCAGGGCGTCGGGCGCGAAATACGCGAGTACGTGAAACTGCTCCGCATCGCTCGCGCCGAAATGGAGGAACGAGGTGATCTCGGCCGCGGGCAGGAGGATCATCGGCGCTCGCGTGCGGGCGATCGCCGCGGCGGCTCGACGGACGCCCGCGAACAGATCGTGATCGGCCACCGCGATGACGCGCATCCCCAGCTCGCGACGAAACGCGACGTACTCCTCGGGCGTGGCGCGTCCGTCGCTGAAGCGCGTGTGCCCGTGGAGGTCCGTGGCGATCCTCACGGCGACCCCGCCGTGTTCGGCACCACCGGAAGGACGTAGTTGGCGCCCGGAACGCCGTTCGCGTTGTCCCACGCCTCCTTGAGGAGCACGCTCTGTCCTTGCGTGTAGAGCTTGCTCACGACGCTCGTTCCGTACGGCGTGTAGTCGACCTGGAGGAATGCCTTCACGTGGAAGTAGAGGCTCAGCGTGCTCACGTCCTCTAGGCCGAGCGTCGTCTCGTAGGCCGTGCGCCCCGGGAGATCGAGCACGCGCGGGCTGGCGTCGGCGCTCATCGGCCACTCGGACCAACCCTCCTGGTCCTGCTCCCAGCCGACCGACACTTCGTACGTGACCGAGCCGTAGATGGGGATGATCTGCGCCCCGAAGCGACCGTAGTTCTCCGCGGTGCCGATCTGCGTGTCGAGCAGCGTCTTCTGCACGATCTCGTCCGCGCGCCAGTCCGTGAGCGCGACGTCGACCCAACCGGTCTGCACGAGTGAGCCCCCTTCGATGATGCGCGTCCGGAGGGCGCCCGAGCCTTCGTTGTCGAAGATCGCGTGCTTCGTCGGGGCCTGGTTCGCGAGGACGGCGCCGAAGACCGGGAGCGTCTGGAAGTCGATCTCCGAGAGCTCGACGTGCGACTTGTCGGTCGCGTCGACGATCGACAGCGCGATGACGAGCGTGTCGGTGCCCGCGGGGATCGTGAAAGGAGTGCTCGTGCCGCTGATCGCGTAGGGCGCGGCGACGTTCCAGCTCTTCACGGTCGACGTCGCGGTCCCGAGCACGTCGCCCTGGCCGACGAACTGGACGGCGAACGTCGGCGTGAGCGTCGTGAGGAGCGAGGGATCGGACGGCGCCGAGACGCCCGGATGAATCGATTCCCAGATGTCGTACGGCGACAGGTCGAACGTGACGACCTGCCCGACGCGCAGGTATTCGTCGACCGAGCCGGCGACGTTGAACGAGTAGAGGATCGTCGACGCGCCCCATCCCGGAGCGAGGGTCAGCGTGCCGGTACCGGGATTGATCGCCGTGTCGGCGGAGCCGGTCGTTCCCACGCTCTCGTGCTCGACCGGAGCGGCGCAGCCGGCGTCGGCTTGCCCGAGGAGGATGAGTCCGGAAGCACCCGTGAGACCTGCGCGGAGCCGACGAATCGTGACCTTGACCATGGCGTTCCTCTTGAGATTAGACGGAAAAATGGGGGGTTCTGGCGAGTCACTCTATCCTGAGTTACGCTGGCTGTACGACATGCAGGTTCTCCACGCAACCTCACCCTCGTTTCGCTTGCAGAAGATCGAGTTGCGCGTCGTTCGCCCCGGCGCTCGCAAGGTCGAGGTCGTCGGCGAGATGGACGATTGGCTCGCACCGCGCGCGCTCGAAGAGCGGGAGCCCGGGGTGTTCGCGCGCCAGCTCGCCCTGCCGCGCGGCGCGTACGCGTACAAGCTGAAGGTCGACGGCGCCTGGGAGCTCGATGCGTCGAACCCGCGCACGCGCGGCGCCGGCGTGTTCCGGAACAACGTGCTCGCCGTCGGAGCTGCGGCCGAGCCGATCCTCTTCGCGCCGGCCGCCCCGTTCGTCTTCCTGGAAGATCGCGGCGGGCTCGTGGTCATCGCCGGGCTGCGTCGCGGGGCGGGGCTGCGCCTGGACGTGCTCTGGAGCGAGGACGTCCGGGCGCGCGAGCAGCGAACGGAGATGACGCTGGTGGCCGAGGAGGCGGAGCACTCGATCTACCGGGCGCGCCTCCCGGCTTCGGCGGATCGCGTGAGTCTGGCGTTCGAGATCGATCGCGAGCTTCGCGTCGCGTCGGGGGTAGGGGCCGAGGCGTTCGTGGTCGAGCGAGCCTCGGTCGCGAGCTCGGTGCCCGCTTGGTTCGATGGGGCGGTCGTCTACGCGATCTTCGTCGACAGGTTTCGCCCGGCGCGCGATCGCGACGGATGGTCGAATGACCCCGGTGCGGACATCCCCTCGGGCGGTCACCTCGACGGCATCACGCGTTCGCTCGACGAGATCGCCGATCTGGGCGCGACAGTCCTCTACCTCACGCCGGTCCACCTCGGCGCGAGCTCGCATCGCTACGATGTCGTCGATCCGACGTGCGTCGATCCTGCGCTCGGCGGCGAGGACGCCTTCGCACGGCTCGTCGAGGCGTGCCACGCGCGCGGCCTGCGCCTCATCGTGGACTTCGCGATGGGGCACGCAGGGCGGGGGTTCCTGCCGTACGAGGACGTGCGGATCCGAGGACGCGCGTCGGCGTTCGCGATGTGGTTCAAGTGGGACGGAGACGGCGAGCTCGCGCACTACGGCCGGCGGATCGATGCGCCGCTGTTCGATCTCGACGCGCTTCCGGTGCGCGCGATGGCGCTCGACGCGATGGACGCCTGGGCGCGACGGGGGATCGACGGGATCCGGCTCGACGCGGCGGCGGAGGTGCCGATGGATCTGGCGTGCGCGCTGCGCGAGCGACTTCGCGCCATCCGGCCGGACGCGATCGTCCTCGGTGAGGTGGTGCCGGGGCATGCGTGGCGCTGGCGTGCGGCGGGCGCGGTCGACGTGGCGACGGAGTTCGAGTTTCAGCGCGTCACGTGCGCTCTGTTCGCGCGACGCACGATGGACGCGGGTGAGGCGTGTCACGCGATCGAAGCGTCGGCGCTCGCGCGCGGCGGGCCGGCGTCGACGGCGGTTCGCTTCGTCTCGACGCACGATCACGCGCGCTTCGCGACGCAGGCCAAGGTCGAGCGACACCCGCGCAACGCGACGCTCGGTATGGTGCACCTGCTCACGTCGCCGGGCGTGCCGATGCTCCTCTACGGAGAGGAGCTGGGGCTCGCGGCCGAGGTCGCCGAGCTCGCGCCGGAGTCCGCGTGGCCCGATCGCATGCCCATGCCGTGGGGCCCGGATCGAGACGGCGCGATGCGCACGCTCGTGAAGCGCCTCGTGTCGGTTCGCGCCGAGTCACCCGCGCTCCGGAGCGGGGAGCACCAGGTGCTTTGCGCCGAGGGGGGCGTGCTCGTGTACCGGCGCTCGGCCGACGGCGAGGTCGTCGACGTCGCGCTCAACGGCGGGGACGCGCGCGTCGAGATCGAAATCGCCGACCCCGAGCGACCCACGATCGAAGTGCTCGTCGCGAGCGGCAACGTGACCGTGCGCGGCGCGATCGTGACGCTGGGGCCGGGCGCGTCGATCGTCGCGCGACGCGGTCGCGGCGGTCCGTCGCGGAGCCTGCGCGTCCTGCAGCTGGGGAACGCGGCCAGACGGGACGCGGCCTTCGCCGATCGCGCCGTCGCGACGGCGACGCTCCCCACGCGGGTGGACTTCGCGCTCACCGAGGCGTGCAACCTCGCCTGCGCGCACTGCATCACCTTCGCTCCGCAGAGGACGAAATCGGGGCGCGCCCGGACGCTCACTCCGTGGTTGCTCGATCGGCTGCGCGATCCGCTCGCGCTCGCCGAGTACGTCGGCTTCGTTCACGGAGGAGAGCCGCTCGTCGCGCCGATCCTGTGGGACGTCCTCCGGGCGCTCCGCGGTGCGCGCGGCGGCATGCCCACGATGGTTCATCTCCTCACCAACGGCATGCTCCTCGACGGAACCACCACCGCGCGCCTCGCCGACGCGGGCGTCGGATCGATCGCCATCTCGCTCGACGGTGCCACCGCGGCGACCAACGAGCGCGTACGAGGGGGCAGCAACTTCGAGACGATCGTGCGGAACGTTCGCGACGCGGTTGCTCTCCGTCGCTCGCTCGGGCTCGATCTGCGCCTCGGGATCTCCACCGTGCTCTGGCGCGAGAGCCTCGACGAGCTGGCGGCGGTGGTGGCGCTCGCGGCCGACCTCGGCGTCGACTGGGTGAAGCTCGAGGAGATGGTCCCCGTGAACCCGTTCGCCGCGCGCGCGGTGGTGCCCCCTTCGGACGGTGAAGCCCGCGAGCAGATCGCACGCGCGATCGCGCTGGGAGGCGAGCGCGGGGTCGTCGTGGTCGACCACACGGCGCCTCCGACCGTCTGGCGGTGCACGCTCGCCGAGGACGACGCGGCACGCGCGTTCCTCGCCGCCGACGAGTACGCGAACCGGAGCACGATCCACCCGTGTCGCGAGACCTGGGAGCGCGCGTGCATCGACCCCGACGGCGGCGTGCGCCTCGGCGACTTCTTCGGCGCCCGCCTCGGCACCGTCGCCGACGTGCCGCTCGCGACGCTCTGGAACGGGCCGCTCGCGTGCGCCGAGCGCCTCCGCGCCCAGGCCGCGCGCCTCTGCGGCGGGGCACGACCGAGCTGCGTCTGAGCTACGTCCGCTTCGCGGGCTTCTTCGCCCCCTTGCCGACGGCAGACTTCCCCAGCTTCGGCAGTTCGACCGTCACCGCGTCCTCCACCGATTCGACGACGAACGTCCACGGTCGCTTGGTCGTGAGGCGCGTGATGAACGACGAGAACCCCGGCCCGTCGTCGCGCGGCTCCCCCGGCACGACCTTCACTCGTACGAGCAGGCGCGCCCTCTCGCCGTAGAGCGCTTGCAGCTTCGTCGTGTGCGCACGCTCGGCCGTGTGCACCGTGACGCCCACCGACTGTCCGGGCACCACCGGCTTCAGCACGTGGAAGCGCGCCGCGACGCCGCCGCGGCTCCCGAGCAGCTTCGCCTCGTCGGGCGCGATCCCGCGCATGCCGTCGACGCGCCCTTCGAGCAAGAAGAGCGCGCCGTCGTGGAGCGCGTACGCGGTGAAGACGTCCTGCAAGCGCTTCGCCGTGAGCGTCTCGGCTTCGCCGGGCAGAGCGACGATCCCGGCGGCGCGTTCGAGATCGACGAGCGTCTCGAGCTGGGTACGGGCGGGGAGGGGGGAGCCCGGCTCAGGGGCGCGCGGCGGCTCGCTCTGGCGCGCAATCTCGCCCCGTTTGCGGAGCGTGGCGATGTTCTTCACCTCGGTCGCGAGCGCCTTCGCGAGGCACTGGAGCGTG
>Ga0302283_1002780_pt1 | contig 13867 bp, 8 predicted proteins | sample III_Fen_E1_4_FD_198770 | JGI IMG/M metagenome (GOLD analysis project Ga0302283, IMG submission 198770) | Peat permafrost microbial communities from Stordalen Mire near Abisko, Sweden - III_Fen_E1_4 | ecosystem: Environmental > Terrestrial > Soil > Wetlands > Permafrost | place: Sweden: Abisko...
CGAGGGTGTCATCCACCCTCCCGATTCGAATCAGGGTACCACCAACATCCTGGTGGTGGATCTTCCGTCGGCCTGCAGCCGGACGAAGTAGGCGTGCTGTCCCGGCATCCCGTTCCAGGACCAGGAATGCGCACCGGTGCTCTGGGTCCCTTGGTTGAAGTCCCCCACCATCCGACCATCGGGAAGAAGTACCGAGATCCGGACCGGAGAGGTCTGGTTCAACTGGTAGTCCATCTCCACCGAATGCAGTCCGGACTTCAGGGAGAAGGAGAGATCTCCCGGGACCGCGACGGATCGGTCCTCGATGCTCGCGGTGCCCCCGGCGGCGGGTTGCGGAACCGTCGTGAGCGCGATGGAACCGGCGGCGAGTCCGCTGGCCGTCACGCTGACCGTGATGGAGCCAGGTGTGGGGGTGGACTGGACGGGGATGTAGGCGCGGCCTTCGTAGGCGGCGTGGCTGTTGGCGGTAAAGTTCTGGGCCTTGGTCAAGTCACCGGTCCCGATGCCGTAGCTGCGTCCATTGCCCGTCACGGTGTAGGTGAGGGTGTTGGTCGCGTTCCAGACGTGGTTCCCGTTGGCGTCGGTGATGTACACATCCAGGTTCGCGACGTCGTCGCCGTCGGCGTAGAGCGTGGTGCGGTCCGACTGGATCACCACCTTGGTTGCGGCTCCCACGGTGATCAGGCTGTCCACCGCCACCTGCGTCCCGTTGTTGGATCCGACCACCTTCAGGGTCCCCGAAGCCCAGTTCACCGTGAACTGCGAGGTCGAGGGCGTGCCCAGGTTGGACTTGGTGCCGAGCAGGGTCCCGTTCAGGTACAGGCTGACCGACTGGCAGTTGGAATAGACCACCACGTTCTGGCTTCCCGATTGGTTCCAGCTTTCGGACAGGGTCGGCGTCACCCACGCGCTGCCGGCGGGGTTTCCGACGCCGAGCTTGACCACCGGATCGGTGCCGTAGATCGCCTTCTGGTAATAGAACCAGGTCTTGCGGAAGGCACAGTCGTCGAGGAACCCGGAGTTTTCCCCCAAGGGCCCAGTCTCTCCGAGGTAGTCCATGCCCGTCCAGATGTGCTGGCCCAGCACCTGGGGCCTGTTCATGCAATCGCTCCAGCTGGTACTGTACGGGAACTGCTCGGTCCCCATCCAGACGACGTTCGGGCCGTCGCTGATTCCGGTGCCGTATCCGCCGTCGTTGTAGTTGACGCCCACGATGTCTTCGTACTGGGCCAGCTTGACATACCCCGGCCAGTCGGCGGAGAACCCGTTCAAGACGGCGTGGGTGTAGGGCCTGGACGATTCGATGGCCTTGGCGACCGGCACGATGGTGCCCGACATCGTGAACTCGTACTGCGAAATCGATCCCCCCCCCGGATCCACTTCGTTGCCGTAGCTCCAGATGTAGATGCAGGGATGGTTCCGGTCGCGCTTCAGGAAGAGAGTGAGATCGGCCTGCCAGACGTTGTCCCAGTCCTGGTAGTAGCTGTTCGACGACGGGTTCTTCCACTTGTCGCACCATTCGTCCATCACCAGCATGCCCATCTTGTCGCAGAGGTCGTAGAATTCAGGCTCCATGGGGCAGTGTGAAGTGCGGATGGAGTTGACTCCGGCCGCCTGGAGCTGCTTGATCACCCGCATCCACATCTGCTCGGGGACGGCGCTGCCCACGGGAACCATGGTTTGGTGCATGCAGATGCCCTTGATCTTGGTGTTGACCCCGTTGATGAACAGGCCCGAAGTCGAATAGGTGATGTTCCGGATGCCGAAAGGGGTCACATAGTCGTCGGCGAGCGTCGTGCCGTTCAGGATCTCGGTGTAGGCGTTGTAGACGTAGGGATTGCTCGGCGACCAGAGGTTGCATCCCGTCATGGCGATGGACTGGGAAAACGTGGTGGTGGTGTTGGCCGCGACGGTGATCGGAGTGGAGACCGAATCGAGCCGTTTTCCGGTGCTGTCGCAGATGACCGTCACCAGGGTGCGCGAAGCGGAGGAGGAGGTCTCGTTGGTGACCTCCGTGTTCACGTTCACCGTGGAATTGGCCGCCGTGGCTCCCGCGGTGGTGATCGCGGTTCCCCAGTTCTTCACGTGGACGGGATCGGAAGTGATCAGCCACACATGGCGGAAGATCCCCGAGCCCGAATACCAGCGCGATGTCTGCACCGTCAGGTTGTCCACCCACACGGCCAGCACGTTGTCGCCGGTCAGGTTCAGGTACTTGGTGATGTCGGCCTTGAAGCTCACGTAGCCGTATTCCTGGCTGGCCACCTGGGTGCCGTTGACGTAGACCACGGCGTCGTGGTAGACGCCGTCGAACTGCACGATCACCTGCTTTCCGGAGGTCCCGGCCGGCACCGTGAAGTGCTTGCGGAACCAGCCCTTCTGCCCGGGATCGGTTCCCTTGCCCGTCCCCACCAACGCGTTGGCCATGTCGTAGGGGACGTTCGTGGTGGTCCAGGACGCGTCGTTGTAGGCCGTGTTCTGCGCTCCGGAGGGATTGCTCCCCACCAGGATCTTCCAGCCTTCGTCGATGCGCGTCTTGGTGCGGGCCTGCAGGTACTGGTTCTCGCGCCGCTCCGTGATGTTGGCGAATCCGAGACCCGTCAGGAGGAGCACGGCCAACGCGGGGAGGAACCGCATTTGCCGCATGCGGGTGGGCTGGTTCCACGTCCCGGCGCGATCAATCCGCTGAACGGTCTTCCGATCGATGTGATGGATCCACGGATTCATAGCGCATCTCCTTGTTGGGCATTGGTGATCCCTGGGGCCGTCGTTCCGATTGGGAAGGGCCAGAGCTTCCGAGTGGGGAAAAGCTACCGGCAGTGGTGTGCTTTCCATTCGGTGTTTGGGAGCCTCTGCTTTGGTCGAAAAACAAAGCCCGACGCACCCGTCCCCTTGCAGGGGAACGGGTGCGCGCGGGATAAACACGGCCTCCAAACGAACTCCGGCCGAGGGATGCCTCCTCCGGAGAACAAGTCTAGGGGTTGACGAAGTCCGTGCTCCAGGACGCGTTCCCCTGCACCAGCTTCACGACCATCAGGCCCGCGCGCGCGGGTGTTCCCAACTTGAATTCCTTGGTCCCACCGGGGACGGCCCGGGAATCGAGCAGCCGACCATCGGGCGCGAGCAGCTCCAGGCGGCCGGGATTTTCCGTTGGGAGTGCGATCCGGATTCCGTCGGTTCCCCCGAGGATCTGCAGCTTCCCGTGGTCCTCCACCGAATTGGAAAGGATCCCGGTCGTGCCGAGCTTCACCACCAAAGTGGTCACGCTCTGCGAGGGTAGCGAGTAGGTGAAGGCGTTTCCCGAGATGGTGATGGGCGATTGTGCGACAAGGTTTCGGGTTCCGTCCGTGATCACGGGGACCACGCTGTTACCCGTCGCGCCCGAGATCGTGAAGGCCTGGCTGGTGGCGGAGGTGTTGGTGTTGATGGCGACGATTGCCAAGCTGTCCGCGCTCGCCTTGTAGTAGGCGGAAACGGTGACGCCGGAAGTCGGAGATGCCGTGGCGCCGACCCGAACGAATCCGGGGCGGGCGTAGCGGCTGAAGTTGCCCATGATCCACAGCCGCTTGCTCGGCTGACCGGTTCCCTTGTCCCAGAGGGCGCCGTTGTCGGTACCACTGGGATACACCCACCAGTAGTGCCAGGCGTTCATGTTGGACACGGTCATCGCCGCATGGATGAGAGCGGCTACGCGCAGGGCGCTTCCCATGCCGGGATCCTCGGTGCCGTCGGTGTCGTAGATCTCCGTCTCCCAGAAGTCCTTCCCGGCCGCGGCGATGTCCGGGTACGCGGTGGGACTGCAGCCGTACTCGTGGGTGGCGATGATGTCGGCGTACTGCATGAAGGCGGTGCTGGCCTTCAGGACCGGCCAGAAGGTCGAGAGACCGCACCAGTTCTGGGTCTCGGGCGCCATCACCTTGATGCCGCTACCGGCGAAGGCGGGTCCCATGGTGCCTCCCACCCAGGTCGCCATCTGCGCCGGGCTGTAGACGCAGGACTCGTAGTTGACGTTGGCGTCCGGCTCGTTCTGGGCCGAGACGGCGTAGATCGGCACGCCGTTGGTCTTCATGGTCGCGACGAAATTCTTGAGGTAGGTGGCGAAGGCGCTGGCGTTGCTGAGCGACCCCATGATGGTGCTGTTGTTGGTCTTGTCCCCCGCGGGCGGGGTCCAAGGCGTGGCCCAGACGGTGACGCCGCGGGCCACGGCCAGCTTCGCGATGGAGAGCTCGCTGGTGCTCCCGGAGGCGTCGTCGATGTGGATGCGGTGGAGTGAAAGGCCGGCGCCGGTGGTGGTGGACCAGAGCAGATCGGCGTCGCCGGAACTCATGCTCGAGCCCCATGCGGTGGAAGCACCGAAGCCTCTGATGGTCTGGTAGGTGGTGGCGGTGGTGATCGCGGCCGTTCCCGCATGGATCCGGTGCGCTCCGCAAAGGAGCAGACCGAGCCCGAAGGCGAAGGTTCCGGTGAGATTCGAGGGTTTCATTCCATACTCTCCTTGGGACGAGGTGCTGCCATCATGCATGAATTCGTCGGAACGCGATCCCTCGTCGTCATTCCCGCAGCACCGATTTTGCGGGACCGGAAGGCGAACCGCCGAGCTGGACCAGATAGATCCCATGTGGAACGCCGGACAGTCGCACTTCGGCATGCGAGCCGGAAATTCGACTGCGAAGGACGAGATCGCCCCTCAGGTCCCTGACCAGAACATCCACCGGGTCAGAAGAAGGTCGATCCAGGACCAGGCTCCCGCCCCGCACCGCGGCGTCCCAGCTTCCGGATGCCCCGGAAGGCGGAGCGATCGCGGTTGTCGTGACCGGGATCAGCTTGGCACCGGCCCAATCCGCATGGTCGTTGGTGGTTCCGTCGCCTCCGTCGTTCACCACCAGAGAGAGGCTGTCGATGCCCGCGACCGAGACGTTGATGGAGAGCGGCGCCCCGCCACCCTTGCAGAGGGCGCTCGTGTAGAGTGTCTTGCCGTCGCCCACCACCTGGAACACCACGCTCCCGCCGGTGCCTGCATCTCCGTCGACACCGATGTCGGACTGGAAGGAGAGATACCTCTTCCCCAGGTACAGGTTGGTCGTGGCCTGCGAGTTGACCCCGAGCCCCTTGGAGTAGGTCTTCCCACCCACGGTCAGCGGCGCGTGGCCCCCGACGCTGGAATCCACGCGCAGAAATTGCCAGCCGTTGGTCGCCGAGACGAAGGGGAGATCGGAAACCCAGAACGTCGCTGTGGGATCCAGCTTGCCCACGACCTTGAGCAGGGTCAATCCGTGCGAGGGCACCTGGGCGGAATACGAGGTGGCGAAGTTGCCGAGATTCGACTGCGCCCAGACGTCGCGGACCGACACCGAGGTCGGGTCCAGTCGCAACAGGGACCACGGAATGGTCATGGTCGATGTCGCCGTGCCCCGGTTGAACAATCCGACGGCGTAGGTGGTCCCGTCGGTTCCCAAGGGCTTGGCGATGACTTCCAGATTCCCGTTCGCCTGGACCACTCGCCCCTGGATGCCGGCGGAATCCTGGTCGATGGCGATCACCTCCGGCTGCGTCAGGATGGAGAGGACGCTGGAAGGCATGCTCCGCAGGTCGTTCCCTGTGATCAGGGGGGCGGCCATCAACGCCCACAGACCGAAGTGGGACTTGTTCTCGTTCGTCGACAGACTTCCGTTTCCGACCTCGAGCATGTCGGGATCGGCGAAGGCACCGGGGTGGGTGAAGATGAAATTGACGAGGTTGCCGTCGAAGTTGTAAGTGATGGACCAGGGAAGCGAGGCTCCGGAGGCGGCAACCCAGCTGGAGGTGATGTCCGTGGTGCTGCGCCAGAGGTTCCCGATCTGCGGCATCCACTGCTGGGTCTGCCAGGCGCAGATGGAAAGCACCATGGGACGACCCGTCGCCGCGATGGCGTTGGACATGGTGGTGTAGTCCGACTGCATCTGTCCAACGGTGTTGCAGTTGTCTTCCTTGACGTAGTCGACTCCCCAGGAGGCGAAAGTCTTCGCGTCGTTCACCTCGTGGCCGTAGGCGCCGCTTTGCGGCACGCCCATGCAGGTCGCCGATCCGCGGTCGGTGTAGATGCCGAGTTTCAGGCCCTTGGAATGGACGTACGTCGCCAACCCGGTGATTCCGTCCGGGAATCGCGTGGGATCGGCCCGGAGGTTGCCCGAGGCGTCGCGAGCCGGATTCTCCATCCAGTTGTCGTCGAGGTTGATGTAGGTGTATCCCGCTTTCTGCATCCCCGTGGACACCATGGCGTCGGCGGTCGCCTTGATCACCGTCTCGTTGATGTTGCCGGCGAAGGTGTTCCAACTGTTCCACCCCATGGGGGGGGTCATGGCAACCTTCTGGGCGAGGAGGGGGGTTCCCAGCAGCGCCACCGAGAGCAGGATCCGAGCCTGGAACGTTTCTGAGTGGTTCATGGTGGGTTCCTCTACTGGAAAGTCGACCTCGTGGTGCGTCGGTTCTAGTCTAGAGGGGAGAGGCTGGAATTCTCGCCCGTATTCGCCGGGAGACTTTGTAAAACCGCCAATGGTCTCTTTCCAGAGTTTCCTGTCGGCTGGAATCCCCGGGGGGGGTGGGGAACCGTATCAGTTGAGGTCGTCGTGGTTCAAGCCGTAGATCCGGATGTCGTCCAGTTGGAAGCTCGTTCCACCGTTGAGGATGAAGGAGAGGTCGGTGGCGGAATCGCGCACAGCCACCCAGCCCCGGTTCCCGCCATTCGGGTTGCTGGCCGGAACGAAGTCGGAGGGACGGATGCGGATCCTCTTCCAAGAAGTGTCCAGGGTATCGAGCATCCAAGCCTTGAAGGCGTCGGCGTGGTCGAAGGCGATGAACAGGTTCGATCCCTTCGTCCCCTTGACCCAGAAGACCAGGGAATCCATCGCCCGGATGTTCTTCGCCGAGTCGCCGACCACAAGTGGCGTCTTGACGACGGCGTAGTACGGGCCCTTGGTGCTGTAGCTGACGGACAGCGCGGTGCCGCCGCGTCCGCCTCCCGCCGGGACGTAGGTCGGCGGAGAAATGGTCGAGGAGTCTCCGACCGCGGTCTCCCACACGGGACGTGTGGGCAGGAGGGTGGTGTCGTTGCGGTTTTCGAAATCCGCCACGGGGACGGATCCGATCGCCAGGACGGCGCCATCGGGAATGGATTGCCAAACGGCGACGGGATCGCTGCGGGTCTCCGGCGGCTGCCCCCAATGCAGGACGAACCTGGATTCGGGCCGCTGTAGATCGGATTCGATCCTGACCTGGAGGCGTCCGAGCCGCGCTTGGCGGTCCCAGTAGACGATGTCGAAGGGGATCGGGATCCCTGCCTCGTCTTCCACGGCCAGGTCGGAGCCGGAGGAGTCCGTCTGCTGGAAATCGAAATTCGCCGAATCGAAGCGCAGGATGGCCACGGTGGGAGCCCCCAGCGGGCGGCTCCACCAGGGGAGGACGGAATCCACCAGGATGGTCCGGGCGGCGACGACGTTCTCCGTCTGGGTGCTGTTTCCGGCGAGATGGTTGTCGCAGGCGTAGACCGCGAAAATGGCCAAGGCCGCCGCGAGGAACCGTGCATAGGTCTTCATGCGGCATCCTCAGCTGCCGGTGCCAAGGGAAAGAAGGCGATGGACAGTTGCATGACCCGGTCGGGATGCGGCGAATCCTCCACCCGCTTCTGGAGTTGCTGGCGGAACTCCTTCAGCATCTCCCGGATCTCGGAGAAGGTGGAGCTGTTGACGGCGAAGGTGAGGGTGGACAGGTCTCGCTGGTCTTTGGGGAACCTCTCCAGGGATTCGGAGGCGAGCGAAAGGATCTGCCTCTGGAAGCCCCGGACAGCCTGCGTCATGGCCTCCCCACCCGCGTTGAGGTGGGCTTCGGACAGGGAAAGCCGACCGGAGCTGGCCTTCTTGACCAGCCCGAGTTCGAGGAGCAGATCCAAGGCATTATCGATTTCGGCCTCGGCCACTTGCGGACGGAGACGACTGCCCAGAAGGGAGGCTTGCGACCGGCCCTCCACGACTTCCAGAAGCGATCGGACGGCGACCACCCACCAGTCGCGGAAGTAGGCGCTTTCCTTGGCGGCGAGTTGCCGGGACTCGACGTCCCGAAGAGCCATCGCCTTCTCCAGGATTTCCTGGCGCGCCTCGGTGTTGCGTTCCCTGGCGTAGGCGATCAGCAGCACGAAAAATTCGGCGGAACGCCCGGAAAGGCCCAGGAATTCGATGGCCCTGGACTGGCACCGGGCGGGAAGATGGGCATCCTTCTGGAGGATCCGGAAGATGTTGCTGGTGTCCTGCCCCAATTCCTCGGCCAGCATCCTGTAGCCGTAGAGAGGCCGCTCGGCCTTCCGCTGCTCGAAGGCGTCCTTCAGCAGGTCCCGGTAGTCCAGATATTCGAAGATCGGATGCATGCACTCCCTGTTCTGCGCCTACCCCCTCACGGGGTCCGGGTTCGGACCCATCGCGCCCGCGCTCTCCCGTCAATCTGCGCATTTCCTGCAAACCGTCCAGAAAACCTCTTCCCGCCAACTTCGGGCGAAGAGATGGAATATCTGTACACGGAGCAAGATGGCGGGAAATCTCAATTTCCACCCCGGCAGGTGTCCTGGGATGTTTTGTAATGTCTACAAAAGCCACCAAACCGATCTTCTGCCTCCGGTTGTGGACCCGCTCCCCATTTCGGGTGGATGGAAACCGGTTCGCCTCAGCGCAGGATCAGCAACTTCTGGAATCCCTGGGCACTGCCGTCGAGCAGCCGGGCGTGGTAGAGACCCACGGGTAGCTGTCCCAACTGGGCCTGGCCCGCGACGACATCGACGAACCGGCTGCGCCCCTGCGCATCCACGACCTGCAACCTGCCCGAGGCGTTGGCGGGAAGGACCAGCAGTCCCTCCGGGGTGGAGACTTCGGCCCTGTCGGTGATCGAGGAGGTGGCGCTTCCGTAACCTGCCGCCACGATGTTCGCCTGGACGGCGTTGTCCGTGGCGTCCGTCGTGGAGCCCGTGGTCATGGCCCCCTCGAAGAAGTTCCCCTGGGCGCCGTTGCTGTTGTCACCCCCGATGCCAAGGATGATCGCCCCTTGTTTCTTCATGGGGGTGTACCCGCTGGGACGCGCCCCGTTCCACATGGTGGTCAGCGTTCCCATTGCCGCGTTTCCGCCCTTGAGCGCGAAGCTGTTGCCGGAATTGCCCCGCACCATTGCGGTGACGTAGGTGGAAGTGAGAGGCGTGTTGCTGCTGGTCACGGTCGCGGACCCCGCCCAAAGACCGTTCTCGAGATCCGCCATCACCCAGGGGCCGTTGCCGCTCCCTTTCCCCCAGTAGGCCTCGGTTCCGAAGTAGACGGCCTCCATGGTGGCGGAGCCGTCGTCGTGGTTGTCGGTTTCGGCGTTTCCGTAGTCGAAGCAACACCCGCTGTTCACATAGGTACCACTGGTCACCATGTACTCGGTCTCCGCCTGGTCGCCGGTCGCGATGCCCGTGGTCTTGTCCACACGGTAGCCGACGCCCGCGGGGATGTGGACCCCGTAGACCATATGTCCGCTCGCGTTCAACTTGAGTGCAGTCGCGGTCGCCCGCAGGTCCGCAGCGGCTTTGGCGCCGCCGCCAGGAGCGCTGGTGAGGTTGTTCCCCTTGCCCGACTGGTCGTAGATGATGGAGATGGTGCAGGTGGTACCGGTGCAGAAGGAGTCTTGGGTCGCAGAGTTGGCGAAGCCGCCCGCAGCCAGCACCCCGATGTCCTTCGTGGTGCTGTCGGATCCGCGTTTGACCTGGTACAGGTGTCCGGTGTAGGCTCCGTAGAGCGCGCGCACGGTACTGTGGGCCGCGACGCAGGGCGTGCCCGCGGTCTGGTAGATGTCGCAGGGTCCCTCGGCCGCGGTCCGGGCAGGGCAGGCCAGGGTACCGATCACTCCAACTGCCAGCATCCAGATCGCCTTGTTCGGCAACGTTCCCGTTCCCATGGTTCTCCCCTTCCTCCGAGTGACGGACCCCACCTCCGGTTCTCGCCCTGGGGCGCCGTGGTTGGTTCGAGCCATGAAAATGGACATGAGCCTTCAAACTGGCTGACCGTTCTCCGGTTTTCCGTTGTTGGATCACCAACGGACCCCGGCCGGCGATCGGGAAGGGAACGAATCACCGCAGGTCGTCTGGATAGATCCCGTAGATCCGATGTCATCGAGCCGAAAGTCGCCATTCCTGCCTGGGCAGCAGGGAGACCGCCCAGACATTCCGTTCACCGGTGGACGACGATGGTCCCGCTCCATGCGCTCTTCCCACCGACTTGCATCGCCAGGACGTAGACGCCGGAATGGGCTTGCCGGGCGTCCCAAACCGCGCCATGCACTCCTGCGGCCACCGTTCCGTCCACGAGCCTGGCGACCTCGCGACCTTGCAGATCGAGCACGCGCAACCGGACGCTTTGCGACGTCGCCAGCGAGTAGCCGACCACCGCCTTGCCGTTCGAAGCATCGTACTGGACGGATGTCCGCGATCCCCCGAAATTCACGTCCGCGATCGCCGAGGTGTTGCTTCCGTAGCCCGCGGCGACGATGTTCACCTGGATCTCGCTGTCCGTCGCGTTCGACGGGTACCCCGAGACGATGGCTCCCTCGTAGAAGGTTCCCAGGCTCTGGTTCACTCCGCCGCCGGCCTTGCAGCAGTCTCCGCCGCTTCCCAGCACGATGGCCCCCTCCTTCTTCATGGGGCTGTATCCGCTCGGAAGAGATCCGCTCCAAAGCGTGCTCAAGCTGCCGGATTGCGCGTTGGCTCCCTTCAGCATGAACTGGGTGGTGCCGTTGTTCTTGAGCATCGCCGTGACGTACTTGTTCGTGAACGATTTCTGGTTCGTGTTCCACGCCGAGCTTCCCCCGGAGAAAAGTCCCCATTCGAGATCCGCCTGGACCCAAGGTCCCGTCCCGGTGCAGACCTCCGTCGGCGATCCGAACCAGCAGCTGGTCCCGAAGTAGATCGCGTCCATCGCGCCGGCCGCGACGGCCGTCCGGGTGGTCTCGCTGTTGCCGTAGTCGAAACAGCATCCGCCGTTCACATGGGTGCCGCTGGTCACCATGTACAGACCCTCCGGAGCGCTGCCGGTCGGGACACCCGTCGCGGATCCGTTCCTCCAGTAGGTGTTGCCGGGGTTGATGTAGAGGGAATACACCTTCTGGCCGGAGAGGTTGAAGGATTCCGTCGTCGCCGGAGCGGGAGCTGCCGATCCCCCCACCGCGCTTCCGGATCCCTGGTAGTCCATGAAATTGCCCTTGCCCGACTGGTCGTAGAGAATGGTGATGACGCAGGACGTGCCCTTGCAGAACTGGTCCTGCGCCGCGGAATTGGCCGCCCCACCGGGGTTCAGGACCCCGATGTCCAGGGTATCGTTGTCGGAAGATCGACGCACCTGGTACAGGTTTCCCGAATACGCCGCGTACAGCGCTCGAACGGTGCTGTGGGCCGCGATGCACGGGGTCCCGCCTGCCTGGTAGATGTCGCAGGGCCCGCTGGCGGCGGCACACAGGCGTTGCCCCCCCATCACGATGGCGACGGCCATGGTCGAAAACGCGCTGTTGACAAATTTCATTGGGTCACTCCCTTCCCTGATCTCGTTTGATCCATCGCCCTCTCGGCGGCTCGCGACGACGGAATCGCCGCGCTGCGAAGTTCAACGCCCGACAAGGACATTTCCGCTCCAGACCACACGCCCCTCGATCTCCATCGACAGGAGGTAGATGCCTGCACGCGCTCCATGCGAATCCCAAACCGCCTGGTGGAATCCCGTGGGAACCACGCCATCGACGATCCTGGCGATCTCCCGTCCCCTCAAGTCGACCACCCGCAATCGGACCTGGGACGGCGTCGCCAGGGTGTAGGCGATCCGGGTCGTGGCATCCTGGAAATCGCCGTGCAGCGCGACCGCCGGCGCACTTTGGGATGGATATTCCAAGATCGACGTGGAGGAACTCCCGTATCCGGCGGCCACGATGTTGGCCTGGACCTGGTTCATGGTGGTTGTGGAGGCGGCGCCCGAAGTCATCAGGCCTTCGTAGAAGTATCCCATGCCGTGGTCGCTGTTGTCCCCTCCCGTCCCGAGGACGATCGCTCCCTGCTTCTTCATGACCGTGTATCCGCTCGGACGGGGGCCATCGTACATGGTGGTCAGCGTGCCCGTCTGCGCGTTCCCGCCCAGCAGGGCGTACGTCCCCCCCGACCTTCCGACCACCACAGCGGTCACGTAGGGATACGCGACGGAGGTGTTGGCGGTATTGGCGGATGTGGATCCGGAGAAGATCCCGTTTTCCATGTCCGCCATGACCCATGGACCCGAGCCTCCCCCGTGACCCCAACCGGCGCCGCCTCCGAAGTAGATGGCCTCCATGGTCGCGGCTCCGTCGTCCTCGCTGTTGGTCTCCACGTTGCCGTAGTCGAAGCAGCAACCGCTGTTCTGGTAGCTCGCGGTGGTTCCGCTGGTGACCATGTATTCGGTCTCCGCCTGGTCTCCGGTGGCGATTCCCGTGGTCTTGTTCAGGCGGTACCCCGTGCCTTCGCCCCCCGCGGGAGGTGTGCAACCGCCGTTGTTGTCGGCGATCACCTTGATGCCGTAGGCCTTGTGACCGGCCAGCATCAGGGGTAGGGCATTGGCCACGGCTTCCTGGTCGACGTGCATGCAGACCTGCCCCCCGCCCAGCGATTTCGTCAGATGGTTCGCCTTGCCGGATTGGTCGTAGATCTCCGAGATCGTGCAGGTCGTGGCCGTGCAGAACGAATCCTGGGTGGCGGCATCGGCCACCCCGCCCGCGGAGAGGGGTCCGACATTCTTGAGTTGGCCGTCGGAGCTTCGCCGAAGCTGGTAGAGCGGGCCGTCGTAGGAGGCGAACAGCGCGCGAACGGTGCTGTGCGCCGCCACGCAGGGGGTTCCGCCCGCCTGAAGGATATCGCAGGGTCCTTGGGCCCGGATGGTCCCGGTGGCCAGTGCCACGGCGAAGACGAAGGCGACTTGACTGCGAACTCTGGCGGTGTTCATGACGCTCCCCGGTTGGTGGTCGAGACCGATGGACCGGATCGCCATCGCCGAAGCGATATCCGGCGATGCGACTCCATCGTGCACTCTGACGTTTCCAAGGATATGGCGGTGCCCACGGGGGGAAGGCGGGTTTCCGGAGCCGTCTTATGCAAAAAAAACAACGGTGCCGCTCGCCGTCGAAGTCGACGGGGCCGGCAATCGACGAAGCGACAAGGGCATCGAATCGACGGGGCGATTCCCGGTCGCGGGAAGTGCCCTGGGTATGCCTACTTGGCCCCCACCAGGATCTTCCGTGCGATGCCCTCCGAGGCGTTCGGACGGACGACATAGATGCCAGGACGTGGGACGATCCGCGCCACGGCGGCCTCGAGGTTCTCCCCCGTTTCGATCTTCACCAGGCCGAGATCGCGCCCCTGCAGGTCTCGGATCCGATACGATCCAGAACCCGCGTTCGCCGCGGTCCTTTGGCCCAGGATTCCCGTGGCCGCGGGTGTGACGTACAACCGGTAACCGTTCAATTGGCTGGTCACGTTCACCGGAACGGTGATGGAACCGTTGGTCACCGCGTATTTGGTTGTGGAGAGCGTGGTGGTGCCGGAGACCGGCGTGTCCTTGTCGGTCCAGGTGACGTCGTCCAGCTCTACATCCACGCTAGATCCGAACCAGGCTGGAATTCCGCCCACTGCGACGTCGACCGTGCCCACGCTGTTGCCGCCCAGAACGATGCTGGCGTACTGCTGCGACCTGTCGACGGAGGCGAAGGCGTCCACCCCGTCGCTGGCGTCGTTCGGAGGCGTCGTCATCGCCATGTAGCCGGTCATGTCGCCGTACCACTTGTAGAGGTACCAGCCGCCTCCCTTGGCGTT
>Ga0302283_1002781_pt1 | contig 13866 bp, 15 predicted proteins | sample III_Fen_E1_4_FD_198770 | JGI IMG/M metagenome (GOLD analysis project Ga0302283, IMG submission 198770) | Peat permafrost microbial communities from Stordalen Mire near Abisko, Sweden - III_Fen_E1_4 | ecosystem: Environmental > Terrestrial > Soil > Wetlands > Permafrost | place: Sweden: Abisko...
CCTTCCCGTCGCCGGCTGCCGCGGACGACCTGGTGGTGGCCCCGTCATCGAACCAGCTGCACGCCTTCGCCGGTGACGCCGGCCTGCCCGGGCCGCCCACGCCCGCACCGACGACGCCGGGCTACTGGCTCACCGCCTCCGACGGCGGCATCTTCGCCTTCGGTGCCTCGGGCTACTTCGGCTCGACCGGAAACATCGTCCTGAACCGGCCGATCGTGGGCATGGCGGCCACGCCGGACCGCCGCGGCTACTGGCTGGTGGCCTCGGACGGCGGCGTGTTCGCCTTCGGCGACGCCGGATTCTTCGGCTCGACGGGTGCCCTGCACCTGGCCGAGCCGATGGTGGGCATCGCCCCGACCCCGGACGGCAACGGCTACTGGCTGGTGGCCTCGGACGGCGGGGTGTTCGCCTTCGGTGACGCCGCCTTCGAGGGTTCGATGGGTGCGACCCACCTCAACCAGCCGGTCGTCGGCATCGCCGCGGGCGGCGACGACCACGGCTACCGGCTGGTGGCCTCCGACGGTGGCATCTTCGCCTTCGGCTCGGCGCCCTTCTCCGGGTCGGCGGGCAACATTCCGCTGGCCAGGCCCATCGTGGGCATGGCGGTGGCGCCCGGGACGTCCGGCAACGGCTACTGGCTCGTCGCCTCCGACGGCGGCATCTTCAGCTACGGCGGGGCCGGCTTCTACGGCTCGACGGGGGCCGAGTCGCTCGGCAGCCCCATCGTCGGCATGGCCCCGACCATCAGCGGCCACGGCTACTGGCTGGCGTCGGCCGCCGGCGGCGTCTACCCGCTCGGTGATGCCACCTTCTCCGGGGCCCTGATCGGGTTGCCGCTGAACAAGCCGGTGGTCGGGATCGCCGCCGGCCCGGCGCCGGCCTGAGTCCGGCCGCCCCACCGGGACCACGACGGGGCGTCCACCCGACCCGGGTGCGCCCGGGAAACTAGAATGCGTTCCAGTTCCGTGTGCAGCCACCGTGCTGGACGCGTACGTCGGGATCGCAGCGCCGCGGCGCACGAGGGGGCGCGGACGGATTCCGTCGTCCCGAAGGGAGCAGCACCATGATCGACACCGAGCACCTCACCTACGAGGTCGTCGGGACGACCGCCATCGTGACCATGAACCGGCCCGAGGCGAAGAACGCCCTGTCGGGCCCGATGCTCGTCGGCATGGCCGACGCCTGGGTCGAGATCGACACCAACGACGGCATCCGCTGCGCCGTCCTGACCGGTGCCGGCGGCACCTTCTGCGCCGGCATGGACCTGAAGTCGATGTCCGGCCCGGGCAACGACGACGTGAAGGAGCGCATGGCGGCCGACCCCGACCTCCACTGGAAGGCCCTGCTCCGCCACTACTCCCTCAAGAAGCCGCTCATCGCCGCGGTGGAGGGCTGGGCCGTGGCCGGCGGCACCGAGATCCTGCAGGCCACCGACATCCGGGTGGCCGGCGAGAGCGCCAAGTTCGGCGTCTTCGAGGCCCGCCGCGGCCTGTTCCCGCTCGGGGGCTCGACGGTGCGCCTGCGTCGGCAGATCCCGTTCACGGTGGCCATGGACCTCCTGCTGACGGCCCGGGAGGTGTCGGCCCAGGAGGCCAAGGAGATCGGCCTGATCGGCCGGGTGGTACCCGACGGCACGGCCCTGGAGCACGCGCTGGGCATCGCCGAGGTCATCGGCGCCAACGGTCCGCTCGCCGTCGAGGCCATCAAGGCATCGGTCAAGGCCACCGAGGGGATCCCGGAGGAGGAGGCGCTCAAGATGGAGCTGGAGTTCGGCTGGCCCATCTTCGCCACCGAGGACGCGGCCGAGGGACAGAAGGCGTTCGCCGAGAAGCGTCCGCCGGTGTACCGGCGCAAGTGACCGACACCCCCATCGGGTCGGTGGACGACGACGACCCGCGGCGTCGCATGGCCGCCACCCTGCGGCCCCTCATCACGCTGTTGGTGTCCGGCACCTTCGAGGACGGCGTCCTGGACGAGGCGACCGACCGCCTGGAGGAGTTCGTGCGCGGGCTGACCGAACGCGCCGGGCCGAAGCGACCGCGCCGGCAGCCCGACATCGCGCAGCACGCCCAGGACTTCTTCCCGACCAGCCCCGTGATGGGCATGGCCAACCCCATCGCCCCACCCGTGACGGTGGAAGTGGTCGACGGCCCCGACGGCGGCCCCCGCGAGATCCGGGCCGAGGCCTGGTTCGACTGGCCCTACGAGGGTCCGCCCACCTGCGTCCACGGCGGCGTCATCGCCGAGACGTTCGACGAGATGCTCGGCGCCGCCAACATGGTGGCCGGCAGCCCGGCCATGACCGGCACGCTCACCGTGCGGTACCGCCGGCCCACCCCGTTGCGGACCCCGCTGCGCATCGAGGCCCGGTGCCTCGGCCGTGACGGACGCAAGATCCGGACGTGGGCCGGCATGTACCACGGGGACGAGATGACGGCGGAGGCCGAGGGAATATTCATCGAGGTCGGCCCGGAGCGTTTCCTGGCCATCGCCGAGGGCAACGCCGAGCACGACGACCCCGTCGTGGTGGCCGCCATGCGCGCCGAGGCGGGTCGCGTCGGGGCGGCCGCCGACGTGCCGGGCGACGTCCACCTGCCGGCGGAGCCGTCAGGCGACTGATGGCCGGGTCGCCGGTGGCGACCGGCGTGACCCTGCGCCACGCCCGGGTGGGGGACGCCGCCGCCATCGCCGCCGTGCACGTCGCCTCGTGGCGGGCGGCGTACCCGGGTCTGCTGCCCCCTGCCGTGCTCGACGGGCTGTCGGTGGATCGCCGGACGGCGACCTGGGCGCGGATCCTGGTGGACCGTCGCCAGCTGGTGGTGGTGGCCGAGGAGGACCGGGCGGTGGTCGGGGTGGGCCACGCCGGCCCGGCCCGCGACGCCGACCTCGGTCCGACGACCGGTCAGCTCGCCACCCTCTACCTGGCCCCGGGCACCTGGGGTGCCGGCATCGGGCGGGCACTCCACGACGCCGCCCTGGCCCGCCTGGCGACGGCGGGGTACGACTCGGCGGTGGTGTGGATGCTGTCGACCAACGAACGGGCCCGACGCTTCTACGACCGCCAGGGCTGGGCGCGCGACCGCGTCCTGCGGGTGCAGCAGTTCGGCGGGCGGGTGGTCATCGACCACCGGCTGTCCCGCGCCCTCGGGCCCGACGGCGACGGGGCCGAGGGCGGGGGCCGCACGGCGCCGGGGCCCGGCGGTCAGATCTTTTCGCGTCCCTCCCAGTAGGGATCGCGGAGCTTGCGCTTGTAGAGCTTGCCGTTCGGGTCCCGGGGCATCGAGTCGGTGAAGTCGATCGACTTGGGCGTCTTGAACTTGGCCAGACGGGTCCCGCAGTACCCGAGGATCTCAGCGGCCAGCTCGTCGGAGGGCTCGATGCCCTCGGCCGGCTCGACGACGGCCTTGATCTCCTCACCCCAGTCCTCGTGGGGGATGCCGAACACGGCCACGTCGCCGACCTTGGGGAACCCGAGCAGGACGTTCTCGATCTCGGCCGGGTAGATGTTGGCCCCGCCCGAGATGATCATGTCGATCTTGCGGTCCCGAAGGAAGAGGTAGCCGTCCTCGTCGATGAGCCCGACGTCGCCTACGGTGAAGAACCTGCCGATGCGGTTGCTCTTCGTCTTCTGCTCGTCCTTGTGGTACTCGAAGTCACCCGTCTGCATCGACATGTAGACCGTGCCGATGACGTTGGGCTCCTCGATCCGGTCACCGGCGTCGTCGAACACGGCGATCTCACTGATGGGCCACGCCTTCCCGACGGTGCCGGGCTTGGTGAGCCACTCCTGGGCGGTGACCAGCGTGCCGCCGCCCTCGGACGCCGCGTAGTACTCGTCGATGGCGTCGCCCCACCAGTCGATCATCTTGTGCTTGACGTCGACCGGGCACGGCGCCGCGGCGTGGATCATGTGGCGCAGCGACGACACGTCGTAGCGCGCCCGGGTCTCCTCGGGCAGGGCCAGCAGGCGGTGGAACTGCGTGGGCACCATGTGCGAGGTCGTCACCCGGTACTGCTCGATGAGGCGGAGCATCTCCTCGGGCAGCCACTTGTCCATCACCACGATGGTGTGGCCGAGGTGGATCGAGGCACCCGAGAAGCGCATGACGGCCGTGTGGTAGAGCGGTGAGCCGACGATGTGGACGTTGTCGTCCTGGGGCTGGACGTTGAACAGGAAGAGGATGCCGGCCTGGCCGAGCGCCGCCTCCTCGGGGGACAGTCCGCTGAGCTTGCGGAAGACGCCCTTCGGGTTGCCGGTCGTGCCCGACGTGTAGTTCATGACGTCGCCGATCGTGCGGTCGGCCGGATCGGTGGTGGGCTGGGAGTCGCGCATGCGGGCGTACGAGCCGAAGCCGGGGAGGTCCCCGACCCCGAAACAGATCGACGAGGGCATCTCGGCCTCTTCGGCGGCGTCGAGGGCGACGTCGGTGAACCGCTCGTGGGCCACGAAGGCCTTGGCCCCGGAGTCGGACAGGATGTAGGCCACCTCGGGCCCGATGAGGTGGTGGTTGATGGGCACCAGGTACCAACCGGCCTGCAGGCAGGCGAGGTACAGCTCGAACATCTCCACCCCGTTGGGCAGGAGCGTGGCCACCACGTCGCCAGGCTGCAGGTTCATGCCCCGGAGGCCGTGGACGACCTGGTTGGCCCGGCCCAGCAGCTCACCCGCGGTGTACTCGGTCCCGTCCGGCGCGACCAGCGCCAGGTGCTCGGGATCCTCGTGCGCCAGTGCCCAAAAGCCGAGATCGCCCATGTGGTCCCATCCCCTGTGTCGTCGTCGGAACTGCGGTGTCGTGGCCGGCGGCGGCGCCCGGGCGGCCCTCCGGCACGCGGTCGGCCCCGTTGGCGGGGCGACCGGTGGGTGGAGGGGCGCGGGGTGGCGCAGACCCGGTGGGGACGCTAGAACAGGTTCCAGTGGACGGTCAACCGCCTCAGGCGCCGGGGCACGTGCGCCCACGGTGCCGGATGACCGCCCGGACCCCACGAGACCCGAAGATGAGGAGCAACTCGCAATGACAGCATTCCTGGACGGCAAGGTCGTGGCCATCACGGGCGCCGGCGGAGGCATCGGCCGGGCCGTCGCCCTGGCGGCGGCCGCCGAGGGTGCGAAGGTCGTCGTGGCCGACATCGGCGTGTCGATGGCCGGCGAGGACCCGACGAGCGAGGTGGCCGAGGCTGTCGTGGGGGAGATCACCGCAGCCGGGGGCGAGGCCGTCGCCGTGGCCGAGAGCGTCACGACCCTGGCCGGCGGCGAACGGATCATCGGGACCGGTGTCGAGCGGTGGGGTCGGATCGACGGCGTGGTGGCCGTGGCCGGCATCCTGCGTGAGCGGATGCTGTTCAACATGGCCGAGGACGAGTGGGACGCCGTCATCGAGACCCACCTGAAGGGGCATTTCACGGTCTTCCGGGCCGCCTCGGCGATCATGCGCAAGCAGGAGGGCGGCGGCGCACTGGTGGCCTTCACCTCGGGCGCCTTCGCCGGCAGCGTGGCCCAGGCGAACTACGCGGCGGCCAAGGGCGGGATCGTGTCGCTGGTGCGCTCCGCCGCTGCCGGCCTCACCCGCTACGGCATCACGGCCAACGCCATCGCCCCGGTGGCCCGGACCCGCATGTCGGCCAACGTCCCGATGGACCTGGCGGAGATGGGCGACCCCGAGGACGTGGCGCCCATGGTCGTCTACCTGCTGTCCGACCGGGCCAAGCACGTGACCGGGCAGGTCTACACCTCGGTGGGCCCGAAGATCGCCGTGTGGAATCAGCCCCGCGAGGTCCGGGCCATGTACGCCGACGGCCGGTGGACGCCCGAGCGCATCGCCGAGCGCCTCGACTCCACGGTGGGCCAGGAGCGGATGCCGCTGCTGGACCAGCTGGAGGCCTACCGCAAGGCCGCCGAGGAGAAGGCCGCCGCCGAGAAGGCGGCCGGCTGACGCGGGGACCGGCCGGGCTCAGTCCTCGGACCCGTCCGGCTCCTCGAGGATGCAGAACTCGTTGCCCTCGGGATCGGCGAACACCACCCAGGACTCGTTGCCGGACTGACCGATGTCGGGCCGGGTCGCACCGAGCGACTCCATCCGTTCGACCTCGCGTTCGTGGTCGTCGGGGACGAGGTCGAAGTGTAGGCGGTTCTTGCCGGCCTTCAGCTCGGGCACGCGCACGATGAGCAGGGGTCGGACCTGGCCGAATTCGGGGTGGTCCCCACCCGGCTCGATCCAGATGTCACCGTCCTCGTCGGTGCGTTGTCCCCAGCCGAGTACGGCGCACCAGAAGTCGGCGAGCGCGTGCGGGTCCGCCGCGTCGATGGTGACCGTGTCAATCCGCAACGACATGTGCGCCTCCGCTGGTCCACGACTGTCCGCCGACCGTCCCGGAGAGCCTACGCCGTCGCCGCCCGGCCGGACGGGGGGACGGGGGGACGGGCGCGCGCGTCCCCCGGTGCGGGCACGGGTGCGCCGTCCGTCCTACAATCACTCGGACGCGACGGGGCGCGTGCCGGTGGTCGTCATCGCCCCCCGCCGGGAGGTCGCCCGTGGTTGCTCTGTCCGTCGTCCTCGGCGTCGTGGTGCTCCTGTTGGCCGTGCTGGTGGCCGGCCTGCTGCGCAGCCACGCCGACATCCTGAAGGCCCTGCACGATCTCGGGGCCGGGGTGGGGGACCCGGCCGGCGACGCGGCACACGACCACGGAGCCGACGGCCGGGCCGCGGGCCCGGTGTCCGTTCCCCTGACCATGGGGCCCGCACTGGCCGCCGACCGGGACTCGACCTCGGCCCCGGCCGTGGTGGGCGTCACCCCGTCCGGCGACGCCCTGGCCGTGGCCCCCGCCACGTCGGGTGGCCTCACCCTCCTCGCCTTCCTCACCACCGGCTGTGCCACCTGCGCCGGGTTCTGGGAGGCCTTCCGGCAGCCGGACCACCTGGGGCTCCCGGCGGCCACCCGCCTCGTGGTGGTCACCAAGGGCCCCGAGCGTGAGATCCCCGGCGAGGTCGCCTCGCTGGCGGTGCCCGGGTTGCGGGTGGTGATGTCCAGTGATGCGTGGACCGACTACGAGGTGCCCGGCTCGCCGTTCTTCGTCCTGATCGACGGCGGGACGGGCCGACGGATCGGCGAGGGAGTGGCCAACCGGATGAGCCAGGTGGCCGAGCTGGTGCGGCGCGCCGAGGTGGATGCCCGGGCGTTCGCCCTTGATACGAGACCGGGACGTGACGTGGGCCTCGACGGGCCCCAGCGTGAGTCGGCCAACGATGCCGAACTGCTCGCCGCCGGTGTCCTGCCGGGCGACCCCAGCCTCTACCCGAAGTCCCTCGAGGATCTCTACGGGCCACCCGACGCCCGACTGCCGTCGGCCACACGCCACGTGCACCGGGCGGGCTGACCATGACGACGATGCACGCCCACGGCATCTCCGCCGGTCTCCCGTCGGGCTTCGAGGGGCGCATCTTCAAGCGGTCGGGGAACGGCATCGAGGTGACCAACGCCGTGGCCCAATTCGCCACGTTCGCCCTGCCCGACGAGGTGGGGGATTTCGGGGGCGGGGCCGTGCAGCTGATGGGGAACGACGACATCTTCGCCGTCCTCTTCGAGTACGGCGCCGAGAGCGTGGGGACCCGGCTCTTCGCCCACCCGGGCATCCCCCGGAAGCTGAGTGGTGCCGACTTCCAGCCTCAGGTGCTCCGCCGGGGGATCACCGGACAGGCCGGGACGCAGTGGTTCTTCACCGAGTCGGGCCGGCCCTTCACCTTCTACGCCGTGCTGGGCAGCCACGCCCGGCGGTCGGTACTGGTGCCGCGGGTCAACCAGCTGCTGGCGGGCCTGAGCGTGGACCGGGTACCGGCGCCGGCCGGGACGGGGGCCCCGTGGAACTGATGGGCCCGTTCCTGGCGGCGTGCGCCCTCCTGCTGGTCGCCGGGGTCGCCAAGCTGGTCCGTCCGATGGACACGGCCCGGGCGCTGGTGACCGTGGTCCCGGTGCCGTTGCGAGCCGGTCGCGCCCTGGTGCGGACCGGTGCCTCCGCCGAGGCCGTGCTCGGGGCGGTGGCCCTGGCCCATCCGTCACCACTCGCCGCGAGCCTGGTGGCGGTGTCCTACCTCGGGTTCGCCGGCTTCGTGACGCTGGCCCGGGCGCGGGGTGGACCGCTGGCCACCTGCGGGTGCTTCGGGACCCCCGACACACCGGCCACCCGCACGCACGTGGTCGTCACCCTGGCGTTCGCCGCATCGGCCGTCGTGGTGGCCGTCTCGGGGTTGTCGGACTGGCTGCCCACCCTGCTGGCCGGGCAGCCGTGGCACGGGGTCCCTCTGGCCTTGCTGGGGCTGCTGTGCGCCTGGTTGGCCGCTCTGACGATGGGCCGGCTCGCCGAGCTCGGGGCGGCCCGCCACCGGCTGGGGATCGCCCGGGGCGGGGCGGCGGCATGAGCGTCACCCTGGTCGAGCGGGCCTCGTCGTTCCTGGCCACACGCGTGTCCCGGCGCAGCTTCATCAACCGGTCGGCCCTGGTGGGCAGTGCGGTGGCGGTCGGTTCGGGTGTCGACCTGCTGCTGCGCCCCGGCACGGCCTACGGGGCGGTGTGCACCTGCGCCAACACCGCCTGCGACTGCGGCTCGACCTGCTGTGCGGGCTTCTCGGAGTTCTGCTGTTCCATCAACGACGGCTACAACTACTGCCCGACCGACACCGTGATGGGTGGGTGGTGGAAGGCCGACAACTCGTCGTACTGCGGTGGTCCCCGGTACTACATGGACTGCCATGCCCAGTGCGGTTGCACCACCGGCTGCGGCGGTGGGTGGGGATTCTGCGACACGGGGTGCGACGGGGTCACCTGCGGCTGCGGTCCCGACGGCTGCAACTCGTGGGTCACCGGGTGCTTCCAGTTCCGCTACGGGCAGTGCAACCAGCAGATCGACTGCATCGGCCGGATCGTCTGCCGGGTCGTGGCCTGCGTGCCGCCGTGGACGGTGGACCCGACCTGCACGACGACGGTCGCCGTGGACAACAGCACGGCGGAGATGGACGCCGCCTGTTGGACGAGCGCCCCGCCGTCGCCACCACCCCCTCCGCCCCCACCGTGCTTCTCGCCCCTGACCGACTGCCTGGTGACCGCCCTGGCCGGTGGGGTCGGCGGCACCGGCTACGGCATGGTCACGGCCTTCGGCAAGGTCCTCACCTACGGGTCCTTTCCCGACCTGGGCGACCTGACCTCCGACGTGCTGGCGGCGCCGATCATCGGCATGGCGGCCACGCCGAGCGGCCGCGGGTACTGGCTGGTCGGGTCCGACGGTGGGATCTTCGCCTTCGGCGACGCCCCCTACCTGGGCTCGATGGGCGGTCAGTTCCTCTACCGTCCGATCGTGGGCATGGCCGCCACGGCCACCGGCCGCGGGTACTGGATGGTGGCGTCCGACGGCGGGATCTTCGCCTTCGGTGACGCCCTGTTCAGCGGGTCGATGGGCGGCCATCCCCTCAACGAGCCGATGGTGGGCATGGCGGCGACACCCTCCGGTCTCGGGTACTGGACGGTGGCGTCCGACGGCGGGATCTTCGCGTTCGGCGATGCCCCCTTCTACGGGTCGATGGGTGGCCAGGCCCTCAACGCACCGGTCGTGGGCATGGTGGGCACGTCCAGCGGCCACGGCTACCACCTGGTGGCCTCCGACGGCGGGGTGTTCGCCTTCGGCGACGCACTGTTCGACGGGTCCATGGGTGGCCAGCTGCTGCAGCGTCCGATCGTGGGGGTGGCGGCCGACGGTGCCGGCTACTGGATGGTGGCCGCCGACGGCGGGATCTTCGCCTTCGACGCGGGGTTCTACGGGTCCCCGGCATGAGGGCCGTCCGCCGTCCGACCCCGGGCACCGGCCCGCCGCCGTCGCAGTGCCGTCAGCCGTCGCCGACCCGAGGAGCCCCATGACGTCGTCCCTGTCCCTCCTGCTCGTAGCCCTGGCCCTCCTCGTGGGCGTGGCCGCCGCCGTGCGGTCGACGTGGTCGCCCTGCGGACTGTCGATGCTGTCGACCATCACCCCCTTCGGCGAGCGCGCCAAGGGCCACCGCTACGCGGCGACCGCCACGTGGTTCGTGGTCGGTGCCACGACCGGAGGGCTCGCCCTGGGTGCCCTGGCGGCCGGACTGGCCGCGCTGGTGTCGGTCGCCGGCGCGTCGACCGCCGCCGTCGGCGCGGTGGCCGTCGTCGCCACCTCGGCGGCGCTGGTGTCGGACTCCGGACTCGCCGGGTTCCGGATCCCGGCCCACTTCCGCCAGGTCAACGAGCGGTGGCTCGACGCCTACCGCCCCTGGGTCTACGGCGCCGGCTTCGGGTTCCAGATCGGGTGCGGGCTGGCCACGTACATCACCACCGCCGCCGTCTACCTGACCCTGGTGCTCGCCGGCCTGTCCGGTCGCCCGCTGGCGGCGCTCGGTGTCGGCCTGGTGTTCGGGCTGGTGCGGGGCACGGCGGTCACCCTCACGTGGCGCACCACCACGCCGGCGGCGCTCCTCGCCTTCCACCAGCGGTTCGCCGCCCTGCGTCCGTGGGCGGACCGGGGGGTGCTCGTGACGCTCGTCGTCACCGTGACGGCGCTGGCCTTCGCCGTCGGGCCCGTCGTCGCCCTGGCGGGCATCGGCACCGTCGTCGTGGCCACCGTGGTGCTCCGGACCGTGTGGCACCTCCGCCGGGTCCGGGCGGACGCCGGAGCGGTGGTCACCACGGCGCCGTCGGCCGGCGGGACGGACGCGCTGGACGCGGCGCCCTCACGCCTGCAGGACCGGGGACCGGACCGCTCAGTCGCCGTCGGCTGAGCCCGCGGGGGCCGGCGCCGCCCATTCGCCGACCGGGTCGCCACCGGTGTCGCCCCCACTCTGGTCCGAGTCGCCGGCAGTCTGGTCCGAGTTTCCGCCCGCGTCGTCCGACGGCGGCTGCGGGTCGGGCCGCGAGTCGCGCCAGCGGCGGTAGGGACCGACGCGCGACGCCAGGAGCAGCAGGCCGACGATCGCCAGGGACACCCCGGCGATCTGCACCAGCAGCGACCCGAGGTGGCCGTCCTCACCCAGCCACAGGTGCTCGTCGAGGAACCGCTCGATGCCCCACAGCACCATGCCGACGCCGAGCACGATGCCGGCCGGGGGGAGGGGGGCCAGCGGTCGGGGGATCGGTGACCCGTCGGATGCGACGGCGGGTGTCCGGTCGCGGAGGAACCGCTCCACGAGCAGCAGGATGCCGAAGATGGCGAAGTCCTCGGCGGCCTGGAAGATCGGCACCGGCAGGACCTTCTGGTTCGGATGGAGGCCCGCGTAGTACATGCCGAACCACTGGTGGGTCGGGTGGCCGCCGCCGTTGACCATCAGCTGGGGGCCGAGCAGGCGGCCCATGCCCCAGCAGGCCATCAGCACCGGGGCCATGAGGTCGGCGAAGCGCAGGGACGGGAGCTGCGGGCAGCGACGGCGCGAGCTGACGATCGCCACCGGCACCGCCAGGATCAGGCCCCCGAACGACGACAGGCCCCCCTGCCAGATGGCGAACACCTGGGACGGATGGGCCGTGTAGTACGAGAGGTGGGACAGCACGTGCATGGCCCGGGCGCCCACGATGGCGGCCACGATCACCCACACGAACATGCCCGTCACCCACTGCCACGGATAGCCCCGGCTGCGCAGGCGCCGCTCGGTGTAGCGGAGTCCGAACCAGAAGGTCAGGGCCAGACCGATCCCGTAGGTGTGGACCTCGAGGAACCAGATGTGGAAGGCGACGGGGATGGGTCTCATGGTGGGGGCGCCTGGCCTGCGGCGGTGCCCCGGGGCACCGGCCAGGCCCTCAGTATGCCCCAGGGGGCCGGTAGGGTGGCTTCGCCGGGGCCGGTGCCCGGGCGGACGGGGGTCCGGGACCGCAACGGGCGGGCACGCCCCCGAGTACGGGTCGGAGGTGACGCCGTGGTGTCGTTGGCAGGAAAGGTCGCAGTGGTGACCGGCGGGGGATCGGGCATCGGACTGGCGACGGCGACCCGGCTGGCCGGTGCCGGCACGTCGGTGGCCGTGGTCGACCTCGACGGCGACTCGGCCGAGCGGGCGGCGGAGGAGCTCGGTGGCCTGGCGCTCCAGGCCGACGTCGGGCGGTCCGACGAGTGGCCCGGCATCGTCGACGCCGTCACCCGCCGCTTCGGGGGCATCGACCTCGCCCACCTCAATGCCGGGGTGACGACGGGCGAGGCCGACATCACCGCAGTGACCGACGCGATCTACGACCGGGCCACCGGGGTCAATGTGGACGGCGTGTTCTACGGCGTGCGTGCGGTGGTACCGGCCATGGCCGCCCGGGGCGGCGGGTCGATCGTAGCCACGGCGTCACTCGCCGGCCTGATCGGCTTCTCGCCGGACCCGGTCTACTGCCTGACCAAGCACGCCGTCGTCGGCCTGGTCCGCTCGCTCGGGCCGCAGCTGGCGGAGAAGGGGATCACCATCAACGCCGTGTGTCCGAGCATCGTCGACACCCCGCTGATCGCCGACATGCGTGAGGTGCTCGAGTCGAGCGGCTTCCCGCTCATCGACGTCGACTCCGTGTCGACCGCGGTCGTGGACCTGCTGGCGGGGGAGGCCAACGGTGAGGCCATGGTGATCCAGGCCGGACGCGAGGCGCTGCCCTTCCGGTTCGCCCGGCCGCCCGGACCCCGTGCCGGGGGCACGGTGGGCCAGATGCCGCCGAAGGAGTTCGCCGCGCACGACCAGGCCTAGGCCGCGGGCCGCCCTCAGCCGGGCGGGGGCGTGACCGACCAGCCGCGTCGACGGAGCTCGTCGACCAGGAGATCCTCGGGTACCCGCTCGAGCTGGCGCGCCAGGCTCTGACGTCGGGAGGACGCCGGGGGCTGGGCCGGCCGGGTGGTGGTGCGGGTGGCTCCCGCGACGGCTGGCGCGGTGGAAGCGGTGGAAGCGGGCGTCCGGTTGTCCGGATCCGGGGAGCCGGTGCCCTCGGCCTCGGCCTCCAGCCGGGCGATGAGGTCCTCGGCCTCGTCGCGGGTGAAGCGTCCGCCCGCCTGGCGCTGGGTGAGGCCGAGCGGTCCACGGGCGTCGCGGAAGCCGGTGTGCCCGGCGGACTCGACGAGCGCGGTCAGGTCACGCAGCTGGCGCGCCGTGGCCGGTGGCCCGGACTGCTGGCCGAACGACATGGGAGGGTCCGGACGGGACGGTCAGGTGGTCGAGGGGGCCGATGACGACCCCCGGGGCCCCGGAGCGGTGGTCCGGCTCAGACCACCCGGCCGACGCCGGCCAGTCCGTCGGTCCGCACGCCGGTGATCCACACGCTGGCGCCGGTGTACGGGGCCTCGATCATCGACCCGCCACCCACGTACATGGCCACGTGCTCGTCACCGCCGGGACCGTAGAACAGGAGGTCGCCCGGCTCGATGTCGGCCATCGGAATGTGGGTGGTGTCGGCGAACTGGGCGCCGGAGTAGTGGGGGAGGCTGATCCCGACCTGGTCGTAGGCCCACATCACCAGGCCCGAGCAGTCGAAGCCGGCCGGCGTGGTGCCGCCCCAGACGTAGGGGACGCCGATCTCACGCTCGGCGGCCTGGACGGCTCCGGCGGCGCCCCCCGACAACGGCGGCGGGGGAGCGGACGGCGTGCTGACCGTGGAGCCGCCGCCCGACGAGCCCCCGCCCGAGCTGCTGCTCGAACCGGTGGACGTGGTCTGACGGGTCTGTTGGACCTGGGCCGCCTTGGACGCCGCGACCTTCTGGTTGAACGCGGCCTGTGCGGCGGCGGCGGCGGCCGCGGCCTGTGCGGCCTGACGCTGCTGGACCAGCTGCTGGATGTTGGCGTCGACACTCGCCAGGGTGGCCTTGTCCTGGCTGGCCAGGGCGTCGGCCTGGCTCTGGGCCTAGGCGAGGCT
>Ga0302283_1002804_pt1 | contig 13807 bp, 14 predicted proteins | sample III_Fen_E1_4_FD_198770 | JGI IMG/M metagenome (GOLD analysis project Ga0302283, IMG submission 198770) | Peat permafrost microbial communities from Stordalen Mire near Abisko, Sweden - III_Fen_E1_4 | ecosystem: Environmental > Terrestrial > Soil > Wetlands > Permafrost | place: Sweden: Abisko...
GCGGGTGCCAGCGCGCCGATGATTCCCAGGCCGAGCAGGCGCGTGAGCTTGCTCCAGACGACCGCCTTGACCCCTGGATCGACGCCGAACCCCTTGCGGGCCGCATCAGCGAGCATGGCCGGCACCAGCATCGGCGCGAGGGCCGACTGCCGGCGCTCCTCGCCGGTGCGTCGCCGAGCCACCGCCGCGTCGAACATCTGGTGCGCCCGAGAGAGCCGGGAGCGCACCGTGTTCTCCAGCTCCCCGAGGGCCTCGGCAATCTCCGGGATGGGGATCTCGTCCATCGTGTGCATCATGTAGACGATGCGCTGATCCTCGTTCAGCGCTTGCAGCGCGTCGGCGAACGCCTGCTGCATCTCGGTCAGCAACCTGTGTTGGTCGGGGCCCGGAGCCGTGTCCATGACTTCCATGTCGTTCTCGGTGTTCTCGGTGTCCTCGGTGAGCGGAAGAAGGACCGGGCGGGAGTGGGTGCTCCGCAAGTAGTCCTGCGCGGTGCGGTACGTGATCACCTTCAGCCACGGCTTGATCGCCCGTGTGGGATCGTAGCGATCAAGCGAGGCGTCGACGCGCATCCACACGTCCTGCGCCACATCCGGCGCGTCACGCTCCGGCACCCCAAAGGAGCGCAGCGAGTTGATCACCGCGTTGAAGTGCTCCGTGTACAAGGGCGCCAAGGTCGGGCGCGCTCTCCCGTAGGAGGGGCGACGTGTGCGGCTGAAGAAGCCCATGTCCCTCATTCGTGGCAACTCCCTGACCGTGTCCCAGAAATCGACATGTGGGCTCAGAACGTGAAAACGAGCCCGCCCCCGGCGGTCCCCGAGACGAGGGAGGCCCGGTAGACCGGGGTGCCGCCGGCTTCGAGGACGGGCTGCGTGAGCGTCACCAGCGCGTCCGCCGAGACGCGGACAGCAACGTGAGTCTGGAGCGGGAACTCGGCGCCGCCACGCCCGCCCGCCCCGGCGTAGAAGAGCGTCGCCGGCTGTGCGACCAGGTTCATGGCCGTACCTGTCCCGTGAAGCGCGCCCCCGGCGACCTCGCCGCACGCGAACAGGTAGTGGAGGAAGTGCCCGCAGGCGACTGCCGCGCCGGTGGCGCGGTAGGTGGTGACGTGGACGACGTGGTCACCGCTGGCGATGTCGCCGCTGGCCGGCGCGACGAAGGCGGCCTCGAAGGCGACGGAGAGCGGACGGTCACGCCAACGCACGCCAACGTCGAGCGCGAACGAGGGGCCCCAGCCCGGGGCGGCAGCTATCGCCACGCCCCCGCTCACACCAAGCCGCGTCCGGTACTCCGGCTCGGGCTCCGGTGGCGGTGGCGTCACTACGTCCGGCCGTGGGCCTGCGGCCAGCTCCGGGGGTCCGGGAGGAGGTGGCATCGGCAAGACCTCACCGTCCAGACCGAAAAGGCGATGCGCGTTCGGGTTGGGGGTGAGCGCTGGCGCGGCTGGCCGGGACCCACGCGGGTCGACCTTGATCGCGATGGCGAGGGCCAGTGAGTCGACGATGGCCGAGCAGTCGCGGGGGACGGGGCCCAGCGGGATGGTCCACAACGGTGCCCCCATCGCGTCGCGCAGCTCGGCGACGCCCTGGTACCAGCCGGTTCGACCCTGGAGCCGGACGACGAGGACGCCGGGAGCGGCCGGATCGAAGAGCGCGCGGTGGACGTGCGCCGTCATGGCGTCGCGGAACTCCTGCTCGTCGGGGCACACGGGCTGCGCACCGGGGTCGCGCTGATAGTCGAGGCGCATCGTGGCGGGCACCGGCACGGGCGGCGCCTGGCCGAACGCGGGGGAAGCGAGCAGGACGAGGGCGAGGGCGAGACGCACCGTGGAGCCACCGCCCGCAGGTTGAACCATTGATACAAATGGGCTTAATTTCATTTGTACATCGCCCCTTTTCCTCACATCACTGGAAGCCGGCTTGCGCGAAGATTTCGAGCACGAGATCCCGCAAGGGTCGGCCTTGCTCGACGGCGCGGATCTTCAGCGCGCGATGAACGCGGATCGGGATGTTGACCGCGAGCCGTTGCTCTCCGTCTTGCAGCGCCGCGGCGTTCTTGACGTCACGGTCGCGGGAGCGGGCGCTCGGGCGGTCCATGTTGAGCACGGGCTTTGACTTCGCGCGGGTCTTCTTCTCCTTGATCATGGTCCGGGCTTCTCTCCTACGCAGCACGGCGACGGGGTTTGGCGATCGCCTTGTAGAGGGCGCGGATCTCGTCCGCGGCCTGACCCTCCGGATCGGTGGTCAGAACACTTTCGCCGATGGCGGCAGCCTCAGCGAATGCAATCCGCTGATGGATGACGACATCGGCCACCTCGCCCTTGGTGGCGATAGCCGCTGGGGCCTCGCGTGCGAGCACGGTGTTCATGGTGGCCCGGTTGACGACGAATAGACGCCGCGCTGGCCCGCGGCGCAGCTCGGCGCGGATGGCATCCGCGTCGTTGAGCACGTCGATCGTTTCGGAAGCCGCCCACAAGTCGAACGGCCCCGGCTGGATCGGGACCAGAACCACATCGGCGGCGACGGCTGCGGAGCGGGTCACGTCCCCAAGGCGCGGGGGACCGTCGAGCACGACGACGTCGTAGCCGTCGGTGATCTCGCGGAAGCGCTGAATTGCGAGCGCCTTGTCGGCCTTGACGGTAGCGAGCCCTTCCAGCCCGGAGCCCACGAGGCGCGCCGCGGACCAGTCGAGGGCGGAGCCCTGCCGGTCGAGATCGATCAAGAGCGTCCGTCGACCATCGAGCCTCGCCGCGGCGGCAAGGTTGGTAGCGATCGTGGTCTTCCCAACGCCGCCCTTTTGGTTCAACACCGCGATCGTCAACATGCGGTCGATAGTACCGGAGTACAGATGCACAAATCAACGATGAGTACACATGTGGCGATGTACAAACGCCCATCGAGCCGTCCGCTACGGCGCCGGCGTCCGCCCGAAGTGCGCCGCGACGAGGGAGTTGCCTCCGTTGCGGGCCACCCGTCGAACGGCCGCCAGCGCGGGGTGCCGGGCGCCTCGCCGGCGGTCTCGCGCGCGTTCTCGAAGGCGCACCAGAGGCCGCCCCCCCCAGGTGAGGTGCCCCGCCGAGCAGGGCGAAGAGCTGGAAGCCGAGCTTGACCCGCTCCGAGGTGGCCGCGGAGCTTGCGGAGCCGCCGAGACGTAGAGGCGCGCCTCGCGGGCAGGGCGGGGGCCGGGTCGCTCCGGCACCCAGAGCTTGCCCACCTCGCCCGGGCCGAGCCGCACCGGCCTGAGGCACAAATCAACGAAGAGTACACATGTGTATATGTACAAACGCCCATCGAGCCGTCCGCCACGGCCGCGCCGGTCGATGCCGCTGGCGATCTGCGCCGGGCCCTCGCACAAGCTCGACCGCAGGACGGGCGCGGGCCTCCGTGCTCCGCACGAGGACGCCGTCTTCGCCGACGCTACTCCTTCACCTCGACGCCTGCGACGTCGCGTACCTGCACCGGCGGAGCAGCGTGCTTGGCTCTCCGCCGCGCGATGAAGACTTCGGGCGCAGGCTTCGGTGGGGCCAGCGGAGACGAGGCCGGCTTCGGCGCGACCGAAGCCGACAGCCCCGCCGGCTCCGGCCGGGTGGCGGGAGAGGGCTGCACAGCGTCGGGCTTGGCCTTGCGCTCGAAGACCTGGATGGCGGGTTCGTCGAGGGTGAACCCCTCGGCCGTCCGCGTTCCCATCTTGCCGGCGAGGGTGGCGAGCCAGAGCGGCCACATTCCGGCGGCTTGCTCAAGCTTGAGCCACAGCTTCGGTCGGAGGCGGACTGAAACGTGGACGCCATCGCAGTCGAGAGCGAAGTCCTTCCAGCCATGGGCATTGGTGGTGACCTCGGCCGGCAGGGCGTTGATCTTGATCGTGATCTCCAGCTTCCCCGAGATGGGCATGGGCAAGGCGTAGCGTCAGCCGTGCGTAACGTCCACCTCAGAGCCTCGGCGTGAGCCTGTCCACGAGCTGGAGCGCGCCCTCCGCCTCCGCCTCCGAGGTGCGCGCCGTCCGCTACAGCATCCGCCGCCCCCTCGGCGCCGTTGGGATGGGTGCGCGGGCGACCTGCACGGAGACCGGCGAGCGGCGCTTATTCGATCGCGACACCGGAATAAGACAAAAACGCACGCGACGAAGGGCATCCGGCCCTTGTTGCCAGGGCCTGCGCGGCGCACGCTGGAGGCGGAGGCGGCTCGGGGGACAGGCCGACCCATCCTTCGCCGGGATCTTCCCCCGATCCCCGCTGATAAGTGAAATCGATAGGGGGGTTAGCCCTTGATCTGGGCGGCCAAGGGAGCGTAGTTTCGGCCTACAAAGCGGTTGAGGGCCAGCGCGCTAACGCCGACCCTCTACACCCCTCACACCGTAGCCGCCGCTATCGGCGGCGACGTTTCGCGAGGGGGATCACTCCGCTGCGGGACGGAGCTTCGTGCAGAATATCGCGCGCACCCCGAGCGGGGTAGAGAAAACCGACCCCCCTGCGTCGGTCGGCGGCCCTGACAGGCCGCGGACGGGCGCGCCGGGCCGTGGATGGCCCAAGGGGCGCCCGTCTCCGCGCCGGGGCATGAGGCTCGGCCCCTGCCATCGGACGTCGCCGAAGCGTGCCCCCGTCGATGTCCCCTGCCCTCCGGAGGTGCTGGCCGAGATCAAGCGCGTCAACGCCATGGCCACCATGCTGCCCCTCACGCGCGTCAAGGAGGTGGTCGCCGTGATGCCGCTCGATGCCGTGCTCAAGGGCGTCTGGCTCAGCATGTTCAACGACGCGTGGAGCACGACCTGCGAGGGCAGAGGGAAGAGCTACGCGGACCTGGCGCGCGAGACGGGTTCCAGCCGACGCATCACGATCGACCGGGTCGCGCAGCTTGAGTCCTACGGCCTGGTGAACACCATGCTCACCAAGCTCAAGCCCGGGTGGAACGGGCTCAACACGTACCGCCTCCAGATCCCTCCCGCCTGGGCAGCGGCTGCAAAAGCGGCGGCCGACGGCGACCCGGCCAGCGAGCAGCTCGACCAGGCCGGCGAGGAGGAGGGCGACGGGACGACGGCGACCGAGACGGCGACGGGGCCGTTCGTGCCGCGCGAGGCATGGCCAGCGGAGGTGAACGCCATCGGCGAGATCCTCTGGCTGCACGCCAGCGAGTTGCGCGTGGGGGTCGACGCGTTCGCTCCGGCGCTCTGGGCGTTCGCGTGCGAGAAGCCCCGCCACTATAGCCTCTCGCGCGTCCTCATCGGCATCGAGCATGCCGCGTCCAAGGCCGAAGGCGCGCGCGGCAAGGAGCTGCGCCGCTTCATCAAGGGCTGCATCGAGCACCTCAACGCCGGTGCGACCGGCTCGCCCGAGGTGAAGGCAGCCGTCCGGACGGCGGAGGCCGCTCAGGCGCCTCCTCCGATGCCTCGGCGCATGCCCGTCGCCTCCTCGCTGGCAGCACCGATCGCGCCCGTCGCCGCACCGCCCGCCGTCACCGCGCCCACCCTGAGCGAGCTGCTCGCCTTCCTCGCCGACCCGCAGACCTACAGGGCGATCACGGAACGATGGCCCGGCCCCCGCATGGCCCCGGCTCTTACCAACCTGCTCGTCGTCGATCTTCCGGCGAAGGGGCTGGTCACGCGGCTCCCTGACGGGCGCTACCAGGCGACGGCCAAGGGCCTCCTAGCGACAGGGACCGGCCCACCGTAACCGCGCGCGCCCCCTGACTGAAAGAGGCCGTCCCGAGGCAGAGAACGCTCTGCCAAGGGACGGCTTTGCTTTGTCCACCCTCCCACAGGCCCCGCGGCGATGCCGCCGGGCGACTTTGGCCCCACGCGGTGCGCGCGGCGGTCGTTCGCGGCGGGGTTTGATCACCACCTGGCGATCTCCGTCACACCAGGTGGCGATCTCCGCAACGCCACCTGGCGATCTCCGTCACACCAGGTGGCGATCTCCGCAACGCCACCTGGCGATCCCCGTCGCACCCATCTCTCAGGGATCTCAGAATCCGCAGGAGGATCAGGGATACCTAGGTGTGAGAGCGCCTCCTGGCGGGCACACAGGGGTGACTTGATCAGGGGGTGGGGATGAGCAGGGCTGGCTCACCGCCTGGCTGGAGCACGTCCTTCACCTGCCGCCGGGGCGGGAGGCGGGAGGCGTCAAGGAACGGGGACGGGGACGGGCATCGCGGTGGACGCGCCGCGCCGCGCCCGCTACCCCATGCCCATGCCCTTGTCAGGGAAGTCAGGGAAGCTGGAGTAGCTCCGGCCAGGTCCTGGCGGCTGCCGCGCAAAAACCTTGGACTGGAGGCGATTTTGGCCGGGCTGAGATCCTCGGAGAAGCTCCTCGCGGCATTCGCCGCAGCCCTGCCCGACGATCCGACCGCGGAGCGCGGGCGATGGTTCGGCTATCCCGTCGCCTTCGTGAACGGGAACATGTTCGCGGGCCTCCGAGAGGAACGCTTGGTGGTGCGCGTGTCCGACGTTCACCAGGCCGAGCTGCTGCTCGTGGGCGGGACGCCGTTCCTGAAGAGCTACCTCGTCGTACCCTCCGCGATCGTCGCCGACCCGGACGCGCTCCGGGGATGGGTCGCACGGGCGTTCGCCCATGTGCTCACGCTGGAGCCGAAGGCCAAGGCGGGTCGACGGCGGGGGCTCGGGGGGGGTGCGCCCGGCGACCCTCCCGCCGCGGAAGTGGCCGGCGGCCCTTCCGCCTCGCCCACCTGCCTCTTCGCGGGCCTGTCCACTGCCCGCTGACCCAGAGGGGTCACGAAGGCGAACCCTTCGGGTGCTCGAGCACCCGGCCTTGCGTCTGCCAACGGTGGTGGCGATGACGTTCGCGCTGAGAGGGTGGGGGCTGGAGAGCGGCCTCCAGGATGAGGGCCCGCCGGGGGACTGGTTTCTGAGCCCGGCGGCCCGGGGTTCGTCGTTCGTCTCGGTGGCAGGGAGGCGGCCGACTTCCTCGGCTCCCTGCCGCCGGGGGCAGGCATCAGGAATCTACCTCGACGATGCTGGCTGGGGCGTTGCCCCCTCGTCCCCCCGCGCTTGACCGGGCGCCCGCGTGAGAGCCGAGATACGGATCGCGTATCTCGGCCCAGATACGTGTATCTCGGCCCAGATACGCGTATCTCACGACTGAGATACGCGTCCCTGGAGGGGGCGGTAGACTCCGTTGACGAGCGCGATGTCGGACCCGTCCATCTCCCGGATGGCGTCTTGGATCACCGCCCGCGCCGAGCCCCTCACCACGGCCAGAATGTCTCGGTACGAGCGCAGCTCCTGCGTGGCGCAGGCATCGAGGATGCGTCCCCTCAGATGGGGCGGGATCGCCGACCCGGGCGGCGGCCTGGAGGTTGCCGGTGGCTCCTGGCGCTGTGCCGGCTGGGGCTGGGTCGGTGACTGCCTCACGGTGGCCAATGGAGTTGGCGGCTTCGGGGGCACGGGGCTCGGTGCCGAGCGGGTGCTGGTCAACGGGGGCGCGGGGCTTGCCACGCTCGGGGCCGGGGCCGGTGGCCTCGCCTGGGTCGTGGCGTGTACACGCTCCGGCGAGTGGGTCGGCCTGGTCGGCGGCGCGGTCGCCGCGGGCCTCGCCGCGGTCGAGCTGGTCGCTGCGGGCCTCGGGGCCGGCAAGGTGACGATGGTCGGCGCTGGCGTGGCGGGCCTCGTCGCCGCCTCTGCTCGCTCTGCGTCCTGCTGGCGCACGATGAAGCAGGCGAGCGAGCGGAAGTACGACCAGTGCATCTTGCCGCAGTCCCGGTCCATCTGATGGTGCATCACATCCGGGGGGTCTTCCCTCGGCGGGGTCGTCCCCTCGTAGTCAGGGTCGCGCCGGATGCGCTCGTACACCTCGGTCTCGCGCGGGCTGAGCACGTCGTGCTGCGTCGCCTGCCACGCCTTCAGCTTCCGTTGCTCGTCGGCTTGGCGCTTCAGGCGCGCGGTCTCCTCGGCCTGTCGCGCCTCAAGCTCCTTCTTCGACGTGTTCCGCTGTTCGTCGGCTTGGCGCTTCAGACGCGCGGTCTCCTCGCGCGCCTCCTCCGCGGCCTTGACCTTCGCTGCATCGGCCTTGACCTTCGCTGCGGCGAGCGGGCGCCGCCAGACCAGTTCCATGGCCGGATCGGCGGGGTAGTGCGCGGGGGTGGGGGTGTCCTGCGTGAGTGCCCGGACCTCCTGAAGCTCGTGCCGCAAGAGGGCACGGAGCGCTTCAAGCTCTGCGCGTGGCGTGGCGTACGTCTCCCGCGCTCGCGTGGTGAACACCTCCTGCAAGGTGCGTAGCTCGTAGCGTTCGTCGAAGTTGAGGGCGACGGGGGCTGCTTGGAGCAGCAGCCGGGCGAGTGCGTCGAAGCCACCCGGCCGCGAGGCTGCGGCCGGCGTCGTCGGTACCGGCGCGGGCACACCGAAGGCAACGGTAGAGTCGACCCAGTACGTCGACTCGCCGCAGAGGCAATGGCCGCCACAGGGCGGCGTCGCGTTGGGGGGCTTGCGACGCTTGCAATAGAAGCAGACGAAGCCGGCGGGGATGGGCGGGGGCCAGCATGCCCGATGCCAGTCACGCAGCTCCTCCGAGTGGATCCACCGATCGAGCGGCCCCCGTTTCATTCCGAAGTCGCGGGCGACCTGCTCGAGGTCCCCCTCTGCTGCCTGGATGGACATGACCAGCGCTTCCCTGGTCTTCTCCTTCGGCGCCGCCGAAGCCTGGAGGAGGCGCGCCGCCCTCTTGCTCAGCGTCATACGAGAATCGTAGCAGCCAGGGACGCTCCCCCTACCTCCGTGCCTTCTTCTTCGCGCTCTTCTTCGCGGCGAGCTTGCTCGGTCTGCGCTCGCGGGCCGGCGTGACGAGCGCTGCCTTCTTCTTCTTCGGGCCCGTGGGTTCGGCCAACGGGGAGGGGGCAAGCGGGGGGGCCGGCGGCGATGCCGGCGGTGCGGGCATCGGGGGCGACGGCGTCGAACTGCTCGGCGCCGCGGCCGAGGCGGGCGCCGCGGGTTCTGCCTTCGCCTTCTTCTTCGGCGCCGCGGCCGACGTCGACGAGCTGCTCGGCGCCTCGGCCGCGGCAGTCTCGGCCGACGTCGGGGTGCGGGGAGCCGTCGTAGCGGGCGAGGCTGCGGGCGAGGACGCTGCGGTCGACGTTGAGGTGGGCGCCGTGGCGGTCGGTTGCGTGGGCTCGGCAGCCGCTGCGCGCGCCGCGCTCAGGCCGGGCAGGGTCGGTTGCGCGGGCTCGGCCGTCGCGGTGGCTGGCGGCGGCCCCTCGATGCCGAGGGCGTCGAGCTTTTCCATGACGATGGCGCGAACGAGGGCGCCGGCGGTGAGCCGGGCGCCAGTGCCGCGGAGCTGTGCCGCGCGCTGGGCGAGCAGGACGTCGAGGCGGGCGTGTTCGGGGGAGGTGAAGCGAACGGTGAGGGTCTTGTCGGCGACGGTGTCGCGGTCGAGGTTCTTGGGTCGGGCCATGGCTTAAACGTACACGCAAACACCGGAGCGCATACTATAAACGAACGCGCAAGCGTCAAACGTACACGCAAACGGCTCCGGTCCGACATGGGGGTGAGTAGACGTCCACTTGCTCGAAGGCGGTTGGTGTTTATGTGTTCGTTAACACAGGACGTACGCGCTTCCGGTTGGGGCGCTGGCGAAAGTGTACACGTAAACGTCTGAGCCCCCCGCCGCGCCGCGGGGCCGGGTAGGCGGCGGCGGCCCCGGCGCGCGTCTCTCCTCCCTGACGCTTCACGCACCACGCGGTATCATCCGCGCATGAGCCTGTCCGAGTGTGCCGCAATTCTCAGGACGGCCACGCGCGCAGCCGAAGCCGCACCGTCGGAAGAGATGTCCGACCGGAGCCTCAAGCAAGAGGAGCGCAAAGCCGGACGCGCAGCGAGGCGCGCGCACGAGCGCGAGTTTGGACCGCTCCCGCCCCCCGACCGTCAGGTGATCAACGAGGCGTTGGACGCCACGCATGTCCACGACTACGCGAAGGCCGCGCAGAGCCTTGGCATCACCGTCGAGGCGTTGGACCAGCGGATCCTTGCCGCTGGGCTCGGAAAGGACAAGAACATCTGCGACCTCTGCTATCGCGACGCGCCCGCTGAAGTATGCCGGTGCTCGGGAGAGCCACGAGAGTGCGTGGTCTGCATCCCCACGCTCAAGGAGCGGATGGCGGGCGGATGGTGGGGCGGCGCGCCGGAGGAGGCATGGGCGCCGGCTGCCCAGGCGGCCGCCCGTCCTGCGCCGGCCGCGTCGACCTGGCCGACCTCGGCGCCGGCCCCTGCGCCAGCCCCTGCTCCCACCTGGCCGACCTCGGCGCCCAGCTCGAGGACCTCGCCGGCCTCGCCAGCCAGCTCAACGCCGGCCAGCTCGCCCGTCACCTTCCCGGGTGTGTCACTCGTGGCACACTCGACGCCCCAGAGGAGACATAGGCCGGCGAGACCGGCCCCCCCGAGGCCAGCGCCGCCAACCAGCTCCGCCCCGAGACCTCCGGCACCCCATCCGGAACAGAGTGTTCCTCGACGACAGCAGGAACAAGTTGTTCCAGGCCCTGGAACAAGGGTTTCCGCGCCGCAGAGGGGGGCCACCCCGCCGGCGCCGCCTCCAGCCCCACCCCGCCAAGAGGCTGCTTCCTCTCCCCCTCCGGCGGCATCCTGGAGGACGCCGTCCACGGAGCTCCGTCTCGTGCCCAGTGTGGCACACTCACCTCTCGCTCAGCACATCCTCACCATCGCCCGCGACGCCAACCACATGAGCGTCAACGGGATCGTGAAGGCCCTCGCCGCAGCCGGCTACGGCGCCCGACGCCAAGACGTCTACGCCGAGATCGGAGCCATGCTCACGGACGGCCGCCTCGTGAAGATCAACGACGTCATCAAGCCTGCCGCGAGGTAGCTTAACGCCTCGTGGAGTACGACGACGCATCGCACGTGATGGGAGCCCGTCAGGGCGGAGCGTGTACACGCTTTCCCGCCGCCCCGAGCACGCTGCGCGCGCGCGCCACGGAGCTGCGCGTCAGGGCCACGGGGTGGCGCGCGCGCGCCACGGAGCGGCGAGGCAAGGCGACCATGCTGCGGGTCCGCGCCACGGGGCTGCGCGGCCGCGCCAGCGCGTTGCCCAGCCTCAACGCCGAGCGAGTCGGCCGAGCGGTGCGCTGAGTCGGCCGAGCTGTGCGCCGAGTCGGTCGAGCTGTGCGCCGAGTCGGCCGAGCTGTGCGCCGCCTCGGTCGAGCTGTGCGCCGAGTCGGTCGAGCTGTGTGCGGAGGCGTCGTTGATGTCCCCGAGTACCCCCCCTCGATGGGTCTCCCCTCGTGCTCGAGGAGGGCGGTGAACGGGGTGCGAGGGCCGTTGACGGTGTATCGTGCGTCGACCCTCATGCGTCCGGTTCCGCTCCTCGGCTCCGCGGTCCAAATCGAGATCACGTACCCGGCTGTCGTCGAGGTGCTCGTCGCCGTCGTCGTGGTCCTCTGGCTTCTTCTGAGGAAGCGCTGAGCACGGCGGGGCCGTGCCGTTGACGGTGTGCCGGCGGGTGGCGCGGCGGTCGGCTCGGGAAGCCACGCGGCGGGCCCGGTCCCGGAGTCAGACGCTGGAGGCGGGTGTCAAGGGTTCTGTCGAGGTCGGGCTGATCGTGGAAGGGGCGTTATGTCAACGGGGGGTCCTACCGTAGGTTTTTGCACGGCTGCCGCCAGCGGCCGAAGGCCGAGCTCGGCGGCGGCCTGGCCGTCGACGCTCTCCGCGCCGGGACCGACCTCGCCGCCTCGGCCCTCGACTGGGTGGACGCCGACGCCACCCAGCGGGTTGCTCGCATCGGGCGCCGCGCGTAGGCCACGCACCGCCTCCAGCACTAGCCCCCAGCACCGCACCCGGAGCACGTCCGGGCGCATATCGCGCACGATGTACGCCACCAGGGCGGCTACGACAAGCAGCATAAACAGCGGATCCATGGTGGTTCCTCTCCCGGAGCGGTAACGTGCTCCTACGAGGGCACGCTACGGCGGACCGGGCAATTCGGGAGGCGAGGTACGGGCGATAGCACGAGAGGCCGGGCGACCGTCGCTTTTCCTTTATATGGCGTCCGAACACGCTCGTCCAATTTTTTTTTGACCCGGCGGCTGGCGGCGGCGTTGAACGTCAACGCTTGTTTTTACGCCTAAACATCAAGTCGAGCTCGGTATTGAGATGCCAGTCTAACTCGGTATTGAGATGCCAGTCTAACTCGGTATTGAGATGCCAGTTAGATGCGAGTCGAACTCGGTGTTGAGGTGCCAGTCGAGTTGAGATGCCAGTCGAACTCGGTATTGAGATGCCTATCGAGTTGAGATGCCTGTCGAAGTCGTGAGAGGCTAATCCCAAGCCAACACGGGAACCGTCACCCCCCCGACGCCCTCCGAGGCTGCGCGGCGCAATGCGGCGCGTCAAATGACGCGGCAGATAGCTAGCGAGAATGTGTATTCTCGTCAGCTATCCGCATGGACAACCCCGACCCCACCCCCGCCCCGCTCGCGGTCCTCGCCCCGGTGGGCGCTGCGCTCGCCCAGCTCGTCCTCGTGGCGGCCGACCAGGACCCCGTCGCGGTCTACCTCGCCGGCCTCGGCAGCGCGAAGAGCCGCAGCACCATGCGGGCAGCCCTCGCCCAGGTGGCCGCCGCGCTCGGCGCTGCGACCGCCCACGCGATCCCCTGGGGCGCGCTCCGCTATCCGCACGTTGCCGCGCTCCGCGCCCGCCTCGCCGAACGAGGCGCGCCCGCGTCGGTGAACAAGGTGCTCTCCGCCGTGCGCGGCGTCGCGCGCGAAGCCATGCGCCTCGGGCAGCTCGACGCCGGCGACTACACCAAGATCGCCGACGTCGAGGGCCTCCGCGGCGAGCGCCTCCCCGCTGGCCGGCACGTCGAGCTGCCCGAGCTCGTCGCGCTCTTCGCCGCGTGCCCCTCGGCGACGCCGCTCGGCGCGCGTGACGCTGCGCTCCTGGCGGTGCTCCGGGTTGCCGGGCTCCGTCGCGCCGAGCTGGCTGCGCTCGCGCTCGAGGATCTCGACCGCGCTCCGTGGACGCTGCGCGTGCTCGGCAAGGGGAACAAGGAGCGACGGGCGTTCGTGGTGCAGGCGCGGCCGGAGATCGAGACGTGGCTCGCGGTGCGTGGCGAGGCGCCGGGGCCGCTCTTCTGCGCCGTCAACAAGGGGGGCCGTCCCACCGGCGCGCGCATGGGCGAGTCGTCGATCGCGTACGTGCTCGCGCGCGTGGCCGTGCGCGCTGGCGTCGACGACGTCTCGCCGCACGATATGCGGCGGACCTTCGTGGGCGATCTGCTCGACGCCGGCGCCGACATCGCCGTGGTGCAGCGGCTCGCCGGGCATGCGCAAGTGACGACGACGCAGCGCTACGATCGCCGCGGTGAGCGCGCAGCGGCGAAGGCGGCGGCGCTGCTCAGCGTCCCGCGCGTGGCATGACTTCTTTCTCCGCGCGCCGAGCCGTCGGTGGAGCGACGCGCTCGACCTGCCCAGCGCCCGGGCGCTCGACCTGCCCAGAGTGCAACGTGGCGTCCGCCACGTTGGCGGACACGTGAGGGTCGATGGCGTCGACGCGGACCTCGTCGTTCCTGCGGGCATCTGACGTCGGCGAGCTGCACCCCGGTGGCCCCCTGCGTGGCGCGGTGCCGGCGGCCTGGGTTTGGGGCTGACGGGCGCCGGGATGCCATGAAACCCGGGCGCCCGAAACCCGAAACCCGGCCCCGCGGAGCCTCTGCCGGGGGGCGTTTACGGGCGTTTACGGCGCCGTAAACGCCCGTAAACGCTTCCGGTCCAGGGCTCTCGCGCCTAAGGGCGGAACCACAGGCCCGCGACGCGGTCCTCCGCATCGAAGGCCACCGTCACGCGCACCGTTGCGC
>Ga0302283_1002809_pt1 | contig 13795 bp, 10 predicted proteins | sample III_Fen_E1_4_FD_198770 | JGI IMG/M metagenome (GOLD analysis project Ga0302283, IMG submission 198770) | Peat permafrost microbial communities from Stordalen Mire near Abisko, Sweden - III_Fen_E1_4 | ecosystem: Environmental > Terrestrial > Soil > Wetlands > Permafrost | place: Sweden: Abisko...
ACCGCGGCGTCGCCGAACCCCGAGCTCCCCCGACCGGAGGAGCGACCGGCGCCCTCGGTGCCGCGCCGGCCCGCACGGCCGGCCGGATCGCGGGGACGGAGCTCGGGCTCCACGCCCTCCGGCTCCACGCCCTCCGGCTCGGACTGCTTCCAGTTGGCCTTGATCAGGTCCGAGAGCCCGGGGCTGTCCGCGGCGTCGATGCCGAATGCATCCTCCAGTCTCGGTCGGCGGAAGTCGGCCGAGACCACGATGACCCGGCTGCCGGTGAGCGCCCACGAAACGGCCAGGTTCGCAGTCACGAAGGTCTTGCCGTCGCCGGCCTCCGGGCTGGTGACGACCAGGATCGGGCTCTGCTGGTCGACGAGCAGGACCCGGAGGCTGGTGCGCAGGTCCCGGACGGCCTCGGCCAGCGACGACTGCGGCGCCTGGATCAGCGCGAGCGAGATCTCGCCCTTCTTGACCTCGGAGTCCTCAGGCAGTTCTCCCAGGAGGGGGACGTCGATCACGGACTCGATGTCCGGGCTGACACGGACGCGGTCGTCGAACTGCTCGCGGATGAAGGCGATCCCACAGCCGACCAGGAGGCCGGCGAGGAGCCCGATGGCCCCGAGCTTGGACTTGGACATCCCGGTGGACGCAGCCGGCGTCGCCGCCACCTGGATCTGCGCATACGGCATGCCGATCTGGATCGTCGACTGCGCTGCCTGGAGCGTACTGGAGGTCTGGGTCAGGGCACTGATCTGCGCGCTCACCAGCGGGTTGGGGTTGTTGGTCGACTGCTGGGACTGCAGCACGGCGATCTTGCTGTTGATCTGGGCCAGGGCGGCGGAGTACTTGTCGATCTGCGCCTGGGCGAGGTTCTGGATCGCACTGACGTACGCCTCGGAGTAGGCGGTGGTCACGGCCTCGGCCGCCGCCGGCGTCGATCCCGACCCGGTGACCGTGAGCGCTCCGGTGGTCGGATCAACCGAGCCGCTGACGCTGGTGCCGGACAGCCCAGGACTGGTCTTGCCGAGTGCCTTGGCCGCGGCCAGCTGCACCTGGGTGCTGTTCAGCTCCTGGACGGGGTCGGGGAGGACCAACGGTGTGGAGGACCCACCCGCGGCGGACGTGCTGTTGATCTGGACGAGCGCGGTCGACTGGTACGTGGGTGACGCCAACTTGGAGTAGGCGAGCACGGCAGCCACGGCAACCACCACGCTGACGATGATGGTCAGCTTCCTGTTCCACAGAATCTTGAGCATCTGTTGGAAGGTCACTGAGGGCTCACTTTCGGCGGTTGGGGTGAATTCACCAGGATACGGGTCAGACGGGCCCGTCGCGTAATCAGGCGGCCACGGGGAGTGACGTTCGTCACCGTGCGCCTGCCTCGTCCCGTACGCGGCGCATGACTGCGGCCATCGCCTGGGCCCGCTCCCGCCACGACGCCACCGCTGTTGCGGGGGCTTCCGTGTCCGCGGAGTCAGCCGAATCCAGCACGCGGGAGACCACCCGGACGAACTCGGTCCGGTCGGCCACGACGACCGCGTCCCCCAGGTCGCGGAACCCGGCCACCGGTGTGGCCACGGTCGGGCGCCCAGCGGCCACGCACTCGTAGGCCTTGATCGGGTCGAGGCTCTCGGTGAACGGATTGACCAGGTGCGGGATCACGACGACGTCCGCGTGCTGCAGGAATCCGGGGACGAGGTCGTAGGGCTGCGGCCCCACCAGGTGGACGTTGGGGAATGAGGCGAGCCGGGCGGCATCCGTCGTCCCGAGGCTGTTGGGTCCGACCAGTGCGATCTGGACGTCGGGTAGGGCAGCGGCCAGTTCTTCCAGCAGTGGGACGTCGAACCGCCACTCGTGGAGCGTGCCGACGTAGACGGCGACCGGTCCTGCGGGCAGCACGTCCGGTCGGTCCTGCGGGGTGCGGAAGAGCTCGACGTCGACGCCGTTCGGGATCAGGTCGACTGATCGTCGGTCGCCGCGGGTCCGTGCGAGGTCCGGCGAGCACACCACCACGGCGCCACTCCGCTCGAGGAGGAGCTCGTCATTTGCCCGCAGACGTGCCTCCTGGCGTGCCGGGAAGTCGGCGAGCAGCCAGTCGTCGGTGACGTCGTAGATCGTCGGCCAGCCGGTGGCCAGCGCGAAGCGGGCATAGTACGCATCGTTGATCCAGACCAACGGGTCGGTGAGCGCCAGCCGGTCGGCCGCACGGGCGACCTGGCGTCCCAGTGAGCGGTCGGCCGACGACCCGAGGACCCGCGGCAGCCACTTGCGTGGCCTCAGGACGTGCACCCGGGGATGCACCTGCTCCATGCGCGGCTGGGAGATCCGGGTGAGGCTGCCCTTGCGGAGTTCGAAGGGGACGTCGACCGCCGGGGCGACGAAGAGGACCTCGAGCGCCGGATCCATGGCCACCAGCTCGTCGACGAGGATGCGGATGCGGCGCCGGACGGTGCCCCAGTCCTCGAGCGAGCACACGACCAGGGACGTGGCGGACGACGGAGGCGAACTCATCGGCGTGGCGCCCCGGTCTTCGACTGTGGTGTCCACGAGCTGACGTCCCGGGGTTCATTCGCGGCAGCCGTGCACGGCAGGCGCTGGTCCGGAGTCGATCCCCGGCACACCACTACCGTCGTCACGTGCACGGGAGACCTTGAGACGCACGTGACGAGTGGGGGAGATGCGTGTGGCGAACGGGAAGTGGGTCGGCCCGGACCGGCACACGGGCGCGGTGTCGCACCGCTCTACCGCTACGATTCACGAGTCGTCCCCCGTGACGCACCCGAGGCACCCCGAGGCCCATGACCACCACCCTCCCGCCACGATGAGCCCCACCATCGAACACGGTCGGCTGCGTTGGCGACCCGGACGTCACCAGTTCGGGAGGTCGTCCGGGCCGGTGCTCGTGTGGGCAGTGGTCGTGGCCACCGCCGTCGTGGTCGGCATCGCCGTCGCCTACAACCTGCTGGCCGGTCTGGCCGTGGCCGTGGTCGTCCTCGGCTTCGGCATCTTCGTGGCTGATCCGATCCTCCTCGTCGTCATCGTCCTGCCCGGGGCGATCCTCATCCAACGGGTGGGTGGTTCGAGCACCAACCTCAGCGTGGCCGACGTCCTGGTGTTCGTCGGCGCGTTCATCTGCCTCTTCCACATCGACTGGAGCACGGCGAAGAACCTCAAGCGGTTCCTGACGGGGATCCTGTGGTACCAGGCCGTACTCGTCCTGGTGGTCGTGGCCCACCCCTTCAGGGGCGACTTCATCGAGTGGTTCCACCGGCTCTCCTACCTGGCCGGTAGCACCCTCGTCGGATGGGTGATCGCCACGAACGGTCGGGCACGGCAGGCGTTCCGGCTGTATCTCTGGGGTGCCGCACTGCTGGCTATCATCGCGCTCGAACACGCAGTGGCTCTCCACTTCCAACCGGCACAGTGGGGGGTCTACCAGAAGAACGCCGTGGGTTCGGTGATGTGGGTGGCGGTGGTCATCGCCCAATTGAACCCGTCCTGGGCCCGGATCCCCAAGGTGGAGGCCCGGGTGATGGAGGTCCTCTGCCTGCTCGGGCTCCTCGCCTCGCAATCGCGCCAAGCTGCCATCCTGGTGGTGCTGGCCCTCGGCACCGCCGTGCTCCGGGACTCGCACATCCGGGGGCGGTGGAAGACCGTCATGTTCATCGCGGTTCCCGCGCTCGGCCTCACCTACTACAGCTTCGTGCTCGCCTTCCGGAACAACCCCCAATTCAATTCGGTGGCGATCCGGGTCGGCCAGATCGGCGCAGCGGTGCACGTGTGGCACCAGAGCCCCTGGCTCGGACTGGGTCTGCGGTTCTACTACCTACCGCAGTTCGCCTCGGTGACCGCCCCGCCCAACTCCCTGATCGACAACCTCGCGTCCACCGGGATCATCGGCTCCGTGGCCTTCTTCTTCATGGTGATGGTCACGATGCGCTCGATGGCGCTCCTGCCCCGGGTGTACGGAACACTGGGCCTGGTCGTGCTGATGGCCCACTACGTCGACGGACTGTTCGACATCTTCTGGATCGGCGCAGAGTCGATCGCACCGTTCGTCATCGCCGGCATCGCGCTGGGCATGGCCGACGCCGATCCCAAGGGAGACCGAGCCCGCGATCTCGCGGAGGTGACCAACGCGGACAGGCGACGGCTGGACCGGGGTACCGGCGCCCGCCCGTCGCGGCGTGACCTTCCGCCATACCGTCCGTCGGCCCGGGGGTCGGTGGAACCGGGGGCGGTCCCGCCGGGCGCCGGCCGATGAGTGGCACTGTGGCCACGTCCCGGCGCTGACCGGCAGCGGTCGGTGAGGCGACTTCCCCCGGGAGTCGGCCATCGGGACGGAGCCGACCGGCGGGGACCGGACGCTCCACTCCGGCACGTCCTGCGGCTACAGGTCGCCCTCGGGTGTGCCGATGCCACAATTGATGTTTGGGCAGGGGCACGACAGGTCCCCGGGAGTGCAGGAACTGCTGTATCCCGAGGGAGTGGTGGACCGTGGGGACCGGATCCCCTCGGAGGACCCCTGTGGTTCCGATCTGGTGGTCCTCCCCCGTGAGATCGCCGTCCGGCCCCGCGACGTCGAGGTCGTCGTCACCTCCGGCCTGCTCGCCGACCTGTACGACCCGACGCTGGTCATCTCGCACGGCTACGTCGGACCCGACCGTCGCCGCTCCGACCGCTCCGCACCCGTCCGGCGCGGCCTGCCGGGGTGGCTCCACCGGGTGGGGCAGGTGGTCCTGCTCACGGCGGTCGTCGTCATACCCCTCACCATGATCGCGGCACGGTCGGTCCCGCCAGCCGCCAACGGGACGTCACCCGCCCCGGCCACGGGTCAGGCCGCACCGAAGCTGACCGCGGCCAGCCGGCACGGTGCCCTCCACCACGCCCCGCACGTGTTCACCGCCACCAGCCAACAGATCGCCCGGGCCGAGGCCGCCTATCAGAAGGCGCTCGCCCGGGCCGGAGCCGCCGGGGCGCCCTCCGGGCCCGCCGCGCCGACGGACACGGCCGCTGCTCAGGCGTCCCAGGCCGCCGCCTCGGTGGCTGCGGTGCAGCACCAGGCGGCACAGCAGGCGGCACAGCAGGCGGCACAGCAGGCCGCGGCCGGGCAACGCGCGGCCACCCAGGCCGCCGCCGCTCAGGCCCGGGCCGATTCGCTCGCCGCCGAAGCGCAGCGCAGGGCCGCCCGTGCCGCCGCCCAGGCCCAGGCCCAGGCGGCCCGGTCCGCGGGCCACGGTGGAGCCGGCACGCCCGGTGCGCCCGGTGCGGGCACACCGACTACCGGCGGCACCGCCGGAGGACCCCCTCCTGGTGACGGCGCCTCCTCCCTCACCGGCTCCTGACCGACCGGACACGTCGATGTTCCACAGGTTCTTCAGTTGAGCCTGCCGTTTGCCGACCTTCAGGTATGGGGTCGGACACGATGGGCACTCGGATGTACGGGATCGACAGTGACATCGCCGTCGTGGAGCCGTCCGTCGACCCGTTCGCCGGATGGCGCTCCCTCCAGGAGGCCGATCCGCCGCCCGGGACGGAAGGCACCGCCCTCGACGCCGGCAGCGCCGGATCCGTCCAGGTACTCGATGATCCGGGCCTGGTCATCACCGAGGGGTACATCGGGGCGGACCGTCGGCGCCGGGGTGCCCGCGCCGGCGTGGCCCGCGCCTCCTGGATCGGCCGACGCCGGCTCCTGCGCCTCGACCTGGTGATCGTCCTCGCCCTCGTCGCCCTGGTGGCCGGTGCATTGGTCCTCGTGGCGGATGGGGCACCCCCGGCGCGGCCGTCAGTGACGTCGGCGCCACCGCTCGAAGGCGTGGTCCGGGCCCGTCCCCACACCCCGACGACGGCTCCCCCGGCTCCGACCGTCGCTGCGGCCCCGACCGTCGCGGCGGCACCGGCGGCCGCCACGTCCGATGCATCTCCGGATGCCGCGCCGGACAGCCCCGCTGCGATGGGCGCCGCCGCCCTGGCCCTGATCCGGTACCCGTGGCAGCAGCTTCCGGGCTACTCCATCGACTTCCTGCCCATCAGCGACGCCCCGTCGCCCGGGTACTACGGCAACACCAACTTCACGTGGGGGCAGGCCGGCGGTACGTCGACCCTCTACGTCTACCCGGGGGAGACGGTCCAGCACCTGGCCGGCATCACCGCCTTCGAGATCGGCCACGAGGTGGATGCCGCCTACGTCGAGCCACAAGGTGGGCACGACGCCATCGCCTCCATCCTGGGGATCCACCCGGCCAGTTGGGCGCCGCAGTGCGACTGTGCCGAGCAGGGGTATCTCTCCGGGTGGTACTCCGCCGCCTTCTCCAGCTACTGGTCACCGGGCGTCGGCGAGTGGAGCTCGCTCGCCCCGCTCCCCACGGGAGCGACCCTCGTAGCCATGGAACCCTGGCTCGATCCCCGGATTCCCTAAGCTCGTCCTTCCGATGTCCCTGCTCCCCGTAAATGGCCTGGCCGGCACCGACCGCTCCGTCATGGCCCCCGCCACCGTCGCCCGACAGCCGCGGGGCCGCGCCCGCGCCGGACGTGGAGGTCGGGCGTGACCCGCGTCGCCCTCCTGCCGAGCGCCTATCCGCCGTCGCTGGGGGGCGTGGAGGAGTTCACCCGCGCCCTGGCCCTGGCTCTCGTCGCCGCCGGTGACGACGTCGAGATCTGGACCGTCAATCCGGACGACCGGGACCCGGAGACGGTCGAGCTGCTCGACGGACTCGTAGTGCGCCGATTCCCCATGCCGTTGCCGGCAACCAACTGGGCGGCGGTGCGCCACGCGGCGCTCACCGGGCCCCGGACGCTCCTCGCCCTGCGTCGTGCCGTGCGGTCCTTCCGCCCCGACGTACTCCATGTCCAGTGCTTCGGCCCGAACGGTGTGTACGCGACCGCACTTTCTCGGATCACCGGCCTCCCCCTGGTGGTCACCCTCCACGGCGAGACGATGATGGACGACGGAGACATCTTCGAGGTGTCGCGTGTCCTGTCGGCCGCCCTGCGCTCGGCCCTGCGCTCGGCGGCGGCGGTCACCGCCTGTTCGGCGTTCACCCTGCAAGATGCCGTCAACCGGTTCGGACTTCCCGCATCGCGCGGTGTGGTGATCCTGAACGGAGTGTCACTCGACCGTGACGGGCAGCCGCCCGGTACGGACGACAGCGGACTGCCGGCGACTCTCGACGGGACTCCCTACGTGCTCGCGCTCGGCCGGGTCGTCGACAAGAAGGGGTTCGACCTCCTGCTGGCGGGCTATGCGGCCATGGACCCGGCCGACCGGACGGCGGACCTGTGCATCGGCGGATCGGGCCCTGCGCTCGAGCGGCTCGAGGCACAGGCCGAGGAGACGGGCATCGCCGACCGGGTGCACTTCCTGGGACGACTCACCCGGGACCAGGTGGCGGCCGCCATGGCCGCCGCCACCGTCTTCGTGATGCCGAGCAGGATCGAGCCCTTCGGGATCGTGGCCCTCGAGGGGTGGCGGGCCGGCACGGCCGTCATCGCCACCACCCGGGGCGGGCCCCCTGAATTCATCCGGGACGGTGTGGACGGCCTGCTCGTCGATCCATTCGACACGGCGGCGGTGGCGCGGGTGCTCGGCCGGATCCTGTCCGACGGTGACCTCCGGCGATCGATCGCCGCGGCCGGCCGGGAGCGGGTCGGCGAGTTCGCCTGGCCGATCGTCGCCGCCCGTTACCGAAGCCTGTACGCATCGGTGACCGGCGCACCGGTCGTCCTCCGGCCGACGGTGGTCGCGTCGTGACCGCCGTCGTCCCGATGGAGGTACGGGTGGGACTCGACCTCGTGGACCCGGACGACGTGGCCGCATCCGTCGCCCGGTTCGGCGACCGTTACGTCTCGCGCGTCTTCACCGCCCACGAGATCGAGTGCTGCCGTCGGCCGGGTCGTGGGGGCGGGAAGTCCTCCTACGCCATCGAGTCGTTGGCCGCCCGCTTCGCGGCCAAAGAGGCCGTGCTCAAGGTGCTCCGACCTATCGGAATGCGACCGGAGTGGCGTAGTATCGAACTACACCGGATGACGGGAGGGTGGTGCGAGATCCGCCTCTCCGGCACGGCTGCGGCGATGGCTGCAGAGGCCGGAATCGCCGGACTCTCGGTCAGCTTGTCCCACGAGCAGACGTTGGCGGCCGCGGTCGTCGTCGGTTGGTGCACACCACGAGACAGGGGAGATGGATGACGGTAGACGATACGATCCGCGGGGTGCTGACCGACCACGCCCGACTGGCGGTGCCGGTCGAGTCGCTCGCCGACGACACCGACCTGTTCGGCGCCGGCATGACCTCCCACGCCAGCGTCAACGTGATGCTGGCGCTCGAGGACGCATTCGACTTCGAGTTCTCGGAGAAGATGCTGAAGAAGGCGACGTTCGAGTCCATCGGTTCGATCCGGACGGCAGTCACCGAGATGACGGCGGGGTGAGCGGACGATGACCACCGCCCTGACGACTCCACCGACCATGACCAGTGGCGGATCGGTGTCGGCACGCATGGCCGCCATCGCCGACGAGGTGGCCGGACCGGCCTCCGCGGAGGTCGATGCCCAGGCCCGGTTCCCGACCGAGACGATCGAGGCGCTGCGGGCCGAGGGTTTGCTGGCCGCGCTGGTGCCGACCGCACTGGGTGGGGGAGGGGCCACCCTCGCCGAGGTGTCCGACGGCCTGGTGGCGCTGGGCCGCCGGTGCGCGTCGAGCGCCATGGTGGTCGCCATGCACCACATCCAGGTCGCGTGCCTCGTGCGCCACGGGGACAATCCGATCCTGCGCGACTACCTGGGTGAGCTGAGTGAGCAGCAGTACCTGCTGGCCTCGGCCACCACCGAGGTGGGCACGGGTGGCGACGTGCGATCGAGCATCTGCGCGCTGGAGGTGGCCGACGGCCGCTTCCGCGTGGAGAAGCAGGCTCCCGTGATCTCGTACGCCGACGCTGCCGACGCCGTACTGGTCACCACGCGACGCAATGCGGAGAGTCCCGAGTCGGATCAGGTGATCGTCCTGTGCCGCCCACCGACCCTCGAGCTCGAGCAGGTGGGGGAGTGGAACGCCCTCGGGTTCCGCGGTACGTGCAGCACGGGCTTCGTACTGCGGGCGTCCGGTCCCGCCGAGGCCGTGCTCACCGAGCCGTACTCCGACATCTCGACCCGGACGATGCTGCCGGTGGCGCACCTGCTGTGGAGTTCGGTGTGGCTGGGCATCGCCACCGATGCCGTCGAGCTGGCCCGGAAGTTCGTCCAGGCGGAGGCGCGGCGCAAGCCGGGTACCACGCCTGCCGCGTCGGTGCGACTGGCCCAGACCACGGTGCTCCACCAGCAGTTCGTGGACATGGTGGGCTCCTCGCTGGCCCGGTTCGAAGCGGCGGACGCGGACGGCGACAAGCTCTCGTCGATCGGGTTCGGCATCGGGATGAACGCGCTCAAGGTGTCGTCCTCGACCCTGGTGGTCGACATCGTGCGCGAGTGCATGCTCATCTGCGGTCTGGCCTCGTACCGGCTCGACACGCCCTATAGCCTCGGCCGACACCTGCGGGACGCCATGGGTGCGGCGCTCATGGTCAACAACGACCGGATCATGGCCAACAATTCCCAGATGCTCCTCGTCCACCGGGGCGAGTGACGGACATGGTGGCGGACCCCGGCCCCGCGTCCCCGTCGGAGGGCGCCGACGAACCGTGGGCGGCGTTCCGCGCCACGCTGCTGACCGAAGGGATCCTGCTGGCCACCGACGTGGACGGGGTCTACGGACGCTCGGCGACGTACGAGGCGATCGCCGAGGGCATCGACCGGCTCGTCCTGCGTGTCGGCGCCGACCAGGACGCGGTCAGCGTGCGGTTCCCACCGGTGATGCCGTGGTCCACCTTCCAGAAGAACGGATACCTCGAGTCGTTTCCGGACCAGATGGGGTCGGTCCACACGTTCCGCGGCGACGAGCGGCTCCACGCCGAGCTGGTGCATCGGGCCGAATCGGGCGAGGACCGTGGCGACCTCCTCGAGACCACCGACCTGGTGCTGTGCCCGGCCGTGTGCCACCCGCTCTACCCGACCCAGACCGGCACGCTGCCCGAGGGAGGACGTCGGGCCGAGGTGTACGGCTACTGCTTCCGTCACGAGCCGAGCACCGACCCGTTCCGCATGCAGGCCTTCCGCCAGCACGACTACGTCTATCTGGGTACGCCGGACGGGGCGCGGGCCCACCGCGACCTGTGGATCGACAGGGGCCTCCAGGTCCTGAGCTCCCTGGGCCTCGAGGTGGAGGCCGTCGTGGCCAACGACCCGTTCTTCGGGCGCCCCGGCAGGATGTTGGCCGCCAACCAGCGGTCCGAGGAGCTCAAGTACGAGATCGTGGCACCGGTGTTCGCCTCGGGCCGGCCGACGGCGATCTCGTCGTCCAACTGCCACCTCGACCACTTCTCGCGCCCGTTCGGGATCGACACGGCCGACGGGGCGCTCGCCCACACGGCGTGCTTCGGGTTCGGTGTCGATCGGATCACACTGGCCCTGATCGACCGGCACGGTACTGACCCGGCCGGCTGGCCCGACACCGTCCGGTCCGTCCTGTGGCCCTAGCGGCCCCGGAACGCCGGCGGTCGAGCCGATGAGCGGCCGGCTCCCGGTGCTGACGGCGGCCGGGTTCACCGCCCACCCGCTGCACGCCACGGAGCGGACCTGGACCGAGACCAATTGCTACGTGGACGTGTGGATCGAGGTCCTGCACGCCCTCGGCCTCGACCCTGTCGCCGGCGCCGCCTTCACCCTGAGCTGCGATTTCGAGGGCGACCAGTGGACGTTGTTCAAGTACCCGCCCGAGGACCTCCGGGCCGTGTACGGGCTCGAGGTGGCGGAAATGAACATCTGGCGACCGGTGGTCGACCACGTCGAGGAGCAGCTCGCACTGGGTCACCTGTGTACGGTCGAGGGTGACGCCTGGTTCCTGCCCGACACCCGCGGCGTGTCCTACCGCGATGCGCACGTGAAGACGACCATCGTGCCCCTCGCCCTGGACCGCGCCAGCCGGTCACTGGGCTACTTCCACAACGCCGGCTACTTCGAGCTGGAGGGCGACGACTTCGACGGGCTCTTCCGCCTGGCCGGGTTCGCCGACCCGGACGCGCTGCCGCCCTATGTGGAGTCCGTCCGGCTCGACCGGGTGCGCCGGGACGATCCGGACCTGGTGGAGCGGGTGGTCGACCTGACCCGGGACCACCTGGGACGGCGGCCGGTTGACAACCCGGTGACCCGGATGGCGGATCGCCTTCTGGCCGACCTGCCGTGGCTGGCAGGCCAGGACCTGGAGGCCTTCCACCTCTACGCCTTCGGCCTGTGCCGGCAGTGCGGGGCGAGCACCGAGCTCGCCGCGACGTTCGTGGACTGGCTGAACGTCCACCACGAACCTGGCACCGAAGCCGCCGCGGCCGCGTTCCGGGACGTGGCCGAAGGGGCGAAGGCCCTCCAGTTCGCCCTCGCCCGTGTGGTCCGGGGACGGACAGTCGACCTGGCACCGGTGATGGAGGGCATGGCCGACCGGTGGGAAGTCGCCATGGACGTGCTGGATGCCCGCTATGGGCGCTGACCAGGTCCCCGATCCGAACTCCCCCGAACTGCTCGGATCCGCGGAGTGGCGGTGTGCCTCGACGGCGCCCGGCGCCGTGGCCGCACCAGGCGACCTCCCCGGTGCCCTGGGGGACTGGCTGCCGGCGTCGGTGCCGGGGACGGCGGCCGGCGCCCTGCGTTCCGACGGGGTGTCCGATCCCCTGCTCGAACTGCTGGACGGGCGCGACTGGTGGTTCGTCGGACGGTTCGCCGGCCCCGGCGGTCCGGGTGCACCGTCCACGCCTGACGGCGGGGGTTGGATCCTCGAACTGGACGGCCTGGCCACCCTGGCTGACGTCTGGCTGAACGGTCGGCACCTCCTCCGGTCGGAGTCGATGTTCACCTCGTGGAGGGTCCCGGTGGCCGGGATCGGCACCGGAAACGAGCTGTGCATCCGGTTCGCCGCGCTGACGCCGGTGCTCGAGCAACGGCGCCCACGACCCCGCTGGAGACCGCAGGGGATCAGCAGTCAGAACCTGCGGTGGATCCGGACCAGCCTGCTCGGGCGCCAGGCCGGGTGGGCCTCGATCCCGGCCCCGGTCGGCCCCTGGCGACCGCTGCGCCTCCGGCCGGCCGGGCCGGTGGAAGTGGTGTCCCGGCGGGTGAGGGCATCGTGCCCGCCTGCGGCGGACGGTCGGGATGGACCGGCGAGCGGCACCGTCGACGTCGACCTTGTCGTGTCCGGTGTCGCGGTGCCCGCCGACGGCCCACCCCCGGTGGCCGTCCTCGAGGTGGCCGGGGCCGACCAGGCACTCGACGCCCTCCCCGCCGACTCCGGCTGGCGGCTCCGCGGCACCGTGACCGTGGACGGCGCCGACCGGTGGTGGCCGCACACCCACGGCGCCCAGCCGCTGTACCCGGTACGTGTCGTGGTCGCCGGTGTCGCCCTCGAGCTGGGCGAGGTGGGGTTCCGCACCGTCGACGTCGACCGCTCGGACGACGGCTTCACCCTCGTGGTCAACGGCGTCCCCGTCTTCGCCCGGGGGGCGGGCTGGTACCCGATCGACCCGGTGAGCCTCCAGGCCGGACCGGACGAGCCGGAGGCAAGTGTCCAGATCGCCCGAGCGGCAGGCATGAACATGCTGCGGGTCACCGGTGGCACCGTGTACGAGGACGACGCGTTCTTCCGAGCCTGCGACCGCGCCGGCATCCTCGTCTGGCAGGACGTGATGCTCGCGCAGCTCGATCCTCCGGACGAAGACGGATACCTGGCGGCCATGGTCACCGAGGTGAGCGATCTCCTGGACCGGACGGTGTCCCACCCGAGCCTGGCCGTTCTGTGCGGGGGCGAGCAGATCGAGGAACAGGCCGCGATGTCCGGGCTCACCCGGGACCGCTGGGGTATACCCCTGCTCGACCAGGTCCTGCCGGACCTGGTGGCGGGCTCGGCTCCCGGCCTCGTCTTCGTGTCGTCGTCCCCCAGCGGGGGCGCGCTCCCGTTCCACGCCGATGCCGGCGTGTCGCACTACGTGGGTGTGGGTGTCCACCGGTATCCACTCGAGGACCTGCGCCGTGCCGCCCCCCGCTTCGTGAGCGAGACCCTGGCCTTCGCCTTCCCTCCCGAGGCCGCATCGGTGGAGGAGGTGTTCGGGAGTGAACTCGTCACATACGGGTATGCCCGTTGGAAGCGCGGCGTGCACCGGGACCAGGGCTCGTTGTTCGATCTCGAGGACGTCCGCGACGACTATGCCGCCTCGCTCTTCGGCGTCAACATGGGCGAGCTGTGGCGTACCGACCACGAGCGTGCGCTCGACCTCGGTCGGGCGGCCATGGCCGTGGTGGTGGGCGCGGCGGTGTCGGAGTGGCGCCGTGACGGTTCGCCGTGCGCCGGTGTGTTGGCCCTCGCCCTCCGCGACCTGCGGGCGGGCCCCGGTTGGGGGCTCGTGGACTCGTCGGGGCGGCCGAAGTCGGCATGGTACGCCTTCGCACAGTCCTCCGGCCCGGTGGCGGTCCTGGCCACCGACGAAGGGGTCAACGGACTGGCACTCCACCTGGTCAACGACACGGCAGCGGACCTCGCCGGCACCCTCGAGGTGACACTCCACACCCCGGTGCACTCGGTGGAGAAGGTGTCGCATCCGGTGTTCGTTCCGGCCAGGAAGGGGATCGAGGTGCGGGCCGACGCGCTGTTCGACGGATTCCGGGACCTCACCTTCGCCTACCGGTTCGGCCCCCGGACCTACGATTTGGTGACTGCCGACCTGGTGGACGCATCGGGA
>Ga0302283_1002815_pt1 | contig 13773 bp, 14 predicted proteins | sample III_Fen_E1_4_FD_198770 | JGI IMG/M metagenome (GOLD analysis project Ga0302283, IMG submission 198770) | Peat permafrost microbial communities from Stordalen Mire near Abisko, Sweden - III_Fen_E1_4 | ecosystem: Environmental > Terrestrial > Soil > Wetlands > Permafrost | place: Sweden: Abisko...
CATGCTGTGTGAGCGGGCGGTGTCCCGCTACGCACACGGGTCGATGCTGGCGGAGAAGCAGACCATCCAGAACTGGGTGGCCGACTCCATGGCCGAGATGCAGGCGGCCCGCTTGATGACACTGCAAGCGGCCTGGAAGATGGACCAGGAGGGGGCGGCAGCGGCCCGGGTCGAGATCGCCATGATCAAGTACTTCGGAGCCAAGGTCCTCTACGACGTCATCGACCGCGCCATCCAGGTGCACGGGTCCTTGGGGTTCTCTTCGGACCTGCCGTTGGAGTCGATGTACCGGGCGGCCCGGGCGGCCCGGATTTACGACGGGCCCGATGAGGTGCACCGCCAGACCGTGGCGCGGCGGGTCTTGAAGGGGTATGAGCCCCATGAGGTGCCGACCGAGCACATCCCGACCCGTGCCGCCGAGGCGCAGCGGCGGTTCGCCGATCTGTTGGCGGACTTGACGGTGGACGCGTGAGGCTGGCCCGGCTGATCGTGTCCCGGGTGATCTGTCCCGGGTGGTCGTGACCGGGTGGCCGTGAGGGGAACGTCGGTGTCGCACCGCCAGGTGTTGGCCGCCGCCGCGGCCGTGGTCGTCGGGGCGGTCGTGCTGGCAGCGTGCGGATCGTCGGGGCCGAGTACGAAGAGTTCGACGACCCACCCGAGGCACACCACGACCTCGAGCACGGTGCAGGCGGCGTCGACGACCTCGAGTTCGAGCCCGACGTCCACCTCGACGACGGGCGGTGCGGGGTCGGGCCCGATGGTGATGGCGACGCTTCCCGTGGTGGTGTGCCAAACGAGCTCGGGCGTGACCACGACCACGGCTGCGCTGCCGGGGTCGGTCTCGGTCAGTGTCCCGGTGGCGGATGCGCAGCAGGGAAACCTGGCCGTCTACAGCGACGAGACCGGGGCGTTGATGCTCATCGGCCCGACGGTCGGGTGGACCTGTACCGGCAACTTCGGGGCCGACGGCAGCGGGATGATGGCCCTTGCTCCGGTCGGGACAACGGTACCGACGGCGGGGGCGACCTGGCAGCTGCCGGCGTCCTCGTCGACCCAGGCGATCGTGGCCATGGAGAGCGGAGGCAGCCCGGTGCAGGGTGCCGCCCTCGTGTGCCCGCTCTTCAGCAGCGCCCGGGCGGCCACGCTGCAGAACCTGGGCAAGTCATGTGCGGCAGCCGGCGTCTCGAGGGAACACGTGGGCAGGATCTCGTCGGTGGCGGTCGGTTTCCAGGATCCGCCCGGCGTGGCGGGGGTGGGTTTCCCGTCGGGGGGCCAGAATCCGGCGAACGGGGTCGGGCTGTATCAGCCGAAGCCGTCCGAGCCGACGGCCTACCTGGCCACCTGCACCTTGCCGGCGTCGCAGCAGGACCTCTGCACGGCGGTGTTGAACCACTTCGTGGCGACGTTCGGATGAGCCCAGGGGCGCCCGGATGCGGGGCCCGCTTTTCGCGGGGCTCAGGCGCGGGAGTGCGTCACCGCCTCAATGTTGTTCCCGTCGGGATCGCGCACAAAGGCCCCGTAATAGGCCGGGGCGTACTGGGGCCAGAGTTGGGGCTCGTGCAACGACTCCGCTCCCGTGGCCAGGGCGGCCTCGTAGAAAGCCCGGACGGCGTCGCGGTCGGGCGCCTGGAAGGCGATGTGGGTCTCCCGGAACCCGTCGCCCGTCTGCTGTTGCCCGATCCAAAATGTCGGTGACGGTGGGATGCCGTAGCCGATGGCGTCGCCGAGGTCCATGACACGCCCTTCGCCGAGAGGAGCGAGGACAGCGTCGTAGAAAGCGGAGCTCCGGGACATGTCGGCGCATTGGATGGAGACGTGGGCGAGCATGGTTGCAGTCTGTCACTCCGACCCTTCTCCCATGATTGTGCGCCGGTCGCCGCCGGCCTCAAGGTCGTTCGTCCTCGCTGCGCTCGGGCGCTCCACCTTGACCCCGGCTGCTCCTTGGCGCCTTGTGTGCGATCAGAAAGTCGTCGGGATTCCCTGCCGCGGTGCCAGCAGCGTGTGACGTAATCTGCCGCGGTGGGTGGCGACGTCACGGGGGTGACTGATTGGGCGACCATTGCGTCGTTTGCCACCGCGCTCGGGACCTTGGTGCTGGCGTTGGCCACGTTCGCCGCCATTCGCTCGTCGAATCGATCGGCCCGGATTGCCGAGCGATCGTTCGAGATCAACCTGCGGCCCGTCCTGGTGACCTCGCGCCTGGAGGACCCTGTCCAGAAGATCCGCTGGATCGACGACCACTGGGCGCACCTGGAGGGAAGCGAGGGGAGCGTTGAGCTGGAGGACGGCAACATCTATCTCGCCATCTCGCTGCGCAATGTGGGCCCGGGCCTGGCGGTGACCTTTGGATGGGCGGCCCAGCTGGGCTACGGGCCGAGCCCCGACTTCCCTCACACGGAACCCGAGAATTTCCGCATGCAGACACGCGACCTCTACATCGCCCCGGGTGACATCGGGTTCTGGCAGGCCGCCATCCGGGAGCCCGACGACCCGGACTACCCGGGACTACGCAAGTGCGTCGAGGACGCGCAGCCGTTCACGATCGAGGTGCTCTACGGCGACCACGAGGGCGGCCAGCGCACCATCACCCGCTTCGGCATGATCCCCAAGCGCACCGGCGACGGGACGAAGTGGTTCCCGGCCGTGGCGCGCCATTGGAACCTGGACCGGCCCGACCCGCGCTAGGCAGTCCGGCGGGAGGACGGGAACCCGCCGGGATGGGTCCGGCGGATCAGGGGCGGAGACCCCGCAGCAGAGCCCCACAAAGGTGGTCGTAGCCAGCGTCCTGGTCCTCGACGAAGCCGATGCCGAGGAGCTCCAGAGAGACCCAGCCGTGGATGGTGGCCCAGATCAGCTGCGCCGTCTCTGTCGGCTCGCCGTCGGTGATGACGCCGGCCCGCATGGCGCGCTCGACGGCGGCGACGAGGCTGTCGAACGTCCCGGTGCACTGGCCGAGGGCGCCGATGCTCGGCTGGAAGCCCGGGACGGCCCGCAGGAACATCACCTGGTACGCCATGGGGTGGGCGAGGGCGAGAGCCCGGTAGCGGCGGGCACCCTCGAGCAGCGCCTCGAATGGGTCCGCGATCTGCGCCATGGCCTGCATCTCGGCACCGAGGAGTTCGAATCCCTGGATGAAGAGCGCTTCGACGATCCCGAACTTCGACTCGAAGTGGTTGTAGACGCCCATCGGGGCCACGCCGGCGGCGGCGGCGATACGGCGTACCGAGAGGCCGTCGGGACCCTCGGACTCGAGGATGTCAGCCGCCGAGGCGAGGAGCGCGTCCTCCATGCCGGCGCTGGGGGTCCTGGTCCTGGTCCTGGTCCCGGGGCTTTTCGTCATGGGTCTAGCCTACTGAAGAACATCGTGCTATAACACTAGCACAGCGTTCTATAAGATTCACCCCAGCCCAGAAGGAGTCGTCGATGTCCGGATCTACCCTCGAAACCACGGTCATGGCCCCCGTTGGGGATGCGACCCCATCCACGGGATCAACGGATCGGCGCTGGATCGTGCTGCCCGTCCTGTGCCTCTCGGTGTTCCTGGTCGTGGTGGACAACACCATCGTCAACGTGGCCCTGCCCACCCTGAACCGCACGCTGGGCGCGTCCATCACCTCGCTGCAGTGGATCGTGGACGCCTACAGCCTGGCCTTCGCCGGATTGCTGCTGGCCGGTGGCGGCATCGGTGACCGGCTCGGGCGCAAGGGCACCATGCAGGTCGGGCTGGTCTTCTTCGGCCTCTTCTCGGCGGCGGCGGCCTTCTCCGACAGCACCGGCACGCTGATCGCCACGAGGGCGCTGATGGGTGTGGCGGCCGCCTTCATCTTCCCGGCCAGCCTGGCCATTCTCACGAGCGTCTTCCCGGATCCATCCGAGCGGCAGAAGGCGCTCGGGATCTGGGGGGCCACATCGGGCATTGCCGTGGCCTTCGGTCCCATCGTGGGCGGGGCGCTGCTGGAGCACTTCTGGTACGGCTCGATCTTCCTTGTCAACGTCCCGATCGTCGTCGTGACGCTCATTGCCGGCGGGATCCTGATCCCACGGCTCCCCAAGGTGGCGCAGTTCCGCTTCGACATGCGGGGCGTCGTCATTTCGACGGGCGGCATCACCTTGTTGGTGCTGGCCATCATTGAGGGGCCGCAGTGGGGCTGGGCCTCGCCCGGGACGGTGGCGTGCTTCGCCGGCGCGGCGATCCTGTTGACGGCCTTCGCCTTGCTCGAACTGCGCACCGAGGGACCGCTGCTCGACGTCCGCGTCTTCAAGATCCCGCGTTTCACCGGCGGCGCGCTCTCCATTTCAGTGGCGTTCTTCTGCCTCTTCGGCTTCATCTTCCTCATCACGCAGTACTTCCAGTTCGTCAAGGGGTACTCGACGCTGTCGGCCGGTCTGCACACGTTGCCGTTCGCCATCGTGGCCGCCATCTTCACGCCCATCGCCGCCGTGGTGGCGTTGAAGGTCGGGACGCGGCTGGTCGTGACCGTGGGTCTCCTCCTTATGGGAGGTGGCCTCGTCGTGGCGGCTTTCAACTCCTCGGAGGACACCACCTACTACGGCCCGATCATCATCGCCATGGTGCTGCTGGCGCTGGGGCTGTCCTCCATCACGGCGCCGACGGCGGAGGCCGTGATGGGCTCGGTGTCCGACGATCAGCGCGGCGCCGCCGCCGGCGTCAACAACACGACCCGGGAGTTGGGCGGCACGCTCGGGGTGGCGGTCTTCGGCTCCATCTTCGCTTCGTCCTACGCACCGAAGATCATCAGTGCGTTCCGTCCCCTGCCCATCCCGGCGGGTCCCAAGGCCGAGGCCCATCAATCCATGGCTGCCGCACTGGCCGTGGTGGCCCATGCGCCCCGTGCGGCGCGGCCGGCCCTGGACTCGCTGGCGTTCGACGCCTTCCACAGTGGGCTCCAGGTGGCGTGCCTTGTCGGCGCCGGGGTGGCCGTGCTCGGCGCCTTGGCGGCGTGCCGGCTCCTGCCGGGACGGGGTGCACCCGAGGTGGTGCCGTTGGCCGATTCTGCGGCCGGCTCGGGCGCCGATCCTAGGTCGGGTTCTGGATCCGGGTCAGACCCGGACCGCTATCCCGAGTACGTGCCGTACGCCAGCGCGTGAAGCCTTCTGGCCGGCCGGCCTATGAGAAGACTGGGCCTATGAGAAGACTGGGCCTATGAGAAGACTAGGGACGCCCGGCGCACGCCGGCGATGACCGGGCTCGGAGTCCGCTCGACCGCACCGGCCAGGGCGACCGAGTCGAAGCGGTCCAGCAACTCGTCCAACACGACCCTGCCCTCGAGCCGGGCCAGCGCTGCCCCGAGGCAGAAGTGCGGGCCGAAGCCGAAACTCACGTGAGGATTGGGATGGCGGTCGATCCGCAGCTCGCCGGCATCGGGCCCGAAGACCTCCTCGTCCCGGTTGGCCGAGGCGTAGACCAACAGGACCGGGTCGCCGGCGGCCACCTCGACGCCCCTGATGGTGGTGGCAGTGGTCGCTGTGCGCATGAAGGAGATCACGGGAGTGGTCCAGCGCAACAGCTCTTCGATGGCGCTCGGGATCAGGGATCGATCGGCCTGCAGCGCGGCCCACTGGGCGGGATTCTCGGCCAGCGCCACCAGCCCTCCCGAGATCAGGTTGCGGGTCGTCTCGTTCCCTGCGACGAGCAACTGAATCAAGAACATGGCGAGCTCGGCCTCGTTCAGCTCCTCGCCGCCACTCTCCGGATCTGACCCGACGTTCGCCAGTACCGATACCAGGTCGTCGGCCGGCACCCGCCGACGCTCCTCGGCCACGCCGATCAGGTACTCCCACATTTCGATCTGGTGCGCTGCCCGCTGCTCCTCAGTCTGCTCCACCTCGCCCGGGATCACCGCTTCGGACCAGTCGAAGAAGCGCGGCCATTGTGACCCGTCCACCCCGAGGAGCTCGCAGATCACCAGCAGCGGGAACGGAATCGACAGGTCCTGCACCACGTTGCACGGGACGCCGGCCTGGATCTGATCCAAGAGCGCGCGCGCCTTCGCCGTCACGCCCGCCTCCATCAGCCGCACCATGGACGGCTTGAAGCCCGGCTGCACCAAGCGCCGATAGCGGGTGTGCTGCGGCGGGTCGGTATGCATCATGGTCGGCGGCGTCTCGTAGGTCGTGCCGATCTCGTCGGTCAGGATGCCGCGCGACGAGCAGAAGCCTCCGGGGTCAGCGCCGATGTGTGACACCTCGTGGTGCGTCGTCACGGCCCAGAAGCCGCCGCCTTCGTGGTCGACCCAGCACACGGGCGCCGTGCGGCGCAGTTCGGCATACAGGGCGAAGGGGTCGCCCTCCGCATACAGGGTCGGATCGAGAAGACGCCCAGCTTCGGCGGTCCCCGTACCGGTGTTTCCTGCGTCCTCGGGTGGGGTCATGGGCTCAGACGATCAGCCCGTTGGGGCGTGGGTCGCCCTGGGCCTCGAGCAGGGCGTAGTAGGCCTCGAGCGTCCCGGGCCCGTCGGAGACCGATTCCACCGACCCGTCCTCCGCGAGGTTTAAGAGCGCGCCCTCGATGATGAAGCACACGTCAGTGTCCACCGTGTTGTCCTCGGGCACGTGCAACGTGTGCACCGAGTTGGCCGGCTCGAAAAGGTACGACCCGGGGTAGATGTAGAAGTCGTACTCGAGGTAGTGCCAGCGACCGGCTGAGGTGTAGGCGTCGACCGAACCTGTGTGTCGATGGGTCTGGAGCTGCACGCCGGGCTTGAAGCGGTTGAGGATCACCCAGGTGCCGGCATTCGAGTCGTAGCGGACGACCTTGAGCAGGACGCCGGTGCCCGTGTCGGCCCATGGCGCGTCGTCGATGCCGACGAGGCGGACGGCATCTGCGGGATTGGCGGGAGTGGTGATCGACATGGGAACGGCTCCTTCTGTGGTGCTCGGGGGTCTGCGGTGTCTCGGGTGTCTCGGGTGTCTCGGGTGTCTCGGGTGTCTCGGGTGTCTCGGGTGTCTCGGGTGTCTCGGGTGTCTCGGGTCTGTTCTTTGACTCAGCCGGGCAGGGTGGCGAGGAAGTCGAGGTCGATGGCCGACTCGAGCGCGGCGGCAGTGCGGAGCACGACGAGGTCGCCGTGCTGAGGACCGACGAGCTGCAGGCCGATCGGCAGCCCACTGCTGCTCATGGCGACGGGAACGCTGGCGGCGGGGGAGCGGGTCATGTTGAAGGGATAGGTGAACTGCACCCAACTGGCGGTGTTGATGCCATTGACCGGGCTCACCATGTCGTCGGCCAACGGAGCCAGTGCCGAGCACGTCGGTGTCACCAGGATGCGGCAACTGTGGAACAGCTCCACCAGGCGCAGGTTCATGCGGTGGTAGTTGTCGAAGACCCGCAGCAACTCCTCGCCCGTCGTCGACTGCGCTGCGTCCACGTAGTGGCGCAGCACGGGATGGACCTCCTCCCAGCGGGGGTGATCCATGAATGGTCGCAGGGTGCGCAAGGTGGCCACCCCCGTCACGGTGAGGAAATCACCGACGGGGTCGTCATCAAAAACTGAGTCCAGCACGACGACGTCTGCGCCCAGCGACGCCAACACCCCGACGGCATGCTCGCAGGCATCGGCCACCTCGGCGTCGACGGTGGCGTAGCCGAGGGTGGGGGCGTAGGCGATCTTGACCGGGACGTGCGCGTCGTCGAGGGCGGCCAGCCAGTTGGCCTCGGGGCGGGGGAGCGAGCGCAGGTCGGTCGGGTCGGGACCGACGGCGACGTCCAGGGCCCGGGCCACGTCGGCGACACGGCGGGCCATGGGCCCATTGGTCGAGAGGTCGGGCCAGCCCGGCGGGGTGGGGCCGCCAGAGGGCACACGGCCGAGGCTGGGCTTCATGCCCGCGAGGCCACAGCAGGCGCTCGGGATCCGGATGGACCCGCCGCCGTCGGACCCGGTGGCGAGCGGCACCATCCCGGCGGCCAACGCTGCAGCCGACCCGCCTGATGATCCGCCGGGACCCCTCGAGTGGTCGAAGGGGTTCAACGAGGGGCCGAAGAGGCTGTTGGTCGTGTTGCCCATGAAGCCGAACTCGGGGGTATTTGTCTTGCCGACGACCACGCAGCCCGCCGCCCGCATCCGGGCCACGAAGGGATCGTCGGCTGTCGCCGGGGCGTCGTCGGCGTGCAGCGCCGAGCCGTGGGTGGTGCGGTAGCCGATGGCGTTCTGCAGGTCCTTGACCCCGAGCGGGATCCCGGCCAGCGGCCCGGGGTCGGCGCCGGCGGCGATACGGGCGTCGATCGCGTCCGCCTCGGCCAGCGCGCGCTCCTCATCCACGGCGACAAAGGCGTTGTAGGTCGGATCGAGCCTTTGGATCCGACCCAGGGCGGCCTGGGTCAGTTCACGTGCCGTGACCTCTTTGGTCCGGACGGACCGAGCGAGCTCAGTCAGCGATGTGGTGCGGAAATCGATCTCTGTGCCTGCCATGTCGCCCCCATCTTGTCCCGGCGTCCTTCGTGTTGCCCAGCTCCATGCTCGGCCCGGCGTCCCGGCGCCCCGGCGTCTTCGTTTCCGCCGCAGTTACCCTGCCGATGGCGACAGCCCGGCCACCGCTTCCCCCAGGTCGGTGCCGATCGGGATCACCGCCGGCGCGGGGACCGTGATCCCGTTGTCGACGTAGCGCTGGATATGCGCCCGGCACTCCGCCACCGACCCGTGCACCACGAGATCATCCACCACCTCGTCGGGGATGGCGGCCAGGGCGCCCTTGCGGTCGCCCGCCTCCCAGGCGTCCCACATCGGCTGCAGCGCCGGGCCCCGGCCCAGCCAGCGATGGAACTCGGCGTAGGCGTGCACGTTCAGATAGGCCGTGATCATGCGGCGACCGATGGTACGAGCGACCGTGGCGTCCTCGGTCACGACGACGAAAATCCGGGCCACGATTTCGCGGGGCGCCCCCCCTGCGGCCTTCGTCACTTCCGCCACCGATGTGGCGACGTCCTCGGCGCTGAGCCAGTTGAGGATGGCCCCGTCGGCCTCCTTGCCGGCCAGGTGCAACATCCCGGGTCGGAGGGCGGCCAGGTAGACCGGTGGGAGCTGCTCGGGGATGCGAGCCAGTCGGAAGCCCTTGACCTTGAAGGTCTCGTAGTCCTCGGTCACCTTCTCGCCGCTGAAGGCCAGGCGCAGAAAGTGCAGCGTGTCCCGGATGCGGCGGTACTGGTCCTCGAAAGCCAGGCCGTTCCAGTCGGCCACGATCACCTTGGACGAGGCGCCGAGCCCGCAGAAGAAACGCCCCGGCGCGGCGTCCGCCATGGCGGCGAGGCTCTGGGCCAGGAGCGCCGGTCCACGGGTATAGGCGGGGGTGATGGCCACGCCGAGATTCAGGGATGGCTCCCAGGCGGCGGCCAGCGCAAGCGGCGTGAAGCCGTCAGAGCCGTCCACCTCCGCCGACCACAGGTCCGTGTACCCCAGTTCCCGCAGGCGGGCGAACCACGCACGGTGCGCGTACAGGGGGATCCCGTCGAACGGGATGGTGATGCCCGGTCGGGTCGGCGGAGTTCCCGCGGCCGGGCTCATGCGGTGACGGAGGTATCGGTGCCATCCGCGCCATCCGCGCCGGATGCGCCGGATCCGTTGGATCCGTTGGATCCCCCACCCGGACCGTGGAAATCGGCGTCGTCGAACGCCAGCTCCAGCTCGGTCGTCTCCTCGTCGTCACTGCGGGGCACAGGGATGCCCCAGCGCTCCATCCCGTCCTCCATGTGCCGGATCACGGTCTCGATCACCTCGACCCGACCATTGCGCTTGCTCTCCGACGAGATCACGTCCCAGGGCGCCAATGGTCCATGCGTCAACCGGAGCATGTCCGCCACCGCCTCGTCGTACTGCGGCCGCTTCTCCCGGTTGCGCCAGTCCTCGTCGGTCAGCTTCCACGCCTTGAGCGGGTCATCCCGGCGGCGCTCGAACCGGCGCAACTGCTCTTCGTCGGACATGTGCAGCCAGAGCTTGATCACGACCAGTCCTTCTTCGGCCAGTGAATGCTCGAAGTCGGTGATCTCCTCGTAGGCGCGGCGCCACTGCACCTCGGTGGCGAAGTTCTCCACCCGCTCGACCAGCACGCGCCCGTACCAGCTGCGGTCGAAGATGGTCATGCCGCCCCACCCGGGCAACGGCGGCCAGAAGCGCCAGAGGAAGTGGTGCCGCAACTCGTCGGGCGTGGGCGCGGCAAACGGCGCCACGTGCACGTGGCGGGGGTCGAGTGGCTCGACCAGGCGCTTGATGGCGCCGCCCTTGCCGGCGGCGTCCCAGCCCTCGAACACAATGCACACCGGAGGACCGAGGATGCCGTTGTTGAGCTGACCGCCGTTGATGAGCCGCAAGTGCAGCAGGCGGCGTTGCGCCTTGCCGAGCCGCTTCGCCTCTTCGTCCTTGGACAGCTTCAGCGAGAGGTCGCAGTCCTCGAGCCGAGGGTAGGGCAGCGTGGGGGCGATCTGCGCAGCATGGTCGTGTTTCGGGGCGGCATGGTCGTGCTTCGTCGAGCCGTCGTCGTGCTTCGGGGCGGCGTGGTCGTGCTTCGTCGAGCCGGCTGGGCCCTCGCCCCCCTCGCGGGATCCGGAGCCGCTGTCGTGGCCGCCGTGATCGTCCTTGCTCACGTCGCCTGTTGTAGCCGATCCGCCAGGCCGGCGGCGACCACACCAGATGCGGCGCCCGTGGCCACCGGGGTGTCGCCCGTTTCGGCCGCCTCCACCACCCGGCGCACCAGTGCCTGGTCGCCGGCGATGACGAGTAACTCCTGGTTGGAGAGATGACCGATCCGCCCCACCTTGCGGCCGGACGGATCGAAGATGCCGATGCGGGCCCCCACGTAGCGAGCAGAGTCGAAGGCGAGCGCGGCCACGTGGCGTCGGCCGCTCGTCCCTTGGACCGAGCACATCGCCGTCAGCTCATCCAGGCTGAGCCACGACTCGTTGTTGTAGGACAGCACGAGCAGGTCGCAGTCGACCGATTGCACGACCGCCGCCAGCGCCGCCGGCATCGCCCGCTTCGAGTTGAAGGCCGAGTGGGTGGACGGGTCACGGGCATCGAGCCGCTTGCGGGCCACGCCGTAGGCCTCGGGGGCGTCCCAGGCGACCAGCGTCTCCCATACGTGGTAGTTGGTGAAATACCGGTGCTGGTTGTACGGCGGATCCAGGTAGGCCAGGTCGAAGTGGCCCAATCCCGGCCCCGGTCCCGATGGTGCAGTCAGTTCCACCGCATCGCCCTGGATGGCGCGTCCGGGTCCCGGCAGCAACTCCGGCACACGGAGTTCCAGCGGCTTGGCCGAACGGGGCGCCCACTGCTTCACGTACGCCATCTGCACGCCGGTGGTCGAGTCGACGCGGTCGGCAGCCTCGATGAGGGACGTCAACAGGAGGGGGAACAGCGGTGACCCCGCATACTCCGAGTCGATGGCGTCCCGCACGGCATCTATCCGAGCGGCGTTGTGCGGTTGGAAGAAACGGGCCTCATGGCTGAACGTCTCGGTGACGTAGCCGGGTGTGCCGGGGAGGGCGTTGAGGTGGGTGATGGCCGCCTGCAGCGCGCCGGCATCGATGGCGGCGGCGTCGGTCTCTATGTAGGTGCGGGCGAAGGTGTGCGCGTAGCGGGCGCTGTCGACGGCGGTGACGTGTACGCCGTGGGCCTTGAAGGCCTGGGCGACGCGGGTGGTGCCGGTGAAGAGATCGAGGGCGGTGGTGGCGCCGGAGGCTTGGCAGATCCGGGTGAGGACGGGGACGAGGCGGCGCTTGGAGCCGAGGTATTTGATCATCGGAGCCTCACAGCGGTCACGGCGGACCACCCTACGATGGGCGCTCATGGTGCCCGGGGACCATCCAGAGACGTCCCGGATGGGTGGCGGATCCGATTCGCACTGGGTGCAGTGGCACGCGGCCTACGAGGACCCGACCTCGAACCTCTCGCTGCGGCTGCGGACGGTCGACTTCGTGGGGGACGGGTGGAATCCGGCATGAACACGGCCGACCCGCCACGGCACCACCTCCACCCGCTGGAACTGATGGCGGTCTCCTGGCGCACCGCCCGTATGGAGCCGGCCCGGGTGATTGTGCCCGGCCTGGTCATCTTCGGGCTCGATGCGATTCAGGGCACCTTCTACACCGAGGTCGCCGTCGACCACCTGGGCATCGGGTCGCTCGTCGGGGCCGTCCTGTTCGGCGCCTCGGCCCTGGGGCTCACCTTCTATGCCGGCATGCTCGAGCGCCTGGTCGGCTCGGTGGAGCGCAACGAGGCGGCGCAGCCCGTCCTGCACGTGCTCCGGACCCTGCCCTGGGGCCGCCTGCTGGTGGCCGAAGCGATCCTGATTTTGTTCAGCGCAGTGGCCTCGGTCCTGCTGGTCGTACCGGGGCTCATCGTCGGGACGCTGTTCGCCCTGGTCGGGCCCCTCATCAACCTCCTCGACAGTTCGGTACCGGACGCCTTCAAGCGATCGCTGCAGCTGGTCTGGCCCCACTTCATGCTCGTCTTCCTCTTCATCACCCTGCCGCTGGCCCTCGAGCACGAGGTCGTCGTGTTCCTGGCCGAGCTCGTTCCGCACGAGCACATCTGGGCCGTCTTCCTGACGACCTTCATTCTCGGGGACTTGTTCGGCATGGCGCTGGGCCTCATGGAGGTCACCTTGGCCGAGCGGCTCGTCACCGGTGCGCAGGGACCCGGAGAGGACCTACTGTCGGCGGACGTGGAGTTGCGGGATCCGCCCCATCCGAGGCGGCCGTCCACGGCGTAACCGACCCGACCCCAGACCATCCGAGGAGGCCCACCATGGAAGAGACGATCCACGGAACCACGATGCCGGTGCTCGAGCTCTCGCTCACCGACGGCGAGTCCATCGTGTCCGAAGCGGGCGAGTTCTCCTGGATGTCCGATGCGGTCCAGATGGCCACCAACACCGGTGGCGGCATGGGCGGCAAAGGCCTCATGGGTGCCGTGAAGCGGGCGGTCTCCGGCGCCTCGATCATGATGACGACCTACACCGCCCAGGGCGGCGCCGGCTCCATCGCTTTCGCGTCGAAGTTCCCGGGGCACATTCTGCCGATCGATGTGGCACCGGGGAACGAGTTCATGGTGCACCGGCACGGCTTCATGGCAGCAACGCCGGGGGTCGAGCTGTCCATGGGATTCCAGCAGTCATTCCGGGGCGGCGTCTTCGGCGGCGAGGGCTTCATTCTGCAGAAGATCGGCGGCACCGGGCGCGCGTTCGTCGACCTGTCGGGCGAGGTGATCGTCTACGACCTCGTCGCCGGGCAGACGATGCGGGTGCACCCCGGTCACGCCGGGCTCTTCCAGGCCTCGGTCACCTTCTCGGTCCAGAAGGTGCCCGGCCTGGCCAACCGCTACATGGGTTCCGACGGCCACCACTTCGCCGTGCTGACGGGCCCGGGGCGCATTTGGCTGCAGTCGATGCCGATCGCGGTACTCGCCGGTGTGATCGGCGAGTACATGCCCGACCGTGACGACCACCACGGGGCCGAGGGTGTGGCGGCCGGCATCGGGGGCGCCAAGATCCTCGGCGACATGTTCAAGTAGTCGCGCCACCCGCCCGGGATCAGGACAGGTCGATGGCGTCGCCTGTGGCGGTCTCGGGCTGATTCCACTCGATCCACCCTGCTCCGGTGCGGCCGTCGTCGGTCCTGCACTGCACCAACGCCCGGGGGAATCGGCTGACCCGGCCGTCTTCGTCGTTGCGCAGCACGACGGGCCCGAAGGCGACCGGGGTCACGTCGAGGCCGAGTGAATCCCCGGCGGTGATGTCGATGCGGGCCCTGGACGGGAAGCCGTGGTC
>Ga0302283_1002827_pt1 | contig 13745 bp, 13 predicted proteins | sample III_Fen_E1_4_FD_198770 | JGI IMG/M metagenome (GOLD analysis project Ga0302283, IMG submission 198770) | Peat permafrost microbial communities from Stordalen Mire near Abisko, Sweden - III_Fen_E1_4 | ecosystem: Environmental > Terrestrial > Soil > Wetlands > Permafrost | place: Sweden: Abisko...
GCGGCGGCGCGGGCGCGCGCGGCGGTCGCCTCCACCCCGAGGCCGCGCCGAGGCGCGCCGCCGGGGCGCATCTGCCAGAGCAGGAAGACGAGAAAGAGCACCGCCACCCCCGCGAGCACCATCTGCCTGCCAACCATGGGAATGGCTTACTACACACGGGGGTTGCCGGGCAGGTCGCGGGACGCTCTCGGCCGAGTTGCCAGCAGCGGGACCGCCGCGTATGTTCCCTGCTGAGCCCGTCACGCCGATGCGCCTGTCCTTGCGATCACGAGCCTTTGCCCGCCTCATCGTCGCCCTCGCGCTGACGTCCATCGCCGTGGCGTGTCCGGGCGAGGCCGCCGCGGACATCTTCTCGTACACGGACGCCGAGGGCGTCGTGCACTTCTCCAACAAGCCCGCGGGCGACGGGCGCTTCCGGCTCTACCTCAAGACGCCGAAGAGCAAGCGGGCCGGCGTGGTCCCGTTCCTCCCCAGCGACACCTCGAGCGACCGCTTCACCCGCTACGACGAGTGGATCCACCAGGCGGCCATCCTCTACCAGATCCCGGAGGAGCTCATCCGCGCGGTGATCATGGTCGAGAGCAACTACGACCCGCGCGCCGTCTCCCAGACCGGGGCCCAGGGGCTGATGCAGCTGATGCCCGAGACGGGCCTGCGCATGCAGATGCGCGACGCCTTCGACCCGCGGGAGAACATCTTTGGCGGCACCCGCTACCTGCGCGTCCTCGCCAACATGTTCAACGGCGACCTGGAGCTGACCATCGCCGGCTACAACGCCGGCGAGGGTGCGGTCGTACGCTTCGCCGGCATCCCCCCGTACGAGGAGACGCAGGCCTACGTCACCCGCGTCGTCGGCTACTACCGCCGCTACCGCACGGTCGGCGACCCGGCGCTCGCCTCCGCTGCCTACTGAGGCATCGGTCATCCTGCGGAACGCCCGAGAGCGTCCCGCGACGCGGCGCGGCAGCGCGGCGGGGGTTGTGGCGGGTCGGGCGGGTCACTAGAACGTCGCGACGTCATGACCACCGCCCTCGTCGAGCTCCAGAAGCGCCACTCCGACATCGTCGCCCTCAAGCCGCCGGTCGATCCTGCGACGCTGCTCCACAAGGCGATGCTCGAGGCCCCCGACTGGCGCCGCATCCCGTCGTACGCGGACGTGAGCGAGGAGCAGTTCCTCGACCACCGCTGGCAGGCGAAGAAGTCGATCACGCGGCCGGACAAGCTCCTGGAGGCGCTCGCCGGCCTGGTGTCGAGCGACTTCATCAAGGACGCCACGGAGGGCTTCGCCCGGGCGCCGATGAGCGTGCGCGTCTCGCCGTACCTGCTCTCGCTGATCGACTGGAACAACCCCTACCACGACCCGCTGCGGGTCCAGTTCATCCCGCTCGGCTCGCGCTTCCTCCCCGATCACCCCAAGCTCGGGCTCGACTCCCTCCACGAGCAGGGCGACGCGCCGGTGCCCGGGCTCACCCACCGCTACACCGACAAGGCGCTCTTCCTCCCGCTCGACACCTGCCCCGTGTACTGCCGCTTCTGCACCCGCAGCTACGCCGTCGGCGTGGACACCGAGGAGGTCGAGAAGACCCACTTCAAGGTCGACGAGGAGCGCTGGCAGAGGGCCTTCGCCTACATCGCCTCGCGCCCCGAGCTGGAGGACATCGTCGTCTCCGGCGGCGACGCGTACAACCTCCGCGCCGAGCAGCTCGAGTCGATCGGCACCACCCTGCTCAAGCTCGACAACATCCGCCGCATCCGCCTCGCCACCAAGGGCCCGGCGGTGATGCCGCAGAAGATCCTCACCGACCACGAGTGGACCGACGCGGTCACGCGCGTGGTGGAGCTGGGGCGCAAGCTCCACAAGGAGGTGGTGATCCACACCCACTTCAACCACCCCAACGAGATCACCGGGATCACCCAGCGGGCGATGCTCAAGCTCTTCGAGCGGGGGATCACGGTGCGCAACCAGTCGGTGCTCATCCGCGGCGTCAACGACGAGCCCGAGACGATGAAGCTCCTCGTCAAGCGGCTCGGCCACCTCCACGTCCACCCGTACTACGTGTACGTGCACGATCTGGTGCAGGGGGCCGAGGACCTGCGCACCACGGTGGCCACCGCCATCACCATCGAGAAGCACGTGCGCGGCTCGACGGCGGGGTTCAACACGCCCACCTTCGTCGTGGACGCGCCCGGCGGCGGCGGCAAGCGCGACGCCCACTCGTACGAGTACTACGATCGGGTCACCGGCGTGTCCGTGTACCAGAGCCCGAGCGTCAAGGCGGGGGCGCGGTACACGTACTTCGACCCCATCGACCAGCTCCCGGCCGAGGGGCAGGCGCGCTGGGCCGACCCGCGCGAGCACCAGGTGATGGTGGACGAGGCGCTCCGCCACGCGGGGTGAAGGCGTCAGGCGGCGGAACACCTGTTTCGCCCGTTGACGCTTTCCGGACGCCGGGCGCCGTCGAAGCCCGAGCCGCCCCCGATCCCGACCTGGCCTGTTCGTTGCTCCGTTTCTCGCCACGACATGGCGACGACGAAGCAGGAGCAGGCGACGCGGGGGTGGGGGCGTGCGCTCCTCGGGGCCCTGGTGGCGGCGATGGCGCTCTCGGCGTGCGGTGACGCGCACGACGCCGAAGACGGCGCCTCGCCCACGCTGCGAGCAGGGGCGAGCCGGTCGCGGGTGGGCGCGGGGGCGACGACCGAGCCGGCCTGTGGGTGGGTGCCCGAGGGCGCGCGCGAGGCGACCACGGTCGCGTCGCTCCACGACGACAGCGAGCGCGATCCGCTCTGCGTCGACACGGCCTCGGTCCTCGACGCCCCCAAGGCTGCCGTCGCCTCTCTCGATCGGGAGCTGCGCGATGCCACCAAGATGAGCGACGAGGAGGAGAACCGCATCGGCGCGCGGCTCGAGGCGGGCCTCCGTCACGAACGAGAGCTCGCGGGGAAGCTCGACCTGCCCGAGGACGTGCGCCGCTACCGTGGCTACCTGCAGGACATCGTCCAGCACCTCGCCGCGAAGACGACGCGGCCCGGGATCCACTGGCGGGTCCACCTGGTGCGCCAGCCCGTCTTCAACGCGGCGGCGCTGCCCGGCGGCGTCATTCTCGTCTTCACGGGCACGCTCGAGGGGCGGGAGGCGGTGCGCGACGAGGCCGAGCTGGCCGCCGTCCTCGGGCACGAGATGACCCACGTCGAGCGGAGGCACGTCGTCGCCGCCTACCAGTTCGCGCGGGCAGCCCTCGGCGAGGACGCCGACGAGGCGGTCCTCGCCATGGAGATCATCACCCGGCCGCTCTCCACCGAGCGCGAGCTCGAGGCCGACGACCGCGGCACGGAGCTCGCCGTCCTCGCCCAGTACGACCCGCAGGGCGTCGTCAACCTGTGGAGGCGGCGCGCCCGGTCCGAGCGGCGCGCCTCGCACGGTCGAGGGGACATGGTCGGGGAGGTCCTGGAGGGCCTGGACGGCTTGCTCAGCTCGCATCCGCCTGCGGCCGTGCGCGCCTGCCACGCCATCGAGAAGGTGCGCTGGGCGCGCGAGCACGCGCCCTGCGGCACGCTCTACGACGGTCGGAGCAACCTCCTCACGCACGTCGCGGGCCCGCGCCACCCCTACTGATCGCCTCGGATCGAGATCCTCTGCGCGACCCTTCGCCCCCTGCGCGACGCTGACAGGAGGCACCGGGGGCGCGCGCTGGGGACGCGCCCACGCAGAGCGGCGTCGCTACTGGATGATGATGGGAGCGCAGTTGTTGAACACGATCGAGGTGTCCATGCGAAAGTGCGAGGAGACGGTGTGCCGCTCGTTGTAGAAGATGTCGAGCGGGTAGGTCGTCCCGTTGGTGAGCTGGACGGGCGTCATCGCGGCGTCGTCGGTCACCAGCGTGTCGAGCGTGATGGCCTTGGTCTCGGCCCCGTGCACGCCGCCCAGGTCCACGACGAGCTTCTTGTTGATGAAGACGAACACGTCGTCGTCGCCGGTGAAGGTGAAGTTCTCGCCGCCCACGTACTCGAAGGTCGTGTGCAGCTCGAAGGTGAACGAGAAGTTGTGGAGATTCCCGTCGTCCGCGGTGTACTCGTCGTTCCAGCCGCGCCCGTCGAGCGGGAAGAACTCCTGGTCGTTGAAGCTCGAGATGCCGCCACCGATGGGCGTCAGCAGGATGGTGTAGTCGAAGGGGATGTTCGTGCCCGGAGTGTCCCGGTACCACCAGTCGAACTGCGTCTGCCCGTGCGTGGTCGGGGTGGTGCCACCCGGGTGCGCGTAGACCGGCTTGCTCGACGAGTCGAGGTCGGTCGCGACGATGCCGCGGTCGTCGCCGGTGGCATTCTCGAAGTCGTCGTCGAGCGCGGATGCCGGCATGAAGCCAGGCTGGTTCACGAAGTCGCGCAGGCGGCCAGTGAGGTTGGGGGCGCAGGCGTCCCCGCTGGTGCCGGCATCCTGGCCGGAGGGGCCGCCATCGCCGTTGATGAAGACCGAGCCGCCACTGCCGCCGCCGCTGCTGCTGGTGGTGCTGGTGTTGCTGCTGCTGCTGCTGCCGCCCATGCCGCTGCCACCGCCCATGCCGCCCGACGATTTGCCGTTCGAGCCGCCGCATCCCGCGGCGAAGGACACGGCAGCCAGCGTGGCGCCTGCAGCAACGGCGAACCAGCCGGGCATCCAGCGTGCTCTCATCCTTGCCAGGATGGGCGGGTGAAACGAAGCCGTCAACTGTGCATCGTGAGGACGCATGGGCAAGAGCAGTCATTCCCCGTAGGGGCCCAAGTCGATGCCTGTGAGCACGGCGCAGGTCGAGTCGTCCCCTGCCGCGATGCCGAACGCGCCGTGGCCCTGTCCGAGATCCGCGGCCGGCAGCGCAGCGCCCATCGTCCACCCATTCCAGCGCCCGCGCCGTCGGCGTATGGCCCGAGACCTGGCCCCCGGCCCCGCACGCACGCCCTATGCCCGCCCCTGACAGCTCCTCCGACTACGACGTCCACCCGCGGCTCCTCGCCCTCGCTCGCCTCGTCGGGATGAGCGAGATCACCGCTCGCTGGAAGATCATCCGGCTGCAGCGGCAGTGGCGGCGCTTCCGCCAGGATCTCGCGCCCGCCTCGCGCCGCTTCGATCGGCAGCTCTGCCAGGCGTGCGGCGCGCTCCAGGCCAAGGGCAACGGTCGCTGCACCGCCTGCGGGGAGCGGGTGGGATCGGCGCTCGGAGCGACCCTGCGCGCGGCGGGCCTCTCCATCCCCACCGCGCTCTCGGTCAGCACCGGGCTCGCGGTGGTGATGCTGGCGATCTACGCCCGGATGATGATCGCGCGGCCGGGGCAGGGCTACCTCGGCTGGGACCACGACACGCTGATCGCGTTCGGTGCGCACTATCCTCCGCTCGTCCACGCGGGGCAGTGGTGGCGCCTCGGCACGGCGATGTTCCTCCACATCGGGCTCTGGCACCTCGGCTTCAACCTGCTCGCGCTGGCCCAGATCGGACCGACCATCGAGGACCTCTTCGGGCGCGGCCGGATGCTCGCCTTCTTCCTGGTCACCGGCGTCGTCGCCAACCTGGGGAGCGAGGCGCTGGGGCTCACCGCGGTGAGCGCCGGGGCCTCGGGCGCGATCATGGGCCTCATCGGCATCGCCGCCGGCTGGGGGCAGCGCGCTGGCACCACGCAGGGGCGCACGGTCCGCAACGACATGCTCAAGTGGGCCGCGTACACGATGGTCTTCGGCTACGTGATCCATGCGGACAACGCCGCCCACGCGGCCGGCTTCGCCGCCGGAGCGGTGCTCGGCCTGGCCCACTCGCCCTTCGGCCTCGAGCGCGGCAAGCGCGGCACGGTGAACGCGGTGCTGGGGCTGCTCGGGGTGCTCGGCACGGGCTCGCTGGCCTTTTTGTGCCTGTTCCCGCCGGCGGGCGCTGCCCAGGTGGAGCGCGCGGAGTCCGAAGACGACGACTACGATAGCGTGGGGCTCGAGCAGCTCCCCATGCTCCTCGAGCTCCTCGGCGGGGAGGCAGGCGACGGCCTCGCGGCGGACGGCCCCGCATGCGCGCTGCTCGCCCAGGGCAACACGACCGAGGCCCTCGTCCGGTTCCGCGCGGACGACCCGGCGAGCCAGCCGGACGGGGGGACGGCGGCGGGGCCGCAGCTCGAGGTCGTGTGCGAGACGCGGGCCGTCCGCGCGGCGATCTGCGCGGGGCTGGAGTCGGAGGAGTATGCCGCAGCCGTCGGGCGCAAGGCCGTGCCGGCGGCGCGGGCGCAAGACGCGCTCACGCAGAAGCTGAGGGCGCGCTGCCTCGGTTATCGCGTGCCCTGACCCTCACCCTGCCCCCGACCCCCGGCAGAGGGCTCCCTTTGCGGCCCCCCTGCCCCCGCGCTAAGGCGCCGGGTCGATGCCTCGTCCCGTTCCCCCGCCCAGGGCGCCTGCGCCTGGCAAGACCCTCGCCCCGCCGGCAGGCAAGACCCTCGCCCCGCCGGCGGGCAAGACCATCGCCCCGCCGGCAGGCAAGACCATCGCCCCGCCGCCCGTGTCGATGGGGGCTCCCTCCGTCCCGCCGCCCTCCAAGGCGACCCCGGCGCGCGGCAGGCCGCGAGGTCCCTTCACCCAGCACCGCCGGCTCGACGCCCTCCGGGCGCTGCTCCAGCGTCACCCCAAGGGCTTGACCATCTACGAGCTGGGCCGCGAGCTCGGAGTCACCCCGCGCTCTCTCCGCCGCTACCTGGTCGAGGTCCGCCGCGAGCTCGACCTCGTCTCCACCACCGAGCGCCCCGGCGGCGCGCGCCTCTGGCGGCTCGCCCCCAACGAGGTGCCCCGCAAGATCGAGGTGCGCCGCACCCAGGCCTACGCCCTCCTGGCGGCGCGCCGCCTGTTCGAGCCGATGCGCGGCTCCACCCTGTACGAGGAGATCGACCTCGCCGCGCAGAAGCTCTTCGCGGTCGCTCGCCGCCCCGGCCGCGGGCCCAACGCCGGCGTCGCCGACGCCCGCCTCGAGGACCGCTTCCTCTACCTGCCCTTCGCCCCCAAGGACTACGCCGCCCACACCGAGGAGCTCGACGATCTCTTCCAGGCCGTCGCCGACCTCCGCCCGCTGCGCTGCCGCTACCGCCGCGCCAAGGACGGGCAAGAGGACAAAGTAACCATCCACCCCTACGCGATGGTCCTCTACAAGGACGCCATCTACTGCGTCGGGCTCCACGTGGGGAAGAACGAGATGCGCACCTTCCTCCTCGATCGCATGCGCGACACGGAGTGCGCCGCCACCGAGCGCTTCGAGCTGCCCGCGGACTTCAAGGTCGACGACTACTTCCAGGGCCAGTTCGGCATCTTCCGCGGGGTGTCGCCGCGCAAGGTGGTCATCGACTTCGACGCCAAGGTGGCCGAGTTCGTCCGCACCCGGCGCGTCCACCCCTCGCAGGAGCTGATGCCGCTGCCAAAGGGCGGCGTGCGCATGACCATGATGATCGGCGACCTCACCGAGCTGGCCACCTGGATCCTCGGCTTCGGCGAGACCGCCCGCGTGGTGGAGCCCCCCGATCTCGTCGAGCGCGTCACCAAGGAGCTGGAGGGGGCGCTCGCCCTCTACCGCACCCCGGTCGCCACGCCCGAGGTTTCCTGATCGATCAAGCCTTGCTGGTACCCTCGCGGCCGTAGACGTCGTCGATGCGAACGACGTCGTCGAGCTCGGGCGTCGAGACCTCGAGGACGTCGACGTCGGTGACGCCGATCATCCGGTGGACGGTGCCGGGCAGGACGTGGAAGACGTCGCCCGCCTTCATCCGGCGGGTCTGGAGGGTGGGCCCGTCGCCGATTTCCAGGTCCATCTCGCCCGTCTGGACCCGGAAGGTCTCCTCCTTGACCCGGTGGTACTGGCGGGAGAGCCGGTGCCCGGCGCGGATGTGCAGGATCTTGCCCACGTAGCGGGCGGTCTCGGCCCAGACCACCTCATGCCCCCAAGGCTTGTCGACGCGGCGCATGGCCCGTGCTTATCACGAGAGCCCGCCGCTTTCCCGTCCTGCCGGTAGCAGCCTCGTGAAAGTGAGCGTGACCCCCCCATGCAAGAACGACTGCAGAAGATCATTTCCCGAGCGGGCATCGCCTCGCGGCGCGCCGGCGAGGAGCTCATCCTGGCCGGGCGCGTCCGCGTGAACGGCAAGGTGGTCAGCGAGCTGGGTGCCAGGGCCGACCTGGGCGTCGACGTCATCGAGGTCGACGGCCGCCGCCTCGTCCCCGAGGCCGCGCGCTACCTGGTGCTCCACAAGCCCCGCGGCGTGGTCTCCACCCTCGCCGATCCCGAGGGTCGCCCCACGGTGGTGAGCCTGCTGGACGGCGCCGGCACCCGCCTCTACCCGGTGGGCCGGCTCGACTTCGCCACCAGCGGCGTCCTCCTGGTCACCAACGACGGCGACTTCGCCAACGGCCTGCTCCACCCGAGCGGCGGCGTCCCCAAGACGTACGTGGTCAAGACCCGCGGCATGATGACCGAGGACGACCTCGCGCACTGGACCGACGGCATCACCCTCGAGGACGGCAAGACGGCCCCCGCCGACATCCACTTCCTCCGCCACGAGGACGGCAAGACCTGGTTCGAGATCACCCTGCGCGAGGGCCGGAACCAGCAGATCCGTCGCATGGGCGAGGCCAGCGGCTTCCCGGTGATGCGGCTCGCCAGGGTCAGCTTCGCCGGGATCACCAGCGAGGGCCTCCGCCCCGGCCAGTGGCGCTCGCTCAGCCTCGACGAGCTCCTCGCGCTCAAGGCCGAGTACGGCGTGCCCAAGAAGATCCGCGGCGCCCAGATCGGCCCCCAGGGCAACGCCGGCGAGCGCCGCGTCCGCCGCACCAGCGCCGTCGACCCCGAGCGCCGCGGCCCTCGCCACCAGGGCCAGGTGGAGGCCGCCCCGCGCAAGGAAGGGCGCCGCGCCCAGCGCGAGACTCCGGCCGAGGCCGCCCCCCGCCGCACCGGTCGCGACCGCCATGCCCAGGCCCCCGGCCGGGACGAGGGATCTTCCCCGGGCCCCGATCGCAGCAACGCCCGCACCCGCACCCGCCCGAGGCCCGTTCACGAGGAGGCCGCGAGCAGCGCCAAGCCCTGGGCCCGCGACGCGGCTGGTCCCCCGCGCGGCCGCCCCTCGGGCCCCGCCCGCGACGCCGGTCCCCCGCGCGCTCGCCCCTCGGGCCCCGCCCGCGACGCCGGTCCCCCTCGCGCCCGGCAGACCGACCGTGACCGCGATGCTTCTCCCCCTCGCGCTCGTCCCTCGGGCCCCGCCCGAGACGCCGGTCCCCCGCGCGCCCGGCCGGCCGACCGTGACCGCGATGCGTCCTCCCCCCGCGCTCGTCCCTCGGGCCCCGCCCGAGACTCCGGCCCCCCGCGTTCGCGGTCGGCCGGCCCCGCCCGCGACTCCGCTTCGCCTCGTCCTCAGCGCCGCCGCTGAGTAGCGGCCACTGAACATAGAGACAGCATTTCCTTGACGGCACCGGTCGTCATGGACGAGGATGTCTCTGCGTTCAGGCACTCCTCCACCACGGGCCGTTTGGGCGTCGTGAAGGGTGGGAGGCGAGCCTCGGGTCAGGCCGGCACCAAGCGGGTCAGGCCCAGGTCGAGGACGGTCGCGGGTTGATCTCGCGGCTGCTCGCTGAGCGCGCCCTCTGCGTGGCTGCCCTCATCGAGGCCGGCGTCCGATCCACCATCGGATGCCATCGGACGGCCTCGGGCTCCTTTTCCGCGCAGAGGAAACCACCGACCAGGCGTCTCACGGCGACCGGGCCCGAGAGCTGAACGAGCTCTTCGGGCGCTGGTTGCTCTTCGTGAGGTGCGACGGAGGCCTGCAAACGGGCCTCGGTTCAGGGACTGGGGCGGCTCACCTCGCCTTGCCTTGCTGGACACCTCGTGTCCTGGAGCAGCTGAGCGGACTCACCGATGGCCTCGGCGGCAAACCAACTCGACAACCCTCCCCTCCTCTTCGAGCGCGTGTCCCACCCGGCCACGCTCGGAGCGGCGTGGGTCCACGTGAAGCGGAGCGCCGAGCGATCCGCCTCCCGCGCCGTCCGCGCCGAGGCGCGCCGCTTCGACGAGGACGCCGATCGTCGCCTCGATCGCATCGCCGCCGATTTACGCGACGAGCGCTTCGCGTTCCCCCTCGCTCGCGGCGTGACCTTGTCTCGCGCCGGCAAGCGCCCGCGTCCCCTGGTCATCGCGCCGGTCGAGAGCCGCATCGTCGCGCGCGCTCTGCTCGACGTGCTCCAGACCACCCCGGCCGTCGCCGCCGCGTTCCTGGCGGTGCCCTCGAGCTTCGGCGGGCTGCCCGGTCGCGGCGTCGAGCAGGCCGTGGCGACCGCCATCGCCGCCGTGTCCGGCGGTGCGGCCTTCTACCTGCGATCCGACATCGCCGAGTTCTTCCGCGCCATCCCCCGCGCCCGCGCGCTCGCCGCCATCGAGGCCCAGGCGGGCGACGGGCGCCTCGTCCACCTCCTCGATCTCGCCACCCGCACCGAGCTCGACAACCTCGCCGAGCTGGGGGAGCGCGCCGCCCTCTTTCCGGACGCCGCCACCGGCGTGGCGCAGGGTGGGAGCCTCTCCACGCTGCTCGGCAACGCGCTCCTCCGCGGCTTCGACGAGGCGATGAACGGCCGCGGCATCGCCTGCCTCCGCTACGTCGACGATCTGCTCTTCCTCGGCCCCCGGATGGCCCACGTGAAGAAGGCGTTCGCCAGCGCCGTCAAGCTCCTCGCCGGCCTGGGCCTGCGGGCCTACGACCCCGAGCGCGAGCCAGCGAAGGCGGCTGCCGGCCAGACCTCGGCGGGCATCGAGTGGCTCGGCTGCGAGATCAAGGACGGCCGCGCCTGGCCCAGCCTGCGCAGCCGCCGCGGGCTCGTCGCCAGGGTCGAGCGCATCCTCTCCTCGAGCGAGCACACCGTGGGGGGCGCGTCCTCGGCGCTCGCCGCCGTCGAGGAGGTCATCGTCGGGTTCCGGGGCGCCTACGGGTTCTGCGCGTCGCCGGAGATCTTCCGCTCCCTGGACGCCCAGATCGGGCGGCGGGTGGAGCGCTACTTCCGGACCCACCGGCCACGGCTCGTCGACTGAAGACCGTGGATGGCGAGCCGCGCTCCCCTACCCCCGATGCTTCTCCAGCCACTCGTCGAAGCTGGGATGCGCCTTCACCGCGGCCTGGATGGCGGGCCACACCGCGGCTCCCTCGAGGGGACGCACGCCGTTCTTCACCAGCCACGCCGCGTACGCATCGACGGCCTTCGCCTTCTTCTTCTTCCACTTCGCGCCGCGCAGCTCGCTCAGGAGGCCGATGCACTCGAAGCCGCTCGCCAGCAGCCCGAGGAATTCGCCCAGGTTGCCGGCGACGACCGTGTTGTCGCAGCCCTCGCCGTTGAGGTAGACGATCGGCGCGCTCTCCAGAGCGGCCCCCTCGGTCAGCCAGATCCCGTAGTCGGAGTCCATCGGATCGTGGCCGAACACGAGGACCTTCTTGGCTGCACCCTCGTCGAGGTCCCAGAGCTCCGCCAGGTGGTCGGGCCCATGGACGCGGAGCTCGACGTCGGCGCCGGCGTAGGCCTGCTCGGCGCTGGACCACGTCGCGAGGCGAGAGAGCAGCGGGGGAGGCTTGACGCCGAACGCGGCGCGAAAATCTTTGTCGAACGGCATCGGGTCGGGCGCTCCCCAGGATGACGCCTAGATCTGCGCGAACCGACCGCTGCGGAACGAGGCCTCGAGGAGCTGCGACACCCGCGACTCCAGCTCCCGCGCCCGGGGATCGCCGATGGATCCCAGCGCCGTCTTGATCTCCCCCAGCGCCTTGAGCTGGCTGAAGAGCTGCACGTCGCCGAGCGCCGAGCCGCCGGTGAGGATCTGCCGGATCCGATCGATCTCGCCCGCCAGCGCCTCCACCCCGACGCCGAGCGCGCCGACGCGGCGGCGGTCGGGGTGCTCGCGGAAGAACGCCTCCAGCACGGGCTGGACGATGCCCTCGAGGATGGCGGCCTGGTCCTGGTTGTTCCAGATGTGCTTGAGCACGAAGAAGTCCGAGGCGTCGGTCACCTCGCGCCCGTCGAGGTAGGCGCTGGCGGCGAAGAGCTTGAGCATCTTGACGACGCGGCGGTCGCTCAGGGTCACGCCCTCGGCGCGGATCTGGAAGACCAGGCCCTTGTACGAGGACAGGAACGCGTCCGAGAAGTTCATCTTCCCGCCGAAGTTCCGGCCCAGCTCCGCCAGCTCGCGGGCGCTCACCACGGGCTGCTGCACTGCGCCCGACATCTGCCGGATCTCGTGGGTGATGCCGCGCTGGAGCAGCTCGTTGAAGTGGTACGCGTCGAGGTTGTCGGAGTGAACGCGGAGGAGGAAGCGGTCGAAGATGGCGTTGAGCGTCTCGTCCCCCGGCACCTCGTTGGAGGCGGCGAAGACGCTGATCAGCGGGCAGCGCATCACCGTGCCGCCGCTGGTGTACTTGCGCTCGTTGAGGAGGGTGAGCAGCGCGTTGAGGATGGCGCTGTTGGACTTGAACACCTCGTCGAGGAAGACCACCTCGGCCTCGGGGAGCATGCCCGCCGTGTTGCGCTTGTAGACGCCGTCCCGGAAGGCGCCGATGTCGACGGGGCCGAAGATCTCGTTGGGCTCGGTGAACCGCGTCAGCAGGTACTCGAAGTAGCGGGCCTGCATCAGCTCCGCGAGCGAGCGGATGAGCGCGCTCTTGGCGGTGCCCGGCGGCCCGAGGAGGACGCAGTGCTCGCCGGCGACGACGGCGATCATCAGCAGGCGGATGACCTCGTCCTTGCCCAGGAACTGCCGCTCCAGGGAGCCGGCGAGGACACGGAGGCGGTCGCTGAGGGGGGCACCCATCGCGACGGGCCCAGGCGAAACGAGGGGAGGGGACGCCATGACGCAGCGCTTTGCGTACCACAGGCGGGCGCTCGGGCGCGATGACCTTTCCGTCACCGCGCCCGCCCGTCACCCCGGCTCCCCGGCTTCCCCGACGAATTCCCTGGGTGCGCACGGAGTCTGTATTCTCGGCGGTGATGCCCAACGCGAGGTCACCCCGCGAGCCTGCTCCGATTGCCCCGACGTCCGGCTCGTACCGCGAGTCCGCGACCCAGTCCCGCCGCCTCTTCCTGGCGTCCCGGCCGCGCGTCCCCGATCGCCATCCCCTGGTGATCCCCCTCGCCGTCGCCTACGCGGCCACCCTCATCGCCTGGTGCGCCCTGCGCCACCGCCACTTCGGCTCCTCGGCCTTCGAGCTCGGCGCCTACCACTCGGTGCTCTGGAACGTCGCCTTCCGCGGCACCCCGTGGAACAGCCTGGAGCGCGCCCACCAGTGGTCCACCCACCTCGAGCTCGGCCTCCTCCCGCTGGTTCCCCTCTACCGCATCTTCCCCACGCCCGCGTGGCTCTGGATCGCCGAGGGCCTCGCCTGCGGCGCCGCCGCCCTGCCCATCGACGCCCTGGCCCGCCGGGTCACCGGCGACCGCGTGGTGGGCATCCTCGCCGCCGCGGCCATGCTCTTCACCCCCCAGCTCGTGCTCGGCCAGGTGGCCGACTTCCAGCCCATCGCGCTGGCGATCCTCCCGATGGCGGTCATCGCCTGGGCCATCGAGGCCGACTCCTCGCGCGGCCTCCTGCTCGGCTCGCTCGGCGCCATCCTCCTCCGCGAGCAGCTCGGCGCCGTCGTCGCGGTGGCCGCGGTCCTCTGGGTGCTCCGTCAGGGCAAGCACCGCGTGATCCCGGCCGTGGTCCTCGCGGTCCTCGCGGTGACCATCTCGGCGGTGGAGATCTT
>Ga0302283_1002828_pt1 | contig 13745 bp, 10 predicted proteins | sample III_Fen_E1_4_FD_198770 | JGI IMG/M metagenome (GOLD analysis project Ga0302283, IMG submission 198770) | Peat permafrost microbial communities from Stordalen Mire near Abisko, Sweden - III_Fen_E1_4 | ecosystem: Environmental > Terrestrial > Soil > Wetlands > Permafrost | place: Sweden: Abisko...
ATTGATATGTCCGGGGATAAACAGGTCTTCCAGCAGAAATGTCTCGCGAAGTTCTTCGCTCGTCATCCGCGCATAGCGCACGGGGTCGGCCATCTGAAGCAGTTTCATGGGTCTCCTTCGATCTCCACGGCGAGTCATCCTGCGTGGAGACACCATCCCTATTGTAGCGGAGAGGTTCGGCGAAGGGCGTGACCAAACTCACAGCCGTGGCAGTGCAGTTTGCTCGACCGGCACAACCCGCGTAAAGTAGTCCTTATTATGTCCAATATCCTCGATTCCTTCCGCCTCGACAACAAGATCGCCCTCGTCACCGGCTCGGCCGGCGGAATGGGCGCGGCCATTGCCATCGCCTTCGCCCAGGCTGGCGCCACCGTCGCCACGCACGACATTCGTCCCCCCGCAGACACCGTTGCCGCCATCGAAGCCGCTGGCGGTAAAGCCGCCGCATTCAGCGCCGACCTCTCCGACACCGCCGCCCCCGAGGCGCTCTTCAAGCAGGTGCTCGCCAGGTTCGGCCGCGTCGACATCCTGGTCAATAACGCCGGAATCATCCTGCGCGAAGACGCCGTCAACGTGCCGCTGGCAGACTGGCTGAAGGTCATTCAGATCAACGAGACCGCCGTCTTCCAGCTCTCGCAGCTCGCCGGCCGCGACATGATGGCGCGCAAGGCTCCGGGCAAGATCATCAGCACCGCATCCTTGCTCAGCTTCCAGGGCGGAATCCGCGTGCCCTCCTACGCCGCGGCCAAGGGCGCCGTCGCCCAGATCACCAAGGCGCTGGCAAACGAGTGGGCCGTCAAGAACATTCAGGTCAACGCCATCGCCCCCGGATACATCGCCACCAACAACACCGCGCAGTTGCGCGCCGATCCAGAGCGCAGCAAGGCGATCCTCGACCGAATCCCAGCCGGACGCTGGGGCGAGGCCACCGACGTTGCCGGCACGGCCGTCTTCCTGGCCTCTTCCGCAGCCGACTACATCACTGGCCACGTTCTGGTCGTCGATGGCGGATGGATGGCGCGCTAAGTCCTCCATTCAACCGCGAACGATTAAGCCAAATAAAAGATCCCACCCGGCAAGGGTGGGATCTTTCTTTGCTCCATCAAACAACTCGTGCCGGATCACTGCCCCGCCTTCTCCGCCGGCGGAATCGTAATATCCAGCTCCGTCACCGTGCCCAGCGTAGTGAGCGGCGGCTTGATCTCCGTCTTGTTCCCCACCACCACAATCGCCAGCTTCGACACGTCGATGTACTTGTTCGCCACGCGCGTCACATCCGCCGCCGTCACGCGCGCGATGCCGTCTTTATACTTCTCCAGAAAGTCCGGCGGATAGCCGTAAAACGCCAGCGTCACCTGCTCGTTCAGCGTCTTCTCCGGCGTGTCGTAGTGGAATATGAACGAGTTCATCACGTCGTCCTTGGCCTTCTTCAGCTCCTCCGGCGTAGGCGGTTTGGTCTTCAGCCTTCCAATCTCCTCCAGAATCGCCTGCGTCGCCGCCACCGTGCTCACGCTCTTGGTTCCAGCCTCGCTGCGGAAGACGCCCGGATGGTCGTACGCCGCGCCAAAGTTTCCGCTCACGTCGTACGCCAGCCCCAGCTTGGTGCGCACATACTGGAAGACGCGTGATCCGAAGCCCCCGGAGAACACCTCGTTCATCACGCTCAGCGCGTAGTAGTCAGGATTGCTGCGCACAGTCCCGATGCCCACGATCTCCACAGACGACTGGTTCACATCTTCCTTGTCGGCGAAGTAGACGCCCGGCTTCGGCCCCGCAAACTCCGCCTTCGCCGGCTCGATTGCCGCGCCGCGCACCAGCGGATCGAAGGCCTTGCGCAGCTTCGCTTCCATCGCCGCCGAATCGAAGTCCCCCTCCACCGAGACGATCATGCCGTTGGGAACCACGCTGCGGTCGTGCCACGCCTTCAGGTCGTCCACCGTCACCGCAGCCACGGTCTTGTACTCGGCCTGCCGCGCATACGGACTCTCCGCGCCATAAACCAACTTGGTCGACTCGCGCCCCGCAATTCCGCCCGGGTCGTCGTTGCGCCGGGAGATTCCGGTCGCCATCTCGCGCTGCGCCATCGCCAGCTTCTCCGCCTTGAACGCCGGATGCAGCAGCAGATTGACCGCCTCGCCGAAGACGCTGTCGAAGTCCTGTTTGAAGCTTCCCCACTCCACCGACGTGTTGGCCAGCCCGCCTCCCGTTTCAATCGCCGCGGCCTTCACCGCAAGCTCCGCGTCCAGCGCGTCGCCGCTCTTCGCCGCCGTTCCGCTGGTGCGCCACGCCTCGCCGTACATCCCCACCAGGCCGGTCTTCGCGGCCGGCTCCTCGCGGCTTCCTCCGCGGATCAGAATCGATCCATCGATGAACGGAAGCTCGTGGTCTTCCTGCAAGAAAATCACCAGCCCATTGGCCAGCTCGATCCGCTTCGGCTGCTGCGGCTTGAAGTCATGCAGCGCAGGAACCGCGATCTTCTTCCACGGCTCGGCCTGCTCGGGAGCCTTCGCCGCGCTCTTCGCGGCCGCGGCCGCGGCAGGCTGTGCCGAAGCTGCGCTCTGTGCCGCGGAGAATTGTCCCGGCGAGAGCAGAACACAAACCGCAATCGCAAGCGCGAAGAAACTCATGGTTGATTTGCTCTTCATCTCGCACCTCCCGCATCCTGAGTCTGCCCCTGTGCCGGTGGCGTGAACTCAATCCGCGCGCTCGTCCGGTTGTTCTCCACAAAAATCTTGTTGGCCACGCGCCGCACGTCCGCCTTCGTCACCTTGTCGATCTCGTCCAGCTTGCGGAACAGCTCGCGCCAATCGCCATACCGTGTCTGGTACTCGGCCAGTTGTTGCGCCAGACCCTCGTTGTCGGCCAACCCACGCAGCAGCCCGGCGCGCGCCCGTGTCTTGAACATCTGAAGTTCTTCATCGCTCACGTCGCTCGTCTTCAGCCGCTCGATCTCCTTGTGGATCGCCTCCCGCATCTCGTCCGGCGTGTGTCCCGGCACTGGCACCGCGTAGAACGCGAATAGTCCGGGAAACTTCTCGCCAGGAAATCCGCTGAACCCTTCAGCTTCCGCTGCGATCTTCTGGTCGCGCACCAGCGCCTTGTACAGCCGCGCCGTCCGCCCGTTGGAGAAAATGTCCGTGATCGCGTCGTACACCGAATCGTCCGGGTCCCGATAGTCGGGCCGGTGGTAGCCCTCAAGATAAAACGGCTGCGCCGCCTCGCGGATCGTCACCGACTTCTCCGCAAACTGCACTGGCTCGACCGTCGTCATCTCCTCTGGTTTCGGCCCCGCCGGAATCGCGCCAAAGTACTTTGTCAGCATCGGCATCGCATCCGCCGCCTTCACGTCGCCCACCACCGCTACCACAATATTCGCCGGCACATAGTACTTCGCGTGGAACGCCGCCGCCTCGGTCGCGTTCACCTGGCTGATCTCGCTCTCCCAGCCCAGAGTCGGCACGTGATAGGGATGGGCTGTATATGCGGCCGCCAGAAACTGCTCCAACATCGCCCCGATGGGGTTGGAGTCTGCCCGCATCCGCCGCTCCTCCTGCACCACATCGCGCTCCTTGTAAAATTCGCGCGCCACCGGATGCGCAATCCGCCCGCTCTCCATGTACGCCCATAGCTCCAGCCGGTTCGACGGCATGCTCCAGAAGTACTGCGTCGAGTCCTCCTCGGTGGATGCGTTCAACCCCACCGCGCCGTTGGTCTCGGCCAGCTCCGCGAACTGGTTCGGCACCACAAACTTCTGCGCCGCCGCCTGCGCATCCTCGAAGCTCTTCTTCAGCTCCGCCAGCTTCGCCGCGTCCTGCCCCACGCGCTTGCGGAACTCCGCGTCGTACGCGGCGTACGCCGTCTCCACCCTGGCCAGCGCAATCTTCTCCGCCGCGTAGTTCGTTGTGCCGATCTCGTTCGTCCCCTTGAACGCGATGTGCTCGAACATATGCGCCAGCCCGCTCGCGCCCTCGGGGTCGTCGGTCGATCCCACATCCACCAGCGTGTAGAAGCTGAACACCGGGGCCTCCGGCCGCTCGCAGACGATCAGCGTCAGCCCATTCGCCAGCACCTTCACCGTCGTCCGCTTCTCGAATCCAGCCAGGTCCTGCGCCCGCGCCGCAACGCACGCGCCCATCGCCAAAGCCAGCACTACGCCAACCACTCGACTCATTCGCACAGAACCCCTCCCGCAACCATCTCACTCCAGCTCATTAACCATACCCGACAAATGCATCGATCGATCTACGTCTGTTTCCATGTTGGCGTGAAACAACACTTTCAAATCGTCATTCTGGCGCAGCCACGCGAAGTCGTCATTCTGGCGCAGCCAGAATCTCCGTATTTGCCTTGGCTGCTGCCTGTTCTTGCTCACGCAAAGATCCGTGACGATCTCTTATCCGCAACAACTCGGCTTCCCAATGCCAAACGCCCGCTTCACCCAACGCCAAACCCTCCGCAGCCAGCCTTCCACCGCCTCCGCCTCTGCCTTGATCGTCCCCACCACCGCCGACATCATCTGCTGCCGCGTCCACGCATTCCTCGCCGCGTTGATCCCGCCCCGCGCGCACTCTGCCGCAGCCTCCGCCCACGCTCCCGTCTCCACCGCGCGGATCATCTTCGGATAGCCCTTCAGCAGCCCCTCCGGCCCCAGGTTGTAGGCCATATCCAGAAGCGCCATCTTCACCCCATCGGGCAGCTTGTCGTAGCCCGTCAGATGCGCACGCAGCGTCGCCTCGAATCCTGCCAGCACCGCGCTCAGCTTCTTGTCGATCACCAGTTCGGGCAGCTCCAGTGACCCCGCCGCCCGGTAGAACGACGGCAGCTTGCCCATCGCCATCGCATCCACGCGAGCGAACTCCGCCGCAACCTGCTCTGCCGTCGCCGCCGCGCCTTCCGCTGTCTGAAAGGGCAGCGCGCACGCCGCCGCCGCGCTGGGAAGCATCAGCCCAACCCCCACCGTCACCTTGCCCGCCGTGTCCCGGTACATCCACGGAACGCATCCCTCGAACGTCTTCAACTGAGCCAGCGATTGATCGAAGGTTCTAGACATAATGGCGCAAGATTAGCACGAGGCCGTGAGTTTCGCCGGTCAGCGAACAGAATCTCATCGACATCAAACGCAAGGCATCCCTCTCCCTTTGCGGAAAAGCAAACACAAGCGCCTCACTTTCTCTTATGCCCAACATTACACAGAGAGATTGACATAGCTACATACATATGTAAGTATCTGCTAAAGGAGAAACTATATGCCCTATGTGGATCCGCAAACTGTCCTGTCTCCTCAAGGCAAAGTCAAAGACCTAAAAGTTGTGTATGACAGCAATCAGGCAAATGATAGCTGGTCAGTAGCCACGATGTGCTGGGACACAAATCCAAACGCTGTTGGGCTGCGCTGGAATGGATCGCCAGAAGAGAGCAGCAAAGGCAATCCACAATCCCACGGCCACGCTACTTGGTTTATTGTTCCGGGTGATCTTGCAACGAGTGTGCTTGATGCTGTCAAAAAACTCGAAAAAAAAAAGGAACAAGACATTCTCCGTGGATATGAGGAGATGGCAGCCGATACGGAAGGCGAGAAAGAAGCATTCGACTGGATAGAGTCTAATGTGGGAGAGTGCTTGTGACGCGCGGCGAGGTTTACTGGGTTGCATTCGACCCAACGGTCGGAGGAGAAGTTAACAAGACTCGTCCTGCAATCATTCTCAGCAACAATCTTGCGAACCGAGTCCTGAACCGTGTGATTATGGTGCCATTGACCACAAATGTTGAACGCGAATTGCCCGGTGAAGCGCTGGTGGAAATCAATGGCAAACGCCATAAAGCGCTTGGCAGTCAACTCAGAACGGTGAGCAAGATGCGTGTCGGCAGACTATTCGGAGAATTGTCTGCGGTAGACCTCGATAAGGTTGAGCGCGCCGTCCTCTTCCAGCTTGGCATCAGCATCTCAGCTACCCAGCAATGAGGAACCAATTCTCGCGCCTGTCCTGAGACGCACAATCCGCGCTTTCTCGCAACATTTCCCGTCCCGGATGGTCTAATCTTGTAAGCCAGTTGGTGGGAATCGCCGTCTCAGAGATGGGGCGCGGCTCCCGCGTTCCCGTTGTGCTTTGCCTTTCTGTCGCCGCTTTGGCCCAAACTATTCGGAACACAGGATTTATCTATGCGTGGAACATCTCTTTCCCGGCTTCTTCTTTCCTTTGTCACTCTTTTTGTCGGGCTGGCCGTAGCCTTATCTCCCGTTCCTGCCGCGGCCCAGGGCCGCATCCCGAACCGCATCAACACCGCAGTCTCTTCCAGCCGCATGGTTGCGATTCCCGGTTCGGTCCATCCCCGCGCGCTCCAGGCCACCGATCTTGGCCCTCTCGCCGGAGACACTCAACTGCCGGGAATGTCGCTGCACTTCACCCTCAGCGCCGAGCAGCAGGCCGCAATCAACCAGTTGCTCGCAGACCAGCAGGACCCCGCCTCGCCGCGCTACCACCAGTGGCTTACGCCGCAGCAGTACGCCGCCCAGTTCGGCCTCAGCAGCTCCGACATAGCCAAAGTCACCGCCTGGCTCACAGGCCAGGGGTTCACCGTCACCGGAGTCGCCAATGGCGGAGACTTCATTACCTTCAGCGGCTCCGTCGCCCAGGTCCAGACCGCCTTTGCCACCAGCATCCACTCTCTCGCGCTCAACGGCGAGACGCACTTCGCCAACGTCACCAGCATCAGCGTCCCCAGCGCGTTTGCCGGCGTGGTTGGCGCCGTCTCCGGGCTGCACGACTTCCGCCTGAAGCCGCGCGTCCACACCAGCTTCGTCAAGCCGAACTTCACCTCCTCGGTCTCGGGCAGTCACTTCATCGCGCCCGGAGACGTCTACACCATCTACGACATGAACCCGCTGCTCAGTTCCACCTCGCTGCCCGGCGCCAACGAGACCATCGCCGTCACCGGCCAGGTGGACATCAGCCTCTACGATGTAAATACCTTCCGCGCGGACTCCGGGCTGAACGTCAATCCGCCAACAGTGCAGGTGGTTCCCTCAGCGGTCTATGGCGGCTGCGACCCCGGCACTCCCACCTCGTATAACAGTGCGTGCGTCGGCAAATATCCCCCAACCTCCAGCGACCTGGCTGAGTCTTCCATCGATGTCGAGTGGTCTGGAGCAATGGCCCCGTATGCCACCGTTCTCTTCGTTACCTCGCAGAACGTCTTTCTCTCCATGCAATACGCCATCGACGTCAATGTCGCGCCGATCATCACCACCAGCTACGGCAACTGCGAGGCCGCCTGGGGCTCGACGGACCTGAACACGGAGAACCAGCTCTTCCAGAGGGCCAACACGCAGGGCCAGACCATCCTGGCCGCAGCGGGAGACTCCGGCGCAACGGACTGCGACTCAAACTCGGAGGCATCGGCCACCGAGGGTCTGGCCGTCGACTTTCCCGCCAGCTCCCCCTCTGTCACCGCCCTGGGCGGAACTCAGTTCAGCGGCGATGTCGCGGCCACCGGCTCCGGCTCCACCTGGGGAGCCACTCAATACTGGAAGGGAACATCCGGTTCCGATGTCATCGGCTCGGCCATCTCATACATCCCTGAAGCCGTATGGAACGATGCCAGTGCCGGCTACTTCGGCGGCGGCGGCGGCGGAGTCAGCTCATTCTTCACCAAACCAGCCTGGCAGGTCGAGACCGGGGCCTCCGGCATGACCTCCCTGGTTCCGGCCGACGGCGCGCGCGATGTCCCAGACCTCTCCCTTAACGCCTCCGACACCCACGACTCCTTCCTCTACTGTGTGGGCGTCGTCTCGGGCGTCTCCTGCGGCAATGGGTTTCGCATTTCGGCCACCAATAACGGACTGACGGTAGCCGGCGGCACCAGCTTCGACTCGCAGATCTTCGGCGGCATGTTGGCCCTCATCGAGCAGAAGATCGGCTCCAAGATCGGCAATGCCAATCCCACCCTCTACGCCATGGGCAACAAAGCCGCCTACTACAACCCCACCACCACCAGCGTCTTCCATGATGTCACCTCGGGCAGCAATGCAATGTTGTGTACCGCTGGGTCCACCGACTGCCCGACCGGCGGCTCCATCGGCTACTCCGCAGGCACAGGCTACGATTTGGCCACCGGCTGGGGCAGCGTCGATCTCAACAACCTCGCCACCGACTGGAACCTGGTCACTCCGCTCGGCTCGGGTTCGCTCGCAGCCAATACCTCCACCACCAATCTCGTCGCGACCACCAGCACCTCTTCGCCAACCAGCGTCACCGTAACGCCCGCCGCGCCGGTCACCGTCACCCTGACCGCCACCGTCACCGGCGGGTCAACCGCTCCCACCGGCTTCGTGCAGTTCCTGGTCAATAACGCCCCCGCCGCCGGCACCAGCAAGATCGCGCTCACCACCGCCAATAACGTCACCACCGCGATCTACCAGTACACCGCCAGTTGTTCTACCCTCGGCCAGCAGAGCATGACCGCCGTCTACTCCGGCGACTCGAACTACCAGGGCTCCATCGGCCCGGTGCTGACAGCCAACGGCTCGTCGCAGGCATCGAGCGGCGCCTATCTGACCTCGCCGCTGATCGTCACCGTCTCCGGCAGCTCATGCCCCAACTTCTCGCTCTCGACCTCCAATACGGTCGTATCGGTCGCCGCCGGCGGCACCATACCGGCCGTCACCTTCACCGCCACCGCCGCCAACGGCCTCACCGGCACCGTAACCTTCTCTGCCACGGCCTCCAGCACCAGCGGCTACATCCCCACCCTCAGCTTCAGCCCCGTGTCGGCCACCATCAGTTCCACCGCTCCGGTCACAACCACCCTCACCCTCTCCGGCATCACGGCCAGCCTGCACCTGCCCAGCGTCCCCGGCAGCTCCAGCTCGGGAACCATGTTGGCGCAACAAAATCCGGGTCGCAACCCATTCTCCAACCACCCCTGGACCAACGCGGGCTCTGGCCTCACCCTCGCCGGCCTGCTCCTGCTCGTGCTTCCGCGCCGCCGGCGTCTCGGCGGCCTGCTCCTGGTGGCCTTGTCGGTCGCGTTGACCGCTGGAGTCACCGGATGCGGCAGCAGCCAGTCCAGCCCACCCTCCACCACCACAATCAACACCAACCCATACGCCGGAACCTATACCGTGACCGTCGTCGGAACCTACAGCGGATCGACCACCATCCCGCCGCAGTCCGTTACCATGACCTACGAGATCAATTAGGAAACTGCCTCAGCCGGGTGCCCCAGGTCTCGATTTTGAGACCTGGGGTCTTTGCTTTTGCCTGTTTTTACTCACAACTCACGCCTCACAACTTCTTTAGCGCCGCCGGCCACTCCATCGCACTGTCGACGACCACGTCCGCCTCCGCCGCCGCCAGGCTCTGCGGAGACAGCCCATAGCTGCATCCGATCGACCGCGCCCCGCAGTTCCGCGCCGTCAGAATGTCCACCTCCGAGTCGCCGATCATCACCGTCTCGCCCGGCGTGATCGCCGCTCCCGCGCCATCCAGCGCCGAGGACTCGGCCATCAGCGTCCGCAGCCCCGAGGGGTCCGGCTTCTTGGTGTGGAAGCTGTTGCCGCCATAGATCTGGAAGAAAAATCGGGCCAGCCCGAAGTGTGCGCATATCTCGCGCGACACACCCACGGGCTTATTGGTCAGCACTGCCATCGCGGTCCCCGGCCACGCCGCCTGGATCGCCGCCAGCGCCTCCGCCACGCCCGCGTACACATAGGTGAAGTCCAGCTTATGTATGCGGTAGTGCGCCAGAAAAAATTCCAGCGCCTCGTTCACGTACTCTTCATCGTGAACGTCGCCCTCGGGATCGCCCAGCGCGCGCCGCACCAGCATCCTCGCCCCGTCGCCGATGTAGCCAAGCAGCACCGCATGGGGCAGCTCCGGCTTGCCCAGATGCACCAGCATCGCGTTGATTGAGTTTGCCAGATCGATCTGCGAGTCGATCAGCGTGCCATCCAGATCAAAGACCACTAGCCGTGGAACCATAACTCTATTCTACCGGCACCTCGAACCTCGAACCTTGAACCTCGTACCTCGAACCTACTTCCCCATCCCCAGCGCCTGCAGAATCGCCGGATCGAAGACGATCCCCGCGCTGCTCTTTGTCGCCAGCCCGAAGTTGCCGTCGTAGTCCCACATCGCCCAGCCGATCTGCCGCGACTCCAGCGCCGTCCGCGTGTCGTTGATCCACGCCGCCCTCATCTGCGGGTCGGAGTGGTCCTTGAACGCGCCGAACTCGCCGCAGTAGAGCGGCACATTGCGCTCCGCGGCCCACTTCGCAATCGCGTCCACCTCGGTCTGCACCCGCGCCGGGCCCCACTGATCTTCGCCGTACCGTTCCAACTCCAGCCGAACCCGCTCGTCCGGCTCCTGGTTCAACACGGGCAGGATGTTCTCTGGCGTAGAAGGGTAGGGAACTCCATGCGTGAACGCCCACGACGTCGTAGACCAGGTCGCGCCCTGGTGCGTGAACCACATCGGATCGTAGTCGTGGAAGGTGTAGATCACGTTCTCGTCCCTCACCGGCTCCATCGCCAGCAGCCCGTCCTGGTGGCCCCACGCCGCCGCCGTCGCAATAATCGTGTGCCGCGGAGCCACGCGCCGGATCGCTGCCACCGCGCGGTCCTGGATACCCTCCCAGCGGTACAGGTCGTCCATCGACGGCTCGTTCAGCACCTCGAAGAACACGCGCTCCGGATCGCTCTTCGCGTAGTGCGCCGCAAAGTTTCCCCAGAACGCGTACAGGTTCGACGCGCCGTCGTCGCCGTGCGTCAGCCCCGCCTTCCAGTCCTCCTCCGCGTGGATGTCCAGCAGCACGTTCAGCCCCGCATCCAGCAGTTGCCCCACCGTCTTGTCCAGTTGCGCCATCGGCTCCGCACGCAGCGTTCCCGTCTTCGGGCTGGCGATCAGCAGCGCCGGGTTGATGCTCAACCGCACGTGGTCGAAGCCCGCCGCCTTCAGCGCCCGCATGTCGCCCGCAGACATATACGCGTCCAGCCGAGCCTGCGACAGGTCCCGCGTCTGCGCGTAAAAACTGCTCAGGTTCACGCCGCGCTTCAGGTGCTCCGCCCGCTCAAACGCAATGCCCTTACCCGCCTGCGCCTGCGCCCCGCAAGCCATCCCAACAAAAACCACCGCCGCAACCATCCTCTTCGCCCAACTCTTCATGCGTCCTCACTCTTCCAGTTCGTCATTCTGGCGTAGCCCCAACAGTCGTCATTCTGGCGTAGCCAGAATCTCCGTATTTAGTCTTTGCTCTTGCTTTTGCTCGTTCGTCCCCATTAAGCAAGCCGATGGACACTAGAGACCACATCCACCTTACTCCTCAAACCCGCGGTTCCAGCGTTGAATCACGCGCGTCTCACGCTCCCACCCCAGCACGCTCACGCTCCCCGTCCCCAGCACGAAGAGCCTTCCATCGCGCGGAGCTAGCCCAACCCAGCGCGCCGCCAGAATCCGCAGAATGTGCGCATGGGCAAACAACGCGACCCGCGCCACATCCTCCGTTGGGTGCCCCACATCTCGATTCTGAGATGTGGGTTCGACATCGCCAGATGCCAGCGCCCTTGCAATCGCGCCATCGGCCCGCGCGCCCACCTGCTCCACCGTCTCGCCCCCAACAATCGCATCCTTCCAAACCGACCAGCCCGGAATCTCCGCCTGGATCTCCTGCGACGTGCGCCCCTCATACACGCCGTAGTCCCACTCCATCAGCTCTGGATCGACCACAGCCACATCGCCATATCCCGCGATCGCGCATGTCTCCCGCGCGCGCCTCATCGGGCTGCAGCGCACCGCGGCAAACTTCGTCCCAGCCAGAAACTTCCCCAGCTCCACCGCCCGCTCCCGCCCATGCTCGGTCAGCGGAATGTCTGTCCGTCCCGTGTGCCGCCCGCTCAGGCTCCACTCCGTCTCTCCATGCCGAACCAGCCACAGCTCCGTCACGCCGCCCCCTTCGTGCTTCCCATCCGAATACCTATATCCTATAAGGATGGACTTCCAGCTCGCCACGTCGTACACGCCTCAAGGCGACCAGCCTCGCGCCATCGCCGAGCTGGTGGCCGGCCTCGCCGCCGGCGAAAAGGACCAGGTCCTGCTCGGAGTCACCGGTTCCGGCAAGACCTTCACCATGGCCAAGATCATCGAGCAGGTGCAGCGCCCGGCCCTGATCCTTGCGCACAACAAGACCCTGGCCGCCCAGCTCTACCACGAGTTCAAGCAATTCTTTCCCAGGAATGCCGTCGAGTACTTTGTTTCTTATTACGATTACTACCAGCCGGAGGCATATATTCCCGCCGGCGATATATTCATCGAAAAAGAGGCAACAGTTAATGAAGAATTAGACAAATTACGCCTTTCGGCGACGCGCAGCCTCTTCGAGCGGCGCGACGTGATCATCGTCTCGTCGGTAAGTTGCATCTACGGTCTCGGCTCGCCCGAAGCCTACTACGGTATGCTTCTGCTGCTGGAACGCGGCCAGAAGATCAGACGCGAGGACATTACTCGAAAGCTGGTGGAAATCCTCTACGACCGCAACGACGTTGACTTCCGCCGTGGCACCTTCCGAGTCCGCGGCGACATCATAGAGGTATACCCCACCTACGACGAAAATGCCTACCGCATCGAGCTCTTCGGCGACGAGATCGATTCGCTCTCGCAGATCGACCCGCTCTTCGGCACCGTGCGGCAAAAATATTCGCGGCTTCCCATCTATCCCAAGTCGCATTATGTAGTTCAACCGGAACGCAAGCTCGCAGCCACCGATTCCATCCTGACGGAATTGGAGATATGGGAAAAAGAATTAGAGCAACAAGGTAGATTAGTGGAATCGCAGAGAATTCATCAGCGGACAAGATACGACCTGGAGATGATTAAGTCCGTAGGCTACTGCCACGGAATCGAGAACTACTCCCGTCACTTCTCCGGCCGTGCCGCAGGCGAACCGCCGCCTACTCTGATTGACTACTTTCCCCGCGACTTTCTGCTCTTCATCGACGAGTCGCATGTCACCATTCCGCAGCTTCACGGCATGTGGCACGGCGACCGGTCGCGCAAGCAGAACCTGGTCGATTACGGCTTCCGCCTGCCTTCCGCAATGGACAACCGTCCGCTGAAGTTCGAGGAGTTTGAGAGTCGCACCGGCCAGATCATCTACTTCTCCGCCACGCCCGGCCCCTACGAACTCACTAAATCCTCCGGCGTAGTTGTAGAGCAGATCATTCGTCCCACCGGATTAATTGATCCGCAGGTTGAAGTTCGCCCCGTCAAAGGACAAATTGACGACCTGTTGGCAGAAATTCGTACGCGAACGCAACTCAACCAGCGCGTCCTGGTAACTACTCTCACCAAACGAATGTCCGAGGACTTAGCAAATTACTACACCGAAGTTGGCGTGCGCTGCCGCTATATGCACTCCGAGATAGAAACCATCGAACGCATTAAACTACTCCGCGATCTGCGCAAGGGAGAGTTTGACGTACTGATCGGAATCAACTTACTCCGCGAAGGACTTGACTTACCGGAAGTCTCCCTCGTTGCCATTCTCGACGCCGACAAAGAGGGCTTTCTCCGCTCGCAAGGGTCCCTCATCCAGACCATCGGCCGCGCCGCGCGCCACGTCGAGGGCCGCGCCATTCTCTACGCCGATAAGATGACCGACTCCATGCGCCGCGCCATCGACGAGACCGACCGCCGGCGCGAGAAGCAGGTCGCCTACAACGTGGAGAACGGCATTACGCCGATGTCCATCAT
>Ga0302283_1002830_pt1 | contig 13738 bp, 5 predicted proteins | sample III_Fen_E1_4_FD_198770 | JGI IMG/M metagenome (GOLD analysis project Ga0302283, IMG submission 198770) | Peat permafrost microbial communities from Stordalen Mire near Abisko, Sweden - III_Fen_E1_4 | ecosystem: Environmental > Terrestrial > Soil > Wetlands > Permafrost | place: Sweden: Abisko...
GCCTCCAGCATCGGGGTCGGCGCTCCCTCTTCGTGACCGGCGACGCCGCGTAGCTCGGCGTCGCCGCGAACGACGATCTCGCCCAGGTGGACCGCGACATCCGCGACCCTGAGGCTCGCCGCCGAGCGTGAGATGGCCAGCGTCGCCACGACGGTCAGATGGGCCGGCTGGCCCTCGGAGACCCTGCCGGCGCGATCCACTCCGAGGGCGCGCACTTCGCCCGCGGTCACCTCGACGTGGCCGTGCACTTCGTCCGCGCCGCCACCTCCACGGAGGGCGAGCGTGATCGGGCCACGAACGTCGACGCCACCTCGCCGCAGCCAAGGCGGCAGCAGATCGCGCAGCGCTGCGGCATCGCCGCTCGCATCGAGCGACAGCGCATCGACGCTGGGGGTGCCGTCCAGGTCACGCACGGTCGCGCTGCCATGCGCCGTCACCGGGCCGATGGTGAGCTCGAACGAGGGCACGGCGAGCGCACCGGCCGCCGGGTCGAGCGAAGCTTCGACGCCGAGCGAGACGGCGGTGGGCGGGCCCCCCGCGATGCGGGCGCGGACGACGGTGACCTTGCCCTTGATCGAGATGGACGTCGCCGCAGGCGTGCCGGTGTCCGCCGTGGTGGTCGGCTCGACCACCAGAGCCGCGTCGAGCTCGGCGTCCTCGAGGCCCGCGGTGGCACGCGCCCAGCGCGCCGCGGCACCGGGGTGGATCGCGGCGACGTGGATCTCGGCGCGCCGGACCACCAGCCCGGGGCCGGCCGCGGCCGGCGCGAGGTCCAGCTCGGCGCTCACGTTGGGCGTCGGCGAGAGCACCGCGGCGGCGAGGGACAGCCGCGAGGGCGCGATCAGCGTCAGGTCGTGCCCGGTCAGCGTGATCTGAGCGACGGTGAGGTCGGTGGCTGTCTCTCCGCCGAGCGCGTGGACGCGGATCTTGCCCCCGGTGATCGCCAGGCTGCGCAGCGCGAGCTGCGGCGTGATCGCGGGCGCCGGCCGCACTGGCGCCGCGGCGAGGCGGGCGCGGATGTCGTCGGTCGAGAGGCCCTCGGCGCTCTGGACCAGGTTGGCCTCCGGGCCCTCGACGTGGAAGCGCGTTACCTCGATCACGCTGCCTCCCGAGCGGATCAGGGGCCCCAGGGCCACCGCCAGGCGCACCGCGGAGATCCTCAAGACAGGGACGGCGAGCTCTCCCTGGGCGCCTTCGGCCGGCCCGACCTCGACGTCGTGCACCACGATCTCCGGGGCCAGGCCGACGGCGACGTGGACGTCGCCGACGGTGATGCGGCGGCCGATACGAGCGCCCAGCTCCGCCGATTGCTCGCCGAGCGTCGCGCGCACCTTGCCGTCCAGATCTCGCAGGTAAACGAGCAGCCCGAGGGCGACGAGGACGACGAGCCCGACGAGCCCGGCGGCGGCCCGGCGCAGCATCCGGCCGAACGAGCGGACGCGTGGGCGAGCGGGGAAAGTGGAGATCGGCGGCACGGCGGGTGTCCAGGGTAACTTGGAATTGCGTCGCCGAGCGCGCATCATCGGGGAGCGATGCGAGAGGAGGGGGCGCCGGGGGACCGATACCAGCTCCTGGAGTTGATCGGCGAGGGCGGCGTCGGGCGCGTCCACCGCGGCGTCGACGTGGAGACCGGGCGGCAGGTGGCCATCAAGGTCCTCCGCGATCGCTCCGCGCGATCGCTGGAGCGCTTCGCGCAGGAGGCCCGCGTGCTCGCCGACATCGGCCATCCTCACGTGGTCCGCTACGTCGCCCACGGCGTCGCCGCGTCCGGTGAGCCCTACCTCGCGATGGAGTGGCTCGTCGGCGAGAGCCTCTCGGCGCGCCTCGCCCGCGGCCGCCTCGCCGTCGGAGAGAGCCTCGAGCTCGCGCGCCGGGTTGCGGACGCGCTGGCGGCCGCGCACGCCATCGGCGTCGTGCACCGCGACGTCAAGCCGAGCAATCTCTTCCTGGTCGACGGCGCGGTCGCCGAGGTGCGGGTGCTCGACTTCGGGATGGCCTTCGCGGGCTTCGCCTCTGGCGTCTCGCGCTCGGGCGGCGTGCTCGGAACACCCGGGTACATGGCGCCCGAGCAGGCGAGCAGTGACGGAGTTAGGGTCGACGCGCGGGCCGACGTCTTCTCGCTGGGGGCGGTGCTGTTCGAGTGCCTCACCGGGGCGCGCGCCTTCCCCGGTTCGCACCCGCTGGCGGTGCTCGCGCAGCTCTTGCTCGGCGAGGCCCCGCGCCTCCGCGAGCACCAGCCCGCGATGCCGGCGGCGCTCGACGCCCTGGTGGCCCGCCTCCTCGCCCGGGAGCCGACGAGCCGCCCTGCCGACGGCGCCGCCGTGCTCGTCGCGCTCGAGGCGCTCGGCCCCTCCGGTGCGGGTGTCCTCCACTCCGTGCCCCCGCCGCCGCCTCCCACGGCCATCACCGGCGAAGAGCGGCGCCTGCTTGCCGTCGTCGCGGTCACCCTGGATCATCCGGGGGGCTCGGCCTCCGACTTCGAGCGCCCGGCCCTCCCGGTCGCATCCGCGCTCGCGGCCGCCCGCGCGGTCGGCGCCCTGGAGGGCGCCCGCGTGGACGAGCTCGGGACCTCCGCTCTGCTGGTGACCTTGACGGGCACCGCGGGCGCGACCGATCAGGCGGTGCGGGCGGCGCGCTGCGCTCTCGGCCTGCGGTCGGTGCTGCCGAGGGCGCCCATCGCGGTCGCGATGGGCCACGGGGAGGCGGGCGGGCGACTCCCGGTCGGCCCGGTGGTCGAGCGCGCGGCCGAGCTGCTCACCGCCGAGCCGGACGCGGTCCTGCGCATCGACGACGTCACCCAGGCGCTCCTCGACCGTCGCTTCGACGTGCGCGGTGACGAGCGCGACGGGTGGACGCTCTGGGGGGAGCGGGCCATCGGCGGGCGCGCGCGGGTGCTCCTCGGTCGCCCCAGCCCCTACCTCGGACGCGATCGCGAGCTGCGGATGCTCCGCGAGCTGCTCCTCCAGACGCTCGCGGGGGACCGCGGCGCCCAGGCCGCCGTCGTGACCGCCGCCCCGGGGATGGGCAAGACCCGGCTCCGCCACGAGCTGTGCAAGAGCCTGCGGACCACCTTGCCTGGCCTCGGGCTCGCCACGGGGCGCGCCGACGCGATGAGCGCCGGCTCGGCCTTCGGCGTGCTGGCCTCGGCCCTGCGCCAGTCCATGGGCGTCCGGCAGACTCACGATGGCGGATACCCCCAGGCCTCGGGCACGCTTGCGGACGAGGGGCGCGAGCGCATCCGGGACCAGCTCGCGCGCTTTCTGCCGGTTCGCGAGCGGCGCCGCGTGAGCGCGTTCCTCGGCGAGATGCTCGGCCTGCCCTTCGCCGACGACGACCACGACGATCTCCGCGCGGCGCGTGGCAGCGCGACGCGGATGGCCGCCGAGATCGAGCGAGCCTTCGTCGACTTCCTTCGCGGCGTGTGCGCGGTGCGTCCGGCTCTCCTCGTGCTCGAGGATCTCCACTGGGCCGACGCCGCCTCGATCCGCCTCGTCGATCAGGCGCTACGGGACCTCGACGACCAGCCCTTCGTGGTGCTGGCGCTGGCCCGGCCCGAGGTCCACCAGATCTTCCCCGACCTGTGGAGCAAGCGCGGGGTGCAGGACATCCACCTCGGTGCGCTGCCGCGCCGCGCCGCCCGGGAGCTGGTGACCTCGGCCCTGGAGACGCGCATCGGCGCCGCCGACGCTGCGCGCCTGGTCGATCAGGCGGCCGGCAATGCGTTCTATCTCGAAGAGCTCATCCGGGGCTTCGCCGCGGGCCGCGGTGGTCCGCTCCCCGAGACGGTCCTGGGGATGGTGGAGGCGCGTCTCGAAGCGCTCCCCGCTGCCCCGCGCCGCTTGCTCCGTGCCGCGAGCGTGTTTGGCAGGGTCTTCCCGGCCGCGGGCGCCCTCGCCCTGCTGGGCGAGACCGACCGTGACGAGGCCGGGCAGCGCTGGCTGCCCTGGCTGATCCAGAGCGAGCTGCTGGTGCGTGCAGAGGGGCTGCGCGACGACGAGCACGCCTTCCGTCATGGGCTCCTCCGCGAGGGCTCGTACGCGATGCTCACCGAGCGCGACCGTGTCCTCGGCCACCGGCTCGCGGCGGAGTGGATGGTCGGGGCCGGCCCCGTCGAGCCCGACCCGGCCGGCGAGGCGCGCGCGGCCGTGATCGGGGAGCACTTCTTCCGGGGCGAGCAGTGGGCCGCCGCGTTCACCCACTTCGACCGGGCTGGCGCCGCCGCGGACCGCCTCCACGCCAACGTGGAGACCCGACTCCACTACCAGCGGGCCTTCGAGGCCCTCGATCGCTGCCCCGACACGGGCGAGGTGCGCCGGCTCCGGGTCGACGCGGTCCTCAAGATGGTCGCTGTCTCCTATGGCGACGATCCTGCCCCCAACCTCGCGCGGCTCACCGCCGCCGAAGCGGTCGCCGTCGCGCTGCCCGGGGCCGCCGAGCCGCCCAGCGACGACTTCCGCCGCCTCGCCGGCATACGCTTCTGGCTGGGCCGCTGCCACTGGTACCGCAACGAGTACGCCCAGGCCGTCGACTACTACCAGCGCGTCCTCGCTGCCGCGCGGCAGCTCGGGGACGACGATCTCGCGGCGTTGCCCTCGGGCACCCTGGGCCGAGTGCTCATGGCGCAGGGGCACGTCGGGCGGGCGGTCGGCTTCCTCGAGCCCTCGCTCGCGCCGCTCGAGCGGCGCGAGAGCTGGGACGAGTGGATCGTCAACGCCGGCTTCGTGGGCGTCTCTCTGAGCATGCGCGGCCGCGCCGTCGAGGCCGTGGGGCTCGGTGATCGCGTGCTCGCGCGGGCGCGCCGGATCGAGAGCCCGACCAGCGAAGCCATCGCGCTCGTCCTGCTCGGGGGCATCCACGTCTTCTCCGGCGCCGTGACGTTGGGCCGCCAGCACTTCATCGCCGGGGTCGAGGCGGCCGAGCGCGCCGGCGATCGCGTCTACGAGTTCGTCGCCCGCGGCTTCGTCGCGTGGGCGGACAGCCGACTCCAGCGCCATGACGAGGCCGCCGCCGGCACCGCACGGGCGCGCGCGATCATGGTCGAGATGGGCCGACGCCTGGTGTTTGCGGACTGGTTCGACGCGTTCGCGCTGGAGAGCGCCGCCAGCTCCGGCCGGTCCGACGACGTCCTCGCCGCCGCGGGACCGGCCGCCGCTGCGTTCGGGGCCGCCGGCAGCACGTTCGCGCAAGCCATCACCCACCGAGCCTGGGGGCTCTCGCTGGCAAACGGAGGGGCGGGGGCCCGCGCCGAGGCCCTCGCTCACCTCCAGCAGAGTGAGCGGCTCTTCGACGAGGGAGAGGTCTTCGTCGAGGCGGAGCGCACGCGGCGCGCGATTGCGGAGCTGAGGGGGAGTGAGCCCCCGTCGCGGGACGCTCTCGGGCGTCCCGCAGGATGACCGGTCGCGGGACGCTCTCGGGCGTCCCGCAGGATGACCGGTCGCGGACGCTATCGGGCGTCCCGCAGGATGGCCGCCGGGATCAGCGCGCTGCCTTGAAGAAGGGCGAGCCGACCTTGGAATACGAGAACGCCCGCAGGCTGCGCGCGGCGTTGCGCTTCATCATCGTGATGCCGTCCTTGGCTGCCTCGGCGGTGGTGACCACGATGAACGGCCAGTAGTGCCCCGCCGTGGCGCTGGCGAGGCTGCCCTTGGTCGAGAAGAGCACACCCGTGCCGACCTGGTCCTGGGACTGGCCTGGATCTTTGACCATCGTGACGGTGAGCTCGATCTTGCCCCCGCTGCTGATCTGGACCTCGGGCCCGTACATGGTGCTGGTGCTACCCGGCATCGTGAACGAGAGGTACGTCGTCTGGCCGCTCTGGTCGGTCATGTCCACGGGAGTTACCGACCAGGCGCTCATCGCGCCGTCGGCGAGGGCGTCGACCTCGATCGTCTTGCTCTTGCCGACGTCGACCACGACGGCGCTCACGGTCGGGAAGGCGTTGAAGTACACCTCGCCGGCGGGGATGGGCACGCACGGGTTCTTTCCGGCGGCGGCGTTGTCGACGGACCAGATGCGCTGAACGGTGAAGCCGTTCTCGGTCGTCTCGTCCTGGCCCAGGCCCAGGAAATCGACGCAGAGATCGCCGATCTCACCTCCGCCCATGTTGTTCCAGCCCACGCTCGACTGCTGCGAGAAGTCGAGGTAAAAGCCCGCCGTCGTCTGGCCGTTGACCGGGTCCGTCGAGCCCTCGACCACCTCGTGGCTCCCCGAGATCGTCGTCTCCTGGAGGAGCGACAGTCCGCCCCCCTGGGGCGCGCACTCGGGGATGACCGCGTAGACAACGGTCTGTCCGTTCACCGTCGTCGAGTTGTGGTAGCCGCCGAAGACTTGGCAGCTCGTCGCGCCGTCCAGGGTGATGGTGGTGCTCGCCGGGAAGTAGAGCGCGTAGATGGTGTTCGCGTCGGGTGCCGGGACCTTGTTCGAGCTGATCAACCCCTGCAGATAGGTCTGGAGCGTGGACGCGCCGCCCTGCGAGGAGTCCGTGTAGCTGGCGCCGGCGGCCGTGGTGAGCGCGACGGAGGTCCCGGTGGGGCCGTCGCCGATGCAGGTCGACGCGCTCTCGCAGTAGCCGGTGCTGACTGCTTTCCAGTACGCCGACGACGTGAGCGAGGCGCCGAACTGATCGAGCTCCGAGGCGAGGGTGTCGCCAGGGAAGGTCACGGTGATGACCTTCGGCGCGAGGAGGAGCTCGGCGCCCCCGTAGATCACGGAGGGGAACGGGAACTTGCTGTCCGTGGCGCCGCCGCCGGCGCCCGCTCCGCTGGTGCTCGACGAGGTGGTGCTCGACGAGGTGGTGCTCGCGGTGCCGGTGCTCGAAGACGTGCTGCCCGCCGTGCTCGTGCTCGCGGTGCCGGCGCCCGTCCCCAGGGAACCCGTTCCGTTGCTTTGCGTCCCGGAGCTCGACCCACCGACCCCGGCGGCCTCGGTGACGGCCCCCGCGGAGCAGGCTGCCACCGCGACGGTGGCCCCCATGACGATGACGGTGGAAAGATACGTTGAAGCGCGCATCAAGGCTCCCTGCGGCGATGACCGACGTGGCGCAGCCGCGCTTGCCCTATACCGCAGGAAGGTGTTGGGTGGTGGTGAAACGCCCGCAAAGTGAAGACGCAGCGCGGCAGACTGGGCTCGCCCAAGCGTGGAGGTGCCGGTCGTGTGAGGGGCCCATCCATTGCGCATCTTTTGCGGTTCGCCCCGTGCTTCAGCGGCAGGCCGCGGACTGACACCGCCGCGACGCGCACTGCGCATCGGTCGTGCACGGGCTGCCGCTGGCGCGCGGAGCGGCGCAGCGATGGCCCGCGCAGTCGTGCGACTGGCACTGTCCATCGTTCTGGCAGGCGGCGCCGACGCCGCTCGCGTGGACCGGCGTGCGGCCGAGGATGATCTCCGCCTCGGTGGCGCGCACGTCGCCGAGGCCAGCACACCGGATCACCTGGCTCCCCTCCCGCACGAAGACGGATGCGGCCGGCTCGAGGTGGGGTGTCTGCAATACCAGTCGATCGATTGCCAGCTGAGCGATCAGGGGCTTGCCAGAGACCTCCGACCACGTGGCCACGCAGCTCGCCGAGGACCGCGCGTGGTCGTAGGTGGTCCCCCGCGGGGCCGGGGGCCGCACTCGCGCCTCGACCCGGAACGAGCCCGGGTCGCTCCTCGCGGTACGCAGGATGTAGGACGCCTCTCCCGCGGAGTACCCCTGGCCGGGGAACTGCTCCGGGTCGTGGACACGCAGCTCGATCGTCTCGCCGACGGGCACGGCGTTGTAGCTCTGGCCGGACTCGCTCCACCACAGCCCGGCCAGCGCGGTGAGCGGATGGGCGGGCGGCGTCGCCGCGCCGGTGTCGATCGGGGCCGCCGACGCCTCCGTCGAGCGCGACCGGCCATGTCGCTTGTCGGTTTCCAGCCAACCCAGCGCGTAGGCTCCCCCGAGCCCGCCTGCCGCCGCCAGCAGGAGCACCCCCGCGATCCAGGGCGCGAGGTGGAGCTCGGCCGGCGCCAGGGCTGCCGGCGGAGGCCGTGCAGTGGTCGGCGGCAGAGCGGTCGGCGCACCTTCGGCGCTCGCGACGGCGCTCTGGGGCGCGAACGCGGGTGGCGGCGTCACCGCGAGGGGCGGCGTCGTGGCCAGGGTGGCGGGCGTCGAGGCGAGCAGCGAGCTCATCGCCGCGGCCGACGGCAGCTCCGGGATGGTCGCCACGGATCCGTGGCTCGGGCCGGCTGCGGTCGCCGCCAGGGCCTCGCTGGAGGGCGAGCCGATCCTCGCGGCGGCGGGGACGAGCATCGCGGCGTGGATGGTCGCGCCCTGGGGCAAGAGCGCGGCGATCGCCTCGCGCATGGCGGTCATCGTCGGGTAGCGATCGCGGGGGTCGATGAAGAGGGCGCGCTCGACCGTCTGCGCGACCGCTCGCTCGACCCAGGGTGCCATGGTCGCGATCGGCGCCACGGGCGTGCTGCACACGTCGCAGATGAAGTCGCCCACGGACGCGCTCCCGTCGAACGGCGTGTGCCCGGTGAGCGCCTGGTAGAGCACGATGCCGAGGGACCACACGTCGGTGCGGTGGTCGATCCCCTCCTTGCCGCGCGCCTGCTCGGGCGACATGTAGAGCGGCGAGCCGATGACGGTGCCCGCCTGGGTGAGCGGCCCCTTCTTCTGCTCGGGCGCGAGGGCGCGGGGCGCTATCTTGGCGATGCCGAAGTCGAGCACCTTCACCAGCCGCTCGCCGCTGTCTCGCTCCATCAAGAAGAGGTTGGCCGGCTTGATGTCGCGATGAACGATGCCCTGCGCGTGCGCCTTCTCGAGCCCCAGGCAGGCCTGGAGGCCGATGCGCAGCACCAGGTCGGCAGGCAGCGGACCCAGGCGGGCGAAGAGCTGCTGCACGTCCTCGCCGACGAGGTACTCCATGGCGAGGTAGGGCGCCCCGCTCGCCTCGTCGCGGCCCGCGTCGAAGACCTGGACGATGTGGTCGGACTCGATGACCCCCGCGGCTCGGGCCTCCTGCTCGAAGCGCGTCACCTGCCGGGGATCGTTGCCGAGCTCGCCCGTGATGACCTTGAGGGCGACGCGCTTGCCGGTGCCGCGGTGGCGCGCCTCGTACACCGCGCCCATCCCGCCTTCGCCGAGGTGGCGGACGACGGTGTACTTGCCTCCGATGGTCTCTCCAATCACGCGGTCCCCGAGGATAAGCGCGAAACACCCGGCTGGGCGAGCTTGCTGCCGCCTTCCGACCGGTCACCGGGCCGGCGCCGCGATCCGTGGGCGGGCGACCCGGAGCTACTGGACCCGGCGGATCGAGAGCGCATGGGCCCCCGCCGGGAGCGCGAGGGTGAGCGTCCGCCCCTCTCGCACGGCCGCGATCGGGGTCCCGTCGACCAGGGTCGTCGCCGCGCCGAACCGGGGTGGCAGCGTGATCACCGCGCTGTGGGGCTCGCCACGGCTCAGACCAGTCACCAGCCCTCCGGTGATCTCCAGCGCCACCTGCCCATCGCTCTCGAGCCCCCACTCGCCGAGCGCCGCCGAGGTGGTCCACGCGCCGGCGCCGCGCGCCATCACCACCAGCCGCAGGCCCCCGCGGTCGTAGCGCCGGGCGAGGGCCATCTCCCCGTGCAGCTCGGCGCCTCCGTCGCGGACCCAGGCGGGCTGGTCGGGGGAGAGGACGAGCACGTCGACGCCCTCGCTGTGGGCCACGCGCGCGCCCGCGCTGCCCGCGAGGGCGGACACGCGCGGCGCCCGCTCCCCGCTGGCTCGCGGGTAGAGCACGGTCAGGAAGTCCTCCGCGGACCCCGCCCGCGTCACGTGCAGGCCCCACTGGTCCTCGGAGAACTGCCCGAGGCCGCCGACCTCACCGGCCCAGGCCCAGTGATCCTTGGCGACCCGTGGCGCGTGCGGCGACAGGATCGAGACCTCGAGATCGACGCCCATCTGCCCGGGGAAATGGACCTCCTGGCCGTGGATGGTGGGCTCTCCGGAGAGCACCCAGAGGTTCTCGAAGAACCGGTGGGTCTGCGCGCGCCGTTCGACGGTGTGGTCGCGGAGGACCAGATAGTTCGCGCCGCGCGGATCGGCGGACATGACGAGGAACAGGTGCCGATCATCTTCGCCGCCGTCGGCGGACGAGGTCCCGTGAGACACCGAGAAGAAGCCAGGCAGGCTGCGGACCCCGATGAGCTCTCCATGGGGCGCGTACATGTCGGCCGTGGTGCCGACCGCGACGGTCACCTCGTTGTGGGAGCCAGGATCGGCGCGGCGCCCGCCGCTGGTGTAATAGCTCCAGTCCAGGCAGAGCGGTGCGCCCTTGGCGTAGTAGACGAACGAGCCCTGGTCCTCGTGATAGTGCGCGGAGGTGGGGCCGGTCCGGTGCGCGACGTAGCTCTGGAGCGGATCGGTCCAGGACGATCGCATTACGCTGCCGAATCCGGGAAACCCCGCGCTGGTCTCCTCGGGCGCCGCGGCGGGCGCCTCGGCGTCGGTGAGCGCGAGCCCGTAGCCGGCGGCGCGCCCGGCGCCGGCCATCGAGCTCGCCTGTGCCCTCCAGTAGAACTGCTGGCGGGCGCGGTAGGCCGGATCGTCGCCGCTCGTCGCCGCCATCCACCCGTTGTAAAGGCTGCGCACCCCGGCGGTCGAGTCGCCGATCGGGGGGAGGATCATCGGCGCCACGGGCGCCGGTGGTCCCGCCGGGAGCGTGAAGGTGAACCTCCGATCCGGCGCCGTGAGCACGAAGCCCAAGTACTCGAGCGTCGAGCGCAGCCGCGGATCGGTGAAATAGTCGTGGTACCCCGCTCCGCGGAGGGCGGCGGCGAGCATCATGATGCTGTCCATCGAGGCGAGCTGATAGTAGGGGTTCTCGACGAAGGCGCCGCCCGGCGAGATCCACTGGTCCAGGATCCCCTCCAGGTACGCTTCGGCCTCCCGGCGCCACCTTGCGGCGTCCGGGTAGCCGGCGAGCACCACGGCCAGCAACCCGAGCGGCAGGCGAATCGCCGCGTGCATGTTGGGGTTCGCGCCGGCGAGCCCCCGCGCAGCGTTCCAGAAGTCGGGGTGCTGGAGGATGTGGGCTCCGAGCACCAGCGCGCTGCGGGCCTCGGCCTCCTTCTCCGGCGAGAGGTACGGAGTCCCGGTCATCAGATCGAGAGCCAGCGCCAGGTTGGTGACGTCGGCGGTGCGCCACGGCCCATAGGCCCCCAGCGAGGGACGCTCTGGATCCTCCACGAACAGCTTCACGATGCGGTGCGTGAACCCCTCGATCACCGCGGCGAGGAAGCGGCCCCAGCGTGGATCGTCCGACCCGAGGTACGCCGCGGGCAGCGCTTCGACGAGGTAATTGTTGACGTAGCGGTCGTAGGCGGCGGCGGGCCCCGCGGCCAGCGACTGGTCGATGTAACCGCAGTTGATGATGTACGCGACGGCGCGATCGACCACCGCCTTCGTCGTGGGGTCGGTCTTCGCCTGCCGGCGCACGCGCTCCAGATCCGCCCGGGTGAAGAGCAGCGAGGGGTGCTCCCGCGGCGCGGGCGTGAAGTCGAAGGCGAGCTCCTTGAGCTCGTCGAGGGGGAACTCGCTGTGCTTGATCAGCAACGCGCGCATCCGGGTGTGCGCGGCGTCTCGGGTGACGTGCTCGGCGACCGTGCCCGCCGCGAGCGCCCACTCGCGGTGGAGCGCCCCGTCGTCGTCCCCGGAGCGGTGCGCGTCGAGCACCAGGGTGAGGTCGAGGCCCCCGCCCTTGCGTGCGGTGACCGGGATCTCCGTGCGGTCGAAGCCGCCCCAGTCGCCAGGCCGCCAGCGCGATGGGCGCAGCAGCAGAACGCCCGCGAACGGCTCCGCGGCGCCGCGGTAGAAGCCCGCCCACTGGCTGATGTCGCTGAGCCACCAGAAGCTCCACGGGCGGAGGTGGCTCACGACCTGCTCGCGATCGAACGTCGGACGCGTGTCGATCAGCTCGTACGGGTGGTGGCCCTCCGGGGCCGTCCACTGCGTTTGCCAGAAGGCGTGATCCGCGTCGATGCCCGGGCCCATCGCGATGCGCAGCGCGGCGCCGGGGGCGCGCACGTCGGCGTCCTCGGTGACCAGCGCCGCGTCTTGCCGGGCGGCGAGCGAGATGACGGCCACGTACGACTGTCCCCCCACGAACGAGAGCCGTTGCCGCACGGTCACCCGGACCGGCCCGGCTTCGACGATCTCGGTCGCCACCTTCTCCACCAGGAGCGGCGCCCCGTCTTTCACCCAGGCGGCGCCGCCCAGCCAGGCGCCACCGGCGGCGCGCACCGAGCGGACCGGCGGCGGCAGCGCGCGGAGATCCGTGGGCGCGGCGAGCGCGTCGAGCTCGGGGATCGCGACCGCGAGGCGATCGTTTCCCAGCACCAGCGTGCCGGCCTCGTGCGCGATCCAGGCCCCGGGCGACACCTCGGGCGGTCGACCGTGACCGGCGCGGAGCGCGAGATCGATGCGGCCGTGAGGCTCGAGCGAAGCCACCGTCCACACCCGGCCGCGCAGGCGGCCCCCCGCGTGCGTGAGCCCCTCGAGCTGCGCCAGCACCGGCGCCCCCCCGGGGCCGCTCAGCCACACCTCGCCCCGCGGCTCGGGTACGTCGAAGTCGAAGTGGAGGAGCTCGTCCTGGAAGCGATGATCGATGTGCTCCCGGACGGTGAACGTGGCGAGCGTGGCCGTCTCCGCGGGTGTGTCGAGAGGGGAGGTCGGGGCCCCCGCGCAGGCGCTCATGGCGATGGTGAGCGCGACGAGGCCTCGGGGGGGGCTGCGGGGCACGCGTTGGCGTAGCCGGGCGAAGGTGCGACGGCAAGGCGGCCCGGGTCGGACCGGTGTCGCGAGCCCGCGACCCACGGTACTCTCGAGCGGCCCCCCGGAGGTGAACCCGTGCGCGTGCTCCTGGTCGTCGTCAGCGCAGTGATGCTCCTCGCTTTCCTCGCCGTCGTCGTGACCTCCTGCGACGCCAGCGCGGGCGAGGTGCGCCTCTACACGCTCTGCTTCACGATCGTCGGCGCCATCGTGCGCGTGGCCATGATGAACAACGGGCGCGCTGGCGTCCCCCCCGGGACGGAGCCCGCCCCCGACTCGGCCCGCCGCGGCCCGGCCGATCCGCGCCCGCAGCTCGCCGGCGCCTGCTGCGCCCAGTGCGACCAGAAGATCATGCTCCAGACCGAGGGCGCGCTCTGCAAGACCTGCGAGAAGCCGCTCCATCGCGAGTGCCGCAAGGCCCACAAGGCCGACGCGCACCGGCCCGTCTCGGGTCAAGCCTACCGCTGAGGCGGCTGGCGAGCGGCGGCCGCCAGCCCCATACTGCGGCCGTGAACAAGCAGCTCGGCCAGGGAGAAGGCGAACGCGGCGCGCTCGTCTCCGAGGTCAAGGCCCAGGCCACCATCCTCGGCGGCTTCGCGGGGTTGCTGTGGCTCATCCAGATCGTCAACGCCTTCGTCTTCCGCGGTGCCCTGGTCGGGCTGGGCATCGTCCCGCGCACCCTGGGGGGGCTCACGGGCATCTTCTTCGCGCCCTTTCTCCACGGGAGCTTCGCCCACCTCATCGCCAACACGGTGCCCCTGGTGGTGCTCGGCTGGTTCGTGATGCTGCGCCGGAAGCGCGATCTCCTCACCGTGAGCCTGCTCGCGGGGCTGGTCGGCGGGCTGGGGACCTGGCTCCTGGCGCCGGCGCTCTCGGTGACGGTGGGCGCGAGCGTGCTCATCTTCGGCTACCTCGGCTACCTGCTCTCGCGCGGCATCTTCGAGCGCCGCTTCTGGCCGA
>Ga0302283_1002836_pt1 | contig 13718 bp, 10 predicted proteins | sample III_Fen_E1_4_FD_198770 | JGI IMG/M metagenome (GOLD analysis project Ga0302283, IMG submission 198770) | Peat permafrost microbial communities from Stordalen Mire near Abisko, Sweden - III_Fen_E1_4 | ecosystem: Environmental > Terrestrial > Soil > Wetlands > Permafrost | place: Sweden: Abisko...
GCTCGAGCACGTGGCGCGCGGCCGAGAGCATCGCGCCCGTCGTGTACGGGAGGGACGCGGCGACGTCGAGCGAGCGGGACCCGAAGCCGTTGGCCACGCGGCCCGCGAGGACGTCGCGCACGAACCCCGGGTCGTGCGCGAGAGAGAGCTCCAGGGCCGTCACGGGGACCGGCTCCCGGAGCTCGATCGGGATGCCGCGCCGCACCCACGAGGCGACGACCTGGCCCGGCTTCGCCGCGCTCGGCGACCCGGAGCCGGCGGACGAGGCGACCATCCTCGGCGTGTAGAAGACGTCCATCGGACGCGGCGTGACGGCGGGAGTCGAGGCTCGCTCGAAGGTGTTCATGCGCCGAACCTACCCACCGGCGCTTTGCTTTGGCATCGCGCCCTCCGCACGGGTCCATACTGCGGAGTCATGTATGAGGCGCTCTTCGCCCGGCAGGGGCTCTCCCTCGAGCGGCTGCGCTCGTTCCTCCTGGTCGTCGACGCGGGGAGCATCGCGCTCGCCGCGCCGGGCGACTCCATCCGTCAGAGCCAGTACAGCCGCCAGATCTCCGAGCTGGAGGAGTTCCTCGGGCACGAGCTCTTCGCGAGGCGCGGGCGGACGCGCGCGCTCACCCCCACAGGCGAGCGGCTCGCGCGGGTGGTGCGCGAGGCGCTCAACGGGATCGGCGACGTCCACGCCGAGGCGAGCGGGCAGCGGGTCACGTTCGCGCTCGGCGCCGGCGACAGCTTGCTCCATGGGCTGGTGCTCCCCCGGCTCGGCCAGGCGCTCGCGAAGCTTGCGGGCGTGCAGGTGTCCGTCGTGAGCCTCGCGGGCAGGGACATCCTCCCCCGCCTCGACGACGGGCGGCTCGACTTCGGCATCCTCCGCGCATCCGTCGTGCCGCGGGGCCTGGCGAGCGCGGAGCTCGGCGCGGTGGAGTACGCGCTCTACGCGCCCCGCCGACTGCAGACCAAGGGCCTGTCGGCGGAGGAGCTCCTCGCCTCCGCGCCGCTCGCCCTCCAGCAGAGCGAGCCGCAGCTCAACCAGAAGCTCCTGGACTATGCCCGCGAACGCGGGATCGCCCTCAACCTGACGCTCGCCTGCGAGACCTTTCCGCAAGCCGTGCGGGCGGTGCAGTCGGGCTATTACGCGTCGCTGCTACCGACGCTCGCGCGCGCCGAGCTCGCCGAGACCGACGTCGTCCTGGTGCAGCCGCCGGGGCTCGCGAAGACCACGACGAAGATCGCGCTCGCCTGGCAGGGGCGAACCGTCCGCGTTCGGCCCAGAGCGGAAAGCGTCGTGGAGGCCCTGGCGGCGGCGCTGCGGATCCCTCGGCGCCGGTAGGTGCGCGGAGCACCCGATCGTATTCGGCCCCCGGAACTTTCCGGCTCGCGGTATGTCGAACTCGCCCCCATGCCTCGTATCGCCCTTGCTCTCCCCCTCGCCGTGGCCCTCGCAATGGCCCCGCTCGCGGCCTCCGACGCCCAGACCCTCTCCTCCGACCCCGCCGCGCGCGGGCTCGATGTCTTCGTCGAGGTACCCGCCGAGGCAGCGCCGCGCGCCGAGATCCCCATCCTCGTGGAAGCGTTCGGGTTTCCCACCGCCTCCACCCTGGTGCCGCTCGGGCAGGCGACCATCGAGGCCGGCTGGGACCCTTCGCTGCTCGGCCCGGGCGTGACCGAGGCGCCCCCGGCGGTGCGCGCCACCACCGACGCCGCGGGCCGCGCCCGGATCCTGGTGCCCGTCCCCGATGGCGACGAGCGCGCGCTGCAGCTCATCGTGGGTGTCCGCTCGGGCAACCACGAGCGGACGCGGCTGGTGAAGGTGCAGCGCGGGCCGCTCCACACGGTCTCGGTCTACGTCGCCGACGCGCAGGTGGTGCCGGGGAGCGACATCTCCGCGTGGGTGGTGGTGGCGGGCGCCTCGTCGGGGCAGGCGGCGGCGTCCACGCCCGTCGAGCTGTCGCTGGTCGAGGGGGGCGCGTCCCGCCAGACGCAGAAGCTGGTCACCGACGCGGCCGGCACGGCGATGGCGCGCGTGTCCATCCCTCTCAATGACGAGCCGGGGTGGAGCTGGCAGCTCCGCGCCCGATCGCTCTCGGGGACGCCGGCGCGCGTCACCGGACAGGCGGAGGTCGACCTCCGCCCGCGCGAGGAGACGCCGGCGACGCCGCGGATGTCGGCGCACTTCGCGGACGACGGGGTGCTCGCGGGCGAGCACGCGGCATTCACGGTGGGGGTGCGCGACGCGTCCGACCAGCCGGTGGCTGCGCTCCCGGTGCGGTACTGGGTCGGGCCCAGGGGAACCGAGCCACCCAGGGACGACGAGGCCTGGCTCCGCCTCGCGCGGACCGCGACCACCGACGCGGAGGGCGCCTTCCAGGGGACCGCCGACGCCCCCTCGCTGGTGGTGCACGGCGTGGGCACCACGGTGCGGCTCGTCGCTCGCGCGACGGTGGACGGGCACGCGCTCGAGGCCCAGGCGTCGGTGTCGGTCAACGTGCCGGCGTCGACGGCCACGCTCTACCCGGAGGCGGTCGCCGTCGTGCCGGGCGTGGAGCAGCGGCTCTTTCTCCGGGTGCAGGACGGGCACTCCCGGCCCGTGCAGGCAACCTTCGCGGTGGAGGGCGACGGGCTCCACGCCTCCGTCACCACCGACGCCGACGGCGAGGCCGAGACGACCTGGCGCCCGCCCGTCACCGTGGGCGCGCTGCGCAACGTGGGCCCCTGCGCGGGCGGCGTGGCGGCCGCGGTGACGGTGCGGCCGGTGGGCGTGGTGCCCGCGCTGCGCCCGCGCACCGAGCCGTTCGAGCTGTGCCTGGGCGTCGATCGCGACGCGCACGCGCTGGTGGCCGTCGATCGCCCCGTGGCGCGGATGGGCGAGCGCGTCCACGTGCGCGTGATCGAGGCGGCTGCGGAGGGCAAGGGCCGGGAGGCGGGGCCCTCGCCCTACGCGGTGGTGCTGCGATCGAGCGACAAGGCGCAGGCGGTGAGCGCGTGGATGGAGGACGGCGCCGCGGGCACCGACGTGGAGCTGCCCGACGGCACGCCGGGACTGTGGTCCATCTCGGTGGCGCAGCCCTCGCCGTCGCGCGCGGCCCGGGTGGCGGCGGGCGTGGTGCTGGTGCTCCCGCGCGTCTTGCCGCGGCTGGCGGCGCGGGTCGCGGGCGGGCGCGCGGCGCCCGGGGGCGAGGTCGAGGTGGACGCGGACCTCACCGACGGCAAGGGCCAGGGCCTGACGGGCACGGTGGCGGCGCTGGTGGTGGACCTGAACGGCGGCGGTTCGGTGGAGGGGATCCAGCGGATCGATGCGCGGCGGTCCCTGTGTGATCGAATGCTGGTCGACGCGGCGCGCTGCGATCGCCTGCTCGACGGTGATCCGGCGCTCGACCGGCTCCGGCGCAGCCTGCTGGCAGGGCACGCCACGGCGCTGCTCGAGCCTGCGAGCGATCCCGGCGGGACGGCGCGGGCGACGTTCGACCGGACCTTCGGAGAGGTGATGCACTCGCTCGAGGGCGCCGTCTACGAGGCGAGCGCCTCGCCCGACCGCCTCGTCGACGTGCGGCGGCGCGACGCCCGAGGCTCGGGGTTCAACCCCGAGCTGATGACGCTGGTGACCGCGGCCCTGAGCAAGCCCCCGCAGACGCCGGGCGGCGAGGCGGTGACCCTGGCCGATCTGCTGCTCGCCGACCCGCAGGTGACCTACGACAACGTCGCCCACCGCGTCGCGCGGCTCAAGCTGTTCTACTTGCTCCAGCAGGTGCGGACGTTCAAGAGGGAGCGATCGCTCGAGGCCGACGAGCCCATCTTCAAGGACCCCAACGCGCTCCTGCGCCGCATGGTCCACGACGGCAAGCTGACCGCGGATCAGCTCCTCGATCCCTGGGGGGGCACCTTCCAGTTCGTGCCGGCGCAGGGGCCGGTCCTGCCCTTCCTCACCGTGGTGCGCGGCTTCGAGCTGCGTGGCCCCGGGCCCGACGGACGCGCGGGCACGGGCGACGACGTGCGCGACCCCTTCGAGCGGGTGCTTCGCTCGGGGACGCCCTACGCGCGGGCGGTCGGCGAGGATCGCCTCGTCGACGCGCGCTACGACATGGAGGTCGGCGAGTCGACCGTGAGCGGCTGGCAGACCCTCCTCGAAGAGGTGACCGGCAAGGCCCTCGGCGACGGCTCCCTGCAGGGTGGCAGCGGCCAGGGGTTCGGCTCGGGCCACGGGCGGCTCGGCCCCAGCCACCACCTGGGCGTGAGCGCGAGGACGAGCGAGGGGCTCACCACCGGCGTGGCCTGGTGGTCCACGCCGCAGCGCACCGACGCCCGCGGGCACGTGCGCTTCCACGTGCCGCTCGGCGACGCGGAGACCACCTGGCGCGTCGCGCTGGTGGGCGTGCCCGACGCGGCTCCGCGGGCGAGCACCTGGGTCGACGTCCCGGTGTCGCTGCCGCTCTCGGCCCGCGTCGACGCCGGGGTCACCTGGATCGAGGGTGACGCCGTCGACGTGGCCGTCACGCTGCGCAACCGCACCTCGAAGCCGGTGCGGGCGACGGTGACGGCGGCCGCGTCGGGAGCGGCGCGCCTCGCCGGCAGCGAGCCGCCCCGACGGGAGGTGGACGTGCCCGCCGGCGGCGCGGTGGTGACGCGCGTGCCCGTGCTCGCGCCGGAGCCGGGGGCGGCCGAGCTGGTGGTCACCGTGAGCGCGCCGGGGCTTCCCGACGACATCATCCACCACGGCTGGCGCGTGCTGCCCGCGGGCGAGCCGACCGACCTCACCCGCTCGCAGTGGGTGTCCGGCCGGGCCACCGTCGACGCGGCGCTCGGCGATCAGCGGCTCGCGGACGTTCCGGGGGGAGGACCGGCGGCCGTTCGGCTCACCGGGACGCCCCGCCTGGTGCTGGAGCGTGGCCTCGACCGCCCGCTCGCCGCCGCGCTGGAGTCGATGGACCCCGATCGGCTCGGCTCGCCCGCGGCGCTCGCCGACGCCGTCGAGGTGGCCGTGCGCATCGGCCGCCGGGCGACCACCCGCGACGGCAACGGCTCGGCGCTCGCCGCGCGCGCGCTCGAGATCGTCGGCCGGGCACGCGCCCGCATCTCCGTGTACGGCGTCAAGGGCGCGACGCCCGCGTGGGTGCTCCAGGGCCGCCTGCGCGCCTGGATCCCGCCGGAGCCCGGACAGCGCGACCCGGCGACCACCTGCCCGCCGAGCGTCGTCCGCGAGGCGCTCGACAGCGAGCCGCTCCCCGACGGCGGCTCGGCCATGGCCTGCTGGGACGCCCTGGTGGCGAGCGTCGTCGACGGCGTGACCACGGGGGGCGACCCGGTGGCGCTCGCCCAGGCCTTCCTCGCGCTCGTGGAGCGGCCCCACCGGGTGGCGCTGGCGACGACGCTCCTCGAGCGGCTCCGGGAGAAGGTGAGCCTCCGGCCCTCCGGGGCCATCACCCTGCCGGAGGCCCAGGCGCACGAGCGCTCGGCGCGGGCCATCGTCTTCGCGGCGCTCCTCCGCGGCGTGCACAGCGACAAGCCGGGCCCCGCCCCGGCCGACCGGCTCGCCGCGTGGATCGGGGTCCAGCGCGACGCCGAGGGCGGCTACGGATCGGCGCTGGCGACCCGCGAGGTGGTGCGCGCCCTGCTCGACGCCAGCCTCGACGAGCAGGCCACCAGCCACGTCACGGTGACCCTCGGCGCGCGGCACGACGAGCTCGAGGTGGGCCCGTCGGCGCGCGTCGAGATCCCCCTCGACGCGGCGACCGTGTCCGTGGGCCTCGCGGTGCAGGGCCCGGGCCTCGTCGCCAGGCTGGAGCGCCCGGTCCTGCGCCTCTGGTCGCGCCCGCCCCCGTCGCCGGAGAGCCCGCTCCACCTCGACGTGACCTGGCCGAGCGGCCTCCGCGCCGGCACCAAGGGGACCGTGTCCGTGACGGTGCGCCACACCCGCGGGCGGGCCACCACCGTCGACGTCCGTGTGCCGCTCCCGCCGGGCGCGTCCCTGGCCGAGCCCGTGACGGGCGTCCGGCAGCTGCAGGGCGCGCTGGCGATCCGGCGATCCCTCGACGCGAGCGGGTTGCCCGTGCAGATCGACGTGCCCGTCCACTTCGAGCTGGCGGAGCGGGTGACGGTCCCCGAGGCCCGCGTGGGGGTCGCCTACGAAGAGGTGCCGCGCGCGCTGTCCCCGGCCCGGCCCCTGGTCGTCCTCGGCGGGCTCCGGTGACGGCGACGAGGCGACGCTCGCCGCGGAGGCGCAGGTACCCTCAGTTGAACGCGAGCGGGACCTTCGTCGTGAGCGCCACGGTGAAGGCGCTGAACGAGTTCTGGATACCGGCCGGGTATTGCCCGCTGCTGCTGTGGTAGAGCACCATCTGCAGGCCGCCGGGGTTCCGCGTGGTGACCAGCTCGGGGATGCCGTCGCCGTCGAGGTCGCCGGTCCACACGTTGCCGCCGATCTGGTCGAGCGGGAAGGCGAACGTGCCCACCGCCTGCGCGCTCGTCGAGGTGGCCGGGGGCGTCGCGCTGCCGATGAACGCGTCGATCGTCGTCAGGCCGGCGGTGAACGCCGCGTACCCGCCGCCGTTGTCGCCCAGGGAGCCGATCGGGCTCGAGCTCGCCCCGCTGATCGTCCAGCCGGGCTTGGTCTGGATGCCGGTCGGCGAGCCGAAGAAGACGTAGATCTTGCCGGTGGTGTCGGTGACGATCAGATCGGCGAGCCCGTCGCCGTTGACGTCGCCGGGCGCCGCGACCTGGCCGCCGATCGACGCGCCCGCGATGGTGAGCTGGGTGGGTACCGACTTGAACTTGCGGGCCGGATCGCCCGAGAACACGAACACCACGTTCGCCACCGGCGCGCCGACCGCGAAGTCGTCCGCGCCGTCGCCGTCCACGTCGCCGAGGCCCACGATCGAGGCCCCGAAGTTGGCGCCTTCGGCGGTGCCGGGGCCCATGAGCTGCACGCTCGTGGGCGTCCCGGCCGTCGAGTTGTCGCGGCCGAAGTAGACCATCACGAACCCTGACGACGGGTCGCCGTCCGAGTCGAAGGGGGCGGAGGCGAGGATGTCGCCGTACCCGTCGCCGTCGAAGTCGCCCACGCCGAGCGCGTAGCCGAGGCGCGTCTGGTCGGGCGTCGCGAACGGGTTCGAGAAGGTGTCCGGCTTGGCGGCGAGGTTCGGCTGCGCGCCGCCGTAGAAGACGTGGACGGCCCCGTGGTCGTTGAGGACGCGGCTCCCCGTGACGATGTCGGCGAAGCCGTCGCCGTTGAAGTCCACCGTGGCCACGGCCACCCCGAGCTGGCCGCCGTCCTCGATGTTCGTCGGGGGCACCGTCGCGTCGGGCGTCCCCGAGTACATCAGCGACGTCTTGCCCAGGAAGAGCGCCGCCGTGCCGATGGGGTCGTTGGTCGTGCCGACGTCCGAGGCCCCCGCGACGAGGTCGTCCTTGCCATCGCCGTTCACGTCCTTCAGCGGCCGCCCGAGCTCGATGCGGCGCGGCAGCGAGAACATCGAGCAGGCGCCGCTCGCGCACGCCTGGACGCGCCAGTAGAGGTGCGCGCCGACCGGACGGGTCGCGGACACGGGGATGCCGGTCGCCGGCTGGTAGCTCGTCGTCGCGAGCATCGACTGCGTGGAGACGCCGGTCGCGAACGACAGGTCGGTGCTCGTCTCGAGCTGATAGGTGATCGGGCCGACGCCGCCGGTGGACTTGGTCCAATAAAAGCTCGGCCGCAGCGACGCGAGCACGTTGGCCGTCCCGATGTGGGCGCCGTTGAGCGGCGAGACCAGCGCCGGTGTCGTCGGCGGCAGGCCCCCGCCGGAGCTCGTGCTCGAGGAGCTCGAGGAGGTCGAGGAGCTCGTCGTGCTGGAGGAGCTGCTGGTCGAGCTGCTCGACGAGGCGCTGCTCGCTCCGCCGGTCGACGACGAGGCGGTCGTGGACGCGGTGGACGCGGTGGACGCGGTGGACGAGCTCGTCGTCGCCGCGCCCCCGGTGCCCGTCGGCGAGCCCAGGGTCACGTCGGTGATGCCCACGATCTGCTGGCAGCTCGCGAGGGCGAGCGCCCCCGCGAGGGCAGGAACCACGATCCGGGGACGGCTCGACGTGCTCAGCGGCTTCGACACGCGGCGATGCTACCCGTTCGACCGAGCCGCAAGAAGCGCCGCCGCACCGGGGCCGCGAGGCGCCTCGGGCCACCGGGGACGTGGACGCCCCGAGGCCCGTCGAATAGGGTATCTCGGCCCATGAGACGAGGCGGCCGCGGAGCGCGAAGATGACGAGGCGTGGAGGAAGTGTACGCAGGCGGCTCACGGCGCTGGCAGCGCTGGCGCTGACGCTCGCCGCCGGCGCGGCCCAGGCCCAGGAGCGAGCGGCCACGGCGGAGGCGCTCTTCCGCGAGGCCCGGGATCTCGTCGCGCAGGGCAAATACGACGCCGCGTGCCCGAAGTTCGCCGCGAGCCAGAGGCTCGATCCGGGCTACGGCACGCTCTACAACCTCGCCGAGTGCCTCGCCAAGGAGGGCCGCACGGCGAGCGCCTGGGCCGCCTATCACGAGGCCGCGGCCGTCGCGAAGAGCGCCGGACAGGCCGATCGCGAAGCGAAGGCGCTGCGGGGCGCGCAGGCGGTCGAGGGCAGGCTCGAGCGGATGATCATCAAGGTCAAGGCCCCCCAGGCCGGGCTCGTCATCAAGCGGGGCGACGTCACCATCGACGAGGCCGCGTGGGGCAGCCCCCTCCCCATCGATCCCGGCAAGCACCTCGTCGAGGCGACCGCGCCGGGGAAGAAGGCGTTCTCGATCGAGGTCGCGAGCGCGGGCCCGGGCGCTCCGGTGGTCGTCGAGATCCCCGCGCTCGACGACGCGCCGCGGGGCGACCTGCCCGGCGCCCCAGGCCCCGGCGGCCCCCTGCCGGCGGTTGCCCCTCGCGACACCGGGGGGGCCCGACGCGGGGCGGGCTTCGTGACGGGCGCGATCGGGCTCGTCGGCATCGGGGTCGGCGCCGCGATGGGCGTGAGCGCGCGGTCGGGCTGGAACCAGGCCCAGTCGCAGGACTGCAAGGGCACCGTCTGCAACCAGGCCGGGGTGAACCTGGTGGCCAGCGCCCGGTCCGCCGCGACGATCTCCACGGTGGGCTTCGTCGGCGGCGGCCTGCTCACGGCAGCGGGCGTCGTGCTGATCGTGACGGCCCTGCCCCCGAGGGCGACCGCGACCGGCAGCCTGGTGGTGGCTCCCGTGCTCGACCCGGCGCGGCCCGGCGTGCAGCTCGCCGTCCGGTTCTGAGGGCGTTTCCGGCGATCGGGCGCGAGGTCGACCTTGCGCGAGGGGGCCCGGTGTGAGCATCACACGGCTCGCCCCCCCGCGAGGAACAGAATCTCCATGAACGACGTGACGCTGTACCAGTTCGAGCTCTGCCCCTATTGCCAGAAGGTCCGGGCGGGCCTCGAGCTCAAGGGGATCGCGTTCCGTGCGGTCCAGGTCAACCCCATGAACAAGAAGGAGCTGCCCGCGCTGCCCGCCGCCGCGCCCCGCAAGGTCCCGGTCCTGGCGATCGACGGCAAGCTGCTCTGGGACTCGACCGACATCCTCGCGTACCTGGAGGAGCACGTCCCCGGCGCGGTGCGCTTCCTCCCCGAGGATCCGGCGGCCCGGGCGAAGACGCTGGAGATCGAGGCCTGGGTCGACGACGCGCTGACGTTCGCCCTGCCGACGGTCATCTACGGGACCTGGGGCGAGGCGGTGAAGGCCGCGCAGGTCACCGCGCGGACGTCGAACTTCGGCTTCTTCCAGAACGCGATGGTGCGCGCCGGCGGCTCGCTGGTGATGCACGAGGTCTCGAAGCGGATCCTCAAGAAGCGCGGGCACGCGGACGGTCGCGCGTGGCTGGCGCGGGAGCTCGACCAGCTCGAGGCGTGGCTCGGCGAGCAGCCGTTCGTCTGCGGCGCCGAGGTCACCCTGGGCGACGTGGCGACCCACGGGGCGCTGACCTGCATCAAGGAGTTCCCTGCGTTCGCGGCCATGATGGAGCGCCCTCGGCTGGCGGCCTGGTACGCGCGCGTGTCGGAGCTGCGGGCCAAGCACCGGGCCGTCGAGCCGTCCCCGCGCCGCCCCCGCGCCGAGTCCGCGGCGAGCCCGGCCTGAGTCGCCGCACGAGATGGCGGCGCGGATCGAGGCCCGTGGTGTGCGGGTCGAGCGCGGGGGGCGCCGACTGCTCGACGGCGCGGACCTCCGGGTCGAGGCCGGCGAGATCGCCGCCATCGAGGGCGCCTCCGGCAGCGGAAAGACGACGCTGCTCAAGGCCATCGCGACGCTCCTCGCCGTCGACGGCGGCCAGGTGCTGCTGGAGGGCGTCGACGCCGCGGAGATCGCGCCGACCGTGTTCCGCCGCCGCGTCGCCTACGTCCCGCAGCAGCCGCCGATGCTGGAGGGCTCGGTCGCCGACAACCTCGCCACCGGGCCCCGGCTCCGCGGGGCAGAGCTCGGCGGCGCGGCCGCGGGCGCGCTCCTCTCGCGCGTGGGCCTCCCCTCGAGCTTCGGTGCGCGCGTCGCCCGCGAGCTCTCGGGCGGCGAGCGGCACCGGGTGGCGCTGGCGCGCGCGCTGGCCAACGATCCGGTCGCGCTCCTGCTCGACGAGCCCACCGCCGCGCTCGACCCCGTCGCAGCCAGGCAGATCCTCGATCTGGTGGGCGCGCTCGCGGGGGAGGGCCTCAGCGTGGTGGTGGTGACCCACGTCGAGGAGCACGCGGCGCGCCTCGGCGGCACGCGCTGGATCTGCCGCGCCGGTCGCGTCGAGGCGCGTGAGGGCGCGTCGTGAGCTACGTAGAGATCCCGCTCCCGCGCCTGGGCGTCGCCCTCGGGCTCGTCGCCGTGGCCGCCGCCCTCTCGCGCCGCTCGGGGCTCGGGCTCGCGGGCGATCTGACGCTGGGCGCCGCGCGCTGCGCGGCCCAGCTCCTCGCCATCGGCTACGTCCTGCGCCTGCTCTTCGCCGAGGAGCGCTGGTACTGGGTCGCCCTCGCCCTCTCGGTGATGCTGCTCGTCGCGGCGTTCACGAGCGCGCGCCGCGTGGAGCACGGGCCGGGGACGCGCGTGCTCTTCCCCCGCGCGCTCGCGGCCATCGCCACCGGCGCCGCCGTCGCGCTCGTCCCGGTCTTCACGCTGGTGGTGGTGCCGCGCCCGTGGTTCGAGGCGCGCTACCTGGTGCCCGTCGGCGGGATGATGCTCGCCAGCGCGATGAACGTCGTGGCCCAGGTCTTCGAGCGGATCTTCGCCTCGGCCCACGCCGAGGCGGCCGTGATCGAGCAGCTCCTGGCGCTGGGCGCCTCGCCGCAGCAGGCGCTCGCGCCGCAGGTGCGCGGGGCCGTCCGCGCCGCGCTCATCCCCACCATCAACGGCCTGCTCACCGTCGGCCTGGTGGCGCTGCCCGGGATGATGACGGGCCAGATCGTCGGGGGCACCGAGCCCGAGCAGGCCGTCCGCTACCAGATCGTGATCATGTACCAGCTCGTCGCCGTGGCGGCCGTATCGGGCACCCTGGCCGCCACCTTCGCCCGCCGGCTCCTCTTCACGGCCGGTGCGCAGCTCCGCGTCGACGGGGGGTGAGCCTAGCCCGCGAGCGCCCCTCGGGGTCTCCCCGAGGGCATTTCCGGCCCAGCCCGACCGACATTGCCGAGCGAGTGCACCAATGCCCTGCGCTCATCATGGGGATCGTCTCGTGACGGGGTTGCAGCGCCCGGCCTCGGCGCTGGCGAGGAGCTTGCTGGCGACGGTGCTCCTCGTGCTCGCCGGCTTCGCGATCACGCTCGCCTACGGCTCGTCGGCCCTGGCGCCCCTCGAGAGCCGAGCCGAAGCTGTCGCGCTGAACACTCTCCCGAGCGCGCGGTACCTGTCCCTCGCGCGCTCGGCGCTGACGGAGCTCGCCGACGCGACCCGGCCGATGCTCATCCCCGAGGGCGCGGGCGCGCACGTCGCGACGGACGTCGAGGCCGCCCGAGGCCGGCTGCACGCGGCGGTGACCGCCGAGCTGGCGACCCCGGAGTTCCCCGGGGAGTCCGACCTGGCCGACGAGATGGTTCGATCGCTGGAGACGCTCGACGCCCGGACCGCCGAGCTGCTCGCCTCGACCCGCGCGCCGAACGAGGTCCGCGTGGCGCGGACCCGGGACTGGCTCGCGGCGGCCACGCTCACCGACGAGGCCATCGGCCGGGTGGCCCGGTTCAACATCGACCAGGGGGAGCTCGAGGCGCGCACCCTCCTCGCCGTCAAGAGGCAGGCCGAAGCGCTGACGCTGGCGCTGTTCGCCGCCACGCTGGTCGCGGCCGCCCTCGCCGCCGTGCTGACGCTGCGCCTGCTCCGGCGGACGGAGCGCGAGACGGCGACCCACGAGCACTTCCTCCGGGACCGGGCGGATGACCTGGAGGCGTTCGCGGGGCGCGTCGCGCACGATCTGAAGGATCCGCTCGGCGCGCTGTCGATGCGGCTCGGGGTGATGCGCGCGCACGTCGGAGACGACCCCGCGCAGCTCGGCGGCGCGATCGACAAGGCGGCCCAGCAGATCGAGCGGATGGACGCGGTCATCGTCTCCCTGCTCGAGCTCGCGCGCGCCGGCGGGCAGCCGGCGCCCGGCGCGCACGCCGAGCTCCACGACATCGTCGATCAGGTCGTCGAAGATCTCTCGTCCGCGGCCGCGAGCGCGGACGTCGAGCTCCGCGTCGACCCGTTCCCGCCCGAGCAGGTCGCCTGCGGCCCCGGCGCGCTGAGCAGCGTGCTCCACAACCTGGTGGGGAACGCGGTCAAGTACGTCGTCGAGGGGCGAGAGCCCGTGCGGCAGGTCCGCCTCCACGTCGAGGAGCAGCCCGGGGCGGTGCGGGTCGAGGTGCTGGACAACGGGCCCGGGCTCCCGCCGGGAGCCGAGGAGACCGTGTTCGAGCCGTTCGTGCGGTTCGGCCGGACGAAGCAGGCGGGCACCGGCCTCGGGCTCGCCATCGTGAAGCGGATCGTCGAGGCCCACGGAGGCCGGGTCGGCGTCCAGTCCCAGCCCGGCGCCGGGAGCTGCTTCTGGTTCGAGCTCCCCAGGGCGCACGCCGAGGCCTGAGGGCGCGTCTCCATGGCCGACCTGCTCGTCGTCGAAGACAACCCCGACCTCGCCGAGACGCTCCTCGCCGTGCTCGTCGACCTCGGCCACCAGGTCGACGCCGCCTGCGACGGGGAAGAGGGGCTGCAACGGCTGGCCTCGCGGAAGCTCCCCGACCTCGTCCTGCTCGACGTGGAGATGCCGGTCCTCAGCGGCCCCGGGATGGCCTACCGGATGCTGGTCGAGGACGCCGGGAAGGATCAGATCCCCGTGATCCTGCTGTCGGGGGTCATGGACCTGCCCAAGGTCGCCGCGAAGGTCGGGACGCCCTACTTCCTGGCCAAGCCGTACAAGATCGACGCGCTCTTGAAGCTGCTCGACCGCGCCCTCGTCGAGCGCCGCGCGCCGCGTCCGAGCCCCTGAGATCTCGCGGGAGGATGTCTGACCCGCGCATTTAACCTCGAACTACCGAGAGCTCCCTCGGTCGACCCCCTCCGACCCTCGATTCCCGAAACGTTCCCTCGGTCGACCCCCTCCGACCCTCGATTCCCGAAACGTTCCCTCGGTCGACCCCCTCCGACCCTCGATTCTTGAAAAGTTCCCTCGGCCGACCCCGTTCGAGCCTCGATTTCAGAAAAGTTCCCTCGGTCGACCCCGTTCGAGCCTCGATTTCAGAAAAGTTCCCTCGGTCGACCCCGT
>Ga0302283_1002839_pt1 | contig 13702 bp, 14 predicted proteins | sample III_Fen_E1_4_FD_198770 | JGI IMG/M metagenome (GOLD analysis project Ga0302283, IMG submission 198770) | Peat permafrost microbial communities from Stordalen Mire near Abisko, Sweden - III_Fen_E1_4 | ecosystem: Environmental > Terrestrial > Soil > Wetlands > Permafrost | place: Sweden: Abisko...
AGGCGCAGGCGAGCGAGACGGTGGCGACGGGTCCGCGGGCGCCGAGCGCGGCGGCGAGCGCCGAGGTGACGCTCGCCGGGGAGAGGCGCGCCGGCGCGAGGTGCGCGGCGAGCGCGGGCCCCTCGCGCAGGAACGAGGCGTGATCGAAGGTGTCTCCGCCCCCCGCCGCGCGCGCCAGCGCGACGAGCGTGGCGAAGGTGACGCGGCCGGACTCGGCGCCGACGAAGACGCCGAGGCGGCCGGGCGGCACGGTGAGGCCGGCGGCAGCCCACGCCTCGCGCGCGGCCGGGAGGGCGAAGGCGAGGCGGCGATCGCCCTCGGTCGCGCCTTCGGTCGCGCCGGGCACGGGGGCCGCCACGGCGCAGGGGAAGCCCCTCGCGTCGAACCCCTCGATGGGGCCGACCGCGGAGGCGCCCGCGGCGAGCGCCGCCACCGACTCGGGCCAGGTGCGACCGAGGGCGGTGCGCGCCCCGGCTCCGCGGACGAAGACGCGGCGCGGGCTCACCCCTCGTCCGCCGACCCGGGGGTCTGGGGCTCGCCCTCGTCGTTGCCGTGGAGCCAGACGTTGATCACCTCCCGCCGGCGCGCCATCTGCTTCGCGCTCTTCGCCGGGACGAACGCGTAGGTGAGCTCGGCCTCGGTGGCGAGGCGCCCGTCGAGGTGGACCACGCCGCGCACCCGGCCGCCGTCCTCGCTCACGGCGAGGCCCTCGGTGACCAGCTCGAGGCGGTCCCCCGGGCGCGCCATCTCGCGGAAGCGGGCGCGATCGATCATCGCCAGGACCGCGAAGAGATCGGGCCGGCCGCGGCGCCGCATCGTCTCCTCGACGAGCACACCGCCGAGCTGGGCGAGCGCCTCGACCATCAGCGCGCCGGGCATGATCGGGTGGCCGGGGAAGTGATCGACGAAGACGTCGTCGGCGAGCGACACGCACTTGATCCCCACCGCCCGCTGCGGCGGCGAGAGCTCGGTGATCCGGTCGAGGAGCAGGTAGCGCATCGTGGCGGGCCCGGACCGTAACCCAAAGCCTGCGCTCCGTGTATCCTCGCGCCGCGAGGAGACAGTCATGGAGTGCACCACCTGCGGCCCCCCGGGCGAGCGCCCCGATCGGCCGCACACGTTCTTCAGCCACGAGAAGACCACCTGCCGCCAGTGCGGCGCCGAGGTGCTCGGCCGGGTGGTGCTCCGCGACGGCGCCGTCTTCCGCCTCTCGTTCTGCAAGGACCACGGCCAGAGCGAGGAGCCCGTCGCCCCCGATGCCGACGCCTGGGTGAAGGCCTTCCTGGCGCGAGGCCGGGTGCCCGAGGGCGCCGCCGCAGGGACCGCGCCCCACGTCTTCAAGCAGACGACGTCCACCTGCCCGAAGTGCCTGGCGCTGGTCGACGCGGACGTGGTCATCCGCGACGGCCGGGTCTACTTCCACAAGACCTGCGCCGCCTGCGGGCCGTCGCAGGCGCTGGTCTCGGAGGACGCGGCCCACTACGTCGGCGCCTACGCGTTCGCCCGCGCCGGCACCGAGCCGCACGCCTTCCAGGCCGAGGTCAAGGAGGGCTGCCCCACCGACTGCGGCACCTGCTCCGATCACGAGCAGCACACCTGCCTGCCGATCATCGAGGTCACCGACCACTGCAACCTCGAGTGCCCGATCTGCATCGTCAACAACCAGTACTCGCGGCACCTCCACCGCGAGGCGCTCGGGCTGATGCTCGACCGGCTCATCGCCGCCGAGGGCAAGTGCGAGTCGGTGGCGCTCTCCGGCGGCGAGCCCACCAGCCACCCGCAGATCCTCGATCTCATCGACGAGGCGAGCCGGCCCGAGATCGGGCGGGTGGTGATCATCACCAACGGCATCCGCCTCGGCAAGGACCGCGCCTTCGCCGAGGCGCTCAAGGCGCGGGGCGCCTATGTGGCGCTCCAGCTCGACGGCTTCACCGCGGACGCGCACGAGAAGATCCGCGGCCGCGATCTCTGCAAGGAGAAGGCGGCGGCGCTGGCCATCCTCAAGGAGCTGGAGATCCCCACCCAGCTGATCTTCGTGGCCACCCGCGGCGCCAACGAAGCGCAGCTCGGCCAGGCGGTGGAGCTGCTCCTCTCCGAGGATCACATCATCTCCCTCAACTTCCAGCCGGCGGCCTACACCGGGCTGGGCGGGGGCAGCTACGCCCACGATCCGCTCGACCGGCTGACCATCCCCGGGGTCATCCGCGCCGTGGCCGAGCAGTCGAACGGCAAGCTCCGCGGCGCGGACTTCTACCCCCTGCCCTGCTCGCACCCGCTCTGCACCTCGCTCACCTACCTGCTGCGGCTCGACGACGGCTCGTTCGTGCCCTTCGCGCGCTTCGTCGACTTCACCCGCTACACCACCCTGCTGCGCTCCTCGGCGACGCTGGCGTCGTCGGCGGAGATCCACGAGGCCATGGAGGACGTCATCCACGACGTCTTCGCCAACCAGGACGAGATCCCGCGGGGCCCCGAGATCCTCCGGGCGCTGCGCCGCTCCATCGACGTGATGTTCCCGCCGCGGCCCCTCGACGTGAAGGAGGCGGTGCGCCTCGGCGAGCGGCAGGCCAAGTCGATCTTCATCCACCACTACATGGACAAGGACGACTTCGACCTGGAGCGGCTGCGCAAATGCTGTCACCACTACCCCCAGGTGGACGGGCGGATCATGCCGGCGTGCGGCTTCAACATGTTCCACCGCGGGGCGGCCCAGGGCGCCGACACCCCCCTGCCTTCGTGGGGGAAGAAGCCGTGGAACGCCGACCCGCACGCAGGCACGCCCTACCTGCTGGAAGGGGGGAGCCTCCCCCCCGAGGACGGCAAGACCCGCCTGCGCATCCTCGGATGACGGCCGCGGGGATGCTCGAAGGCCGCGTGGCGCTGGTGACCGGAGGGTCGCGCGGGCTGGGGCGGGCCGTCGTCCGCACGCTCGCGCGCGAGGGCGCCGCGGTGGCGTTCAACTACCTCAAGGGCGAGGCGGAGGCGGAGGCGACGCTCGCGGAGCTGCGGGGGGCCGGCTCGCAGGCGTGGGCGTTCCAGGCGTCGGTGCTCGACCGGGCGGCGCTCGCGGCCATGGTGAGCGCCGTGGAGCGGGAGGCGGGGACCATCGACATCCTGGTGAACAACGCCGGGATCGGGCAGGTGGTGCCGCTGGCGCTGATGGAGGAAGAGGACTGGGACCGGATGATGGACACCCACGTCAAGGGCGCCTTCCTCGCCACCCAGGCGGTGCTGCGGGGCATGGTCAAGGTGAAGCGGGGGCGCATCCTCAACGTCAGCTCGCTGGCGGGGGTCAAGATGATGGCGGCGCCGGTGCACTACGCGACGGCCAAGGCAGCGCTCAAGGGCTTCACCGAGGCGCTCGCCAAGGAGATCGGGCGCTACGGGATCACCGTCAACTGCATCGCCCCCGGCGTGCTGGAGGAGGGCGTGAGCGACCACCTGCCGCGCGAGCGCCGCGACGACTACCTCCGTCACTGCGCGCTGCGGAGGATGGGGACCGTGGCCGAGGTGGCCGAGGTGGCCGCGTTCCTGGTCTCGGACCGGAACTCGTTCATGAACGGAGCGACGGTGGTGCTCGACGGCGGGGTGTGAGCCCGTCGAGGGGGCGGCTCACGGCAGCGCCGTCGCGGCCTGGACCTCGGCCCGGTACTTCTCGGCGTAGAACGAGAGGACGTCGATGGCGTCGCGGACCTCGCTGGGGTCGAGGTCGGCGAGGGGGTACTCGACGCTGAGGATCACGTCGCCGTCCTCGTCGACGGAGAACTTGGCGAGGTTCATCTCGCGGTTGAGGAAGAGGAGGCGGTCCGCCAGCACGTCGCCGCTCTCGTCGTCCGGCAGCCGGGCGAAGGGGATCACCGCGAAGGTCGCGTAGTCGGGCTCCAGGTGGACGTAGACGGGGAAGATGCGGTCCCCGGAGCGGAAGCGGCTCCGCATGGTCACCTCGGAAACCACGTCGACCGGCCAGCCGTCTTTCTCGAGGCAGGCGCGGAGCTCGTCGAACGTCATCGCACTGCATCATAACCGTCCCCCCGCGGCGAGGCGTGAATACCTGGCGGAAGGCCGCGTCCCTAGGTGCGGATCGCGCGCCCCACCACTACCCGCGGCGGCGCGTTCGGTATACGAAGGTCAGCCTGGTGGCGTCGATGCGGTCCACCACCTTCGCCATCCCGGGGAACGCCCGAGCGCGCGCGTTGCCCAACTAGAGAATTTGGGAGGATTATCGATGATGTTGCGCAGAGCGGCGATGAAGCTCCTCGGGGCCGGTACGCTCGCCTTGGGGCTGGGCGTCGCTGGGCAAGCCCGTGCGGCCGAGGTGATCAAGATCGGTACGCTCGCCCCCGGAGCCAGCCCCTGGGGCCAGGTCTTCAAGGTCTGGGCGAGCGCGGTGAGCCAGAAGAGCGGCGGCGAGCTGGAGCTGCAGTTCTTCTACAACGGGCAGCAGGGCGACGAGGCCGCCATGGTCGGCAAGATGAAGGCCGGCCAGCTCGACGGCTCGGCCGTCACCGCGGTCGGCCTGGGCAAGATCTACAAGCCCATCAACGCCCTCCAGATGCCTGGCCTGTTCACCACCTGGGCCAAGCTCGACGCCGCCCGCGACGCCATGAAGGGCGAGTTCGAGAAGGGCGCCTCGGACGCCGGCTTCACCATCCTCGGCTGGGGCGACGTCGGGGCCGTCCATCTGCTCTCCAAGGGCTTCGCGGTGAAGACGCCCGAGGACATCAAGGGCAAGAAGCCCTACATGTGGCGGGACGACGACGCGCAGCCGATCCTCTACCAGGTGATCGGCGGCGTGACCCCGGTGCCCCTCAACATCCCGGAGGTCCTCCCGGCCCTCAACACCGGCGCCATCGACATCGTCAACGCGCCCTCGCTGGCGGCCGAGCAGCTCCAGTGGTCCTCCAAGCTCGACACCATCAACGAGGACGTCAGCGCCATGGCCGTCGGCGCGCTGGTGCTCTCGTCCAAGCGGCTCGAGAGCCTGCCCGAGAACCTCCGCACCATCCTCACCGACACCGGCCGCATCGCCGCCAACGCCCTCACCAAGCGCATCCGCGCCGAGGACGACGCCGCCTTCGCCCGCATGAAGAGCAAGATGACGGTGGTCAGCCTCTCCGGCGACGAGAAGGCCAAGTGGGACGGGATCTTCAAGCAGACCCGCCAGCGGCTGGCCCAGGGCACCTTCTCGGCCGACCTGGTGAACCGGCTCGAAGCGCTCGCTCGTTGAATCTCGATGGGGGCTCCGCTCGGCGCGGCGCCGAGCTCTGCCCCCAAACCCCCGCCCTGCTCTGGTCGGTCTCGTCCCCGCCCCCAACCCCCTGCGCGGCTCCGGTCGCTCTCCCTCCCCTCCCCCACCCTGGTGCCCCGGCCATTTCGCGGGGTTTGTCTGCGCGGACGCGTTGACGGTCGGGCACCCACGGCGTATGGCAGTCGCCCTTTCCGTCCGAAGGAGCGTCATGCGCCGCTATCAGTTCACGTCCGAGTCCGTCACCGAAGGGCACCCCGACAAGATCTGCGACCAGATCTCCGACGCCATCCTCGACGGGATCCTGGAGAAGGATCCCACGGCGCGCGTCGCCTGCGAGACCATGGTCAAGACGGGCATGGCCGTGGTGGCGGGCGAGATCACCACCACCGCGTGGGTCGACATGCCCGTCGTGGTCCGCCAGACCATCAAGGAGATCGGCTACACCGACTCGGCGATGGGCTTCGACTGGGAGACCTGCGCGGTCCTCACGGCCATCGAGAAGCAGTCCCCGGACATCTCGCAGGGCGTGACCGAGGGCCAGGGCCTCCACAAGGAGCAGGGCGCCGGCGATCAGGGCCTCATGTTCGGCTACGCGACCGACGAGACCCCCGACCTCATGCCCGCCCCGATCAGCTACGCCCACAAGCTGGCGCGCAAGCTGGCCGAGGTGCGCAAGAGCAAGAAGGTCGACTGGCTCCGCCCCGACGGCAAGACCCAGGTCACCATCGAGTACGAGAACGACGTGCCGGTGCGCGCCTCGGCCATCGTCGTCTCGACGCAGCACGGGCCCGAGGTCAAGCAGAAGCAGATCGTCGAGGCCGTGCGCAGCCTGATCATCGACAAGGTGATGCCGGCCAAGCTCATCGACAAGGCGACCAAGTTCTTCGTCAACCCCACCGGCCGCTTCGTCATCGGGGGCCCCTACGGTGACGCCGGCCTCACCGGCCGCAAGATCATCGTCGACACCTACGGCGGCATGGGCCGGCACGGCGGCGGCGCCTTCAGCGGCAAGGACCCCTCCAAGGTCGACCGCTCGGCCTGCTACTACGCCCGCTTCGTCGCCAAGAACGTGGTCAAGGCCGGCCTCGCCAGGCGCTGCGAGGTGCAGATCGCCTACGCGATCGGCGTCGCCCAGCCCGTCGGCGTCCACGTCAACACCTTCGGCACCAGCACCGTGGACGAGCAGATCCTGGAGAAGTACATCCAGGCCGAGTTCGACATGAGGCCCAAGGCGATCATCGATCAGCTCGACCTGCTCAAGCCGATCTACAAGAAGACGGCCGCCTACGGTCACTTCGGTCGCGACGAGTTCTCGTGGGAGAAGACGGACCGCGCCGCCAAGATGGCCGACGATCTGTCCCGCCCCTCGGCCGTCGCCGCCACCAACGGCGCCGCGCCGAAGGCCAAGAAGGGCAAGGGCAAGAAGGCCGATCAGGCCGAGGCGTGAGACGACGGGGCCGCTAGGCCTCGACCGTCGCTCGCACCCGACGGACCGCGTCGTGGAGGTCGGCCAGCGAGGCCCCCTCCACGGCGACCTCCGCTGCCAGCTCCTCCCCCAGCGCGACCCCGCGGTACACGTACGCGGGCACCAGCGCGTCACCCCCCAGCCACACGTCTCCGGTCGCCGGGTCGATGCCCGTGTCGAGCCACCCGATGGGCACCCGCAGCCCAGGCCCGGGCACGAGGCTGCTCGTCGACGGAGAAGCGGCGTCGCGCACCGGCACGAGGGCCCGCGGGGGCGAAGGCGGCGCATCCGCGATCGGGGATGCCGAGGCGGCCACCACCGCCTCCATCACCGTGCGCGCGACGGTGGGCGCGTCGGCCTTCATCAGGTCGGCGAGAGCGGCCGGTGCCTTGCCGAGCCAGCGATCGACGGCGTGCTCCTCGGCGGTGGCCAGCGCCGCGGGGATGGCCAGGGGGGCGTCCACGCCGGCGATCACCTCGATCAGCACCGCGCCCCGCGGGCTCACCTCGAAGCCGAGGAGCGCCACCGGCCGGTGAGCCATGCTGATCCAGTCGCGGCCGAAGTAGTGCGCGGGGGCTCCAGCGGCGCGGCGCAGCCCCCGGAGGAAGGGGCGCACGTTGCGGTTGAGCAGCGTGCGCATCGAGGCGTCGGGGAAGATGCGGTCGACCCGCGGCAGCGCCAGCGTCCAGAGGATGGCCTGTGCGCCGAGATAGGCGGCGGTCCCTGAGGTCGTGCGGCGGTACACCGGCGTGCTCGCCGCGGCGCAGGTGTCGAGCTGGAGCACGCGGCCGGCGCGCTGCCCGGCGCCGAGGATCACCGCGGGCCCGCGCACCACGGAGGCAGTCAGGTACGCTTCTCCGGCGGCCTCGGCGAGCGCAAGCATCACCGGGGCGGCGCCGAGCGCCTCGGCGAGCGGGACCTCGCGCGCCTGGGGCGGGCGGTGACCCGGGCCGGATGGGATCAAGGCGACTTGTCGGCGAGCGCTCTCGGGCGCTCGCCGCGGATCGCCTGGGCGAGGAGCGCGCGCGCCAGCTTGCGCTTGTGGACCTGCCCGCGCCGCAGCACCCACACCTTCACCGCGCGGCCGGCGGCGACGTAGATCGCCCACCAGACGCCGATGCCGGCGAGGAGCGATCCGCCGGCGACCACGTAGGCGACGGGCGCCTGGAACGCGAACGAGGACCGGACCCCGTACACGGCCACGAAGAACCCCGCGAAGATGGCGAGGAACCGGACGATCATCCCCCGGCGCGCGCCGTAGTCGACGCGCTGCTGCTTCCACACCGTGGACGGCAGATCGTGGGCCCTGGCATCGTCGGTGTGGAGGAGCTGACCGCCGCAATGATCGCAGCGGAATCCCCCCGGGGAGACCTCGTGGCATCTCGCGCAGATCTTGACCACGCGGTATCCATAGCACGATGGACCTCCGGGGCGACGACCGCATCCTCGTCCCGGCGGGGCCGTTTCTGTACGGCGGCCACGACGGGGGCCCCCCGCCGCGGGAGATCCACCTGTCCGCGTACCGGATCGATCGGCACCCGGTGACCGTGGCCGCCTATGCCGAGCTCATCGCCTCCGGCGGCTACCGTGAGCGGCGTCACTGGTCGCGCGCCGGCTGGGCCTGGCGCACCCGCCTGGGCATCGAGCGACCGCGCTTCTGGGGGGAGCCCGAGTGGGCGCCCTACCTGGTGCCCGATCACCCCGTCGTCGGCGTAAGCGCCCACGAGGCGGAAGCGTACGCCTCCTTCCGCGAGGCGCGCCTGCCGACCGAGGCCGAGTGGGAGAAGGCCTGCCGGGGCACCGACGGCCGCCGTTACCCCTGGGGCAACGCGTGGATCGACGGCGCCTGCGGGAGGCGCGACGTCGGCCCGCGCCACACCGTCCCGATCGGCACCTACCCCCTCGGCGTGAGCCCCTACGGCGTCCATGACATGGTCGGGTGCGTCTGGCAGTGGTGCGCCGACGCCGCCGACGCCGACGCCGATCCGGGAGAGGAAGACCCCTTCGTGGATCCCGACGGGTACGACGAAGACACCGAGCGCGTCACCCGCGGCGGAGGCTGGAACAACCTGCGCTGGAGCCTGGAGGCGACCAGCAAGAACGGGTTCCCCCCGGGCGCCCGGTTTTCCAACCTGGGCTTCCGCTGCGTGGTGCCGCTGAGCACGGACTGATCCGGGAATCTCCCCCAACCCGGGTTGACGGAACCGACCGCGGCGTCTACAGCTAGCGCCAAGGCAACCCTCACGCGTGCGTAAGGGTCAGGGTGGAGAGGTCGATGCGAGCGGTCCGGCACCTTCCTGTAGCAGCAGCAGGGCTTCCCAACATGGGGGCTCCGCCCCCATTCCCCCGACCCAGCAGCCCTTCCCGCCCGGCGGAGACGGGCTCTTCGTCCGAGTTTCCGTTCCTGGACGACGTCGCGTTCGAGAGCGACGACTCCGTGGAGGGGCTCCTCCAGGTGGGCGACCTCGCCAAGGCGGTGGGCAAGACCGTCCGCGCCATCCACCACTACGAGGACGTGGGGCTCCTTCGCCCGCACGCCCGCTCCAAGGGGCGGTACCGCCTCTACGATCAGGCCGCCCTCGCCCGGGTACGCTGGATCGGCAAGCTCCACGACCTCGGCCTCTCGCTGTCCCAGATCCAGGAGATGGTCCAGCTCTGGGAGTCGGCCTCCTCGGCGCCGGGGGCGATGGCGCGCATCCGCGACCTCTACACCCAGAAGCTCGAGGAGACCCGTACCCAGATCGCGCACCTGGCCACGCTCGAGCGCGAGCTCGCCGCCAGCCTCGACTACCTCGACACCTGCGACACCTGCGACCCGGCCGAGCTGGTCCGCGCCTGCACGTGCTGTAACCACCACGACCGGAGCCAGCCGGAGCCTCACCTCGTCGCCGGGATCCACGTATCTCTCGATGGGGGCTCCGCCCCCAGACCCCCGGCTCGGAGCTCCTCGATGGGGGCGTTGCCCCCAGACCCCCGGGCTGAGGGCTCCCGCTGAACGGAAAGCAAGACGATGGCGATCAAGATCCCGATCTACATGGACTACCACGCGACCACGCCGCTCGACCCGCGCGTGCTCGACGCGATGCTGCCCTACTTCAACGAGAAGTTCGGCAACGCCGCCAGCCGCAGCCACTCCTTCGGCTGGACCGCCGAGGAGGCGGTGAGCATCGCCCGGGAGCGCGTGGCCACCCTGATCGGCGCGCAGAACCCCAAGGAGATCGTCTTCACCTCCGGCGCCACCGAGAGCGACAACACCGCCATCAAGGGCGTGGCCGAGTTCTACAAGGACAAGGGCAACCACATCATCACCACGGTGATCGAGCACAAGGCCGTGCTCGACACCTGCAAGCGCCTCGAGAAAGAGGGCTACGAGGTCACCTACCTCCCCGTCAGCAAGGAGGGCCTCGTCGACCCGGACGCGGTGGCGCGCGCCATCACCGACAAGACCATCCTGGTGAGCGTGATGCTCGCCAACAACGAGGTCGGCACGGTGCAGCCGCTCGCCGAGATCGGCGCCATCACCCGGAGCCGCGGCGTGCTCCTCCACAGCGACGCGGTCCAGGGCATCGGCAAGACGCCCTTCGACGTGGAGAAGATGCACGTCGACCTGGCCTCGATCACGGCGCACAAGATGTACGGGCCCAAGGGCGTGGGCGCCCTCTACGTCCGCCGCAGCAAGCCCCGCGTGCGCCTCACCGCGCAGATGGACGGCGGCGGCCACGAGTTCGGCATGCGCTCGGGCACCCTCAACGTGCCGGGCATCGTCGGCTTCGGCAAGGCCGCCCAGATCATGCACGAGGAGGGCGTCGCCGAGGGCAAGCGCCTCCTCGCCCTGCGCGAGCGCCTCCGTGGCCGCCTCTGGACCGCGCTCGACTCGCTCCAGCTCAACGGCTCGCTCGAGCACCGCCTCCCCGGCAACCTCAACGTCTCGTTCGCCTTCGTCGAGGGCGAGGCGATGCTGATGGCCATGAAGGACGTCGCGGTCTCCAGCGGCTCGGCTTGCACCAGCGCCAGCCTGGAGCCCTCGTACGTGCTCCACGCCATGGGCGTCGGCGACGACCTCGCCCACTCGTCCATCCGCTTCGGCCTCGGCCGCTTCAACACCGAGGAGGAGGTGGACTACGTGGCCGACCTCGTGATCGGCAAGGTCGAGAAGCTGCGCGAGATGTCTCCGCTCTACGAGATGCACAAGGAGGGGATCGACCTCGCCTCCGTGCAATGGGCGGCTCATTGACGATGGGGGGGCCCGAGAGCCCCCCAAACCCCCGGGGCTTCGTTGCAGCCCTGTTTTGATCGGGAACGAGAAGAAGGCGCACCATGGCATACAGCGATAAAGTCATCGAGCACTACGAGAACCCCCGCAACGTCGGCACCCTCGACAAGAGCGACGACAACGTCGGCACCGGCCTCGTGGGCGCGCCCGCCTGCGGCGACGTGATGCGCCTCCAGATCAAGGTCGGCGACGACGGCCGCATCGCGGACGCCCGCTTCAAGACCTTCGGCTGCGGGTCGGCCATCGCCTCGTCCTCGCTCGCCACCGAGTGGCTCAAGGGCAAGACCGTGGACGAGGCGGAGACCATCAAGAACAGCATGATCGCGGAGGAGCTCCACCTCCCCCCGGTCAAGATCCACTGCTCCGTCCTCGCCGAGGACGCCATCAAGAGCGCCATCGCCGACTTTCGCGCCAAGCAGGCGGCGAAGCTGGCGCTGGCCGCCGCTCCCGCGGCCCCCGCCGCGGCGAGCGTGGGGCAGCAGTAGAGAGAACGTCGCGCAGGCGAGCAGAGGACGACGGCGATGATGACGAGCAGCGAGCAGCGAACAACCGCCCAGGCGCCAACCGCGCAGGGCCCCGGCTTCGTGGCGGTCGAGAAGCTGGACACCGGCGTCTCCAAGAAGACCATCGCGGTCAGCCCGACCGCCGTCGAGGCGATCCGTCGCCAGCTCGACAAGCGCGGCACGCCCGACTCCGCGATCCGGATCGGCATCCGCGGCGGCGGCTGCTCGGGCTTCAGCTACTCGATCGAGTTCGAGGACGGCGCCCCGCGCCAGGGCGACCTGGTCCTCGAGTTCACCGAGGAGGGCAAGGCCCGGGTCCGCGTCATCTGCGACAAGAAGAGCATCCTCTACCTGGGCGGCTCGGTGCTCGACTGGGAGAAGACGCTGATGTTCCAGGGGTTCAAGTTCAAGAACCCCCAGGAAGCCACCCGCTGCGGCTGCGGCCACAGCTTCACCGTCGCCTGAGCCTGTTCATCAGCCTGGATGGCGGGACGATATGGCTGATCCGTTCGACACTCTGGGCGTCGCGCCGCGCTTCCGGCTCGAGCTCGGCGCCCTCGAGCAGCGCCACCGGGACCTCTCCCGCGCGCTCCACCCCGATCGGTACTCCGGTGCGCCCGCCGCCGAGCGCCGGCTCTCGCTGAGCCGGGCCATCGACGTCAACGAGGCCTTCCGGGCCCTCAAGGATCCCGTCCGGCGGGCCGAGGCGCTGGTGCAGCGCGCCGGCGTCGCCGTGGGCGAGATCGGCGAGCCGAAGCCGCCGCCCGCGCTGTTGATGGAGATGATGGACGCCCGCGAGGAGCTCTCGGATGCCGCGCGGGCGAAGGATCTTGCGCGCATCGGCGTGCTCGCCGCCGCCATGCGCGCTCGCCGCGAAGAGGTGGAGCTCCGCCTCGGCGCGGCACTCGACGGAGGTCTCGACGATCCCCAGAGGATCGCCGCCGCGCTCCCCACCCTGGGCGAGCTGCGCTACATCCGGCGCTTCCTCGACGAGGTCACTGCCCTCGAAGACGAGCTCGCCCCCTGATCTCGAAGCCGCTCCGGCGCTGAAACGACCCATGTCCCTCCTCGAAATCTTCGATCCCAAGGCCAGGCCTCGCCCCATCGGCATCGACCTCGGCACCACCAACTCGCTGGTCGCCCGCGTGCGGGACGAGCGGCCGTACGTCATCGCCGACTGCGACCAGGAGCGGCTCGTCCCCTCGGCGGTCCACTACGACGACCGCGGCGGCGTCCTCGTCGGCCGGCAGGCGCTGCGCCTCGCCGCCGAGCACCCGCGCGACACCATCGTCAGCGTCAAGCGCTTCATGGGCCGCGGCGCCGACGATCCCGAGACGACCCGCCTCGGCACCTACGACTTCGTCGCGCCCCACACCCCCGAGGAGGCCAAGAGCGTCCGCTTCCGCGTGCGCGATCGGGTGGTGACCCCGGTCGAGGTCTCCGCGGAGATCCTCAAGGCCCTCAAGCGCAACGCCGAGGACGAGCTGCGCAGCATCGGCGGCGCGGTGATCACGGTGCCCGCCTACTTCGACGACGCCCAGCGCCAGGCCACCAAGGACGCGGGGCGCCTCGCCGGCCTCGACGTGCTCCGCCTGCTCAACGAGCCCACCGCGGCCGCGCTCGCGTACGGGCTGGAGAAGCGGCAGAACGGCCTCTTCGCCGTCTACGATCTGGGGGGCGGCACCTTCGACGTGACCATCCTCCTGCTCGACGGCGGCGTCTTTCAGGTCAAGTCCACCGGCGGCGACAGCGCGCTGGGCGGCGACGACATGGACCGGGCCCTCGCGGGACGTTTCCTGGCGACCATGCACGCGCCCGAGGGCGACCCCACGCTGGTGCGCCTCGCGCTCGACACCGCTCGTCAGGTCAAGCACGCCCTCACCGACGTCTCTGCGGTCGACGTGGAGCTCCCCGTGGCCGGCGGCGCGCAGGAGAAGGTCACCGTCACCCGCGGCGAATTCGACGCCCTCATCGCCCCCCTGCTCGAGCGCACCGGCGTCGCCTGCCGCCGCGCGCTGCGCGACGCCGGGCTCAAGCCCGAGGCGCTCGACGGCGTGATCCTGGTGGGCGGCTCGACCCGCGTCCCGGCCGTGCGCGCCTACGTGGAGAAGCTCTTCGGCAAGGCCCCCCTCGGCGACATCGACCCCGACCAGGTGGTCGCGCTCGGCGCCGCCATCCAGGCCGACATCCTCGCCGGCGAGCACGATCGCGAG
>Ga0302283_1002861_pt1 | contig 13639 bp, 13 predicted proteins | sample III_Fen_E1_4_FD_198770 | JGI IMG/M metagenome (GOLD analysis project Ga0302283, IMG submission 198770) | Peat permafrost microbial communities from Stordalen Mire near Abisko, Sweden - III_Fen_E1_4 | ecosystem: Environmental > Terrestrial > Soil > Wetlands > Permafrost | place: Sweden: Abisko...
TCCCGCCCCGAAGCCGACGGCGACCCCTGTCCCCTCCGTGAAGCCGCCGGCTCCCGTGGAGCCCCCGAAGCCGCCTGCGGTCAAGCCGCCGACCAAGATCGCCATCAAGGTCGTGCCGGAAGACCCTGCGAAGAAGCTGCTCGAGCCTCCCCCCCAGGCGGACAAGCGCATCGCCGTCCGCCAGCACGTGACGCCCAAGCAGGCGGACAACCCCAACGCGCGGTTCATCGGCGACGAGGCAAACCACGTCGACAAGGAGACCGTCGCGACCCAGACGGCCCACGATCAGGACGATCCGAACCCGACCCCTGGCGGTAACCACGCAGGCCCCACGACCAACATGGGCGACAGTGATCGCACCAAGATCGCCGACAGCGAGGAGCACGCGGGGGAGAAGAACCGCGGGCCCGGCGAGCGCGGCGCCGAGCTCGAGATCCAGCGCGACCCGATGCCTACGCGTCCGATGGGCCCGACCGCCATGAAGGGCCCGACGAACGCTCTGCCACCGCAGGGCGGCGGGGACGGACACCCCTCGGCCACGTCGCCCAATCCGCCGCCTGACCCGTCGACCCCGGGAGGTGCCGGGCCCGCTTCGCCGGACATCCAGCAAGGCGGGGACGGCTCGAGCTGGTCGTTCAACCCGATCCGCCCGGGAGCCGGGGCCGGCACGGCCGTGCAGCCGGGGCCGGGGCAGGGGAGCAAGCCGCCCCTCCAGCCGGGGACGACCAAATGGCTGGGCCTCGGCGGTCGCGCGGGCCCTGGGCAGGTCAACCTGAACCTGAACCAGACCGGGGTGCTGGCTTCGGTGGGCATGGACCAGCTGCGCAAGGAGCGCGAGGCCGACGGCGAGCGAAGGAAGAGCGAGCACCGCGGGTCGTGGACGGCGTCGAGCTTCGAGCGCTGGCGCAGCGCGATCGAGAACTACGTGTCGAGCGTCAAGGCGGGCAACCAGACCGCCCTCAACACGGCGGCGGTGCCCTTCGCCACCTACCTGAACGGGATGCACAACCGCATCCACCCCATCTTCGCGGACTCGTTCCTGTCGTCTCTGAGCTCGCTGGCGAAGGACAACCCGCTGAACGACCAGAAGCTCATCACGCGCCTCGAGATCGTCGTGACGCGCGATGGTCACCTCGTGAAGATGGGCGTCGTGAAGACCAGCGGCGTCACGGCGTTCGACGTCGCGGCGCTCGATTCCGTCCAGCGGGCGTCCCCGTTCGGTCCGGCGCCGACCGCCATCATCTCACCCGACGGCAACGTCTACCTCCACTGGGAGTTTCACCGGGATGAGGTGTACGCGTGCTCGACCATGAACGCGCGGCCCTTCATGCTCAACGTCGCCCCGAAGGCGCCCCCGGTAGACCCGAACCCCAACCCGAGCGTCCCCAACCCGAGAGGACCGACGAAGGAGCAGGGGGTCCCGGTCAACACGAACGAGATCCGCGAAGGCGCGCTACCTCAGCGGGTGAGCGGGCTCGAGCCGACTCGGTCGACGTGAGCACTCGCTGCGGCTAGCGTGTCCGCTGGCATGAGCGAGGTCGACTCCGCAGAAGAATCGAGGCCCGTGGAAGACGCCCCTCCTCAGGCTCTTCCTGGGCGCCCCGGCGTGCCGGCTCCCGCCGCCGCGGAACGCCGCTCGCCCGACCTCGGCGCGCCCGCGCTCCGTGCCTCGTGGTTTCTCCGCGCCACCGCCGTCGTCAGTGTCCTCGGGACCATCCTCGGCGTCATCGTCCTTCCCGGCGCGAAGGGCATCGCGGGAGACGCCGTCGTCGGGATCGTGAGCCGGGTCGCGTGGTCGTTCGGCTACATGATGCTGGGGCTCTCCTGCGTCGCCTGCGTCCTCGCGTGCTTCGAGCTCTCCCGCGCCGAGCGAATGAGCGTGGCGCCGCGGGTCATCGCCATCGGCGCCACCGGGGCCGTCCTCGCGTTCGCGGCGCCCGCGCTCGTCATTCACCTTCCCACGCCGGTGACGCTCGCCATGTCTTGCGGCACGGTGGTCGTCGTCTTCGCGGCCGCCTCCGTGACCCTGCGGGTCCAGCGCACGCGCGCCGTCGCGCTCATCGCGCTCGCGCTCGGGACCGCCGGGATGCTCCGCTTCTTCGCCTGGCAGGTGGCCACCTTCGCGGGCGACCACGCGAACACACGCATGTACGCTGTCGGTCAGGGGATGGCGACGGCGGCCGTGGCCCTCGAGGGGCTCGGGCAGCTCATCGCCGCGGCCTGGCTGGGGACGCGCAGCCGCGTGGCGGGCCAGGGGCTGTCGTCGGCCGCCGTCGGCGCGGCCTTCGTCCTCACGTGGGGCGCGGCGCACGGCGGTGGCCCGACCGCGCCGGCGTGGCAGGCGGGCCTCCACACGGCGCTGGCGGGTGCGCCGGGGCTGCCCCCGCCGTTCGCGCTGGGCGCCCTCGCGACCTTCCTCGTGTCCGCGTCGATGCTCCTCGCGCTGGCGTCCGCGCTCCAGTCGCGTCAGGTCGTCGCGGTCGTCTGCGCGCTCTCGCTCACGCTGCTCGGGCGCGGCGCGTTCGACGTGCCGCTCCGCGCGCTCCCGGCGACGGCCGCCGCGCTGTGGCTGATGGTCGCGCTCGTGGACGACCGCGCCATGTGGAAGTCGCTCATCCAGCAGCGCGAGCAGCGCCTCGAAGAGGAGCGCCTCGCCCGCGGCGCGTGAGCCTCAGGGCGACGGCGCCATCTTGCCGTCTTCCCCCATCGTGAACGCCACCTTCGCGTCGGCGTGTTCCACCGTCACCTCGGCGCGCGCCGTCTCGGGTGGCGGAAACTTGAGGGACGAGGTGAAGGTCACGCCGATGCCCTCGTGCCACACGCGCACGTGGTAGTTGCCGGGCGGTACGTTCTCGAGGCGCGCGACGCCCGCGTGCGTCACGGCGAAGTAGGGGTGCTCGAAGAAATGGACGTAGCCCCACATCCACAGGTGGATGGGGCAGCTCACCCGGGCGTAGCGGCCGGCCCAGTCGGCCTTCGTTTCGACCCCGTAGGTGGCGCCCGCGGGCAAGGTCTTCGTGAAGTCGAAGGACTCGTCGCGCGTGCCGTCGGGCGGCTCGCCGGGCGGGTTCGCGAACTCGAAGCGGACGGCGTGGTTCGCCGGGTCGCTGTTCGTCAGCTTGAGCGTGCCGGGGACCCCCATCGCGAGGACGTGCGGTCCGAGGACGCACCCCTTCTCGTCCTCCGTCACGGCCGTGGATGCGGGGAGCGCGGCTCCCTCGTGGATGTCGTCGAGCCACACGACCGCGTCGTCGACGCCGCCGTCGCCCGAGACCTGGAGAGCCTGGTCAGCCACCTTGTCCGCGCCGCCGCACTGCGAGCGGACCATCGGCGGGATGTCCCACGACGCGGCCCGACGGGTGCCCGTGAAGCGGACCCGCACGTCCACGGCGTGCGCCTCGGACGCAGGCGAGTCGCCGGCGCGGGGGCGGTAACCGCTGTGACCCGTCTGTCGGGCCGCGGTCGTCTCGGCGCCGCCCGCGGGGCCGTCCGTCTTGGGGCTGGGCTTGGCGGGGCATCCCAGGGCGGCCGTCGCGAGCAGCAGGCCCGGCAGGCGCAGCGTGGCGAGAGACGGGCGCATGGCCGAACGAGTAGTACGAAAGAGGCCGGATTGCGCCTTCAATTGCGCCCGGACGAGCCACGCGGATGAGCCCCGCTCACCGGCCGTAACCTTGACAGGGATGGACCCGCGCAGTACGCACGGCCCCCATGTCACCGGGCGCGTGCCGGACACCAGCGAGCTTCGTGGGAAACGTCTTTCGTTTTCGAATTCCCACGGCGTGACCTTTCCGCCAGCGAACGCCACCCCTAAGCCTTTGGATTGGAGGACAGCAATGTCGAAGTATGCAGCCCTGGTTGCGGTCATGGTCGTCGGAACGACGGCCCTCGTCGGTTGCCCCGAGGACAAGGGAGACGACAAGCCGGTCGCGACGACCACCACGACCACGGCAACGCCTCCTCCCGCGGCGAGCACTGCCCCGGCTCCGGCCGCAGCTGCCCCAACGGGCAACGGCACCGTCACGGGCGTCGTGACGCTGACCGGCAAGATCCCGGTCATGCAGGACATCGCGGAGCGCAAGGGCGACCCGGTCTGCGCGAAGAACGCCATGAAGTCCAACGAGGTCCAGGTCGACAAGAAGAACGACCTCAAGGACGTCCTCGTCCGCATCGCGCCGGGCAGCATCAAGGGCAAGTTCCCCGCGCCGGCGGACGTGGCCGTCCAGCAGAAGGACTGCATGTACGAGCCGCACACGTTCGGCATCCAGAGCGGCGGCAGCGTCGAGGTGAAGAACACCGACAAGACGACGCACAACGTCCACACGTACAAGGGTACGGAGTCGCAGTTCAACCAGGGCCAGCCGCCGGGCACGCCCGACATCAAGCTGCCCGAGAAGGGCAAGACGTACGACGAGGGTGTCATCACTTTCAAGTGCGACATCCACAAGTGGATGGACTCCTTCGGCGTCGTGACCGATCACCCCTTCTTCGTCGTGACGGGTGACGACGGCTCGTTCAAGCTCGATAAGCTCCCCCCGGGGCACTACAAGCTCGAGGCCTGGCACTCGGTCTTCGGCAGCAAGACGCAGGACATCGACGTGGCCGACGGCAAGCCCGTCAACGTCAACATCTCCTTCAACGCGGATACCGACAAGCGGGCGAACTGACCTGTCGTCCTGAGCGAAGCGAAGGGACGAGCGAAGGATCCCCTGCAGACGGCCCCAACGTACCCCGACACCCCGACACAGACCGAGTCTGCGTCGGGGGATCCTTCGGCTGCGCCTCAGGATGACACAAGCGCCGCCACGCGAAGAGTCAACGTGACGCAGTCAAGGTCGAGAGCTCTCTCTGGTTTGGCGGCCGCGAGCGCGGTGGCCACCTGGGTCTTGCTGCTCGTCGGCTGTCTCGTGCACGGAACGGGGTCGAGCCTCGCTTGCCCCGACTGGCCCCTCTGCTTCGGCTCGGCCTTGCCGAAGATGGAAAACGGGGTCCAGTACGAGCATTCGCACCGCCTGGTGGCCACGGCCGTGGGGATCCTGACGGTCGTGCTGGCGGTGCTGCTCTACCGGCGTCGTCGCGAGGATCCGCGTGGGGCGAAGCTCGGCTACCTCGCGGTCGGGCTCGTGTGCTGGCAAGGGACGCTGGGCGGCATCACCGTGCTCCTCCGGCTCCCGCTGCTCGTCACAATGGCCCACCTGACGACGTCGATGGTCTTCTTCTGTCTGATGACCGTCGTGGCGCTCCGGTCGTTCGCGGAGCCCCCCGCGCCCCCTCCGCGCGTCCCCACGCCGGGGAACCCGTACCGATCGTGGACCGCCGCATCGGCAGGGGGCCTCGCCGCGCTGCGCCCCTGGGTCGCCGCGGCGGCGTCGGGGACGCTCGTCCAGATCATCCTGGGAGGGCTCGTGCGGCACACCGCGAGCGGGCTGGCGTGCTTCGGGATACCCCTCTGCGACGGGGAAGGCTGGCCGTCGCATGACCTGTGGCCGTCCCATGACGGCGCGCACCTGCACATGCTTCACCGCATCTTCGCGGTCGTCCTCGGGAGCTTCGTCATCGGCGTCGCCCTCGCGGTTCGCCGCAGGGCGGCCGCGGGGACTCCGCAGGAAACCCGCGTGGGCCGGCTCGCGGCCCTGGCCATCATCCTCGTCCTGGTCCAGGTCACCCTCGGCATTCTGAGCGTCCTTTCCCTGCTCGCGCTGCTGCCGGTGACGCTCCACCTGGGGGTCGCCGCGCTTCTGCTCGTTTGCAACGTCGCTCTCTTCTACTATCTTCCTGCCCGCGCCCGGCAAACCGAGGGCGCGCAGATAGGTGAGGCGGCAAGAGCGTGGTGACCGAGGCTGTGCCAGTCGAAGCAGTGAGCACCGCTCGCGACGGCACGTCTCTGCCTTCCGCCGACTTGGCGCTGCCCGACCCGGCACTCCCGCGCGCTGCGGGGGAGGGGCGCTCGTCCGCGCGTGACCTGGTCGGCCTGACCAAGCCTCGCATCACCGCCATCGTCCTCGCCACGACGGGCGCAGGCATGGCCGTCGCCCCTGGCTCGATCGGGGCGCAGCGGGCGCTCCTCGCGCTCGTGGGCACCGTCCTCATCGTCAGCTCGGCGAACGCGCTCAACATGTGGTGGGAGCGCGAGACCGACGGATTCATGATCCGCACGAAGGACCGCCCGCTCCCCGCAGGCCGGATGTCCCCCGACCTCGCGCTCGGTTTCGGTCTCGCGCTGGGGGCGGTGTCCGTGCCGATGCTCTGGGCCGTGAACGGGATGACGGCCCTGCTCGGGCTCATCGCGCTCGTGACGTACGTGGGCGCCTACACGCCGCTCAAGCGCCACACGACGCTCGCGCTCCTCGTCGGGGCCGTGCCCGGGGCCATGCCTCCGCTCATGGGCTGGACGAGCGTCACGGCGTCGCTCGACAAGGGCGGGCTCGTCCTCTTCGGCGTGCTCTTCCTCTGGCAGCTGCCGCACTTCATCGCGATCTCGATTTTCCGCGCCCACGACTACGCGCGCGCGGGGCTCAAGATCGTGCCGGTGGAGCAGGGGCAGCGCGCGGCCCGCTGGATGATCGTCGGGTCGACCTTGCTCCTCGTCGGGATGAGCGCCCTGCTCGTGCCCTACCACGTGGCGGGGCGGGCCTACCTCGGCGCGGCCATCCTCCTCGGCGCCCTCTTCCTGGCCCTCGGCGCGTACGGCTTCCGCGCGGGCGCCGGAGCGCGGTGGGCCCGATCGCTCTTCGGCTACTCGATCGTCTACCAGGTGCTCTTGCTGTCCATGATGATCGTGGACCGCGTCCGCCTCTGATCGATGGCGTCGATGCAGACCTCATCTCTTCCGAGCCCGCCTTCCCGCGAGGCGGAGGACCCTCCCGAGCCGCGAAGCAAGTGGCTCCGGCCCGAGGTGTGGCTCATCTTCGCCGTCATCGCGGTCGTGGCCCCCGTGGTGCTCGTCGCGCGAGCGCGCGCGGCGCGGCACACGGCGGAGCTGCCGAAGCTCGGCCACATCGTCCCGTTCTCGCTCACGCGTGAGTCGGGCGCGCCCTTCTCGTCCGCCGAGCTGGCCGGCAAGGTGTGGGTCGCGGACTTCGTGTTCCTCGGCTGCACCGAGTCGTGCCCTATGCTGACGACCCGGATGAGCAACCTCCAGAAGCGGCTCGCGGAAGAAGAAGCGAAGCTCGGAGGTTCCCTCCCCGTGCGCCTGCTCTCGATCACGATCGACCCGCTGAACGACACGACCGCGCGGCTGTCGGAGTACGCCACCCGCTGGGGGGCCGATCCGAAGCGGTGGACCTTCGCGACGGGGAGCACGGCGGAGATCCAGCACGTCGTCGCGGACGGCTTCAAGGTCGCGTACGGCAAGGTGGACGACGGCGCCGGCGCCTTCGAGATCATGCACGGCAACTGGTTCGTGCTGGTCGACGGAGAGGGGGCGATCCGCGGCTACTACAGCACCGATCGGCCCGAGGAGATGACCGCCATCACCGCCGACGTCGTGCGCCTCGCCGAGCAGGCGGGCCGATGACGGCCTGTCGCCGCGGGTGCCGTGGCGCGGTCCGGTCTCCTTTTTGGGCGAGGAACGAGCGTCCGATGAACTACCATCGGCCGCACTGATGAGGCGGGCACCTTTGAGCTTTCGATTCCTTCGTGGCGCGACCGTGGCTCTCGCCGCCCTCGCATGGGCCTGCCAGGATCCGCTGCCGAACCGTCCCGACTCCGGGGCGGTCGACTCAGGTTTCCAAGACGGCGGGGACGCGACCGCCCAGGACTCCTCCACGGTCACCGACACGGGGGGCGCGCGCACCGACACGGGCGCCTTGACGGACACGGGCCCCGGCACCGGCGACGCGACGGGCGACACCGGGACCGTCTGCGGCGCGCTCGGCGGGGCCTGCTGCTCCGGCGACGCGTGCGCCGACGGAGGGGTCTGCGCCGATTCGCTCTGCGCCGCGTGCGGGTCTGCGGGTCAGAGCTGCTGCCCGGGCCGTATGTGCAACGACGGCCAGTGCCAGGGCGACGCCGGCGCCGGCGTGTGCACCGGCTGCGGAACGGCCGGGGACGTGTGCTGCGCCGCCAACACGTGCGCGGCCGACGGGTGCTGCGTCTCGGGCTTCTGCGTCCCCGCAGGCACGACATGCGCGTTCACCGACGCGGGCGTCTGCGCCGCAGGAAGCTGCGGCGGCTGCGGCGCGGCCGGACAGGCGTGCTGCGAGACGGGGTGCACGGCGCCCGACGTCGTGTGCGAAAACAGCCTGTGCGCAGCGTGCGGCGGCGCGGGGCAGTCCTGCTGCGGGGACGGGACGTGCAACTCGTCCGTGAGCGCGCCGCTGACCTGCACCTCGGGGGCGTGCGTCTCCTGCGGCGGCGCCGGCGAGCCCTGCTGTCTGACCTCGTCCCCGTGCACGACGCCGCTCACGTGCAAGGGCGCCGGCATCTGCGGCTGACGCTGGGAGCGCCTCGACAATCATGATTCGTCCGCCCGTACTACTCGAGCGCGCCGCGGCGCGCGCCTTCCTGCGGCTGCCCTCTCCGCTGCTCCGTCGCATGGCCGGTCCTGCGGTGAAGTCTCCAGAGGGCTACGAGCTGGACGTGCAGATCCAGGCGCTGCTCTGGCTGATGAAGGCCACGGGCGAGCCGCCGACCGAGCAAGGCACGCTGGCCGTCGCGCGCGAACGCATGGACCGGTCCGGGTCGACGCTCGACGTCCACGACGTCCGCGACGTCGTGACGGTCGATCGCCAGATCGGCGGCGCGACGGGACCGCTCCGCGCGCGCCTCTACGTCCCCAGGGGCGTCGCCGATCCGTCGCCGGGGCTCATCTACTTTCATGGCGGCGGCTTCGTCCTCGGCTCGCTCGACTCGCACGACGGCCTGTGCCGTGCGCTCGCGAGCCGCGCGCGGCTCGTGGTCGTGTCGGTCGACTACCGCCTCGCCCCCGAGCATCCGTTCCCCGCTCCCGCCGAGGATGGCGTCGCCGCGACGCGGTGGGTGCTGACCCACGCGACGGGCCTCGGCCTCGATCCGAGCGCCGTGGCGGTGGGAGGCGACAGCGCGGGCGGAAACCTGAGCGCCGTGGTCTCGCAGACCATGCGCGACGAGGCCCTCCGTCCCGCCTTCCAGCTCCTCATCTACCCGGCGACGGACCTCACGCGCAGCCTGCCCTCGCACAAGCTCTTTCGCGAGGGCTTCCTCCTGCCCGAGAGCACGATCGACTGGTTTCTCGACGCCTACGCCCCCGAGCGCAGCACCCACACCGATCCGCGCGCCTCGCCGCTGTTCGCCGCAGACGTGGCGCGCGTGCCCCAAGCCATGGTGGTCACCGCAGGCTTCGACCCGCTAAGAGACGAGGGGGACGCCTACGCCGCGAAGCTTCGCGCCGCTGGCGTGCCGGTCGAGCACCTGTGCGTACCCAGCATGGTGCACGGCTTCATGTCGATGGCGGGCGCCGTGCGCGAGTCGGACAAGACGCTCGAGCGCATCGTGCGTTCGCTGCGGACCGCGCTGCGCCGCTAGAAGCGCTTTCAGCTCTTGGGGGCCTGGCGCAGCACCCAGAGGACCATCCCGACGATCCCGAAGGGCACGAGCGACATCACCGCGCCCAGCTTGAGGAACGTGTAGTTGTTCCCTGCGTCTCCGACGCAGGCGGGGCACGCCAGAGCCAGCTGGGGCACCGCCGTCAGCGCAAGGGCGAGCCCGGCCGTGAAGACCAGGCGGGCGTGGGCGGCGGTGCGACGTACCAGCATCTAGCCCAGCAGCTTTGCCATGAACGAAGCGCGCGCAATGGCCTCGATGATGAGCACGACGGCGTAGAACGGCGGGAAGAGGAGGGGGAGGCCGATCATCAGCCGGAGCACGCGCCGCTCGTCCGCGAGGTGCATGAAGAAGAGCGCGACCGCCCCGGCCTTCGTCACGGCGAGGAGGATCAGCATCGCGATGACGGTGTTGCGCGCGAGGCCGACGTACACGACGCCGAGCTCGAGACCCGTCAGCACGATGAGCGCGCCGAACACCTTCAGGTAGCGGGACCGGTGCGAGTGGTACGGGACGGCCGCGCCGCCATGGTCGTGCCCGCCGTGCGCATCGTGATCGTCGTGCGCGGCCTTGGCGCGCTCCGCCGACTTGCGGCTCGCCTTCTCCTCGGTCTCCTCGACCTTCTCTTCGCTTTCCGTCGTCATGCGCGCATCCTCGTTCAATCTTAGCGTCGTCGCTCTACGTTGGACAGGGCCCGGGGGTTTGGGGTGTCCCCCAAGAACCGGAGGCCCGTCACTTGATCAGGTAGACGAAGGTGAAGACCAGGATCCAGACGAGATCGACGAAGTGCCAGAAGAGGCCGCAGATCTCGACCTGGTTGTAGTCGTTGCCGCTTACGTACTTGCCCTTGCGAGCCTGCCAGTAGATGGCCGTCAGGTAGCAGACGCCCGTGAAGACGTGCATCCCGTGAAACCCCGTCACGGAGTAGAACGTCGACATGAACTGATCCTGCGCGAGCACGTGCCCCTCGCGGATCAGGTTCGTGTACTCGCGCACCTGCCCGCCGAGGAAGAAGACGCCGCCCAGGATGGTGAGGAGGAGCCACTTCTGCAGGCCCTTGCTGTCCTTCATCTTCGCGGCTTCGAGCGCGAGCACCATCGACACGCTGCTGCAGATGAGCGCGAACGTCATGATGGCGGTGGACGGGATGCCCAGACGGTCCGACGGATCGGGCCAGTCGTGGCTGCCCGCGCGGAGAATCCCGTAGCCGAGGAGGAGCCCGCTGAAGGACATGGCGTCCGTCAGCAGGAAGATCCACATGCCGACCTTGCCGTCGGACGCCGTTCCGAAGTGCTCGTCCACCGTGGGGGCGTGCTCGGAATGGGGTAGGTGCTCTGCCATGACTGAGGCCTGGTCGCTCATCTCGCTTCGCTCCTCTGGGGCGGCGTTCTCGATCGGGACGTAGACTAGTCGGGCCGCCCGCGCCGAATCAAGCCGCCTGCGCTCCCGGGCGTCACCTGGGGCGTCGCTTGGTCCCGGGCACACCTGCACGCACGATTTGCGCGAAGCTGCCAATGGTTACCTGACGGATACGTTGGCGCCTGCCAAGGGTCGAGTTGCTTGACAGTGATCTGGCACGGGCCCTAGGTTCCGCCTCACCATGAGGGCCACCCTCCAGACCCGCCGGCGTGGCCGAAAGAGCTCCACGCGATGAGCGCTTCACGTGCGGGTGCCCTCACGAGCGCCGGGGCGCGGGTTCAGTCGGCCTTCGCGAAGGTGACTGGCAGGCCCATCTTCTGGTTTGCGTTCGTGGCGGTGCTCTTCGCGCTCCCGCTCGGGCGATCGCTCGCCCGCACCCTCCCGCCGGCCCCTCCTCACCTCGGCAAGATCCTCCCCTTCGAGCTGGAGGACCAGTACGGGCACCGGCTCGGCACCGAGGAGCTCGCCTCGCAGACGTGGGTCATCTCCTTCGTCCCGCCCGACGGCTCGCCCGCGATGGTGGACGAGATGAACGTGCTGCGAACCGTCGTTTACCGCACCCGGAACCTGGGCTCGACGTTCCACATGGTGAGCTTCGCGAGCGACCCGGCCAACGATTCGCGCGCCGCGCGGCGGACCGCGGTTGAGAAGCACTGCTCGAGCTCCCGGCTCTGGGCGTTCGTCGGCGGCACGACCGAGCAGATAAAGCAGGCGTACGACGCCGTCCTCGGGCCGCTCCGGCTCGACGCTCCTCCCATGGGGCAGCTCCTGCTGGTCGACGGCAGCGGCAACATTCGCGGGGAGTACGGGACCGACAAGGCCTCGATTGATCGCTTGATGCAGGACGTTGGGTACGTGGTGAACGTCCCTTGAGCGGGCACGCGCGCGGCGCGCACGCTCGACGGGGCCGAGGAGTCGGCACGAGATGACGACAAGGAACCAGGTCAAAGTCGTAGGCGGCATCGGGCTCTCGGGCGTCATCGCCGCGGGGCTCACGGGCTTTGTCGCCCTGATGGGGCTCTCGTTCTGGATCGCGGGCCGGGCGCACATCCCCACGTTGCAGGGGCTCGCCGGGTCGCGTCCGGAGCGGCCGATCGACATCTCGCTGAACGGTCACCTCGGCGACTACCTGTTCGACCTCACGACGGTCGAGATCACGATCCTCTTCATCATCATGTGCATCTGGATCGGGTGGGCGGTGCTCCGCCACAACGAGAAGAACCACAAGGCCAAGTACGACCACGGAGACGACAAGCGCGCGAACGTGTCCACCGCGATCCTCGCGGGCCTGGTCTTCGTCTGCGTCGACGGCGTGCTCCTCTACAACTCGTACGTCGACCTCAACGAGGTCTTCTGGAACTTCCCGACGGAGGCGCAGCACCCCGTCATCGTCGAGGTCATGGCCCAGCAGTGGGCATGGAACTTCCGTTACCCCGGTCCCGACGGCAAGTTCAACACGCCGGACGACATCGTCACGTTCAACGATCTGCACATCCCCGTGGGCCGCCCCGTCTACGCGCGCATCCAGTCGAAGGACGTCGTCCACAGCTTCTATCTCCCGAACTTCCGCATCAAGCAGGACGCGTTCCCCGGAACGACGACGCGGATGTGGTTCCAGGCGACGCAGCCGGGCGCGTTCGAGATCGCGTGCGCGCAGCACTGCGGCGCGAACCACTACAAGATGGAGGGGGCAATCACGGCCGACACGCCGGAGCAGTACGCGGCGTGGGAGAAGGCGCAGGTCGCCGAGGCCCAGAGGCGGTATGACCCAGGCGACGTCGAGGCGCATTGGGGTTGGGAATGGGAGTACTGAGCCATGTCTGAACAGCACATCCACCCTGAGCCGACGTCGTTCTGGCGCAAGTACGTCTTCTCCGTCGACCACAAGGTCATCGCCCAGCAGTTCATCTGGCTCGGTCTGTCGTTCCTCCTCATCGGCGGGATGATGGCGATGATGATCCGCTGGCAGCTCGCCAACCCGGGTCAGCCGTTCCCCGTGATCGGGCGCTTCTTGCTCCCGGCGACGCACGGCGTCGTGTCGCCGATGATGTACACGGCGCTCTTCACGAACCACGGCACCATCATGATCTTCTTTGCCGTGACGCCGATCATGATTGGCGGCTTCGGCAACTACTGCATCCCCCTCGGGATCGGCGCGCGGGACATGGTCTTCCCGACGCTCAACATGCTCTCGTTCTGGGCCATGGTCGTGGCGACGGTGATCCTCGTCGCCTCGTTCTTCGTGCCGATGGGCGGCGCCGCCGCCGGCTGGACCGCCTACCCCACGCTGTCGACCCAGATGGGTACGCCGGGCGGCGGGCAGACCTTGCTCGTCCTGTCGCTCTTCATCGCCGGCTCGTCGAGCATCATGGGCGCCGTCAACTACATCACGACGGTCATCCGGCTCCGCGCCCCGGGCATGACGTACATGAAGATGCCGCTGACGGTGTGGGGCCTCTGGCTCACGGCCGTCCTCAACGCGCTCTTCGTCCCGGTGCTCGCGTCGGGCCTCATCCTGCTCTTCTTCGACCGCACGTTCGGCACGAAGTTTTTCATCACGGGCGCGATGATCAAGGGCGGCGGCGATCCGCTGCTCTTCCAGCACCTCTTCTGGATCTTCGGTCACCCGGAGGTCTACATCCTCATCATGCCGGTCTGGGGCGTCATCAGCGACGTCCTGCCGTTCTTCGCGCGCAAGCCC
>Ga0302283_1002865_pt1 | contig 13627 bp, 19 predicted proteins | sample III_Fen_E1_4_FD_198770 | JGI IMG/M metagenome (GOLD analysis project Ga0302283, IMG submission 198770) | Peat permafrost microbial communities from Stordalen Mire near Abisko, Sweden - III_Fen_E1_4 | ecosystem: Environmental > Terrestrial > Soil > Wetlands > Permafrost | place: Sweden: Abisko...
GCAACGGGTGGAGGACCCGGAAGTCGCTGACCATCATCGGCGCCGTCAGCCTCGCCAACTTCATGGGCACCGTCTGGGGTGTCGCCATCGCAACCGCACTGACCAAGCACTGACCAAGCACTGAGGAGAACCATGACCACGTTCAAGCTCGGCAAGCTCGCTGCCACCCGTCCCCACGGACTGTCCGACCTGGCCGTCTACGGCAACGGCAAGCTGCCGGCCCCGCCCACGTCCGTCCGCTTCGACCAGGGCCTGGCCCTGCCCATCGACGGGAACGACGAATACGGCGACTGCGTGATGGCCGCCACGGCCCACCTGATCGCCGCATGGGACTCGGAGGTGTCCGGGTCGGACCCGGTGCCCACGGGCGACGAGGTGGTGGCCGAGTACCTGTCACTGACCGGGGGAGCGGACACGGGGCTGAACGAGGCCAACGTGCTGCAGACGTGGCACCGGGCGGGCCTCTTCGGCCGGCAGATCGCCGGCTACGCCCCGGTCGACCCCCGGGACGTGATCGGCATCCACCAGGCCGTCGCCTTCTACGGCGGTGCGCTCTTCGGTATCCAGGTCCCCGAGTCGGCGCAGGTCCAGTTCCAGGCGGGGGAGCCGTGGACCTACGACCCCGAGTCCCCGATCCTCGGTGGCCACGCCATCGCCCCGCTCGGGTACGACTCGCAGTTCGTCTACTGCGCCACCTGGGGCGGGGTGGCCCCGGTCACCTACCCGTTCCTGGCGGCGCTCCTCGACGAGGTGTGGGCCATCATCCCGGCGCAGTTCGTGGAAGCGGGCAAGGGCCCGTCGCTCGACCTGGTGACACTGCAGCGGGACCTGGCCAGCCTGTGACCGAAGCGGAGCGGATCACCCGGACCCTCACGGAGTCCGTCTGGTATCCGTCCCACGACCCCCGCAAGGCGTCTGCCGAGTACGAGCGGGTCCACCACCACCTGGTCTACGAGCTCGACGAGGCGTGCTGGATCTGCGGCGCCCGACAGTCCACGCTCCCTGCCGGCCAGCACAACGAGACGCACCACTGGCACCTCGAGTGGGCCCTGGCCAACGGCGTCGACCCTGCGCTGATCCTGGCCGACTTCCCCGAGATGGGGGCGGCCGACGAGCCGCACCTGCGGGAGTGGCTCGACTCCGAGGGAAACATGCTCGTCCTCTGCTCTGCCCACCACCGCCACGGCCTGGTCGGCATCCACATGATCACCTACCCGGCCTGGCAGGCCCAGCGATGGACGCCCGGCCACGACATCTCCGCTCAACCGAAAGGAACAACACCATGACCCCCACCCCCACCCCCACCCCCACACCGACCACCGTCATCCCGCTCCCGTCGTGGACCGACACGGCCTCCGTCGTCAGCTATCTGACGACCGTCGTCGGCCTGGTCTTCGCCATCGTGACCATCGCCCACCCGGGCTACACGTCGCCGGCCTACGTCCAGGCGCTGCTCCCGGCCGTCGGAGCGGTCATCGCCGGCACGGCGCAGATCGTGAACATCATCACCCACCGGACCACCACGGCGAAGGTGGCCGTGGCCGCTCTGCAGAACCCACCGAACGGCGTGGCCCTGGTGCGCGGGAAGTGAAGCGGCTGGCGTTCTACGCCGTGGTCGGGATCCTCGGCCCGGCGTACTTCGCCATGGGTGTCATCGACGGCGTGCGCAAGCAACTGACCAATCGGTGGAACATCTGAGCGGGGTGGAGCAGTAGGAAGCTCGCCTGGTTCATGCCCCGGAGGTCGCCGGTTCGATTCCGGCCCCCGCCACCAGAGACGAAGCGCCCCGGCCCGTGATGGGTCGGGGCGCTTCGTCGCGTCCGGGGTTATTCGTCGGGAATCGCTCTATAGGTCGAGCGCCCGGCCACCATCAGTGCGAGACCCGCGATTCTGGCGGCCCGGCGGATCTCCAACCATCCGTCGCCCGGGCGGGTCGAAGCGATCCGCTCGACGATCGCCACTGCGACAGTGGCCACGGCGATCTTCTTGGCTGAGCCTTTGGACATCATGCACCTCCTTCTCGAACCCTCGAGGTTCGATTTGGCGTGCCGGCTCCGGGAGCAGCCTACCGGGCGAGCCCGGAGTCCAGCGCTCCGGCCGCCAGGAGGGCGTTGGCGTCAGTGTCGTGGGCGTAGATGTCGCTGGTCGTCGACACCTTGGCGTGGCCGAGGCGCCGGCTCACGGTGACCATGGGGAGCCCAGCGGCGATGAGCTCGGTGGCCTGGTAGTGCCGGAGGTCGTGGAACCGGTAGGGCCAGCGGTCGGCGACCGTCACTGCCCGGCCGGATTCTTCCGCCTCCTCTGCCGTCACCTCCTCGAGGGCCTGGCAGTGCAGCCGGAATCGCCGGCTGATCACGTCGGGCATCTTCGGCACCGCCTGGTCGGGGTCGGGACCGAACGCATAGGCGTCGTCGGCCACCTCCACCATTGCGGCCCTGGCTTCTCGCTCGGCCCGGAGTCGCCACGCCGTGAGGGCGGCCAGCACCCGGGGCCCGGCCGGGATCACCCGCACCTGGTGGCTCTTCGGGTCCTTCACGCCCCAGTCCTTCCCCGCCTGCCAGACCGACCGCTGGACGGTGATGGTCTGTCCGTGCCAGTCGATGTCCGACCACCTGAGCCCGCACAGCTCACCCCGGCGTAGACCGGTCAGGGCAGCGGTCACGATGATGGTGGCCATGTCCGGGGCCCGCGAGAGCTCGGCGTGGTCGATCAGGGCGACGACCCGGGCCGGCGGCGGCACCTTGAGCTCTGACCGGGGCACCTTCGGGACGGTGGCCAGCTCGGCAGTGTTCGAGGCCACCCAGCCCCACTTCCGCCCCTGGCGCAGGGCGGCGAAGACGAGGCGGTGGTGGTGGTGCACCGTGGCCGGCGTCATCTCCCCGGCGATCAGGTCGGCGTACCAGCCGTCGAGATCCCGGGACGAGAGCTTGTCCAGCTTCTTCGGCCCGGGCCCGGCCGCCACCGCTCGAGCGATCGACCGGTACCCCCTGATGGTGGTGGGGCTGGCGCCGGTCCTCTCGCGCTGGTCGATGTAGGCGTCGACCAGGTAGCCCAGCGTCCCCTTCGACCCGCCGTACTTGCCGGCGGCAATGTCGGCCACGAGCTGCGCCCGCCGGGACCGGGCGGTGCGGATTCCGGCGCCCCACTCCCGCCGGGAGTGGACGTAGGTGGTGGTCTCCTGGCGGCCCTTCTCGGCGTTGTAGGCCCGCAGCTCGTACGAGCCGGGGGACCGCTCACGGATGCCCGTCTCCCGAAGTCCCGGACTGGCTTCCTCGCCGCTCATGGTGCCCATACTAGGGCGGGGGTAGGGCAGAAGGTCGGATGTCCGACCCCGTTACCCCCTCTGACCTGGTGCGCCCCCTGGGATTCGAACCCAGAACCTGTGGATTAAGAGTCCGTGCTAGAGGTCGTCCGGGTCGGTTCGTACCCTTCTGAATCGCTCATTCTCCCAGGTCAACGGCGCTCGCCTATGTCTGATCCTTCCGAGTTCGATTCCGAAAACTAGGGCAGAGACTAGGGCAAGGCCCGGCCGTCAGGCGCTTCATCTCGCTCAGCCATGAGCCGGGCCAGCATCCCCTCGATGCGGTCGAGCCTGGCCACTACGTCGGCGGTGTCCTCGTCGTTCGACTGCTCCACGAAGTAGCTCGCCACCGTGGCGGTGAGGACCCCGATCAGCCCGATGCCGACGATCATGAGCACGACGGCGACGCCCCGGCCGCCGGCTGTCACCGGAAACTTGTCGCCGTAGCCGACCGTCGTCACGGTCACCACCGCCCACCAGAGGGCATCCGAGAACGAGTGGATGTTCGATCCCTTGGCGTGGGACTCGAACGAGAGCACCAGGCCGGCGCAGACGAAGATGATGACGAGCACGGTCAGCAGGACGAAGTGGAGCCCCTTGTGGGTCAGCATCTCCTTCGACCGCCGGAGGGCGTTGGCCAGGACGACGCCCACCCGGCCGAGGTTGAGCAGTCGGAGAAGCCGGGCGGCCCGGAGTGGCCGGAGCATAGGCAGGGCGATGACTGCCAGGGAGAGGAGGTTGTGCCGGAACCAGACCTTCCGGGTCGGGACCAGGTACAGCTTCGTCAGGTACTCGACGACGAAGGCGGCCCAGACGAAGTAGTCGATGGCCTCGAACGTGTCGGTCACCTCGGGGGAGAGGTGCATGACGTACGGGAGCACCAGGACCGGGAGCCACAGCAGGGCGAGGATCGTGAGTGGCAGCTCGACGGCAGCGGAGAATCGGTCGAACGCCTCCTGGTCCCGGGCCAGTGAGCGCATCGTCAGGAAGCGACGATTCGCCACGAATGGCGGTTGGCCGCGGCCCGGTAGCGACTGTGACACCCCGTCGCTACCGTCCGAGCAGCCGGCCAGGGGGTCGGCCCCGATTGGCTCACGGGGCCCGACCGAGGAGACCCCGAAGTGGAAGACAGGGACCTGGTGGAGACGCTCCAGCGAAGGATCGAAGAGCTGGAGAGGCTCATGCTCCCCGGCGTGCCTGTTCCTCAAGGGCCTCGACCCGGCGGAGCAGGTCCGCAAGGTCGGCGACGGCCGGGTTGTCACCTGCGGGTCGTGGACTGACCTTCCCATCGTCGATCCGTTCGAGGAGCTCGTCGGCGCTGATGTCCAACGCCTTGGCCAACGGACGCAAGCTGTCGGCGGCCGGGGTGCGGTCGTTCTTGACCCAGTGGCTCACGGCCTGCTGGCTGACACCGCACGCGGCAGCGATCTTCGTCTGGGTGAGCTTCCTTGCCTTGATGGCCTCATCGAGCCAGTCACCAAACACCCCTTAGTTGTACCACTGGGGCCACTACCAGGGCCTAACACTTCTTAGTTGTGTTGTAGTTACGCTGTTGACATCCCTGGTGTTGTGTTGTACAACTAACGGCGTGACCGGAGCAGAGCGAGCAGATCGAGAGCGTTCCTGGGCGACGAGAGTCCTCCAGCGCCGCACAGAGCTGGGCATCACCCAGGTCCAGCTGGCCAAGTTGGCCAACATCACTCAGCAGGCCGTTTCACGCCTCGAGCGGGGCGAGGTCAACCCCCGGGTGTCCACAATGCGGGCCATCGCCCTGGCGCTCGGCACGAACATCGAGGTCCTGTTCCCGATGTCATCGGCGCCGGCAGACCGGGTCGCATCATGACCACCGTCGCCCACCCGATCACCGGTGAGCAGCTCCCGCTCATCCTCAACGGCTCCCAGGCCGCCCGGGCAGTGGGGGAGTCGTGGGCCGCCATCCGTCGCCTGTGCGAGGAGGGCGAGCTGACCACGGCACCGCACCACGACCTCGAGCAGTGGCGGATCTACACGATCCCGCTGTTCAAGAAGTTCGGACTCGTATCCGACACATTCGCCCCTCCCGTCCATGCCGGCTCTTCCCCCGGCGTCGCCGCCCACGGCGACCGGGAGGGCGACTCTCACCGTGCCGGGGAGGGCCTGGACTCCACTCCCCGGCACGGCGGGGGACGGGCATGACCATCGTCCTCCTCGCCGCCGTTTTCGGCCTCATCGGCTTCGGCTTCGGCATGTTCGTCACGGCCTTCCTCCTCGGAAGCCGGGGCCCGAAGTGAGCCCCATCGACACCGAGCGAGTCGAGCGGCTCATCACGCGGATCCGTCGAGACTTCGCCGAGGCCGAGGAGCGGGGCTACGGCGGTGCCCACTACGAGCTCGGCGCGCTCAAGTTCTCCGCCCGTGCCGTTCTCAGCGGCGACCCGGCCGACATGGACCACCTCCGTGCCCTGCTCCACGTCCTGGACGAGGAGCACGGCCGCAAGATCGCCCCCGCCAGCCCGGCTAGCCAGTCGGACCCGCCAACTGCGCCACCCCACGGGCGTGCGGGCACCGACCCTCGGGGTCACAGCCCACGGCCTCGTCCCCCCGAGGCCACTGGCGACCACGGCATGGCGCCGGCTGGTGGGGGCGTGCTCGACGGGGAGGTCCGCCCCTGACCAACCACCACCCGGACACTGCCACCCGCCGCATAGCCCACGCCTGACCGCAAGGGTCGCCCAGCCTTCCCGCTGCCGACCTGGGGCCGTAGATGCACCAGTGGGGTCCACCAACCAGAACGAGAGGCCCACCCGGGCCCGACCCACGGAAGGTCACCCCACATGAGACGCCCCATCATCCCCGCCCTACTCGTCATCGTCATCCTCTTCCTTGCAGGAGCACCATGGACCGCCACACCGACCCTCAGCGCCACACCAGCCCCGGCCCGCTACACGGTGCCGACCTCAGTGGGATGGCTCCGGTCGCCGACGTCGACCTCCACGCCGTCAACTCCGTCCACCGTCCCCGCCACTGCGCCTGCGGTCACCCCGAGCGCACCGATCGCACCCACGGCAAGGGAATCTGCTACAACCGTGCCGCCCTCACCGCCGCCTTCACCGCCGCCTTCACCGATATCTTCACCGCCGCCGACGACCACGGTGACCACTCCCACCGCTCCGACGACAGGCTCGACGGGTGAGTACGACACGGTGTCGGCGTGGGCGATGACCGCTCAGTGTGAAACCGGGTCGGACTGGGCAATGGAGGGTCCCGTATACAGCGGAGGACTCGGAATGCTCAACACGACATGGGATGCCTACGGCGGTCAGCAGTATGCGCCGAACGCCGGGGAAGCTACCCCCCAGGAGCAGGTCAACATCGCGGAAAAGATCCAAGAAACGCCCCCGGACCAGGGAAGATGCAACGGATCATGGTAGTATCCATGCAGGAAATAAGTGGTCCGGGCGGCGCGCCAACGCCCCCGGACCCGGCTCAACACCCTCAGGAGGTGTCGAACATGGCAGACGTTACCTGCTTGCATGATGGGTGCGCCCGGCGAGTGTATGCCCGCGGGCGATGCAAGCATCATTACGACAGGGACCGACGTAGTGGAGCAATGCCCGTTCTACTGGTCCACGGCAACGACGAGGAACGGTTCTGGGCGAAGGTCCAGAAAACCGAGACTTGCTGGCTGTGGACTGCCAGCCTGAACAGGTCCGGGTACGGGAAGTTCCACGCATCTGGTCGGTTCGCTTTCGCCCACCGGTGGTCGTATGAGCACTTCATCCGCCAGATTCCAGATGGGCTGGTGATCGACCACCTGTGCAGGGTTCCCGCTTGCGTCAATCCCGATCACCTGGAACCAGTGACTCACCAGGAGAACATCCTGCGCGGCACGGCCCCGTCGGCCAAGCTCGCCATGGCCACGCATTGCATTCATGGCCATGAGTTCACCCCGGAGAACACCTACATCCGGCCGAACGGCAACCGGTCGTGTCGAACATGTCTGCGCAGTCGGTCGATGCAGTGGAATCGGGAGCGTGGCGTCCGTCCGGCGAATCCGATCCCCACGAAGGTGTGCCCGACATGCGGGGCAATCTTCAAACCAATAGCTCGACATGTCGTGTGCTGTTCCCGCTCGTGCGGGCAGAAGATGAGGTTCACCACCAACACGGATGCGCCGCATGGTGACTGACGACCGTGAACTGCCCACGACGGACCCGATGAGACGACCGTGACTGACCACGACCACCGGACCAAGGTGCCCGGGTGCTTCCGATGCGAGCTGTCCGAGGATGAGGAGACGACCGTGACTGACCCCACCCCTTCACCGACACCCAACGGTTGCGCCGCATGGTGAGTGACCGAACGTGCATCGTCTGCGGCGTCCCCCTGGCCCGCCCAACCACCCGAGGTCGCCCGCCCGTGACGTGTGACGAGCACCGGGCCGAGCGGCATCGGGCGTACTACGAGGCCAACCGGGACAAGGTGGCCGAGTGGAACCGGGCGTACCGGGAGGCCAAGAAGCGGGCGCAGGTCATGGACGGCCACGGCACGCAGTCCAGCTACGACGCCGGGTGCCGGTGTGACATCTGCAACGCCGAGCAGGCCGAGCGGGAGCTGTCGTGACTGACCTGTCCGCAACCGAAAGGAACACCATGCTTGCCTACCTGAATGACCCGACCCTGAAGGCCACGATGATGACGTCCCTCCGGGACCACAAGCGGCACGACGACTTCGTGCGGGGCAAATACTGGGACGCTGACCTCGGCAAGGGTTGCGCCGTTGGGTGCAGCCTGGAATCCATCGGCGTCCCGGCTGACCAGCGGGGCAGGCACGCCCTGTACCCCGAGTTGCTTGGCATCCCCGAGCAGATCGCCAAGCTGATCGACAGCTTGTTCGAGAACCTCCCCGACCCGGACTACAAGTCCTGGCCGGTGCGGATCATGGACGCCATCCCGGTCGGTGCCGACCTGTCGCACGTCCCAGCCGAGTGGCTGCTGTGGCTGCTGATCGACAAGCGCCACGGCGTGATCCAGTACGCCACGACGGACCGGCAGCGCAAGATCATCCGTGACGTGGCCGACCTGTACGTGCGTCGTCTGGCCGATGACGAGCCGACACGGGACGAGTGGAGTACCGCCGCCGACGCCGCCACCGCCTCCGCCACCGCCTCCGTCGACGCCGCCTCCGCCGCCACCGCCACCGCCTCCGCCTACGCCTCCGCCTACGCCACCGCCTCCGCCACCGCCTCCGTCGACGCCGCCTCCGCCGCCACCGCCACCGCCTCCGCCTACGCCTCCGCCTACGCCTCCGCCTCCGCCTCCGCCTACGCCGCCTCCGCCTCCGCCTCCGCCTACGCCGCCTCCGCCTCCGCCGCCTACGCCGCCTCCGCCTCCGCCTCCGCCTACGCCGCCTCCGCCTCCGCCTACGCCGCCGACGCCTACGCCGCCGCCGCCAGGTACAAGGCACGCAAGGACCAGGCAGCAAAGCTCATCGCACTCTGCAAGTCCGCTCCGACGAAAGGAACCCCATGCTTGCCTACCTGAATGACCCGACCCACACCCCCGTCCTCTGCCCGGCATTCCTCACGAATCGCCGCCGGCCGACCCAGTGCCGCAAGCCCACCGTCCGGGTGGTCGACGGCACGCCGTGGTGCGCCCTGCACGCCACGGTCATGGACAAGCAGGTGGCCCGCTGGGACCGGTGGCGCCGGGAGCTCGCCGAGAAGCGGGCGGACACGGGCGAGGCCACGTTCAGCTGCCTGGCCATCATGGCCACCATGGTCGCCGTCGCCGCCTGGCCCCGGCCCGTGGTGGGCGTGCTCGCCGTCGTCGCCCTGTTCGCCGTCCTGGTCGTCAACGTGGCCCGGGCCAACGTTCAGCCGATCGACCGCACGGGCCCGGCGCCCACCATCAGCCACGTCCGCATCGTCCACGACGACACGACCTCGAGGAGCTCTGCCGCATGATGGCCCGCGCCGCCGCACCATCGGCCACGACCGACACGCCCGAGGTGCTCGCCCCGGTCGACGTCACCAAGCCCCAGCCGGACGACGAGGCGTACCTGTCGGTCACCACGGTGATCGGGGTCCTCGACAAGCCGGCCCTGGTGCCATGGGCCGCCGGCATGACGGCGGACGCTGCCATCCGAATGGCCAAGACGCTGCAGCAGCGCATCGAGGAGGACGGGCCCGACGAGGTGAAGCGCCAACTGGTCGGCGCACGGTTCGCCCGCCAGCGTGGGAAGCGGTCGGCCACGGAGTTGGGCACGGCCGTGCACGCCGCCTGCGAGGAGTACGCCCTGACTGGCCAGCGTCCCGAGGTGGACGACGAGGTGCTGCCCTTCCTCGATCGGTTCGACGAGTGGGCCCAGGAGTTCCAGCCCGTCTACCAGGCGGCCGAGCTGACGGTCTACAGCCCCCGCTTCCTCTATGCCGGCACCTGCGACGCCTTCCTGTCGATCGACGGGATGCCACTGATCGTCGACTACAAGACCACGGCCAAGACCCACGACGCCCGGGGGAACGAGACCGGGCCGTACCCCGAGGTCGGGCTGCAGCTCGCGGCCTACCGGCACGCCGAGTTCGCCGCCACCTGGCGCCCCCGGAAGTTCGAGAAGTACTCCCGGCGGACGTACCTGCTCGGGCCCGACGAACGGGAGATGGCCGTGGCCGTCCCCGAGGTCCAGGGCGGCCTGGTGATCCACATCACCCCGACCCATTGCCGGGCGTTCCCCGTCCGCTGCGACGAGGCCGTCTTCGAGCACTTCCTCGACTGCATCGAGCTGACCCGGTGGACCGAGATGGCGAAGGACGTCATCGGCGCACCCCTGACGAAAGGAACCGCATGACCAAAGCCGCAGATTCCGAGGCTGAGCGGTGACCATCATCAACCTGCAGCGCCGCCTGCACGAGGCCGGTCGGATCCGGATCGGCGACACCGTGCCGTCCGGCCGTGGCCGTCGCCCGGTCAAGCTGACCACATTCCGGTTCACCAGCCGCAACCAACGGAGCATCGAGGCGGTGGCTCGCACCTACGGCGGCACGGTGAAGGCGTGGGAGAACGCCCCCGGCGGTGATCAGTGGGAGGTCGTCACGGAGGCGTCCGAGATCCCGGTCGTCGTCCCGCCCGAGCAGATGTCGTTCAGCCAGCACTACGAGCTGTGGAGCGGTGGCGGGTGCAACCGCCGGTGCGATGGCGAGCACGAGTCGATCTCCCAGGGGCCGTGCATCTGCGACCCCGACGACCGCGAGTGCAAGCCGCATACGCGCCTCAGCCTCATGCTGGCCGCCTACCCGGGCACCGGCCTCTGGCGGATCGACACGTCCGGCTACTACGCCGCCGTGGAGCTGGGCGGGGCCATGGAGGTGGCCGCCATGCTCACGGCCACCGTCGGCCGGGCCGTGCTTCCCGGGATGCTTCGGGTCGAGGCCCGCACGGTGAAGCGCCCGGACAAGCCACCGAACAACTTCACCGTCCCGGTGCTCGACTTCCAGGTGGACATGGCCGCGCTGGCCACCGGCACCGCCGCAGCGATCGCCGGCACCACCCAGCAGGTCGGTGCGGCAGCGGCAGCGCTCCCGATGTCGGCCCCGACCGGCCCGGTCACCCCTGTGCCCGCACTGGCCGCCGTCCCGGACCTGCCCACGCAGCTCCAGGCCGTCGAGGAGCCCGAGCCCCGCACGAAGCGGGCCGGATCGGCACCGACGCCACCGCCGACCGGCCGGGCACGGCGCACAGCCGCCGAGGCTGCCGCAGACGCACCCCGGGCGATCGAGGCCGGCGCCACGCCCGCACCCGCCCCGGCCAAGGCCGCCGCCAGGAAGGCCCCGGCGAAGAAGGTCGCCGCGCCCACGACCGCACCGACCGGGGACGTCCCGGGCTGGTGCCGGGACCTGCACATGCGGGCACAGTCCATGGACATCGACGACCTCGGCTTCGACGCCATCGTCCTATTCGTCACGAATGGACGCACGTCGTCGAGCAAGGAGCTGCAGGCCCGTGAGGCCGGCCAGGTCAACGAGACCATGACCGAGATCGCCAAGGGCGAGCTGGCCCTCGTCCCGCAGGTCGCCCACGACGGAACGCTGCACGGCTACTCCGTCGCACCCAAGTTCTGACCACACCCACATCGAACCCGAAGGAGCACACCCAGCATGGATCCCACCGAAGCACCCGAGGCGCCGCCGGAGGTCCGCACTGTCCCCATCGGCGACGTGCACCCGGCCACCAACAACCCCCGTTCCGACCTCGGTGACCTGACGGAGCTGGTCGCCTCGATCACCGCTCAGGGCATCGTCCAGATGATCGGCGTTCGCGAGATGGAGGATGGCCGCCTGGTCATCACCCATGGCCACCGCCGTCGGGCCGCCGCCGAGCTGGCCGGCCTTGCCGAGCTGTCCGTCACCGTCGAGACCATGACCGATGAGGCGCACGAGGCCGTCATGCTGGTCGAGAACCTCCACCGGGAGGACCTGACCGCGCTGGACAAGGCCGCCGGGTACAAGGCCCTGGCCGACCGGGGCAACACGCAGGCCCAGATCGCCGCCCTGGTGGGCGTGAGCCAGGCCAACGTGAGCAAGCACCTGGCCCTGCTGAAGCTGCCGAAGGAGGCCCAGAAGCGGGTGGCCGACGGGACGATCACCCAGGCCCAGGCCGTCATCCTGGCCGATCTGCCGAAGGATGCCCAGAAGCGGGTGGCCGACTCCGGGTACGACTCGTGGCGCATCGAGCGGGAACAGCGGGACCTGGCCGAGCGCCGGAAGGCCTCCGAGGAGCTGGCCAAGCTGAAGGCAGCTGGCGTGCCGGTGGTGGAGCTGGAGGCGCTGGAGGCGATTGGCTACTCCACGGGCAAGCCGAAGTTGCCGGTCGGGCCCGTGCGCACTGGCTCGCTGTACTGGCTCAAGGGAGGCGCCCACAAGAAGGCCGAGTGCCGGGCGGTCGCCGTCAACAACAACGGGCTGCTCATCGAGGTCTGCACGAAGCCCTCGAACCACCCGCAGCCGAGGTCGAAGCCCTCACCGATCGGTGGTCACCAGGTGACCGCCGCCGACCGCGCCGAGGTGGCGAAGCACCAGGAAGAGCTCGACCGGCTGAACAGCCTGCTGGCTGAGGCCAACGAGCGTCGCATGACGTTCCTGCGGGAGCTCCGGCCGAAGACGGGCCCGGCCATCGCCGCCATCCTGCAGCTGCTGCTCGGCCTCGACTACGTGGACATGCGACTCGACGCCATCGTCGACATGGCGAGCGGCATCAAGGTGGACCTGTCCAAGGCCACGGGGTACGACGACAGGCGGGACATCACCCGGCGGGCCCTGATCGACTCGGTGGCCACCGACGCGGAGCGGCTCGGTCTCCTCGTCCTGACCCTGTCCGACGGCTACGAGGCGCACTTCGAGGTCGAGTCGTGGGGTGAGTTCGAAGTCGAAGCCGCACAGACCGACGAAGCGCAGGGCTACCTCGGTGTGCTCATCTCGCTCGGCTACGAGCCGTCGTGGATCGAACGCCGCCGGGTCGGCCTCGACTACGAGGAGCCGCCCACCATCACCGCCGTGCCCGACGCCGACGACGCCGAGTCCACGGACGACGACGCCCCGGTCATCCCCCACGTCGAGGTGAAGCTCACCGGTAAGCGGTGGATCCGGACCTGCACCGTCTGCGGGAAGCTCGAAGGGTTCAACACGACCAAGCCCCCGGCGGACGAGCGGGCGGCCGAGCACCTGGACGAGTTCCATGGGATCAGCCGGGCGGTGGCACCCTGACCATGGAAACTCTCAAGCTCACTGCAGACGATTTCACCCCCGCCAAGGACGGGTACAAGGACTACACCGGCAAGGTCGACCTCAACGCTGAGTTCGACGGCAGTGTTGAGATCGCCGGCGGCCTCGGATGGGTGCGGTTCGCCAAGTCCGTCCGCGTGCGGTTCGACCTGACCATCAAGGCCGGCTCGGGCATCGAGGCCGGCGAGGGCATCAAGGCCGGCTCGGGCATCGAGGCCGGCGAGGGCATCGAGGCCGGCGACGGCATCAAGGCCGGCGAGGGCATCAAGGCCGGCGACGGCATCAAGGCCGGCGACGGCATCGAGGCCGGCGAGGGCATCAAGGCCGGCGACGGCATCAAGGCCGGCGACGGCATCGAGGCCGGCGAGGGCATCGAGGCCGGCGACGGCATCGAGGCCGGCTGGGGCATCAAGGCCGGCTCGGGCATCGAGGCCGGCTGGGGCATCGAGGCCGGCTGGGGCATCGAGGCCGGCTGGGGCATCGAGGCCGGCGAGGGCATCAAGGCCGGCTCGGGCATCGAGGCCGGCGAGGGCATCGAGGCCGGCGACGGCATCAAGGCCGGCTCGGGCATCG
>Ga0302283_1002890_pt1 | contig 13542 bp, 12 predicted proteins | sample III_Fen_E1_4_FD_198770 | JGI IMG/M metagenome (GOLD analysis project Ga0302283, IMG submission 198770) | Peat permafrost microbial communities from Stordalen Mire near Abisko, Sweden - III_Fen_E1_4 | ecosystem: Environmental > Terrestrial > Soil > Wetlands > Permafrost | place: Sweden: Abisko...
TACAACCCGCTCGCGGGCGGGCTCCTCACGGGCAAGCACACCCGGGCGAGCGTCGCGGAGAAGGGGTCGCGCTTCGACAAGAACCGGCTCTACCAGGGGCGCTACTGGTCGGACCGCTTCTTCGATCTGGTCGACGCTTACGGCGCCGTCGCCCGCGACGAGGGGCTCAGCCTCGTCGACCTGTCCTATGCCTGGCTCGCCGGGCAGCCCCACGTCGACTCCATCCTGGTGGGCCCCGCCTCGATCGCGCACCTCGACGCCGCGCTCGACGGCTGCGCCCGGACGCTCTCGCCCGAGGTGCGGGCGCGCATCGACGGGATCCACCGCGCCTACCTCGGCACCGACGCGAGCTACGTGAGGTGAGCGTGCTCGCGCCGGGCGCGGCGGACCTCGATCTCGACGGCCCGCTGGCGCGCTTCGCCGCCGAGGGCTACGCGCCGCTGGGCCCGGTGCTGGCGGGCGACGCCATGGCCGCCCTGCGCGCGCGCGCCGACGAGATCATGCTCGGCCGGGTGGTCTACCCCGGCCTCTTCTTCCAGCAGGACACCACCACCGGGCGCTACGACGACCTGGAGTTCGGCAAGGGCTGGACCGGGCCCTCGCTCAACTACCGCAAGATCGAGAAGCTCGAGCGCGACCCGCTCTTCCTCGCCTGGATCCAGAACCCCCTCTTCGGCCGCATCGCCCGGGCGCTCCTCGGCGAGGCGGTGAGCATCTACCGCGCCGTGCTCTTCAGCAAGGCCGCGCTCGGGGGCACGGTGCTGCCCTGGCACCAGGACGGCGGCCGCTTCTGGGGCCTCGACCGCGACCCCATCCTCCAGATCTGGACGGCCCTCGACGACGCGCCCGTCGCCGCCGGCTGCGTCGAGGTGCTCCCCGGCAGCCACACCGGCGGCCTCGCCACGCCCCTCGGCGGCCTGGTGCCCGCGCCGCTCGCCCTCGCCCGGGACGCCGAGGCGGGCGCTGTCGCCGTTCCCGCGCGCGCCGGTGAGGCGATGCTCATCCACAACCACCTCTGGCACCGCTCCGGCGTCAACGGGACCCCGGCGCCGCGCCGGGCCTTCACCGTGTGCTACATGGCCGCCGAGACGCGCTGCCTCCGCCGCAAGCGGGCGCCGCGCAGCTTCGTCCGCGTGTTCTGAGGGGCGGACGGGGTGGCTGCGAGCCTGTCGCCCGACGTGGACAGGCAGCTACCTTACGCGGACGCCCAGCCGCCCTACTCGCATGACCAGCCGCGGTACGCGGACGCCCAGCCGCGGTACGCGGACGCCCAGCCGCGGTACGCGGACGCCCAGCCGCGGTACGCGGACGCCCAGCCGCCCTACGCGGACGCTCAGCCGCCCTACGCGGACGCCCAGTCGCCCTACGCGGACGCTCAGCCGCCTTGCGTGGATGCTCAGCCGCCCTACGCGGACGCCCAGTCGCCCTACGCGGACGCTCAGCCGCCTTGCGTGGATGCCCAGCCGCTGTACGCGGACGTCCAGCCGCCCTACGTGGACGCCCAGCCGCTGTACGCGGACGTCCAGCCGCCCTACGTGGACGCCCAGCCGCCCTACGTGGATGCCCAGCCGCCCTACGCGGACGACGATTCGCCGTACCCGAACGCCCAGTCGCCCTACGCGGACGCCCAGCCGCCCGACGCGGACGCCCAGCCGCCCTACGTGGACGAGCCGTCGGGGTACGTGGAGAAGCAGCCGCCGCACACGGACAAGCAGCCGCTATGCGTGGACGAGCTGTCGGGGTGCGTGAACGAGCAGCCGCGCCGACCGTCGCCCCGCCGCGCTCAGGGCGCGGGCGGCACGTAGGGGAATGCCCGCCGCGGCTTCGAGGTCACGGAGCCCCTTCCGATCGCCAGCGTGACGGGCGTGTTCGCTGCGATCGTGAACATGACCTCCGGCGCGTTGTCGATCAGCGAGCGGCCGTTCCACGCGTTGAACCCGAGGGTCGCCGGCGTGCCGACCACGTAGGGCAGGATGTTGGGCATGATCCTGTGGACGAAGGAGAGCGCGTACGCCTCTGGATCCTCGGCGGTGCCGTGGGCACGCACCACCGCGGCGACCTTCCGGGTGAGGAGCGCGCCGTGGGTGGAGAAGTCGTCGGTCGGACGACCGGCGTTGAGGTCGTTGCCGAGGGCTCCGTCGAACTGGGCGAAGAGCGGGTGGATCATGGGCAGTCCGGCACGGTTGATCGGGCGCCAGCCGCCGGCGTCGGTGGCGAGGCTGGCGATCGCCCACGCCCCCACGGGCCTCGTGCCCTGGCCCGGGCCGAGCAACTCCGCATCGGGCAGCTCGAGCACGATCGAATAGACCGTGTGGCCGGCGAACAGGTTCCTGGCTCGGCCCGGTGTCCACGAGCCCAGGTCGATCGCGGCGCCGTCCTGGAACGCATGGCCCACGGCATGGAGGACGTCGGGCTCGATCCAGAACGGGTCGCCGGCCTTCCCTGTCCACACCCGGATGCCGTCGGCGCCGACGATGTTCCGCTCGGTGTCACCCTCCGCCACCAGCGTGCCGGGCGCGAAGGGATCGGTGGCGTCTGCCCCGGTGATCCGGCGAAGCGTGAAGTGCTGCGTGCCCTGCGCATCCCGCGCAGCGAAGACGAACCGGTAGGTCACATCCTCGACGTGATCGCCGTCCAGATCGAGCTTGAGCTCGTACATCCCCTCGGGGTGGTAGCCGGGCGTGGGGATGGGGCCGGCGATCGAGTGGCAGACGTTGATTGCCAGCACGGTGCCGACCGCGCCGCGGAAGACGTAGAGATCGGTGATATCGAGACGGACATCCTGTCGGGCGATGGGAGAGTCGAGGTGGTGCGACATGGTCTGCTCACTTTCCGGCTCTGGCACGGTTGGACGCCCTGTTGCCAGGCCCATGAAACAACGAGTCCGCGGAACAGCTCAGGCAATCCACGCGGCTACAGGAACGACTGGCTCGCCATCACCACCCCATTGGCCCCCTGGCCGCCCGTGGTCGCATTGCCAGTCCCGCCGACGCCGCCGATTCCGGCAGTCCCCGCCGTCATCGTTCCACCGGTCGGCGCCTTGCCCGTGAAGGCGACGCCGATCGAGTGCCCGCCCCTACCCCCGCCTCCCGGGCCGCCGTAGCCCCCGGAGCCGCCGTAGCCTCCCCCACAGGCGTGCTTGGCCGCCCCGGAGCCGCTGCCCCCCAGGCTGTTGTTGCCGGGGGCGCCGCCGGCCTGGCCGTCGCCGCCGGCCCCTCCCGCGCCGCCGTGCTGCGCGGTGAGGACCACCCCGGTGAGCGTCACCGCCGCGCCCAGGCTCAGCAGCGCGATGCTCGCCCCGCCCGCGCCGCCCGCGCCGCCGTGCTGACCGCCGCAGCCGCCGGTTCCTCCGGAGCCGCCGCTCGCGCCGTAGCGGTCGGCCGTGTTGCCACCGCAGGCGATCGCCGTGGCTCCCGGTGCCGCGCCGCCGCCGCCGCCGCCTTGCCCGGGCGTCCCGTCGACCCCGTCTCCGCCCGCGGTGCCCAGGAATCCGCTCGCCGAGAGCGCGCCCAGCGTCGTGCTCGCGCCCCCGCCGCTGCTCCCGTCGGTGCCGCTCGCGCCGTCGGTGCCGGCCACGCACGCCGCGGTGGCGGTCGCCGCGGCCCCGCCCACGCCCGCGGTCGTGCTGGCCGGAGTGCCGTTGCTGCCTGCGGTGGGCGGTGTGGTGCCGTCCGGAGAGCCGCCATCGCCGCCGGCGCCGCTCACCGAGGGGCCGCCGCTGGGACACATCCGGGTGACCGCGGCCGCGCCGGCATTGCCGACGCCGGCCGTGCAGACGTCGCCGCCGGTGCCGCCCGCCAGCCCATCCAGCCCGGTCGCGCTGCCCGCAGCGCCCGGTGCCCCGGCCGATCCGTTCCCCGCCGTGAAGTCGCAACGGGTGAGCTGCGCCGTCGTACCGTTCGCCAGCACGGCGATCGAGGATGTCCCCGGCTGGACCCCGTCGGGGGCGATCACGTCCACGTCTTCGAGGAGGGTGCCTGACCCTGGATCGAGCACCAGGGCAATCTCGCTTCCTCCGGGGGTGGTGCCGCCGGCGACGGGCTGGAGGGTGGTGCGTGGCGTCCCTGTCCACACCCAGCCATGGTCGCAATCGAGCCCCCCGTAGACCCTCATGCCGGCAGGGAGGTGGACGTTCTCGGTAAAGGTCTTCCCGCAGGCGAACACCGCCTGTCCGGTCGCCTCGGCCTGGTCGATCGCCGCCTGGAGCGTCTGGAGAGGCGAGGCCAGGCTCCCATCCCCACCCGCCGCGGCGGTCGGGCTGGCGAAGACGCCGCAGCCGCTCGCCGGGCCGGCGTCGAGGCTGACCGGCGCGCCGGTGCAGGTGGCGCCGGGCCCGCCGTCGCCGCCGCTGCCGGCGTCGGCGTCGCCGGGGCAGGTGAGGGCCAGGGTGCAGTCGCTGGCATCTCGGCCACAACCGGGCGCGCCGAGGGCGGCGCCGGCGAGGAGCAGGCTGGAAGTCAAGGCTATCAAGCGTCGGTCGCGCATCGGATCCCCCGGGGGTCGGGCAAGGAGTCAGAAGGAGCCGGAGACGACGACACCACCGTCGCCGCCGCCGAAGAGGGGAGTCACCCGCAGCCCCGAGGCGGCGCGGCGCTGGGGCCACAGGAAGTACGTCACCGCGCCCACGGCCGCGGCGCTGCCGACGAGGAGGGCGCCCACGCCCACGTCATGATCGGTGTCGTCCGCGCGGAGGGTGCTCACCAGCGTCGGGCAACTGCCTGCGTCGTAGTTGGCGGCGGTGGCCACGCAGCCCTGGTGACCGCTGACCACCTGCGCCGCCAGCACCCGGGCGTCGGCGCGCTTGCCCGCCGAGAGGCCGAGGAACGCCCCGCCGCCGCCGAGCCCCACCGCCGCCACGGCCGCCAGCCCGATACCGGGGATCACGCTGCGGCGCACGAGGGGGAGGGGCTCGGGCGGGGGGAGCGGTCGGGGTCGGGGGACGAGGTCGAGGGTGACCTCGACCGAGGTGCCCTTCTCGGCGAGGAGGCGGCGGGGAGCGCCCGTGTAGCCCTCGAGTCGGGCCTCGACGACGTGCTCGCCGGGCTCGACGAAGACCTCGTCGAGGAGAGGCGCCTCGCCGGCGAGCGCGCCGTCGACGAGGATGGCCGCGCCGCGGACGGCGGACTGGATGCGCAGCGCGGCGACCCCCTGGCGACACTGCTCGTACGCTCGGGTCATCTGCTCGCGGAGCGCCGGCTCGCCGGTGATGGGGAACATGCGCAGCGTGAACGCGAAGTGCGCGGCCCCCTCCCGCAGCTTGCCCTGGGCGAGCTCCGTCGCGCCGAGGTTGCCGGCGATGTCGAAGCCCTTCTTCAGGGCGAACGCTTCTTGATAGGCCGCCTCCGCCTCGGCGAAGCGGCCCTCTTTGAAGGCCTTGTTCCCGGTGGCCATCCAGTGCGCCGCCTGATCGTCGGGCGGGGGTTGATCCGGGGCCGCGAGGGCGCGGCCAGGGGCAGAGCAGGCGAGGAGGGTGACGAGGGCGAGGGTTCGCTGGTTTCGCTGGTTTCTCACGGGACTCTCCGTCTCAGTTCTTTTCCCCGGGAAGCTGGAACGGTGGCGTGAAGGTGGCCCTGGGCGGGGCGCTCGCCGGAGGTGGCCGCGCCGGCTGGACCGCGGGTCTGGGAGCGCTGGTGGGCGCGGGCGCCGCAGGGGCAGGCGTGGCAGCGGCGGCGGCGGACTCCGGGGGTGATACGGCCTGAGGGCGAGGCGCCGGGGCGAACGTCGGCAGTGGTGGTGCTACCGAGATCGGGACCGGAGGCCTGGAGGCAGGTCCTCGAGCGTCCACCGGGCTCTCGCCGCGGGGGCGGATGCGCTGGGCGATGCCCCCCACCACGAGCAGCAAGACCAGGACGAGCGCGGCGCGCATCCCTGCTGGGAGCCTGCGGGGAGGCTCTATCGAGGTCCCGGCGGCCTCGGCCGGGGCTGGAGCTGCGCCGGACGGTGAGCCCTTCGACGAGGCCACGTTGCCGCCGGAGGGAGGCGTGGCGTTGATCGCTCCGCCGGGGAGCAGGGCCGAGCGCGAGCCGTCCCCGGCGGGCTCCCGCCCTTCGAGGAGGCGCTTGTGGGTGGGGACCTTGCGCGGATCGGTCTCGACCGCGAGGACGACGCGCGGCTGATCGAGGGTGGGCTCGGGCGCGGTGTTGTCGCGGAGCTTGATGCCGCTGGCGTGGGCGCGGGCCATGTCGACGCCGCCGGCGCTGATGATGTTGGGAGGGGGCTTGGGCCTCCGCTTGCGAACAACGTCGGGAACGACGTCGGTAACGACGTCGGCAACGACGTCGCGAACCCGGGGCTCCGCCCCGTCGAGGAAAGGGTTGGCGTCAGCCTTGGCCTCGCCGCGATCGTCCTCGCCGTTGCCGCTCATGGTGGTGCCCCGACCCCGCGTCCGCTCCCGGCGACGCGAGGCGCCACGATAGCCTCTCGACTGCTTCGAGGCGAATGATCGTTGCGCGGATCAGGCTTGTTTTCAGGGCTCCAGCGCAGCTCCGCCGCGGGCGAATCGTCGTTCGGGAATTGCCCAGGTGGGGTTCGGGGGCGCCACCGATAGTGTCCCTGCGCAGTCCCACCCTGGTCGGGGTCAGCGGTGCCATCGTCGCTGTCCTCCGGCGCGCTCGGTGCCCACGTCCGGAGCCGCCGGGGCAGGCGCCGTGGCGGGACGGTCGAGCCGGCAGCGCACCTGCACCGCCGAGCCGGCCGCGAGCAGCACCAGGGCGTCGCCGATCTCGTCCAGGGAGAGCACCGCGTCGACGTGGTCGCCGGTGATCGCGTGGACGGGCATCGAGGTCTGCGCAGCTTCCGCGGGCTCCTGCGCGAGCGAGAGGCCGCCGGCAGCCTTGATGTCGAGGAGCCCCTGCAAGCCGTCCCGGCCGCCGCCGGTGAGGACGACGCCGACCACGCGGCTCCCGTACTCGAGCGCCGCGGACGTGAAGAGCGGATCCACGGCCGGCCGGGTGTGATGGACCTTCTCTCCGCGGTCGAGGTGAACCTTCCCCCCGAGGAAGGTCAGATGAAGGTCGGAGGGCGCGACGTAGACGACCCCGTGGGTCACGCGGTCCCCGTCCGCGGGCTCGAGCACGCGGAGGCGCGTCTTGCGCCCGAGGATGGACGACCAGTCCGAGTCGGTGGTGGCCCCGCGGTGGATCACGACGCCGATGGCGGCGGGGAGGTCCGCCGGCAGCCGCGAGAGCACCTCGGTGGTCGCCTGGATCCCCCCGGTCGAGGCGCCGATGACGATCACGTCGCGCGTCCGCCCCTCCTGGTTGATCAAGCCCGGGCGGCCCCGCACCACGACGCCGGCGCCCGCCCGCGCGGGAGTCAAGGTCCAGCGTGCTCGGCGCGCTCGCGATCGGGGTCGGGCACGTCGCGGGACGGCTTGGCAGGGATCTCCGGGGTGTCCGGGCGCGGCGGGATCTCGGGGCGCGGCGCGGGCGGCGCGTCCGGCGGATCGCCTCCTCCACGGGGCCCCGTCGCGGGGTGGCGGATCTCCGGCTGGGGAGAGCCCGGGTCGATCACGGTCGGCGCGCTGCTCGAGGTTTCATTCCGCATGCCCGGGTGCTCGCAGGGTCCGTGCCAGCGCCCGGGCGAGCCGACGGCGGTCGTGGTGGTGGTCGCCCTGTGGCGGTTTGCCACGAGCGCGCACCCGACTCTGGCGGATGCGCTCCCGCTCGATCCCCTTCGCGGTCAGGCGAAGGCGTCGCGCAGCGTGATGGTCTCGTCGCGGCGCGCGCCGACGGACACGATGTCGACGGGCACCTCGATCTGCTCTTCGAGGAAGCGCAGGTAGGCGCGGGCCGCCGCCGGCAGCTCGGCGATGGAGCGCGCGGCCGCCAGGTCCTCCGACCAGCCCGGGAAGCTCTGGTAGACCGGCGTGGCGGTGGCGAGGGCGTCGATGGGGAACTCGCGGGTGCGGCCGCTCGGGGTGTCGTAGGCGACGCACGCGGAGACCGCGTCGAGGCCGGTGAGGACGTCGAGCTTGGTGAGCGCGATGCCGTCGAGGCCGTTGACGCGCGCCGAGAAGCGCAGCGCCGGCAGATCGATCCAGCCGGTGCGGCGGGGGCGCTTGGTGACCGAGCCGAACTCGTGGCCGATGGCGCGGATGCGCTCGCCGACGGCGTCGTGGAGCTCGGTGGGGAAGGGGCCCTCGCCCACGCGCGTGCAGTAGGCCTTGGAGAGGCCGACGACGCGGCGGATGCGGGTGGGCCCGATCCCGACGCCGGAGCAGGCGCCGCCGGAGACCGCCGACGACGAGGTCACGAACGGGTAGGTGCCGTGATCGAGGTCGAGGAGGGTGCCCTGCGCGCCCTCGAGGAGGACCTTGTGGCCGGCCTTGAGCGCGCCCTCGACGAGGGCGGAGGTGTCGGCGACGAGCGGGCGCAGGCGCGCGGCCAGGGGGGCGAGCTCGTCCAGGATGCGGCCGGCGTCGGGGACCACGCCGCCGAGGTCGAGGATGACCGGGCGCCACGCCGCCAGGGCGCGCTCGAGGATGGCGCGCGCGTGCGCCGGATCGGCCAGATCGCCCACGCGCAGGCCCCGGCGGGCGGCCTTGTCCTCGTAGCAGGGGCCGATGCCGCGCTTGGTGGTGCCGATGCGGGAGGCGGCGTCGGCGGCGCCCTCGCGCAGGCCGTCGATGAGGGGGTGGTAGGGGAGGATGACGTGGGCCCGGTCCGAGACGAAGAGGCGGCCGTCGATGGTGTGGCCGCGCGCCTCGAGGGCGGCGATCTCTCCGACCAGGACCGCGGGGTCGACCACCATCCCCTGGGCCATCACGCAGCGGGTCTGGGCCCGGAGGATGCCGCTCGGGATGAGGCGGACGACGACCGTCTCGTTCCCCACCACCAGCGTGTGCCCGGCGTTGGGCCCGCCGGCGTAGCGGACGACCATGTCCGCCGCCTCGGCGTAAAGGTCGACGACCTTGCCCTTGCCTTCGTCTCCCCACTGCGCGCCGACGATCACCACCGCGGGCATCGGTTGTTCTCCCTTTTCATGGCTACGAATTGATTGCGAGGGCGAGCGCCCCGGCGTCGGTGTGCTCGGACACGGCGCCAGAGGCCCGCCGCGTGAGGCGGAGGGTAGCGCGGTCCGGCGCGGGCACGAGCTCGACGAGGTGGGTGAAATGCCAGGCGGCCGCGTACTCGGCCGCGCCCTCTGCGGGCTGGACGACGGCGGCGACGCCGCGGGCGCGCAGGGCGGCGACGACCGCGCGGGTGACCTGGGTGACCTGGGTGGCCTCGTGATCCCCGCTGGAGGCGGCGATCACGGCGCTGGGCGGGGCCTCGTCGATGACCCCGGCCGCTTCGCGCGCCCAGGCGACGGAGTCCAGGTAGAGGGCGAAGCCGACCGCGGGCATCGGCGCGTCGAAGCGGGCGAGGAGGTCGTCGTAGCGGCCGCCGGCGCCGATGGGCTCGCCCGGCCCCGGGGCGAGGATGTGGAAGATCGCGCCGGTGTAGTAGGCGAAGCCGCGCACCTCGCCGAGGTCGAGGCGGAGGACGGCGGGGAGCTCGTCGCGGGCGGCGCTCCAGAGGGCGCGCAGCTCGCCGAGGGGGCCCTCGGCGGCCGTGCCGGCGAGGAGGGGGGCGGCCCGATCGAGGAGCGCTTCTCCCGACACTTCCCCGGGGCCGCCGCCGTGGAGATCGGAGAGGGCGGCGATGGTGGCGGCGCCGTCGCGACCCTGGAGGAGCCGGGCGATGCGGGCGCCGTCCTTCTGTCCGAGCGCGTCGCTGACCTCGGCGGCGAGCACCGGCGGCAGGGGCGCGAGCAGCGAGCGGGCGATGGAGGCGTGACCCAGATCGAGGACCGCGCGCGACAGCCCGAGGCTGGCCACGACGGAGGCGGCGAGGCCGAGCACCTCGAGATCGCCTGCCTGGGCCGCCAGCGCGGGGGTGCCCTGGAGACCGACCGCGCCGTAGAGCTCGACGCCTGCCTGGGGCATCTGGCGGTGGCGGCGGGCGCGTCCCTGGCGGCGGCGGACGATGGTGCCCTCGTAGCAGAGGCGGATCGGCCGCGGCTCGCGCCCGAGGCGGGTGGCCACCATGCGCGCGATCTGCGGGGTCATGTCGGGGCGGAGGGCGGCGACCTCGCCCGAGCCGGGCTCGACGAAGCGCAGCACGTCGGCGGGATCGAGGGTGCCCAGGCCGCGCTCGAGGACCTCGGCGAGCTCGAACGCGGGGGGCGTGACGAGCTGGTAGCCGTGCAGGGCGAAGTGATCGAGCACCCGCCGCGCCAGGGCCCGGCGACGGCGCGCCTCCTCGGGGAGCAGATCGCGCATCCCCGCGGGCAGCGGGTGCGAGAGCGCTCTCGGCGGATCGGCGATCGTCACGCCCGGCTTATAGCGCGGCTGGGCATTCGGTGCGCAGCGAAGGCGAGCGGCCACTGTCCCGGGCTTGCCCGGCTGCGAAATCGGGACGCCGCCGCCGTCCCTATCGGGCCCTCCCTGGCCGCCGCGCCGGCGCGCTGGCCCTCCGGGGAGCAGCCGCGGCTGGCAAGTCCCTTGCTGACTCCAGCAGTTTTGCCGGCCTCGAGCGCCCTCCCGCGTGATGAGGCCCCGTGACGGAGGTTTCCTTCATGGCACTGGCGGCCGCTGTTCCGAGTCCCACCCGCGGGTACGCTCCGGCGCCTCGCTCTCTCAACGGAGACCCTTCGCTCCTCGGGCTCATCGAGAAGGTAAAGGCCGGGGATCGCCCGGCGCTGGACGCGCTGACGCGCCTCATTCGCCCCCACGTGGAGCGGCAGCTCGCCCGCTACCCCGTCTCGGACGACGATCGGCTCGACCTCGTCCAGTCGACGCTGCTCCAGGTGGTGCGCCGCATCCGCTCGTTCCGCGGCGACTCGAGCTTCACCACCTGGCTCTTCCGTGTCACCGCCAACGAGGCGCTGATGCTGATGCGCTCGCAGCGGCGGCAGCGCGCGCGGCTCGTCGAGGGGCTCGACCTCGAGGATCTGTCGGCGCTGCCCACCGTCCGGACGTCCCCGGCCGAGGACGACGCCGCCTCCCTGGCGGAGCGCGAGGCCCACGTGCGCCACGCCCTGGGCGAGCTGCCCGAGGACTACCGCGACGTGGTCCTCGCCCACTACCACGACGACCTCGGGCTCCACGAGATCGCCGAGAAGTTCATGGTGAGCGAGAGCGCCGTCCGCTCGCGGCTGCACCGCGCCCGGGTGCGCCTGCGAGCGATCCTCAACGCCACGCCGCTGGGGCGTGAGCTCTCCGAGGCGGCGGCCTGAGTCACCGTGCACAATTCTGCAACGGCAGCCCGCACCGCGAAGCGTCAGCGAGCGGAGGCCATCGATGGCACCCAGCCTGGGTGCCTTCTCGAGCCTCCGCTCCCAGACAGTCGCGGTGCGGGTGGCAATGCCCGCACTGTTCGAGAATCTCGCTCGGTGACTTAGCGTCCGTCGGGGGAGCATGCGCTAGGATGGGCCCCGTCCCCGCGACGAGGCCCCCGATGCGCATCGCCCTCCTCTATCCCCCGCCCTGGAAGATCCCGGTCAAGGGCGAGCCCGCCAGCTCCGACGGTGACGGCCCGCCGGCCGGCTACCGCGAGGGCGACCTCGACGCGGACTTCTATCAGACGCCGTACGGGCTGTTCTCGCTGGGGGCGCAGGCTCTCCGTGCGGGGCACCAGGTCAAGATCCTCAACCTGTCGGCGTTCCCCTGGGCGCGCGCCTCGGAGATCCTGGCCGCGCTCGACGCCGACCTCTACGGCATGTCCTGCTGGACGGCGAACCGGCGCGGCGTCGCCCTCGTCGCGCGGACGCTGCGCCGGCACCACCCCGCCGCTCACATCCTGGTCGGGGGCCCGCACGCCACGCCGCTGGCGGCCGAGATGCTCGCCCATCACCCGGAGATCGACACCGTCGCCCGCGGCGAGAGCGAGCCGGCGTTCCTGGAGCTGATCGAGCGCCTCGCCGCGGGGCGGGCGACCACCGGGATCGCCGGGACGGTCTGGCGATCGGGCGCCCGGGTGGTGACCGGTCCGGATCGGGCGGCCATCGCCGACCTCGACACGCTCGCGTCGCCGCACGACTACTTCGACACCCACATCGTGATGACCTCCCGCGGGTGCCCGTGGGCCTGCACCTTCTGCGGCGCGGAGACGACGTGGGGCCGCGGCTTCCGCGGCAACTCGGTGCCCTACGTCCTCGACGCGCTGGAGAAGGTGGTGGCGCGCCTGCCGGTGAAGATGGTCCAGATCAAGGACGACACCTTCACCACCAACCGGAAGCGCGTGCTCGAGCTCTGCCGCGGCATCCGCGAGCGCAAGCTCGACTTCTTCTGGAGCTGCGACACCCGCGTCGACGTCCTCGGCGAGGAGCTGCTCCGCGAGATGCGCCTCGCCGGCTGCCAGCGCCTGAGCCTGGGGGTGGAGTCGGGCTCGCCGGAGATCATCAAGCAGATCGACAAGAAGATCACCGTCAAGCAGATCATCGAGTCGACGGAGCTCGCCAAGAAGTACGGGATCAAGGTCCGCTACTTCATGATGCTGGGCAACCGCGGGGAGACGGCGGCGACGTTCCGCGAGACGCTCGACTTCCTGAAGCGGGCGGCGCCGCACGAGTACATCTTCTCGTGCCTGTCGGTGTACCCGGGCACCCGCGACTTCGACGCCGCGGAGGCGGCGGGGTGGCTGGATCGCGAGGTGTACTTCTCCTCCGACTTCCAGGAGCTGAAGACGCCGTTCGACGCGTCGGAGGCGGACACGGCCTTGATGAACGCGTGGTTCGCGGACAACAGCGGGCTGCGGCAGGGCTACCGCGAGGGGGCGCGGGAGTACCGGGCGGTGCTGGAGCGGCTCGGCGACTTTCACGCGGCGCACATGGACCTGGGAGGGGCGCTCTACCGAGAGGGGGCGCTCGACGAATCGGAGCGGCACGTGCGGCGGGCGCTCGAGCTGGGCTACCCGCTGCCGGGGCTCGCGTGGAACTACCTCGCGTGCATCGCCAAGGCGCGGGGGGACGTGGTGGGGATGATGGATCACTTCAGCCACGCGGCGAAGGTCGACCCCCAGCACTACGTGCTGATCAAGAACGTGCAGGCGGCGCGGGCCTGGTTCGCGCAAGGGGGCCCGGGGAAGGGGCTGCCGCTGCAGCTGGAGGCGCGGCACGACTTCCAGCTCCTGGAGCGGACGGTGCAGCCGACGCTGCCGGGGCCGCTGCCGGACGACTATGCGCAGTGGGTGGCGAGCGTGCCTCTGGCGGCAGAGGCGTATGTGAAGACACCGGAGCTGGAGGGGAGCCGGGCGCCGCTGGGGGCGCGGGGGAGGCTCAAGGTGATCGCGTCGTAGTGCCGACGCCGCCTCACCCCCACACCAGCGCGATCGCGCACACCGCATCCCCGCGCGTCCGACAGCGCGTCTCCTCGGCCTCCCGCAGCCGCCCCCCCGACAGCTCGACCGACCGCGCTGCCCAGCCGAGCACGCTCATGCAGTGCGCCCGGTGCGGCTCGGCGAAGCCGTCGATCTCGAGGCGGATGGCCCCCTCGCGCTCCTCGATCGGCGTCAGCTTGCCGGAGGTGTAGTGGACGTCCCAGAGGCGCGCCGCCTTGCG
>Ga0302283_1002891_pt1 | contig 13541 bp, 9 predicted proteins | sample III_Fen_E1_4_FD_198770 | JGI IMG/M metagenome (GOLD analysis project Ga0302283, IMG submission 198770) | Peat permafrost microbial communities from Stordalen Mire near Abisko, Sweden - III_Fen_E1_4 | ecosystem: Environmental > Terrestrial > Soil > Wetlands > Permafrost | place: Sweden: Abisko...
TCGACGCGCCGCTGGAGTTCTGGTGGGACGAGCTGGAGTTCATCTTCCTGCAGACTGCGAGCCTGCCCGACACTCTGCCGGGCGAGCTCGCCGGCGACAGCAAACCCCGGGCGATGAGTGACCGCGGACAGCGGGCCGGCGCCTGCCATGGCCTGCGCCGGGTGTTCCGCGACCTGCCCACCGAGGTGATCGAGACCCGGCTGGCGGCCTTGCGCGCCTGGGCCGGCGTCCCGCGCCCGGCCCGGGACGAGCACCGTGTGATGAACTCGTCCGAGATCGCCGAGCTGGACGACGACCTGGTCAGCGTCGGCGCCCACACCATGACCCACCCGTCGCTGCCCAGCCTGTCGCCCCGGGAGCAGGCGGCGGAGATCGCCGAGAGCCGCCGGCGGTGCGAGGCGATCACCGGCGCGCCGGTGGCCCATTTCGCCTATCCGTTCGGCCGCTACAACGCCGCCAGTGTCGCCGCCGTGAAGGCCGCCGGCTTCGCCTCCGCCTGCGCCACCGCCGCCGGCGTGGTGCGCCCCTCCACCGATCCCTTCGCCCTGCCGCGGCTGTCGCCCGGCCAGATGGACGGCGAGGCATTGCTGAAGGCGCTGGCGTGAGCGAGCGGCCACAGATGCGGATCGTGCAGATGCTCTCTTGCGGCATGAACAACGGCGCCGCCCGCTACTGCCTGGCGCTCAGCGTCGGCCTGGCGGAGCGGGGCCACTCGGTGCTGCTGCTGCACCGCAAGTGGCTGGAGCCGGACGCGGCGGTCGCTGCCGGCGTCTGGTGTGCGGAGACCACCTTCAAGCGCACCCCGGAAGAGCTGCGCCGGGTCGCTTCGATGCTGAGCGCCCACGGCGCCCAGGTGGTGCAGAGCCATATGAGCAGCGCCAATGCCTTCGGGGTGGTCCAGCGGCTGCTCGGCGGTCCGCCAGTGGTCGCCAACGCCCACGCCCGGCACATCCAGCTGCACTGGGCGCTCAACGACCTGGTGATCGCCCCCAGCGAAACCGCCGCCGACTACCACCACGCCTTCAACCTGGTCCCCCGGCGCAAGCTCATGGTGATCCCCTCGACCCTGGGCGCCCAGGTCCCGCCGGCGACCACCCCGGAGCGCCGGGCGGAGGCGCGCCGGCGGCTGGGACTCGCCGACTCCAGCCTGGTGATCGGACTGGTGGGCGACATCGTCGCCGAAAAGCGCCAGTCGGACCTGCTCCTCGCCGCGCGCGGGCTGTTGGAGCGCCGGCCGGACGCGGTGGTGGTGCTGATCGGCCATGAGTTCAGCCGGCGCGAAGCCCGCCGGTTGCAAACGGCCTCGGCCGGACTGGAGAACCGGATCATCCGCCTCAACCGCCGCGACGATATCGCCGATGTCCTGGCCGGCTTCGACATCTTCGCCCTGCCCTCGGTCCGCGAAGAGATCCCGCTGGTGCTGGTCGAGGCGATGGCCGCCGGGCTGGCGGTGGTCAGCACCCGGGTCGGTCGGGCGCCCGAGCTGATCGACGACGGCCGCTCCGGCTTCCTGGTCGACCCGCGCGACACCGCGACCATGGGCGAGCGGCTGGAGACGCTGGCCGCCGACCCCGCTCTTCGCGCCCGGTTCGGCGAGGCGGCGCGAGCGCGGGTGCTGGCGGAACTGGCGCCCGGGCCGATCGTCGAGCGGGTCGAGGCGGCCCTGGCCAGTGTCGCCACGGGGGTTCGCCGTCCGCTCCGGCAAGCCCGCCGGCGCTTGACACCCGGGCTCAGCCGTCCGACCCCTCGCGCACATGAGCAGCCCTGACTCCGACCGAGCCATCGCCCTGCGCGTCGCCCGCACTTACCTGGCGCCGCGCTGGCAGGGACTGGCCGTCGGCGCGGTCTGCGCGGCCCTGGCGGCCGGTTTCACTGGCCTGCTGGCGACCCTGCTGGAGCCGGCGACCAACCAGATCCTGGGCGCCCATCCCAATCTGAATTTCCTGGGCAGCATGCCGACCACGTTCGGTTACCTGACCCTGCCGCTGATCCTCGGCGTGCTGGCTCTCCTCCGCGGCGGGGCGGCGATCGCCCAGGCGCTGCTGGCCAACCGCATCGGCCAGGGCGTGGTACGCGACGCGCAGACCGAACTGGTCGGCAAGTTGATGCACGCCGACCTGGCCCGCCTGCGCGCCACCCACACCGGCGGCTTCGTCTCGCAGGTGCTGAACGACGCGGCGATGATCCGCGAGGCGGCCACCACCGGGCTGCTGAACTATGTGCAATCGGGGCTGACCATCGTCTTCCTGCTGGCGGTGATGCTGACCAAGGATTGGGTGCTGACCCTGGTGGTGCTGCTGGCCGGGCCCGTCGTCGCCTGGATTTTGCGCGACTTCTCCAAGAAGGTGACCAAGGCCGCCACCGGGACGATGGAGGGCAACGCCACCCTGACTTCGGTGATCCTGGAGAGCCTGGACGGCGTGCGCGTGGTCAAGATGGAGGGCCGCGAGACCTATGAGCGCGACCGGGTCGCCGCCGCCATCGACGAGCGCAAGAAACACATCATCGCCGCCGCCGACGCCCGAGCCACCGCCGCGCCGGTTTCCGAGATCCTCAGTATGGTGATGGTGGCCATCGTGCTCGGCTACGCCAACTGGCGCGTGCACCTGGGCGCGATCCACCTAGGCCCGCTGTCGGTGAATTCGCTCACCGTCGGCGGCTTCACCGCTTTCCTGGTGGCGCTGATGGCCGCCGGCCAGTCGCTGCGCCAGTTCGCCAGCCTGCAGACCACGCTCGCCGAGGGCCTGACGGCGGCGCGGCGGCTGTTCGCCAACCTGGACATCGAGCCTGAGATCGGCGACGCGCCGGACGCCCTCGAACTGCCCGCGGGCGCCGGGACCGTGCGGCTGGAGGCGGTCACCTTCGCCTACGGCGCCGAGCCGGCGGTGCTCACCGATCTCAGCCTGCAGGCCCGGCGCGGCGAGATCGTCGCCCTGGTCGGGCCGTCAGGCGGCGGCAAGACCACCATCCTCGGGCTGATCCCGCGCTTCTACGACGTCGGCGAGGGGCGGCTGACCATCGACGACTTCGACGTCCGCGACCTGACCCTGGCCTCGCTGCGCGCCCAGATCGCCCTGGTGACCCAGGAGCCGTTCCTGTTCGACGACACCATTCGCGGCAATATCGCCTACGGCAAGGACGGCGCGACCCAAGCCGAGATCGAGGCGGCGGCCCGCCAGGCGGCGGCGCACGAGTTTATCCTCGCCCTGCCCAAGGGCTACGACACCCGGGTCGGCGAGGCCGGAACCCGTCTCTCCGGCGGCCAGCGCCAACGGATCGCCATTGCCCGGGCATTCCTGAAGAACGCGCCGATCCTGCTGCTCGACGAAGCCACCAGCGCCCTCGACACCGAAAGCGAGGCGCAGGTGCAGGCGGCGCTGGAGCGGCTGATGGCCGGGCGAACCACCATCCTGATCGCCCACCGGCTGTCGACCGTCCGCGGCGCCGACCGGATCTATGTGATCGACCGGGGCCGGATCGTCGAGACCGGCGCCCACGCCGACCTGGTCCGCAAGCGCGGCCTCTACGCCCGGTTGGCCGGCGCCCAGGACCTCGACCACGCCCCGGAGCCGGCCTGACGTGAAGTGGCTGATGAACACCCGGGCGGGCCAGATCGCCCTGTCCTACATCCTCTCGTTCTACATCGACTTCGCCTTGTTCACGATGCGCTGGCGCTACGAGAACCGCGGCCCGGCCGACGCCGCCGTCGCTGCCCCGGCGGGCATCGTCGCCTGCTTCTGGCACGGCCGCATCACCTTGGGCGTGGTCGGGCGCCGGGTGTTGAAGAAGAAGCCGCGCCGGGTGCTGATCTCGATGTCCCGGGACGGCGACTTCATCGCCCGCACCGTCGAGCGGCTGGGATTTCCGGCCATCCGCGGATCGGCCGGCAAGGGCTCGCTGAGCAAGGGCGGCGCCCGGGCGTTCATCCGGGCGGTGCGGTTCATGAAGGACGGCGGCGTGCTGGCGGTGACCCCGGACGGGCCGCGCGGTCCCAATCAGGTGATGCCGGACGGCCCGGTGCACCTGGCGCGGATGGCCGGAGTGGAGACCTTCGTCTTCGGCCTGGCCGCCCAGCCTGCGATCCAGTTGAACAGCTGGGACAAGACCCGCCTGCCGCTGCCGTTCAGTCGCGGCTGCCTGGTGTTTGACGGCCCTTTCCCGGTCCCGCCGATGGATGCCGATCCTGAGACCATCGAGGCGATCCGCCTGGAGTGGCAGACCCGGCTGAACACCGCCCAGGCCCGCGCCGAAGCCATCCTGGCGGGTCGATGACCGCGGCGCCCGGCGTCGGCGCCCGGCCGGCTACGCTCAAGGCCTATGGCGTCGCGACCGGTCTGGCCGAACCCTTCGCCCGGCGTTTCCTGGAAAGTCGCGCGCGCCGGGGCAAGGAAGACCCCGGCCGGCTGGCCGAACGCCTCGGCCAAGCGTCCGCCACGCGTCCCGCCGGCGCGCTGGTCTGGCTGCACGCGGTCAGCGTCGGCGAAAGCGTCTCGCTGCTGCCGGTGATCGAGCGCCTGGCCGCCGACCGTCCGGATCTGGCGCTGCTGGTCACCAGCGGCACCCGCGCCTCGGCCGAGATGCTTGAGACCCGCCTGCCCTCCCGCGCCATCCACCAATATGCGCCGCTGGACACGCCGAACGCGGTGTCGCGCTTCCTGGCCCACTGGCGGCCTGACCTCGGCCTGTTCGTCGAGAGCGAGCTCTGGCCCAACCTGATCCTGGCCGCCCACGCCGGCGGCGCGCGGCTGGCGCTGATCTCGGCGCGGATGACCGAGCGCAGCGCCCGGTCCTGGCGGCGCTGGCCGGCGGCGGCGCGGGCGGTGCTGGGCGCCTTCGACGTGATTCTCGCCCAGGACGACGCCGTCGCGGCTCGGCTGACGGTGCTGGGCGGCAAGGTGGGCGGCCGGCTGAACCTCAAGCGTCTCGGCGCGGCGCCCGCCGCCGAGCCCGGCGAGGCCAAGCGCCTCAAAGCGGCCATCGGCGCGCGGCCCGTTGTCCTGGCGCTCAGCACCCATGCGCCGGAAGAGGCGATGATCGCCGCCGCGGTCCGGCCGCTGACGCCGGCGCCGTTGCTGATCCTGCAGCCCCGCCACCGGGAGCGCGGCGACGAGCTCGCCCGGCAGTTCGCCGCGCGCCGCGTCGCCCGCCGCTCCGCCGGCGAGCGGCCGACTGCGGAGACCGAGATCTACCTGGTGGACACCCTGGGCGAGACCGGACTGCTGCTGGCCTTAAGCGGCGTCGCGGTGATGGGCGGCGGCTTCGGCCACGGTGTCGGCGGCCACAACCCGCTGGAGCCGGCGCGGCTGGGCGTCGGCGTCATCACCGGGCCCGACATCGCCAACCACGCCGAGGTGTTCGCCGAGATGATCGCCGCCGGCGCCGCCCTGCCGGTGGAGGGCGAAGCCGGGCTGACCGCAGCCCTGGCGGCGCTACTGGATGACACCCCGCGCCGCCGGGCGATGGGCGCTGCGGCGTTGGCCTTCGCCAAAGCCCAGGACGGCCAGCTGGACCTGGCGCTGGCCGCCGTCCGGCCGCTGCTGCCGCCGGCGGAAGGCCGCCCGGCGTGAAGCTCTCCACCCCGCGCTGGTGGTACGTGCGCCAGGGCGCGCCGATGCCGATCACCCGCGCCCTGCTGCGGCCGATCTCATGGATCTGGGCCTGGGCGACGGCCCGGCGACTGGCCCGGGGCCGGCCGTTCGATCCTGGCGTTCCAGTGATTTGCGTCGGCAACCTGACCTTGGGTGGGACCGGCAAGACGCCGGTCGTGCGGGCCATCGTCCGCCGGCTGACCGCCGACGGCGTCGCCGCCCAGGTGCTCACCCGCGGCTACGGCGGGCGCTTGAAGGGCCCGGTGCGGGTCGATCCCGCGGTCCACACCGCCGCCGACGTCGGCGACGAGGCGCTGATGCTGGCCGCCGACGGCCCGGTGTGGGTCGCCAGCGACCGGGCGGCTGGCGCGGCCGCCATGGCCGCCGGCGGCGCGGCCGCGATCGTCATGGACGACGGCTTCCAGAACCCGTCGCTCAAGAAGACCCTGTCGCTGGCGGTGGTCGACGGCGAAACCCGGGCCGACGAGTGGCCGTTCGGGGATGGGTCAGTGTTTCCGGCCGGGCCGATGCGCGAGCCCCTGGCGGTCGGGCTCGGCCGCGCCGATGCGGTGGTGATGCTGCTGCCGGCCGACCTGTCCGCGCCCGATCCCAGGCTGATGACCCTGCTGTCGGGCCGGCCGATCCTGGTCGCCCGCCTGGTTCCCTCGGCGCCGCCGCCGCCCGGACCGCAGCTGGCCTTCGCCGGCATCGGCAAGCCCTGGAAGATGGAGCGCGCGCTGATCGCCGCCGGCTGCGTGCTGGCCGACTTCGCGCCCCTGCCCGACCACCTGCGCTACGACGAGGGCCTGCTGAAGGACCTGGCCGGTCGCGCCAAAGCCCTCGGCGCCGGCCTCATGACCAGCGAGAAAGATTGGGTCCGACTGCCGCCGGCCTGGCGCGAGCGCGTGGTCGCCTGGCCAGTCGAGGCGCGGTTCGAGGACGAAGAGGCGCTCGGCGAGATGCTCCGAGCGGCGACAGGCCCTACGCCCCCGCCTTGACCGCGAACTTCCACGCCGCTTCGCCCAGCGCCGGGACGCGGGCGGCCATGGCGGCGGCTTGAGGGCTATTGGCGGTGCCGTCGCGGGCCCGGCCGACGATGCCCTGGATGATCCCGGCTAGGCGGAAGATGTTGTAGGAGAAGTACCAGTTGAGGTCGGGCAGGCCCTCGCGGCCGGTCAGGCGGCAATACTCCGCCACCACGTCCTCGATCGTCGGCGCCCCGTGGGCCTTCTTGTCCGGGATCGCCGCCATCGCGCCGTTGACCCAGCCCATCAGCAGATAAGTGAAGTCGGCCAGCGGGTTGCCAAGGGTGCCCAGCTCCCAGTCGAGCACCGCCACCACCCTAGCCTCGGTGGCGTGCATGACCATGTTGTCCATCCGGTAGTCGCCGTGGACGATCGAGGTCTGGTCATCCCCCGGGCAGGACTTCGGCAGCCACTCGATCAGTCGCTCGATGGTCTCGATCTTTTGGGTCTCGGAGGCCTTGTACTGCTTGGTCCAGCGGTCGATCTGTCGGGCCATGTAGTTGCCGGTGCGCCCGTAATCCTCCAGGCCGATGGCCTTGTAGTCGGTGTTGTGCAGGGCCGCGAGGGTAGTCACCTGGGCCATGTAGATCGGGTAGCGCTGTTCGGGGGTGTAGTGCGGCAGGCTCTGGTCCCAGAGGATGCGGCCCTCGACCATGTCCATCACATAGAACATCGTGCCGATAACGGCGTCGTCCGTACACAGACCATAGCTCTTGGCGACCGGAAAGCCGGTGGGATAGAGCGCGGTGATCACCTTGTACTCACGGTCCACGGCGTGCGCCGAGGGCAGCAGCTTGCCAGGCGGCTTGCGACGCATGACGTATTTCTTGGAGGGCGTGATCAGCTGGTAGGTCGGGTTCGACTGGCCGCCCTTGAACTGGCGCACCTCCAACGGCCCGGCGTAGCCCTCGACGTTGTCGCTCATCCAGCGGTGCAGCGAGGCTTCGTCGAACCGATGGCTCTCGACGACCTCCTTGGTGCCCGTGTTGAGCATCTCGCGGGTCCGCTCTTCGTCGCTCATGGTGGGCTGATCGTCGGGCATCGGCGTTTCCTCGAGCCTGTCCTACTTGTTTTTCTAACTTTAGACGCGGTGGCCGGAGGCTGCAAAGCGCTAAGGCGCCAGCGCCCGCCAGCCTATGTCGGTGCGGTAGAAGCCCTGCGGCCAGTCAATCGCCTCGATCGCCGCATAGGCCCGCGCCCGCGCCTCGGCCAGGGTCTTGCCCAGCGCGCAGACGTTGAGCACCCGACCGCCGGCGGCGATCAGCGCCCCGTCGTCCCGGCGGGCGGTGCCGGCGTGAAACACCGTCACGTCCGGCCCGAAGTCGGCCTCGGCGCCGCGGATCACCGAGCCGGTTTGCGGCTGTTCTGGGTAGCCCTCGGACGCCACCACCACGCAGATCGCCGCCTCGTCGCGCCAAGTCGGTGGTGGAAGATCGGCCAGTCGACCCGTGGCGGCCGCCAACAGGTAAGGGACCAGGTCGCTGGCCAGCCGCAGCATCAGCACCTGGTTCTCCGGATCGCCGAAGCGGGCGTTGTACTCCACCAGCTTCGGACCCTCGGCGGTGGCCATCAGCTCGCAGAAGATCACGCCGCGATAGGGCGCGCCCTCGGCGGCGATGCCGGCGAAAGCCGGCCGCACCAGGCGCGCCATGGTCTGGTCGATCAGCTCCGGCGTGAACACCGGCGCCGGCGAATAGGTCCCCATGCCGCCCGTGTTGGGTCCCTGGTCGCCGTCGAAGGCGCGCTTGGCGTCCTGCACGGCGCCGAACAGCAGGCTGTGGGTCCCATCAGAGATCGCGAACAGCGAGCCGATCTCGCCGACCAGAAACTCCTCGATCACCACGCGCGCCCCGGCGGCGCCGAAGCGGCCGCCCAGGGCGTCGTCGATGGCCGCCTCCGCCGCCGCCCGATCGGCGGCGACGACCACGCCCTTGCCGGCGGCCAGCCCGTCAGCCTTGATCACATAGGGCGCGGTGAAGCCGTCGAGGAACGCCTTGGCGGCCGTGGCCTCCTCGAACACGCCGTAGCGGGCCGTCGGGATACCGTGCCGATCGGCGAAAGCCTTGGTGAAGGCCTTGGACGACTCCAGCCGACCTGCCGCCGCCGTCGGTCCGAAGCAGCGGATGCCGGCCTGCGCCATCGCGTCGGCGAGACCGGCGGCCACGGCCGCGTCCGGCCCGATCACCACCAGGTCGGCGGCGATTTCTCGCGCCAAAGCGACCTGTCCGGCGACGTCGGTCGCGCCCACCGCGCGGATCTCGGCGAGCTTCGCCATGCCGGGATTGCCTGGCGCGCAGACCAGCCGCGTCGTTAGCGGCGAGGCGGCGATCTTCCAGGCCAGGGCGTGTTCGCGCCCCCCCGAACCGACGACGAGGATGTTCATGCGCCGGGGCTTTGGCGCGCGCCGCTCAACGGGTCAAGACGGGGGTCGCGGCTATCCAGTCCCTGGCCCGTTGCAGCGCCGCCGGATCGGTCGCCGGCGCGGCGGCCGAGGGCGGCGTGGTGATCTCCAGGATCGTCCCATTGGGATCGGCGAAATAGATCGAACGCTGGTCGCCGTGATCCTCCTCCCAGCTCTCGACCCCGGCCGCGGCCAGCCGGGCGCGCCAGACTTCCTGGGCAGCCGGACTGTCCACGGAGAAGGCGTAGTGGCGGCTGTCCGCCGGCAGGCCGTCGGGCGCCGGCCGCGACGCGCCGCGCAGGTTGACCAGCACCAGCTCGCGACCGCCTTCCAGGGCGAAGATCAACATCAGCCAGGGGCGTCCGCCCCAGTCGTCGCCGGTGATCGTCTGCGCCAGCGGCAGGCCGAGCGTTCCGGCGTAGAAATCGAGGCTGGCCTCGGCCTCCCACACCGGGATGACCACGTGATCGAGGTTCAACATCGCAGCGCCCCTATCCCAACCCGGCGATCGTCGCACGCCGGCTTGCCGATCCGCGTCAGGAGGCCATCGGGAAATAGGCGGTGAAGGCGGCGCCCTCGCCCTCGGCGCTCTCGACGGTCAGGCCGCCGCGGTGGCGGTTCATGATGTGCTTGACGATGGCCAGACCGAGACCCGTGCCGGCCCGCTCGCCGCCCTTCTGTCCCTCGACCCGATAGAAGCGCTCGGTGAGCCGCGGCAGATGCTCGCGGGCCATCCCCGGCCCGGCGTCGGCGACCCGCAGCAGCACATAGCGCTGGCCCTCGGCCCGGTCGGGGGTCAGCAGCGACAGGTGCGCGGCGCCTGGGCTGCGCGGGGTCAGCGCCTGGTCGGCGGAGACGTCCGGGGTCACCTCCAGGATCACCTGCGAGCCCTTGGGCGTGTACTTCAGGGCGTTCTCGGCCAGGTTCTGGATCACCTGCAGCACCTGGTCGCGATCGGCGGGCTGGATCACCGCCGGCAGCTCCGGCAGACGGGCGTCGAAGCGCACGCACTTCTCGGCGGCCAGAGGACCCAGGGCGTCGAGCACATCCTTCACCGTCAGCCGCAGATCCGCCCGGCCCTGGGGCGGGATGTGCTCGTTGAGCTCGATGCGGCTCAAGGACATCAGATCCTCGATCAGCCGCGCCATCCGTCGAGCCTGGTCATGCATGATCCCGAGGAAGCGGTCGCGGGCGTCCGGATCGTCGCGGGCGTGGCCGCGCAGGGTCTCGATGAAGCCCGACAGCGAGGCCAGCGGGGTTCTCAGCTCATGGCTGGCGTTGGCCAGAAAGTCGGCCCGGGTGCGCTCGGAGCGGCGCAGCTCGGTCTCGTCGCGCAGCTGCAGCAGCGCCATCGGCCGGCCGTCCAGGTCGCCCAGCGGCCGCGCCTTGGCCCGCCAGGCGCGGTCCTGGGCGCCGCCCGCCTCGTACAGCGTCTCACTGGCGATCCGCCCGAACAGCGCCTCGTCGACCACCTCCAGCACCTTCGGGTCGCGGACCACGGTGACCAGGGCAGCGCCCTCGCGGGTGGTGCGGAAGAGTTCCCGGGCGGCGGCGTTGACGTAGATCAGCCGCCGGGCGGCCAGATCCTCCGGGGCGTCGCCGGTGACCACCAGCATCGGATCGTCGAGGGTCTCCAGAATCGCCGCGAACGGCGTCGCGGGAAACTCAGGCCCAGGCTCGGCCGCCGCACCCTGGGCGGTCGCCGCGGCCGGTTGTCGCCACAGCCAGGCCGACGCGGCCCCGCCGACGAACAGAATCAACGCCCCGGCCAGTCCAGCGCTCCAGGCCCGCGCCACACCACCGACGACGAGTCCGGCCAGAATCAGCGCCGCCAGCAGCGCCACGGCCAGCGGCGCCCAGGCCCGCGCCGGACGCGGCGGGAACAGTGTCGAAGGTGTCGTCTCAGCGGCCATGAGGGTACGATTCGCCGGATACGTGCGGACCTCATATCAGCGATAGCGTGTGTCGTCCGCGTGACAGAGACCGATGGCGGGCGCCTGTAGCTTGAAAGCGGCCGCAATGCAGTCGTAATAGGCGGTCAAAGCACCTAGGCGACGTCGGTCGGCGGCTGTCAGAGAGTTTCGGTAAAAATGCGCAGAGCCCTCCTGGCGGCCGTCGCCGCCGCCCCGTTGCTGATTGCAGGCGCGGCGTTCGCCGCCTGCCCCAGCGGCCCCACCTCGACCAACGGGTCGGACATCACCTTGGCGGACGGCTGCACCGTAAAACCCACGTCGACCGAGGCCGGGTTGACGCTGAATTCCAACAACAACATCACCACCGTCTCCGGCGCCGCCATCTCGGCAACCGACGTCGACAACGCCGTCGCCATCCTGGTGCAAGGCGGCAATAGCGGCGCGGTGGACAATGAGACCGGCATCTCGCTGTTGATGTCCTATACCGCCGCCACCAGCACCACGACCGGGCTGGCCGACGGCGTCTGGGCCATGGGCACCGGCCGCTACGGTATCGAGGTGACCGGTCCGGGCGCCTTCGTCGGCAACATCACCGACGGCACGACCGGTTCGATCACCATCCAAGGCAACAATTCCTACGGCATCTCCATCGACAATGTCGCCACGCCCACCGGCGCGAGCCTGACCGGCAATCTGATCGCCGATGGGGCGATCAGCATGACCGGCGACCACGATATCGGCGTCAACATCGGCGGCGGCGGCGTGACCGGCAGCGTCACCACCGCCGGCTCGATCTCCAGCACCGGCATCGGCGCCGAGGGGATCGCCACCAGCGCCCCGATCGGCGGCGCGCTGTCGATCGGCAGCGCTATCACCACCACCGCCTATCGCACCACCACCGCGCCCACCTCGACGACCACCCTCGCGCAGCTCACCGCCACTCAGCTGGAGCAGGGCGGATCGGGCGTAATCGTCGGCGGCGACGTCGGCGGCGGGATCACCCTTATCCAAGCGACGGACACCGGCGGCACGACCCCGGTGACCACCGCCGAGGGCTCGATCTCCACGTTCGGCAGCGCGCCGGCGCTGGAGATCGGCGCCTTCAACGCCACTACCGGCAGCAAGATCACCATCGGCAACACCGCCGCCGACCCCTACGGACTGGTGATCGGCGGCACGATCTCGGCCAACGGCGTCTACGATCCATCGACCTCGCCGAACCTGCCAGGCCAGGTGAACGCCAGCGGCGTGCTGATCGGCGGCGACGGCAGCGGCATCACCGACCTCAGCGGCGGCGTCCACGTGCTTAGCACTGGCTCGGTCACCTCGATCGCCCTCAGCGCCGACTCGGTCGCCATGCATATCGCGGCCAGCGCCACCGGCGGCGCCACCCTGGGCGCGATCGTCAACGACGGCAGCATTGTCGCCGCGGCGACCATCAACGCCGAGCCGAACGGTCCGGCCAATGTCGACGCGCTGCTGATAGACAGCGGCGCCAGCGTCACCTCGATCACCAACAATCGCTCCCTGCAGGCGGTCGGCACGCCAACGGCGACCGGCTTCGGCGTCGATGTCGGCGGCATCATCGATGACTCGGGCACCCTCGCCTCGATCACCAATACCGGCGCGATCTCGGCGACCACCGAACCGTCCAGCAATCTGTTCAAGACCTTCGGCGCCGACGTCGCTATCGACGTGTCGCACTCGACCACCGGGGTCACAATCAACCAGCTGCTGGCGACGCCGGCCCAGCTGACCGGCTCGATCACCGGCGGCATCCTGACCGTCACCTCGGTAACGTCCGGGACGGTCGAGGTGGGTCAGACCATCTCGGGCACGGGCATTCCCGCGGGCACCACCATCTCCGCGCTTACCGGCACCGCCGGCCAGTACCTGGTCACCGACACCACCGACACCATCGCCGCCGGCACCGCCATCACCTCCGGCGATCCCAGGGCCTCGATCACCGGCTCGATCCAGGGCACGACGCTGACGGTCAGCGCGGTGTCCTCCGGTACGCTCAGTGTCGGCCAGACCATCACCGGCGCAGGCATCGCGCCCGGCACCACCATCACCGCCGTGGTCACCGGAACCGACGGCGTCGGCACCTACACCATCAACCAGTCGCAGACGGTGTTCAGCGAAGGCTTGAGCACGGCGATACAGCCGTCGATCACCGGCGATATCCTGCTGGGGACCGGACCCAACGTCCTCAACATCCAGGCCGGCTCGTTCATCGGCGGCCTGACCGAGACGCCGGTTGCCGGCGCCACTGACGCGGACGGCTTCGTCACCTCCACCGATCGCAATCTAACCGTGACAATCGATAATTCGGTCGTCGACATCACCAAAGCCGAGACCCACCAGGTCACCTCGCTGAGCGTTGGCTCCACCGGCGTGCTGGAGGCGGCGATCGACCCGAAGTTCGCCGTCGCCCAGGACGACATCCCGATCTTCGACACCACCGTGCACACCGGGCAGACCGGCGCCGATGGGTCGGCGTCGTTCGCCGACGGCGCCAAGGTCGGGATCAGCCTCGACGCCATCCAGGGCGCCCCATCGGCGACCTATGTGTTCGTCCACACCAGCGGCGCCAGCCAGCTCAGCGTCGGCA